>ERZ791682.21-NODE-21-length-181984-cov-41.5235_pt1 | contig 181984 bp, 162 predicted proteins | sample MGYA00509958_ERZ791682 | MGnify/ENA primary metagenome ERZ791682 (study PRJEB30046, sample SAMN00715194) | human gut metagenome | study: EMG produced TPA metagenomics assembly of the A metagenome-wide association study of gut microbiota in type 2...
AGCCGCCGTTTTGATTGAAGCCTCCGGACTTGAAGAAGTTCCGGAGGCTTTTTTTGTATACGCACGTGTGTGGGGAGTCTAGTAACGGAAATAATCCTATGTTCTGTAACATGAATATGGTATATTTTTCTCTTTTTGCAGTACTTTTAGTGTAAATTCTATCATTAAATTCTTTTTCTATCATTGATTTTTGTACTTTTGGGCTATTCTTTTTGAATTTATTGAAGAAAGAAAGTGTTAAACTCAAAAAAATATCTTCTAAGAATATGGAAAATAAAATTCAGGAGCTTACCGATAAGATTTATCGTGAAGGTGTGGAAAAAGGAAATGAAGAAGCACAGCGACTTATCAGTAGTGCTCGCGATGAAGCAGCAAAGATTGTAGAGGATGCCCGTAAGGAAGCTGAGTCTATTCTCGCTGTAGCTCGGAAGTCAGCCAAGGAAACTGCCGAAAATACACAATCAGAAATTAAATTGTTTGCCGGACAAGCAGTAAATGCATTGAAGACCGAAATAGCTACCTTGTTGACCAATGAGGTAGTCAGTGAAAGTGTGAAAGGATTTGTGGCAGATAAGGAGTATCTGAATAAGTTTATAGTTTCATTAGCTGCCCAATGGTCTGCTAACGAATCTATCGTGATCTCTACCGCAGATGCCGAAGGACTTAAGAAATATTTTGCAGCGAACGCAAAAGCTTTGTTGGATAAAGGAGTGAGAATAGAAGAAGTGAACGGAACGAAATCACTTTTTACTATCTCACCAGCTGACGGCTCTTACAAAGTGAACTTCGGTGAAGAGGAATTTGAAAATTATTTCAAGGATTTCCTTCGTCCTCAATTAGTAGAAATGTTGTTTTAAAACGGGACTATGACAAATTATTATTGCCTGGTAGCCGGTTTGCCGGATCTTTCGTTGGAGGATGGCAAACTGAACTATACAGTGGCTAATTTTAAATCGGAAATCTATTCGGAATTATCGGAAAAGGATAGGAAGTTAATCGACTTGTTCTATTTGAAATTCGATAATGCTAACCTGTTGAAACTGTTGAAAGATAAGGAAGCTACGACAGATTTTGAGGGGAATTATTCTCAGAATGAGTTGCTGGCGCTTATCAGTTCGGTGCGTGAAGGCGATGCTCCGGATAAGAGATACCCATCTTATCTTTATGAATTTATTACTGCTTATTTGGCTCTTTCCGCAGAGGAACTCTATCGTGCGGAAGATATGTTATCTGCCTGCTATTATGCGTATGCCATGAACTGCGGTAATCAATTTGTTTCCTCCTGGTTTGAATTTAATTTGAATATCAATAATATACTGGCTGCCTTAGCTGCACGTAAATATAAAATGGACGTATCTCAGGTAGTAGTGGGCAAGACGGATGTGAGTGAGATGATTCGTACATCGAATGCCCGAGATTTCGGTTTGTCCGAGATGCTGGAATATTTTGAGCAGGTACTCCGTATCAGCGAGATTGAAGAATTAGTGGAAAGGGAAAAGAAGATAGATTTGTTGAAATGGAACTGGATGGAAGACGCTGTCTTTTTCAACTATTTTACTGTGGAGCGGATTTTCGTGTTTTTGTTGAAACTGGAAATGATTGGCCGTTGGATTTCTATGGATAAGGAAAAGGGAAGCGAACTGTTCCGTCAGATTATTGATAAATTAAAGGACGAGATACAGATTCCCGCAGAATTCAGATAATAAACAGATTAAAGATATATGGCAACAAAAGGAACTGTTAGTGGCGTAATAGCCAACATGGTTACTCTTACCGTTGACGGACCGGTGGCACAGAATGAGATTTGTTACATTCTGACTGGCGGAGACCGCTTGATGGCAGAGGTTATTAAGGTGGTAGGCAGCAATGTTTATGTGCAGGTGTTTGAAAGTACACGTGGATTGAAAGTTGGTGCTGAAGCCGAATTTACGGGACACATGCTTGAAGTGACTCTAGGTCCGGGTATGTTGTCTAAAAATTATGATGGTCTGCAAAACGACCTTGATAAAATGGATGGAGTGTTCCTGAAACGCGGACAATACACCTATCCATTGGATAAAGAAAGAGTGTGGCATTTTGTACCGTTGGTGAAAATGGGTGATGAAGTTGGTCCATCGGCTTGGTTGGGACAGGTGGATGAGAACTTCCAGCCACTGAAAATTATGGTACCATTTCAGTTGACAGGTACTTATAAAGTGAAATCCATTGTTCCTGAAGGTGATTATACTATTGAGGATACTGTAGTGGTTCTGACGGACAGAGAAGGTAAAGATATTCCGGTAAACATGATTCAGAAGTGGCCGGTAAAGAAGGCTATGACTAATTATAAGGAAAAGCCGCGTCCTTATAAATTATTGGAAACCGGTGTCCGTGTTATTGATACGGTCAACCCCATTGTAGAAGGGGGAACGGGATTTATTCCCGGTCCGTTTGGTACAGGGAAAACAGTGCTTCAGCATGCCATCTCCAAGCAGGCGGAAGCGGATATCGTAATTATCGCTGCTTGTGGTGAACGTGCGAATGAGGTGGTGGAAATCTTTACGGAGTTCCCCGAACTGGTAGATCCGCATACAGGACGTAAGCTGATGGAACGTACTATCATTATTGCCAATACCTCGAACATGCCGGTGGCTGCCCGTGAAGCGTCTGTGTACACGGCTATGACCATTTCTGAGTATTATCGTGCTATGGGATTGAAAGTCTTACTGATGGCAGATTCTACTTCCCGTTGGGCGCAGGCCTTGCGTGAGATGTCCAACCGTATGGAAGAATTGCCTGGTCCGGATGCATTCCCGATGGATATCTCGGCTATTATCTCCAACTTTTACGGACGTGCGGGATATGTACATCTGAATAATGGTGAGACCGGTTCTATTACCTTTATCGGTACTGTATCTCCGGCAGGTGGTAACTTGAAGGAACCTGTAACGGAGAATACTAAAAAGGTGGCCCGTTGCTTTTATGCCTTGGAGCAGGAACGTGCCGACAGGAAGCGTTATCCGGCTGTGAACCCGATTGACTCTTATTCAAAATATCTGGAATATCCGGAATTTGAGGAATATATCGCCAAACGTATTAATGGTGAATGGATTGGTAAGGTGAACGAAATCAAAACAAGATTGTTGCGTGGTAAGGAAATTGCTGAACAGATTAATATTTTGGGTGATGATGGCGTACCTGTAGAATATCATGTAATCTTTTGGAAATCAGAGTTGATTGATTTTGTGATTCTGCAACAGGATGCTTTTGATGAAGTGGATTCAGTGACTCCGATGGAACGTCAGGAGGAGATCTTGAATATGGTAATCGACATCTGTCATACGGAATTCAAGTTTGATACTTTCATTGAGGTGATGGATTATTTCAAAAAGATGATCAACCTTTGCAAACAGATGAACTATGCTAAATATAAATCTGAGCAGTATGAGGATTTTAAGAAGCAGTTACAGGAATTGGTTGCCGAGAGAAGTGTCTGATTTTAATTTTTAATTTTAATTTATAATGAGTAGAGATGGCAACAAAAGCATTTCAAAAGATATATACTAAGATTAGCCAGATTACCAAGGCAACCTGTTCGCTGAAAGCGTCAGGAGTGGGCTATGATGAGTTGGCAATGGTTAATGGGAAATTAGCCCAGGTGGTAAAAATCATGGGTGATGAAGTGACTTTGCAGGTGTTCGAGGGTACGGAAGGTATTCCGACCAATGCTGAGGTCGTATTCTTGGGCAAGTCGCCTACACTGAAAGTGAGCGACCAGTTGGCTGGACGTTTCTTCAACGCTTTTGGTGATCCGATTGATGGGGGACCGGAAATTGAGGGACAGGAAGTGCCTATCGGCGGTCCGTCTGTGAATCCGGTTCGCCGTAAACAGCCGTCGGAACTGATTGCGACCGGTATTGCCGGTATCGATTTGAACAATACGTTGGTATCAGGACAGAAGATTCCTTTTTTTGCTGACCCTGACCAGCCGTTCAATCAAGTGATGGCCAATGTGGCATTGCGTGCCGAAACCGATAAGATTATCTTGGGCGGTATGGGTATGACTAATGACGACTACCTGTATTTTAAGAATGTATTTTCTAATGCCGGTGCGCTCGACCGTATTATCAGTTTCGTGAATACTACGGAAAATCCTCCGGTAGAACGTCTGTTGATTCCGGATATGGCGCTGACGGCTGCTGAATATTTTGCAGTGGAACATAATCAGAAAGTATTGGTGTTGCTGACTGATATGACCAGTTATGCTGATGCGTTAGCTATTGTGTCTAACCGTATGGATCAGATTCCTTCCAAGGACTCTATGCCGGGATCTCTTTATTCGGATTTGGCGAAGATTTATGAAAAAGCGGTACAATTCCCCGCAGGTGGTTCAATCACTATTATTGCGGTAACTACCTTGAGTGGCGGTGATATTACGCACGCTGTTCCTGATAATACGGGTTATATCACTGAAGGTCAGCTGTTCCTGCGTCGCGATAGTGATATCGGTAAGGTTATCGTGGACCCGTTCCGTTCGTTGTCTCGTTTGAAACAGTTGGTGAGTGGTAAGAAAACCCGTAAGGATCATCCTCAGGTGATGAATGCTGCTGTACGTTTGTATGCTGATGCCGCCAATGCCAAGACTAAGATGGAAAATGGTTTTGACTTGACTAATTATGATGAACGTACTTTGGCATTCGCTAAAGATTACGCTAATCAGTTACTCGCCATTGATGTGAATCTGGATACTACTGAAATGCTGGATGTTACATGGGGATTGTTCAGCAAATACTTTAAGCCGGAAGAAGTCAATATAAAGAAAGAATTGGTTGACCAGCATTGGAAAAAACAATAAATTAACGAAGAAACATGGCAATAAAGTTTCAATATAACAAGACCTCGCTACAACAGCTTGAGAAGCAGCTCAAGGTCCGTGTGCGTACGCTTCCTATTATTAAAAATAAGGAAAGCGCTCTCCGCATGGAAGTAAAGAGATGCAAGACAGAAGCTGCCGGGTTGGAGGAAAGGCTTGAAAAACAGATTCAGGCATACGAGGCCATGTTCGCACTTTGGAATGAATTTGATGCTTCATTAATAAAAGTGAGTGATGTTCATTTGGGTATAAAGAAGATTGCCGGTGTACGAGTTCCCTTGTTGGAAAACGTAGACTTTGACATCCGTCCCTACAGTCTGTTCAACAGCCCGAAGTGGTATTCCGATGGAATATATTTGTTGAAAGGATTGGCACAGACTGCTATTGAAAGGGAATTTATGCTTGCCAAACTGAACCTGCTGGAACATGCGCGTAAAAAGACCACTCAAAAAGTGAATCTTTTTGAGAAAGTGCAGATACCCGGATATCAGGATGCTCTGCGAAAGATAAAACGATTTATGGAGGATGAAGAGAATTTGTCCAAATCATCGCAGAAGATTCTGAAATCTATTCAAGAGAAAAGAAAGGAGGCGGAGGCATGATTACAAAAATGAAGAAGTTGACTTTCCTTATTTATCATAAGGACTATGAATGTTTCCTGCAAAATATCCGTGATTTGGGCGTAGTCCACGTGGCGGAAAAAGCGCAGGGGACAGCGGAGAATACCGAACTTCAAGAGAGCATCCGTCTGTCCGACCACTATGCTTCAACTATTAAGTTTTTGCAAGGTTTTAATGTTGAACTGCAAGAACAGAAGGGGGATACAGCCCGTGGAGAGAAAGCGTTGGAGGAAGTGGAGGCGTTACAACTGGAGAAAACCCAGTTGCAGCATCAGTTGCAGATTTGCGACAAAGAGCGTGCCGCGTTAGAGGTATGGGGAGATTTCGATCCTGCGTCGGTTATGCGGTTGCAAGAAGTTGGATATCAGGTGAATTTCTATATTTGCTCAGAGAAGAACTTTAACGAGGAATGGTTGGATACGTACTATGCTACGGAGGTTAACCGTATTGGTTCACGCATTTATTTCATTACCATAACCAAAGAAGGAACGTTGCCCGAATTGGAAGTGGAATCGGTCAAATTGCCGGTAATGTCCTTGAGTAGGCTTGCTGCCAGATGTGAAGATTTGGAACAGCAAATGAAGAGTGTGGATGATAAGTTAGCTGCCATAGCAGGAGAAAAACTTCTTTCTTTGCAAGTTGCACAAGCTAATATCCGCTCACAGATAGAATTCTCAAAAGTGGTGCTAAGTACTGAACAAGCTGCGGATGACAAATTGATGTTGTTACAGGGGTGGGCACCGGCTACGCAGATTCCGGAGATTACTAATTTTCTGAATCAACAGGAGGCGTACTTTGAAATTGCTGACCCTACGCCGGAGGACAATGTACCTATTCAGTTGAATAATAAAGGATTCTTCCGTCTGTTTGAACCGATTATGAAACTGTATATGCTTCCTAAGTATAATGAACTGGATTTGACGCCGTTCTTTGCCCCTTTCTTTATGCTCTTTTTCGGGCTGTGTTTGGGCGATTCGGGCTATGGTCTGTTCATGGTATTAGGAGTAACTGTTTATCGTATGTTGGCGAAGAATGTCGGTGCTTCCATGAAGCCCATCTTAACTTTGGTGCAGATTTTGGGTGCTTCTACTTTCTTCTGCGGTATGCTGACAGGTACTTTTTTCGGATTTAATCTGTATGGTAATGATATTCCGTTCTTTAATAAGATGCGTGATTTGTTCTTCTTGGACAATCAATGGATGTTTAATCTTTCATTGATTTTGGGAGCGGTACAGATTATTTTCGGTATGATACTGAAAGCGGCTAATCAGACCATTCAGTTCGGATTGAAATATGCATTGTCAACTATCGGATGGATTATTGTATTGGTAAGTACAGCTTTGGCATTCCTATTGGGAGATACCATGCCGATGGGAGGAACTGTCCATTTGGTAATTCTGGGGCTTGCCGGTGTGCTGATTTTCTTGCTCAACAGTCCAGGAAAGAATATTTTTCTCAATATCGGTTTGGGTTTGTGGGATTCCTACAATATGGCAACCGGTTTGCTGGGGGATATCCTTTCGTATGTGCGTTTGTTTGCTTTAGGTCTGTCGGGTGGTATTCTTGCCAGCGTATTCAATAGTCTGGCGGCTGGAATGAGTCCTGATAATGCAATTGCAGGTCCGATAGTGATGGTATTGATTTTCTTGATAGGTCATTCTATCAACATGTTTATGAATATATTGGGAGCGATGGTTCATCCGATGCGTCTGACTTTCGTGGAGTTTTTTAAGAATTCGGGTTACGAAGGAGGGGGTAAGGAGTACAAGCCTTTCAAGAATTGAAGAATGAGAATAAAGAATTAAAAGCTGTTTAAGCCTTTTCGGCATTGTCATTTTGAATAAATGTTGTATCCTTGTGCAGACAGAAAAGCTAGAAAGGGAGAATCTGAAGCATAGTATGCAGATATTTCGCTAAGTTCTGGATGACATGAAAAGTATTCCTTTTAGGAGAAGTTTGATAAAATAAAGAATTTAAAAATTAAAAATAGAAGAATTATGGAAATGAATTTATTGATTGCTTATGTAGGTATTGCAATTATGGTTGGTTTATCAGGTATCGGTAGTGCGTATGGTGTAACTATCGCAGGTAATGCATCTATCGGTGCATTGAAGAAGAATGATAGTGCATTCGGTAACTTCTTGGTGTTGACTGCACTTCCCGGTACACAGGGACTGTATGGTTTTGCCGGTTATTTCATGTTCCAGAGTATTTTCGGTGTTCTGACTCCGGCTATTACAGGTATTCAAGCTGCTGCCGTGTTGGGTTCCGGTATTGCTTTGGGACTTGTAGCTCTTTTCTCCGCTATCCGTCAGGGGCAGGTTTGTGCTAATGGTATTGCTGCCATTGGCCAAGGACATAATGTATTTGGTAATACATTGATTTTGGCCGTTTTTCCTGAATTGTATGCTATTGTTGCTTTGGCTGCAACCTTCTTGATGGGATCTGCATTGGCTGCGTAATCAGATTAGTTTTTTTATATGGGCGGCTATTTCCTGTTTTTATGGAAATAGCCGCTTTTCTTATTCTAATGTAAGACAGAACCTTAAAAATATTTATTATTGTAGCCGATATCAGTATTTTTTGTGAAGATTGTTAGAGTAAAATAATTGAATGCTAATTCAGAAACTATCTGAATAACATAAAGTTGCAAAAAAACTTTATTATCTCATTGAAAATATGTAACTTTGCGCTCGAATTAAGATTAGTTAATAGATGGCAAAAGAATTGTTAGCCCCTGATTATATATTCGAAGCAAGTTGGGAGGTATGTAATAAAGTAGGGGGAATTTATACGGTGTTGTCCACCAGGGCCAAAACACTGCAGGAAGCATTCAAAGACAAAGTCTTTTTCATAGGACCCGATTTTTGGGCAGGAAAGGAAAATCCTTTGTTCAGTGAAAATGAAAATCTTTGTGCGGCATGGCGTGAACATGCTTTGAAGAAAGACGGATTGAAAGTTCGTGTGGGACGCTGGAATATTCCGGGAGAGCCTATTGTCATATTGGTGGATTTTTATCCTTTTTTCTCTAAAAGAAATGAAATATATGGCCGGATGTGGGAGGATTTCAAAGTTGATTCACTTCATGCTTATGGAGATTACGACGAAGCGTCTATGTTTTCTTATGCAGCCGGAAAAGTGGTTGAAAGCTTTTATCGTTTCAATCTGACCGAAAATGATAAGGTCATTTATCAGGCACATGAATGGATGACAGGTATGGGGGCCCTTTATTTGCAGAAAGCGGTACCCGAAATAGCTACCATTTTTACTACTCACGCTACTTCTATAGGCCGGTCTATCGCCGGAAACAATAAACCCCTTTACGATTACTTATTTGCTTATAATGGCGACCAAATGGCGCGTGAACTCAATATGGAGGCAAAGCATTCTATTGAGAAGCAGACTGCGCATCATGTGGATTGCTTTACTACGGTCAGTGAGATTACCAACAACGAATGCAAGGAGTTGTTGGACAAGCCGGCAGATGTGGTGTTGATGAATGGGTTTGAGGATGACTTTGTTCCGCAAGGTCGTACATTTGCCGCCAAGCGTAAGAAAGCTCGTGCTGCGATGTTGAATTTGGCTAATAAATTGCTTGGCTTGACGATGAGCGATGATACTCTTATTGTGGGTACAAGCGGTCGTTATGAGTTTAAAAATAAAGGTATCAATGTCTATTTGGAGTCCTTGAACCGATTGACCCGTGATAAAAATTTGAAAAAAGAGGTGCTGGCATTTATTAATGTACCAGGTTGGGTAGGGGATCCTCGTGAGGATTTGGTGGAACGTTTGAAAAGCAAAGAGAATTTCACAACTCCGTTGGAGTGTCCGTTTATCACACATTGGTTGCATAATATGAGTCATGATCAGGTACTTGATATGATGAAGTATTTGGGAATGTCCAATTCGGCGGAATCTAAGGTAAAAGTAATATTTGTACCTTGTTATCTGGATGGAAAGGATGGTATCTTGAATTTGGAATATTATGATTTGGTGTTGGGGAATGACTTGAGTGTTTATCCTTCCTATTATGAACCTTGGGGGTATACACCTTTGGAAAGTGTAGCATTCCATGTACCTACTATAACAACTGATCTGGCTGGATTTGGTTTGTGGGTAAACTCGTTGAAGGGTAGATACAGTGAGTTGAAAGATGGTGTGAAAGTTATCCATCGCTCGGATTACAACTATTCTGAAGTGGCGGATGTTATAAAGGACACTATATCGGAATTTTCGGGATTGCCGGAAAATACAATCAAGACAGTGCGTAAAAATGCGGCGGACATTGCTGAAAAGGCATTGTGGAAGCATTTTATCAAATATTATTATGAAGCTTATGATGTGGCATTGCATAATGCACAGAAAAGGCTTGTTATGAATAGCTAATTAATTATTAATAAATAATTTGAGAGACATGAAAATCAAAGTAAGTAATGCGAATACTCCTAATTGGAAGGAAGTTACAGTAAAATCACACATTCCCGAAGAACTGAAGAAGTTGGAGGAAATGGCTCGTAACATCTGGTGGGCATGGAATTACGAAGCAACAGACCTGTTTAGAGATTTAGATCCTGCAACTTGGAAAGAAGTGGGGCAGAATCCCGTTGCTTTATTGGAACGTTTGAGCTATGAAAAGCTGGAGGCATTAACTCAGGATAAGGTGATTGTAAAGCGCATGAATGATGTATATGCTAAATTCAAAGCTTATGTAGATGCTAAGCCGGATAGCAAACGTCCTTCTGTTGCTTATTTCTGTATGGAGTATGGTTTGACACATGTTTTGAAAATCTATTCCGGTGGGCTGGGTATTTTGGCCGGTGACTACTTGAAAGAAGCATCAGACAGTAATGTAGATATGTGTGGTGTTGGCTTCTTGTATCGTTATGGGTATTTTAGCCAAAGCCTTTCAATGGATGGTCAGCAGATTGCTAACTATGAATCACAGAATTTCGGTAGCCTGCCTATTGAACGTGTAATGGATGAAAACGGACAGCCGATGGTAGTTGATGTTCCTTATTTGAACTATTTCGTTCATGCATACGTATGGAAGGTAAATGTAGGACGTGTTCCTTTGTATCTGCTAGATACGGATAATGAAATGAACAGCGAATTTGATCGTCCTATCACTTATCAGTTGTATGGTGGAGATTGGGAGAACCGTTTGAAACAAGAAATCTTGTTAGGTATCGGTGGTGTGTTGCTGCTGAAGAAATTGGGCATTAAGAAAGATGTCTATCATTGTAATGAAGGACACGCTGCTTTGTGTAATGTGCAGCGTTTGTGTGATTATGTAGAAAGCGGGCTGACATTTGACCAGGCTTTGGAAGTAGTTCGTTCTTCTTCTTTATATACGGTTCATACTCCGGTTCCTGCGGGGCATGACTATTTTGATGAAGGCTTGTTTGGAAAATATATGGGTGGTTATCCACAGCGTATGGGGATTTCTTGGCAGGATTTGATGGACTTGGGTCGTATTAATCCGGGTGATGCAGGCGAACGTTTTTGTATGTCTACATTTGCTTGTAACACTTGTCAGGAAGTAAACGGTGTGAGCTGGTTGCATGGCAAGGTTTCTCAGGAGATGTTCTCTGGAATTTGGAAAGGCTATTTCCCTGAAGAAAGTCATGTGGGTTATGTAACTAATGGTGTTCATTTCCCAACGTGGAGTGCTACTGAATGGAAGAAGCTATATGCTAAGCATTTTGCTCCTAATTTCCTGGAAGATCAGTCTAATGAGAAAATTTGGGAAGCTATTTATAATGTAGCCGATGAAGAAATTTGGGAAACCCGTATGGCTTTGAAGTACAAATTGGTTGACCATATTCGTAAGCAGTTCAGTGAAAGCTGGTTGAAGAACCAAGGTGATCCTTCACGTATCGTTTCTCTGATGGAAAAGATTAATCCGAATGCCTTGTTGATTGGGTTTGCCCGTCGTTTTGCTACTTACAAACGTGCGCATCTGCTGTTTACTGATTTGGAACGTTTGTCTAAGATTGTGAACAATCCTGATTATCCGGTACAGTTCTTATTTGCAGGTAAGGCTCATCCACACGATGGTGCAGGTCAGGGGTTGATCAAGAAGATTGTGGAAATTTCTCGTCGTCCGGAATTCTTGGGCAAAATCATCTTCTTGGAAAATTATGATATGCAGTTGGCACGGCGTCTGGTCTCAGGTGTTGATATTTGGATGAATACTCCTACCCGTCCTTTGGAAGCTTCTGGAACATCAGGCGAGAAGGCTTTGATGAATGGTGTTGTTAACTTCTCTGTGCTTGACGGTTGGTGGCTGGAAGGTTACCGTGAAGGAGCAGGATGGGCGTTAACTGAAAAACGTACTTATCAGAATCAAGATCATCAAGATCAATTGGATGCCGCAACTATTTATAGTATTTTGGAAAATGAGATTCTTCCATTGTATTATGCACGTAACCGTAAGGGATATTCTGAGGGTTGGGTGAAGACTATCAAGAATTCTATTGCTCAGGTGGCTCCTCATTATACAATGAAACGTCAGTTAGACGATTATTATGCTAAGTTCTATACTAAAGAAGCAAAACGTTTTAAAGAATTGGTAGCCAATGATTATGCAAAGGCTAAGGAACTGGCTGCTTGGAAAGAAAGAGTTGCAGAACTTTGGGATTCCATTGAAATCGTTTCATGTGAAAAGACGGAAGAGCTGGCTAGCGGTAATATTGAAAGCGGAAAAGAATATATCATTACTTATGTTATAGATGAAAAGGGATTGGATGATGCAGTAGGTATTGAACTGGTTACCACTTTCACGAATGCGGAAGGTAAAGAGCATATCTATTCTGTAGAACCAATGGAAGTAATTAAGAAAGAAGGTAACTTGTATACATTCCAGGTTAAACACAGTTTGTCTAACTCAGGCAGCTTCAAGGTGGCATACCGTATGTTCCCGAAGAATGTTGATTTGCCTCATCGTCAGGACTTCTGCTATGTTCGTTGGTTTAACTAATCATTGAATTAAGATAATATTTCTATTTAAAGAACTGTTTCCTTGGAAAAGAGAGGAAGCAGTTCTTTTTTATTAGTATGTTCGCCCAAAGTTTCATTGATATTATCATTCCAGTTAAGATTGTTATGGAAAGTGCGCATTATTGGGAAGGATAGGACGAGTATAAAAAATGAAGGTGTGTCGTAATACACGATGCGCCTTCTTTTTTTTCATTGACTATAAAAATCGACTCATTTTTTTAAGCTGCGATATTTTGAGGATTTCTTTGATTTATGCGTTCTCAACATCTAAATAGAACAACTGTAAGCTCATAAAACGGTCTAATCAGCCAATCCATACCTTCTTTAGTCATTTTTGCACACATCTTTTTTATATTGAAGGCAATGGCAAAGAAGGCAAAGTCCATGAAGACCTTATCCTTTCCAAAATGGCGGAAACGTTTGTAATTCATATTGTTTTTCATTTGTCCGAACACGGCTTCCGGTTCTATGCATCTCTGTCCTCTGTGTTTCAGCCCTTCCTCTGAGCAGAGCAACTCTTTGGCTTTTTGCTTGTATTTTCTGAGTCTGTGATTCAACTCTATCGTTCTGTTCCCCTTTGCTTTAAAACATCGGCATCTTAGCGGACAGCCTTCACATCTGATGGCTCTGTACCTGGCATTTTCGCTGACATATCCGGATGCTGTTTTCACATGTCTAGTCCCTATCCTTTGCATCTTCTGTCCCATGGGGCAGATACAAAAGTCTTGTTCTTCATTGTAGTAGAAGTTTTCGGCCTTGAACGGGTCCGGTTTGAATCTCGGCCGCTGTTCCATGTGGAAGTAGTTGTACTTGACGTAGGCTTCCATACCGTTTTCTGACATGAAGCGGTAATTCTCCTCAGAACCGTAGCCGGAATCGGCAACCACCGTATGGACCAGCCTGTCATATCTGCTTGAGAAGGATTGCAGGAAAGGTATCAGGGTCAGTGTATCCGTAGGGTTCGGGAAGAGTGCAAAGTCGGTAATGAACTGGTTCCCGGTGCCGATCTGGAGGTTGTAACCGGGCTTTGTCTGGCCGTTACGCATGGCATCCTCCTTCATTCTCATGAAAGTAGCGTCATTGTCCGTTTTGGAATAGGAATTCCTGTCCTGCAGCGTGTCCAGACGGTTGTCGTATTCCTGTAGCTTGTCCCTGTGCTCTTCCAACTCCTTCAGCTGTTTGCGTTTCTTTTTCAACGCAGTCTTTTCCTCTTTCGTGGAGGGTTCAGGAACCTGTTCGAGTGCTTGACGCAATTCTCCCGCCATTTCAGTCAGCATGACCGGAGTGAACTCAATCTCCTCATTGCTTTCCGATGAGTTCTCCTGGGCGATGACATTGTCTATCTGCCCTAGCAGGATATGTATCTTCTTCATCAGGCGTTCACGGTTCCGCTCAACCGTTTTCCGCCAGACGAAAGTATACTTATTGGCTTTGGACTCAATCTTTGTCCCGTCAATGTATTCCACATTCAAGCTGATGAAGCCTTTGGAAGAGAGAAGGAGTACGGTTTGGGTAAACACCTCGTTGATTTCATTCTTCACCCGGTTGCGGAAACGGTTGATGGTGATGAAATCCGGTTTCTCATATCCGGCAAGCCAGATATAATGGATGTCACGGTGAAGGAGCTTTTCGATTTTCCGGCAGGAGTAGATGTTGTTCATATAGGCATACAGAATGACCTTGAGCATCATCCTGGGATGGTAAGGGCTGCGCCCGCATTCCTTATACAACTTCCTGAAACTTTCAAGGTTCAGGCTCTCAACCAGAGCGTCAACCATCCGAACTGGATCATGCTCTGCAATATCCTCGTCAATTCTTGGAGGAAAAAGCACTGTTTGGTTGGGATTGTAAGGACGAAAATGTATCTTTGTCATAGTATAAAATGTTATGCTTAAAGATACAAAATCTTTAGGTAATAACAAAGCCCCTGCTTGTGAAAGTCGGGGCTTTGTGCATAAAAAAAGAAGGTGCGCATTTTGACACACCTTCATTTTACTTTGTAAACTATTTTGCAGTTATTTTATTTCAATAGTTCGTTCAGTTTGGACTTGATGGCATCTCCACGGAGATTACGTGCAACAATGGTACCTTCCTGATCAACCAATACGGTAGCAGGAATTGAATTGACACCATAAAGTTTTGCACCTGCATTGTTCCAACCTTGCAGGTCAGACATTTGCGGCCATGTAATATTCAAGGCAGTGATAGCCTCTTTCCACTTGTCTGCATTCTCGTCTAAAGAAATACCTACAATTCCGAAGCCTTTATCTTTGAAAGCCTTGTATGCTTCTACAACATTGGGCATTTCTTTACGGCAAGGTCCGCACCAGCTAGCCCAAAAGTCAATCAAAGTATATTTATTTTTGCTGACGAAATCAGACAGGCTTACAGTTTTACCTTCAGGGGTCTGCATAGAGAAATCAATGTATTTCTGACCTACAGCCGTTTTCTCTGAAGTTTCAATGTGGGCTTTCAACTTGTTGATACGTTCATTAACTAATGCAGCGGGAATTTTTTCTACCAACGCTTTTTGTTTGTCGAGTTCGAATGCGCCTGCATAGGAAGGGAGAAGATATACACCGACCGGATTGGTGATATTGGCTTCAATTGTTTGATAAACCATATCCATGCCTACACTGTCTTTCTTTTCAATCTCAGCCATGATAGCTTCTACCTGTTCTTCTGTCAAGCTAGTGTCGCTTTGAGCCTTTTGGTACATTTCATTCATTTCCTTGCTTAAAGCCATGAAGCCATCTTTGAATTTTTGGTAAGCGTCGTTATTAGGAGTACCTGAAACTTTGCTTTCCTTACCTAAGGTTACATTAATATTTCCATTTTCAAGAAAAAGATCAGTAAAGTAACGCTTGTCTCCTTTCATATAAGTGATGTAGCGGTTTACAGCCGTATCTTGTTTTCCGGTGAATACGAAAGTTCCGCTTTTGACAATAGCAGAATCAAGTTTTACAAGGTTTCCTCCTGCGTATTCCTGTAAATAGATCGTGTCGCCATCAGTGATGTCTTCTACTGAACCTGTAACCTTATAGGAAGGCGAATTCTGACATGCAACGAAAGCCATACTTCCTGCAGCCAATAAATAAACTAATTTTTTCATTTTAATATGATTATAATTTGAACGCAAAGATAACTACTTAATTAATATGTTTGCGGAAAAAAGGTTTTTATTTTCAGAATGAAATAAGGAATCTATAGTTTTGCTTTGCTTTTTTTGAATTTTATGGGCACTCATTCAATTCCTTTGGTTATAATTTGTACAGGGGGCTGCCTTACTGTTACAGTTGATCGGTAATATTCTGGATCTTTCGAAAATCGAATCGGGCACATTGAAGTTTGTGTAGAGTGATGTGAATATTAATGCAATGATGTACGATTTGGAGGAATTATTTCAATTACGGAATAAAAATAATCCGGAGGTGGAGATCGGGTAGATGTTGAATCCGAGCAGGGAGAAGGTCTCATTTTTTTGTTTACAATTTCTCAAAAGCCTATCATTCACTTTGCTGGGAGAAGAGAAATAGTACGCACAATGGAAAATTATTAGTCGGATGAATAAATATTACTTTATTTATATCCTCCATTCTTGAAAAATACCGTAATTTTGCAACTCAATTACAAAATGAGTATGCAACAATCTAATTATATAATTGAGGTAAAAGGTGTTTCCAAGTTTTTTGGTGATAAAATGGTCTTGGATAACATTAATTTATATGTAAAAAAAGGTGAGTTTGTAACTGTGTTGGGGCCCTCCGGTTGCGGAAAGACAACTCTTTTACGTTTGATTGCCGGTTTTCAGACTGCTTCGGAAGGCGAGATAAAGATAGCTGGAAAAGAGATCACGCAGACACCTCCGCATAAGCGTCCGGTAAATACTGTGTTCCAGAAGTATGCTTTGTTCCCTCATTTGAATGTGTTCGATAATATTGCCTTCGGATTGAAATTGAAAAAGACCTCTAAGCAGACTATCGAGAAGAAAGTAAAGGCTGCTCTTCGTATGGTAGGGATGACGGACTATGAGTATCGGGATGTGAATTCCTTGTCAGGCGGGCAGCAACAGCGTGTAGCCATAGCCCGTGCTATTGTCAATGAGCCGGAGGTGTTGTTGCTGGATGAGCCTTTGGCTGCTTTGGACTTGAAGATGCGTAAAGATATGCAGATGGAATTAAAAGAGATGCATAAGACATTGGGCATCACTTTTATTTATGTGACGCATGACCAAGAGGAAGCTTTAACACTGAGCGACACGATTGTTGTAATGAGTGAAGGAAAAATACAGCAGATCGGAACACCGGTGGATATTTATAACGAACCCATCAATTCGTTTGTAGCTGATTTTATAGGTGAGAGCAATATTCTGAACGGAACTATGATACAGGACAAGCTTGTGCGTTTTGCAGGAGTGGAATTTGAATGTGTAGATGAAGGTTTCGGTGAAAATATGCCGGTAGATGTTGTGGTACGTCCTGAAGATTGGTATATTTTTCCGGATTCGGATGCTTCACAGATTTCAGGTATCGTAACCTCATCCATCTTTAAAGGTGTGCATTATGAAATGGTGGTCGAGGCCAATGGTTATGAATTTATTGTACAGGACTATCATCATTTTGCTGTGGGTGAGCAGGTAGGTTTGTTGATAAAACCTTTTGATATCCATATTATGAAAAAAGAACGTGTATGCAATACGTTTGAAGGAGAACTGATAGATGGAACGCATGTGGAATTTCTGGGATGTACGTTTGAGTGTCTGCCAGTGGTTGACATTGAGCCGGGAACTAAAGTAAAAGTGCAGGTAGATTTCAAGGATATCATTTTGCAGGATAATGAAGAGGATGGAACTTTAACCGGAGATGTACGTTTTATCCTATATAAGGGAGATCATTATCACCTCACTGTGTCATCGGACTGGGGTGAGGATATTTTTGTTGATACCAATGATGTATGGGACAATGGTGATCATGTAGGTATCAGCATCTTTCCTGAAAGTATAAAAATAACTCAGATTGTAGAATCATAATAAAGAAAAGAGGTGCTCAGAACGATACGATTTTTCTTGTCTTCACGTAAAAGTTGGACTATTCCTTACGTGATATTTTCGGCGGTATTTGTTATTCTTCCGCTACTTTTAATAGTGGTTTATGCATTTATGGATGATGCGGGGCATTTCACATTGGGAAATTTTGCTAAATTTTTCGCTCATCCCGAGGCAATCAACACATTTGTTTATTCTATTGGCGTGGCCATTATCACAACAGTGGTATGTATCTTATTGGGATATCCTGCTGCCTATATTCTGACACAGACGCGGATGAAATATGCATCGACAGTGGTGGTATTGTTTATTTTGCCCATGTGGGTGAATATTTTAATACGTACACTGGCTACGGTGGCCTTGTTCGATTTTATGAACGTATCTTTAGGAGAGGGGGCTTTGATATTCGGTATGGTATATAATTTTTTGCCTTTTATGATTTATCCTATTTACAACACTTTGCAGAAATTGGATAAAAGTTATGTGGAAGCGGCGCAAGATTTGGGCGCCAATCCCATGCAAGTGTTTTTCAAGGCTGTGTTGCCCCTGTCTATGCCGGGTATTGTGAGTGGTATATTAATGGTATTTATGCCTACTATCTCCACATTTGCTATTGCCGAATTATTGACAATGAATAATATTAAATTATTTGGCACTACTATCCAGGAAAATATTAATAATAGTATGTGGAATTATGGGGCGGCCTTGTCGTTGATCATGTTGTTCCTTATTGGTGCGACAACCTTGCTCGCTTCAGATGATAAGGATCATAACGAAGGAGGTGGACTATGGTAAAGAAAATTTTGTGTCAGGGGTATTTGTGGCTGCTTCTGCTATTGCTTTATGCGCCTATTTTTATCATTATGATCTATTCGTTTACCGAAGCAAAGGTGCTGGGCAACTGGACCGGGTTTTCCACCAAACTCTATTCATCCCTATTTGTTGCGGGTACACATCATTCATTGACAAATGCCTTGGTCAATACCTTGAGCATTGCCTTTATTGCAGCTACCGTATCCACCTTGCTGGGCAGTATTACGGCAATCGGCATATTCAATCTTCGTCCCCGTGCCCGTAAAGCAATCAGTTTTGTCAATAACATTCCTATTTTGAATGGAGATATTATTATTGGTATATCTCTATTCTTGCTGTTCGTATCTTTGGGTATTCCACAAGGATATACCACTGTAGTGCTTGCACATATCACATTCTGTACTCCATATGTGGTGTTAAGTGTGTTGCCGCGTTTGAAACAGATGAATCCGAATATTTATGAGGCGGCGCTTGACTTGGGGGCTACTCCTATGCAGGCACTCCGCAAGGTGATTGTTCCTGAGATTCTTCCGGGAATGATTTCAGGTTTTATGTTGGCGGTGACTTTGTCCATTGACGATTTTGCCGTGACTGTATTTACTATTGGTAATGAAGGGCTTGAAACTCTTTCCACCTATATTTATGCGGATGCACGGAAAGGAGGGTTGACCCCTGAACTTCGTCCGCTTTCTACCATTATATTCGTATTGGTGCTGGTATTGCTGGTTATCATCAATCGCCGTGCAGGCAAGAAAAAGGAGGTATAAAAAATGAGGAAAATAAATAGATGGCTGATGGTGTGTGTGTGCGCGTTATTCTCTTTAACCGGATGCTATAACACAGAGCCTCGTGAGAGTGTGCTGAAAATATATAATTGGGCCGATTACATTGATGAGGATATGTTGGCGGAATTTCCCCGGTGGTACAAAGAACAGACGGGGGAAGATATTCGGATTGTCTATCAGACTTTTGACATCAATGAAATCATGTTGACCAAGATAGAACGCGGGCATGAAGATTTTGATGTAGTTTGTCCTTCGGAGTATATCATAGAGCGCATGCTGAGGAAAGGTTTATTGCTTCCCATTGATACCGTTTTTGGAAAGACCCCCAATTATCTGCATAATGAATCTCCTTATATCCGTGAACAATTGGATAAATTGAGCTGGTCGGGGCATCGTGCTTCAGATTATGCCATCGGTTATATGTGGGGAACAGCAGGTATCCTTTTTAATACCGATCATGTTCCAGCGGAAGATGCCAGGACTTGGGCCAGTCTTTGGAATCTGAAATATGAGAACAAGATCCTGATGAAGGAAAGTTATCGTGATGCATATGGTACCGCATTGATTTATGCCAATACCGAGGATTTGAAAAAAGGCAAGGTTACGGTAGAGGAGTTGATGAACAACTATTCGCAAGCATCCATCGATACAGTTGAGAAGTATCTGAAAGCCATGAAACCCTTGATAGCAGGTTGGGAAGCTGATTTTGGCAAGGAAATGATGACTAAAGGTAAAGCATGGCTGAACATGACCTGGAGCGGGGATGCGGTATGGGCGATAGAAGAGGCTGAAGGAGTGGGTATCCATCTGGACTATGAGGTGCCGGTGGAAGGAAGTAATGTGTGGTATGACGGATGGGTGATCCCTAAGTATGCTAGAAATAAAAAGGCTGCCAGTTATTTTATTAATTATTTATGCCGTCCCGATGTGGCTTTACGTAATATGGACGCCTGTGGTTATGTGAGTGCCGTTGCTACTCCCGAGATTTTGGAGGCAAAAATAGATACTACTTTATCTTACTTTGCAGATTTAAGCTATTTTTTCGGTCCTGCTGCCGATAGTATACAAATAGATAAGGTACAGTATCCTGACCGTACAGTGGTGGAGCGTTGTGCCATGATTCGTGATTCCGGTGACAAGACCGAATTGGTCTTGGAAATGTGGTCGCGTGTAAAGGGGGATAATTTGGGGGTAGGCGTGGTTATTGTGATTCTGGTATCTGCCGGGATTATGGTAGTATTCACCGTGTATAGAAAACTTCAGCGTTATCAGCATGAAAAGGCTCAATATCGTCGCAGGAATCATCGAAGAAAGAAATGACTTTATAAGGGAAGGAAACATTTAGTCTTGCTGATAAAACGATTTAGGGAATCCAATCTTTAGGTAGAATTAAAATAAAAGTCCGAACTTGGGAAAGTCCGGACTTTTATTTCTATAATCATATAAAGATTAAATGATGTATTGTGAAGAGATAGACTCATTATTCATCACGCGGCGGATTGTTTCAGCAAACATATCAGCAATGGTCAGTTGCTTCACTTTAGAGCAACGGTTAGCATAAGGAATACTATCGGTAAATACCATTTCTTCCAAGCCGGAGTTCTGAACGCGTTCGGATGCAGGACCTGACATTACACAGTGAGAAGCGATAGCGCGGACGGAAATAGCTCCCGCTTCTTTCATAATATCGGCAGCTTTGGTAATAGTACCTGCTGTATCTACCATATCGTCAATTAAGATGACATTTTTATTTTTTACATCACCGATAATTTGCATGGTGGCCACTTCATTGGCTTTCAGGCGCGTCTTGTTGCAGAGTACTAAGGGTACACCCAAATATTTGGAATAAGTGCTGGCGCGTTTTGAACCACCCACGTCCGGAGTTGCGATTACCAAGTCTTCCAGTTGCAATGATTCAATGTAAGGCAGGAATACGCCAGAAGCGTAGAGGTGGTCTACCGGTACATCAAAGAATCCTTGAATCTGATCGGCATGCAAATCCATTGTGATTAAACGGTCGATGCCTGCTACGCTCAGAAGATCGGCTACCAGTTTAGCACCGATAGAAACACGAGGTTTGTCTTTTCTGTCCTGACGTGCCCATCCAAAGTAGGGAATAACGGCTACAATGCTTTTTGCAGAGGCTCTTTTAGCTGCATCAATCATTAGCAGCAGTTCCATTAAGTTGTCAGAGTTAGGAAAGGTAGATTGAACTAGAAAAACATGTGCGCCTCTAATTGATTCTTCATAAGAAACAGCGAACTCACCATCAGCAAAATGCATGATGTTCATGTTTCCTAATTTGCAACCGAGGCTGTTGCAAATCTTTTCTGCAAGGTATCTCGAATTTGTTCCTGAGAATACCCTAAAAGGTGATGTTTTGCTCATTTTTGTAATAGATATTACCTATTTGTTAATTTGCGTGCAAAGGTACGTATTATAATTAGAAATTAAAAATAGAAATTTAAAAATAACTTCTCATTATTGTAATATGCTTGGTTTGAAGCATATTCTTCGTTTTTTAGGCTTCTATTCTAAATTATTTTGATAAATCAGTCTGCTAAATCTCTTAATTTCCGGAAATGTTCTATCACGCACCGATAATCGCGATCGGTACACGCATCGAATTTATTCCAAAGGGCGCCCAATATGGCGGCTCCTCCGAAACCAAAGTCCTTTACCTCCAGCAAGTTTTCTTCGTCAATGCCTCCCAAAGCTATGACTTTTTTGTCAATAATGCCTGCTTTGGCGGCAGTACGGAGTTCTTCGGCGGTGTATGCCGAGTTATAATTTAGTTTGGATATGCTATTGAATACCGGACTCAGAAAGACATAATCGCAACTGGATTTGCGCTCTTTAACTTCGTCTAGCGAATGGCAAGAACAACTGACATGTCCTTTGTATCCTTCCGGCAGGTTCGGATTACGACCGTTCAGGTGAATTCCTTTCAGTTTGTATTCCTCTTTCAGATAAAAATGTCCGTGAACCACGATGCGTTTATGATATTGTTCGGGGATAAGGGTTAGCAGACGTTCTGCAAACATGGGTGCTGTACCGGGCTTTCGCAGATGGAGTGTGTCTAGTCCCTCCTCGAAAAGAGCTGTAATTATTTTATCTTCCTCCACAAAATAAGTGGGGGGCGTTATTAGAATTAACTTCATACCTTATGACTAATTGCTAAGCAAAGATAGCAACCTATTTGTAATAATCCTAGTGGATTTATAGATTTATTTTCGATAAAACTGTAAATCAATGGGATACTTTCCCCGAAAAAGTGATTCATGCGATGGAAAAGTTTTAAATAATCTGTGTGTATCTGTATGAAATAGGCGTTTTTTATTTACTTTTGCGCTAATAAAACAAGACGAATAGATAGAATTATGAATAAAAAACAATTTCTTGCAGCCGCATTTTGTTTGATGGCACTTGCCGGATGTACGCAAAAAACGGAATTGCCTGAGAATCCTAAAGATCAAGAAGAGTACCGTGATCATCAGGGAAACAGTTGGATTTATAACGCTATGCTAATGCGTTGGGCATTAATGCCGTCTATGGCCAACGGACTTTCTACCACACATTATTATTATCCTAAATCTGATTCGTGGACAGATGCTAACGGAATGAAAGTGGATGCTCCTTCAAAAGTGAATGTGGGGGCAAAATCGTCTACAAAATCAAAATCGAGCGGAAGTGTTTTTGGGAAAACACGCCGTTCATCCGGTGTTCATAGTTAATAGGAAGCGGATATGAAAAGAATACCTGTTACGCCACGTTCAGACTACCGTGAGAAAATAGAAGCGCTGGGCTTTGATTTTCATGGTGATTATTGGCGCGAGGAAGCGTATTATCGTTTTACGGCTGAAGAAACAGCCTGTTTGGAGGAAGCAACCAATGAGGCGTACCATCTGTATTGTGAGGCTGCTCAATTCATTATTGAAGATAACCCGGAATTTATGGAGCGTGCATTGAATATTCCGAAGGAGATTGGTGAGCGTATCCGTGCTTCTTGGGGTGCGGATGAGTTAAGTCTGTATGGTCGTTTTGATTTTATATTAGCCAAGGATGGTACTCCGAAAATATTGGAGTTCAATGCTGATACACCGACTTCTTTGCTTGAAGCATCTGTTATCCAATGGCAATGGAAAGAGGATGTTTTTCCGGAATGCGACCAGTTTAATGGTATTCATGAAGGATTGGTGCAGTCATGGAAAGATATTTTCCCCAAAAAAGGAGAGATTCATTTTGCTGGTGCATTAGAGAATAATGAAGATACAGGAACGTTGCAATATCTGGCAAGTACGGCGATGGAGGCTGGGTTTTCTACCCGAGTATTGGATATGCAGGCGCTGGATTTGCAAAATGGACGATTTTTTGATCCGGCAGGTGAACTAGTGAACCGGTGCTTTAAACTTTATCCGTGGGAGTGGATGGTGGACGAAAGTCCTGACGGATGTCTAGCGGAAATGGAATGGTTGGAGCCGATATGGAAATTGGTGATGTCCAATAAGGCGATCCTTGCCACATTGTACGAGTTGTTTCCGGATTCTCCTTATGTGCTTCCTTGTTATTTGTCGCGCCCTCGGTCGGGATTGTTTTGTAAAAAACCGGTCTTCTCTCGTGAAGGTCATAATGTAAGCGTTGTTGATATCCGGGATTGGGAGGAATATGTACGTATAGCTGAAACGGAGGGTGATTATAACACTGGAGCTTATGTATATCAGGAGTATGTGGAACCGACAGCGTACAGTGGCAGATATCCAGTTATTGGTTCTTGGATTATAGGAGGAGAAGCTGCGGGCATCGGTATTCGCGAAAATCGTATGGAGGTTACAGATAACTTGTCCGAGTTTGTACCACATATTATAGGATAAAGTCAAACTATTCATGTGCCGGTCGATGCCGGACGACGGATGTCGTCATGCCTCGACTGTTGGCACATAATTGAGGAATTAATGTCTTTTGAATAGGGCCGGTTCGATTCCTCTAGAAGGAAATGAGATGGGTTTCCATCGTTTTTATGTTAATCGTCCATAATTTGCCGCTTAACACTTTGCCATATTCACCTATAATCTTCAACACTTCAGCAGCTTCGGCACAACCTATTATGCCGGGGGTTACACCTAATACTCCTTTGGGCGGATGGGGCATGGATAGCATTTCTGTTTCGTCGGGGAAAAAGTGGCGGTAATCGGGGCCTCCTTGGTAATTGAAAACGGATACTTGACCTTCGAAGGCACGGATGGCACCATATACATAAACTTTTCCCCATTTCACACAGATGTCATTGATAAGATAGCGGGTAGCGAAATTATCACATCCATCTATAATGATGTCGTAGGTACGGATAATTTCATCCGCATTCTCTTTAGTCAGTCTTGTGGGATAGGCATTGATTTGTACATCATGGTTCAGGGCTTCAAGACGTTTCTTAGCTTGGATAGCTTTGGGCATACCTACCTCGGCTTCACTATAAAGTACTTGACGTTGCAAGTTGCTGACACTTACCACATCATCGTCTATTAATCCGATGGTACCTACTCCGGCTCCTGTCAGGTACAAGGCAACAGGAGATCCCAGACCACCTACACCGACAATAAGCACTTTGGCCTGCTGAAGCCGTTGTTGTCCTTTTTCTCCCAATTCAGGGAGAATAATTTGACGGTTATATCTTTCCACTTTGTTTGTTGTTAATTTGAAAAAAAAGGAGCTTTGTATCATTTATACAGCCCCATTCCTTTAAAAATATGGGTAAAATCTATCGTATTGGCGTGAACTTGTCAAAAGAAACATCCCAGTCTTTCCATACCGGCTCCCTTCCTAATGATTTCAGTGCGTGTTCTACTTCTACGGCTGTACGCTCATCACTTACATGGAATTGTTCCAAAGCTTGCGGATAGGTATAGTATCCCCCCGGTTCAGTTTTGCTTTCAGCACTCATGGTAGTCACTCCTAGCCCTGCCATGTTGTCGCGGATTTGTGCCGGTTCACGAGTGGAGTAGGAGATATCTACATCGTGATCGAAAATACGCATGGCAAAAGTGAGCTGTGCCAACTCACGATCATTCATGATGACATTCGGCTGGAAACCACCGTTTTCTGCCGGACGCATACGGGGGAAGTTGACACTGTACTTGGTTTTCCAATACTTTTTCTGAAGATAGCGTAAGTGATAAGCCATCATGGTCACATCGGTGCGCCATTCTTCCAGTCCGATAAGTACTCCCATGCCGATGGAGTGGACTCCTGCCTGTCCCATGCGGTCGAAGCCGTTTACCCGCCACTCGAATTTGGATTTCATCCCGCGTGGGTGATATATATTATAACGGGCTTTGTTATAAGTTTCCTGAAAGCAAATGACTCCATTCAGTCCGTGTTCTTTCAGCTCGGCATATTCTTCGGCTTTGAGGGGCATTACCTCTATCTTCAGATTGCTGAAATATTTTTTGGCGATGTCCAAAGCTTTAGCCAGATAAGGGACTCCGGCTTTTGCCGGATTCTCTCCGGTCACCAGTAACAGGTTCTCAAAAGGCCCCAGTTTCTTGATGGCTTTGTATTCATCTTCAATCTGTTCGGGGGTGAGGATGGTACGTGCCATCGGGTTGCTGATATGGAAACCACAATACACACAAGAATTGGTGCAGGAGTTGGTGATATACAGCGGTATAAACATGGAGATGGTTTTGCCGAAACGTTCTTCGGTATATTTTTTGCTTAGTTGCGCCATCGGCTCCAGGTATTTTGCTGCTGCGGGGGAGATGAGCGCCATAAAGTCGTCCACATCGCAATGTTCCTTGCCAAGAGCGCGGAGCACATCACTTTCGGTCTTGGAGTAGATGGTTTTGGTGGTTTCCTCCCAATCTATTTTTTCAAGTTCTTCTGAAAACATAATTGTTATTTTTGTTATAGTTCTATAAGATGATTTCGCTTCTATAAGAGCCTATTTAAACTTTTTCGGCATTTAAACAGGTTTCAAGCTATAAGTTCCTTATTATTTTTCTACATTTCTTTTTGTCGCTTTCCGTCAGCTCGGGATGTTGCTTCGTTCCTCCCTTCTGGATAACGCCTTTGATAGAGAATCCGCTCCACTTCAGAATTTCGCGCAACGCTTTTACTACACCGCGTGTCTGGTTAAACCAGATATTGAACGGCCATGGGGTGGAGCAGGTGCTTACGATGACTGCTTTCTTGCCTTTATGCAACGCTTGGGGGATCCCTTTCGGACTTTCTCCCATCATGCCGTACACGATGCGGTCGAACACTACTTTCAGATGTCCGTTCATGTTTCCCCAATAGCAGGGTGATCCGACAATCAACACGTCTGCCCATTGTATCTTTTGAAGCGTGCGCTGCGCATTGTCTTCGGGTAGGACACAGGCCTGCCGGCTGCGGCAAGCCATGCATCCTGTACAGGGGCGTACCTGCAATTTATGGATGGATATTGCTTCCACTTCGGCGCCACGTATGCGAGCTTCTTCGGCCATGATGTCCAGCATTCGGCTGATAAGTCCTTGGCAACGAGGACTTCCGTTGAGTATCAATATCTTCATTACCTTATTTTTTTTAGGATGTTGTTGCGGACACATTGCACTGCAACCGTATAGTATTCCGGTTCCATATTTTCCAGATATGCTTTCAGCTCTCCTGTCAGTTCCGGTTCTTCCAGGCAGATGTCGTAGGCAAGTTTCATGCAGACGGCTTGTCCGGATGCGCTTTCGGCAGAAGATAGCATACCTTGAAGGCAGAAATCGAAGAAAGCTGCGTTGACAGGCTTCGGGACAGGAAGATGATGAAGGATATTCAGTAGCAGGCGTCTTGTTCCATCGTGGGGGCATTGCATGGCCCGTAACATCAGTTCCTCCCTTTTATCCATCAATAGGGAAGGAAGGAGGAAACTCAGTTTTTCACAAGCCCAAGTGGCACGCCAGGCTATCCTTGTTTCTTCATGCTGCGTTAGAGTATAAAGAGCATCAAAGCGGTCGGGGGAGCTGGCCACTTGATCTACTATGTTGTCTATGTGTTTTCTTCCTAAAGTTCCTTCAAGTGCTTTCTTGAAATCTTCCATAGTTTTTACAAAGTCAGTTGTTTAATTACCCACGTTCTTCAAGTCGCGGCTCAGTTTCATAGCGCAGAAGTTGGGTCCGCACATGGTACAGTACTCACCGTCCGTATGGCGGCCTTCATTGAAGTATTCCAAAGCGCGGTCGGGATCCAGACTCAGATGGAACTGGTCGCGCCAACGGAATTCATAACGTGCCTTGCTTAAAGCATTGTCGCGGATCTGTGCGCCCGGATGCCCTTTCGCTAGATCGGCAGCATGGGCAGCAATCTTGTAAGTGATGACACCTATGCGTACATCTTCTTTGTTGGGCAATCCCAGATGTTCTTTCGGGGTGACATAACATAGCATGGCAGTGCCTAACCAGCCGATTTGTGCGGCACCGATGGCCGAAGTGATATGGTCATATCCCGGAGCGATGTCCGTTACCAGCGGACCGAGGGTGTAGAACGGTGCGTTGTGACAGTGAGAGATCTGGCGTTCCATGTTTTCTTTGATTTTATGCAAAGGTACATGCCCCGGTCCTTCAATGAATGCCTGTACGTTTTTGTTCCATGCTCGGAGTACAAGTTCACCCATGGTATCCAGTTCGGCAAACTGTGCCTCGTCATTAGCGTCAGCGATACAGCCCGGACGAAGTCCGTCACCCAAGGATACGGCTACATCATATTGTGCCAGAATATCACAGATGTCATCAAAATGCTCATATAAGAAACTTTCCTTGTCATGTACCAGACACCACTTGCTCATGATGCTGCCTCCGCGGCTTACGATGCCACACAGACGTTTGTCGGCCAGATGTACATTCTGGCGGCGTATTCCGGCATGGATGGTAAAGTAGTCCACTCCTTGTTCGCATTGTTCGATTAATGTATCTTTATAAATCTCCCAATTCAGATTCTCTACTTTACCGTTTACTTTCTCTAATGCCTGATAAATAGGTACGGTACCTACGGGGACAGGACAGTTGCGGACAATCCATTCGCGTGTTTCGTGAATGTTATCGCCGGTCGAGAGATCCATCAGGGTATCACCTCCCCATTTGCAGCTCCACACGGCTTTTTCCACCTCTTCGTCAATGGAGGAAGTGGTGGCGGAGTTTCCGATGTTCGTGTTGATCTTCACTAAAAAGTTCCTGCCGATAATCATAGGCTCGCTTTCGGGGTGGTTGATATTGGCGGGAAGTACGGCACGCCCTGCGGCTATTTCATCACGCACGAATTCAGGGGTGATAAAGGTGTCGATGCCCAGTTCCCGGCAATTCATGTTTTCACGGATGGCTACATATTCCATTTCCGGTGTAACTATGCCGGCTTTGGCGTATGCCATTTGTGTGATGGCCTTTCCGGCTTTGGCACGATAGGGCAGGGCGATGTGTTCAAAGCGCAGGTGGTCCAGACTTTTATCGTCACGGCGCATCTTTCCGTATTCTGAGGTAATGGAGGGCAGTTTTTCCACGTCTCCCCGTCCAATAATCCAGCTTTCGCGCATACGGGGAAGTCCTTTTTTCAGATCGATTTCCATATTGGGATCACTGAACGGACCACTGGTGTCATAAATATAAACAGGAGCATTGGGCGTTGTTACCTTTTCACCGTTCACTATGTTTACAGTAGGAGTCAGGTTTACTTTCTGCATTCCTACTTTGATGTATGGGAACAGGGTTCCTTGCATATATGCCTTTTCTGCATGAGCGTATGCTTTTTTATCTTGCTTTTTGTCTATCATATTTCTGTTTAATCTAAGAATGAAGTTAAAGGGGATGAGGCGGATGCGATCAAGTTCTGTCCTACTGCTCCTAAGCCTGCTTCATAGGCGCGGCGTCCGGCAATGACAGCTTCCTTGAAGGCTATTGCCATTTCTACTGGTTGGCCGGCTACTGCGATGGCTGTATTGACCAGACAGGCGTCCGCACCCATTTCCATCGCTTCGGTGGCATGGCTGGGGGCGCCTATTCCGGCGTCTACTACCACAGGAACGGAAGCTTGTTCGATAATGATGCGCAGGAAGTCACGTGTCTGCAAGCCTTTGTTTGTCCCGATGGGGGCGGCAAGCGGCATGACGGTTGCTGCTCCTGCCTCTTCCAGCCGTTTGCATAATGTAGGATCTGCCTGGCAATAGGGCAATACGACGAAACCTAGTTTGACTAGTTCCTCGGTTGCTTTCAATGTTTCGGTAGAATCTGGCAACAAGTAGCGCGGATCGGGATGAATTTCCAGTTTCAGCCAGTTGGTGCCAAAGGCCTCGCGGGCCATTTGTGCGGCAAAGACGGCTTCTTCGGCTGTGCGCACACCGGAGGTATTGGGCAATAGCTGTATGTGGGGGTGAATGATATGTTTCAGCATATCATCTTCCTTATCGTCCAGTTCAATGCGTTTCATGGCTACGGTTACCATTTCACACCCTGATGCCAGAATGGCTTCTTCCATTACGGTGTTTGAATTGAATTTACCGGTTCCCAGGAATAAACGGGAATTAAATTCTTTTCCAGCTATAATCAGTTTCTTCATTGTATTTTGTGATTTTATTATAAATTCATGATTCGTTTAGTTTCCGCTACCGGGTCTTTCGCCCGGAGTATGGTTCCGCTCAAGGCAATACCGGTGATTCCCGTTTCCATGATGGAAGGGATATCTTCCAAAGTAATTCCCCCGATAGCAACGATGGGCAAATGGATATTTGCCTCTTTCATTTGCAGAATAATGGAACGGTAACCTTCCAGTCCCAGCACTGGAGAGAGATCCTTTTTTGTAGTAGTAAAACGGAACGGGCCACAGCCGATGTAGTCAGCTCCGGCTTTGTAATGCATCTTTACATCGTCAAATGTATTGGCGGTGCCTCCGATGATGAATTCTTTTCCTAATATTCCCCGTGCTTCGGCTACGGGCATGTCCTTTTTTCCTAAATGCACTCCGTCAGCATGAATTTTCTTAACTAACTCCACGTGGTCGTCTATGACAAATGTCGCTCCATAGTCTTTGCATAAGCCTTGCAGGCGTATGGCTTCCCGTTCCACTTCGTCAACGGGAGTGTCTTTCATGCGTAGCTGGATCCAGCGGCAACCGCCTTCCAAGGCCATGCGTGCGGAATCATAATAGGAATATGTGTCGGTGAAGTGAGTGATGAATTGAAGTTCCACGGTCTTATCCTCCACATGCAGCTTTAATGACTACCAGACTGTCATTGGGGTGTAACACACATTTCTCCCACTCTATACGGGGAACCATCCGGTTGTTTACCGCTATGGCGATACCTTTCTCAGGAAGTGCCAGAAAGGTGGAAAGTTCGGCTATGGTGCATCCGTCCTTTACTTCGGTTTCTTTGCTGTTTACTGTCAGTTTCATACTATATCAGTTTATGAATTTACTTGTAAATACAAAGAGTTGCTTTTTGACCGGATGGTATGAGGTAAGAAGTAACAATCCCTTCGGCGGTACTAACCGCATCAGGTTCACAGGGTATAATCTCAGCCCGTCCGCTGTTTACGTGGGGCACCCCTTTGTTTTACGATGGCAAAGATATGGGAAAGAAATGAATAATGCTACAACAGACTGCTTTATTTTTTGTGGAAGAATGTTTTTTTATGATTATCTTGCATTATGCTTGTTTATTCTTGTAAAAGGATGAATGCATATCTGCTGTATCTTTGCATCTTAAAGCAGATTGCCCCGCTCCCTGAATGAATAGGGTGCGAGGCAGCTTTATTATGATGTATAGTTAAGGGTTCTTTTATAGACGTTTTTCTACTACATCCCAGTCAATGATTTCCCATAACTTGTTCACATGATCTGCACGGCGGTTCTGGTAATCCAAATAGTAAGCATGTTCCCATACATCGAAACCCAGCAATGGTTTCAGGCCTGCACGCCACGGGTTGCTTCCGTTTGGCTCTTTGGTGATATGTAGTTTTCCTTGCTTGTCTATAGAAAGCCAAGCCCAGCCCGAACCAAACAGTCCTGTGGAAGCGGCGTTGAATTCTTTCTTGAAGTTTTCAAAGCTTCCGAAGTCCCGGTTGATGGCTTCTGCCAATTTGCCGGACGGTTCATGCTTGTTGGGTTTGGGGGTGAACTGAAGGAAATATAATGTATGGTTCAATACTTGTCCGGCGTTATTGAATATCGCTCCGTCGGGAGCTGATGCAACAATTTCCTCTACGGTCTTTCCTTCAAATTCTGTACTCGGAACCAAAGAGTTCAAATTGTTTACGTATGTTTGTAAGTGCTTGCCATAATGGTAGTCTATAGTAGCCTGACTGATTACAGGTTCGAGTCCGTTGTTTGCATACGGGAGTTTGGGCATTTCGTAAGTCATAACTAATGAAATTAAAGTGGTTAATAATATATTCATTTTTAGTCGAGGTTTTAATTAAACTTCTATCATAATAACATTATTGAGCATAGAATTGTTCTGATAAACTCAAACTTTCTCTATCTTTGCGGGCGAAAGGTGAAATTTATGACGAACTATTTAGAAGAATTGAATGAAAGTCAGCGCAATGCGGTGCTTTACAACGAAGGTCCCTCTTTGGTGATAGCCGGAGCAGGTTCGGGGAAGACACGCGTACTGACTTATAAAATAGCTTATTTACTGGAGCGGGGATATACTCCTTGGTCTATTCTGGCATTGACTTTTACCAATAAGGCTGCTCGTGAAATGAAAGAGCGTATAGCCCGTCAGGTGGGCGATCAGGCACGCTATTTATGGATGGGAACGTTCCATTCCATTTTTTCGCGTATCCTGCGGTGTGAGGCACAGGCTGTCGGCTTTACCTCCAATTTTACCATCTATGATTCTTCAGATTCGAAGAGTTTGATCAAGTCTATTGTAAAAGAAATGCAATTGGATGATAAAACCTATAAACCGGGGGTGATACAGGCGCGTATCAGCAATGCGAAAAACCATTTGGTTTTTCCCGATGCATATGTTTCGAACGCAGAGCTTTATCAGTATGATCTGAATGCCAAAGTACCCGCTACCCGTGATATTTACCGACGATATTGGGAACGTTGTCGCCAAAGCGATGCGATGGATTTTGATGATTTGTTGGTTTATACTTATATGTTATTCCGCGATCATCCCGAAATCTGCCGTAAGTATGCGGAGCAGTTCCGTTATGTGCTGGTGGATGAGTATCAGGATACTAATTTTGCGCAACACAGCATTGTGCTTCAGCTTACCCAAGAACATCAGCGTGTATGCGTAGTGGGGGATGATGCACAAAGTATTTATTCCTTCCGAGGGGCTAATATTGACAATATATTGAAATTTACTCAGCTGTATAAGGGAGCCAAGCTTTTTAAATTGGAGCAGAACTATCGTTCTACCCAGACCATTGTATGCGCGGCAAACAGTTTGATAGAGAAAAATAGCGAGCAGATAAGGAAGGAGGTATTTTCGGAAAAAGCGAAAGGGGAGCCTATCGGAGTTTTCAATGCCTACAGTGATGTGGAGGAAGGGGAGATTGTTGCCAACCAGATTGTGAAACTGCGTTCGCGGGAACATTATTCTTATAATGATTTTGCTATTTTATACCGTACAAATGCTCAGAGCCGTATTTTTGAGGAGGCTTTGCGGAAGCGTGCTTTACCTTATAAGATTTACGGAGGGCTTTCTTTTTATCAACGCAAGGAGATTAAAGATGTTATATCTTACTTCCGTCTGGCGGTAAATCCGAATGATGAGGAGGCTTTTAAGCGGGTGTTGAATTATCCGGCGCGAGGAATCGGGGATACTACGTTGAACAAGGTCATTGATGCGGCTGCACAGCATCATGTCAGTCTTTGGATGGTTTTGGAAGAGCCGTTGGCATACGGCTTGAATATTAACAAGGGTATGCATACTAAATTACAGGGGTTTCGTGAACTGGTAGAAAGTTTTATAGTGGAGGTCCCGAAGAAGAATGCATACGAATTGGGAGCAATGATTGTTCGTCAGTCCGGCATTATGAATGAGATTTATCAGAGCAATGATCCTGAAAATCTGAGCCGTCAGGAGAATATTGAAGAACTGATAAACGGTATGCACGATTTTTGTGCAACCCGTGAAGAAGAAGGGAATGAAAACATCCTGTTGACGGATTTTCTGTCGGAGGTTTCTCTGTTGACAGACCAGGATAACGAGAAAGAGGGGGATGCCGAGAAGATTACCTTGATGACCATTCACTCTGCTAAAGGCTTGGAGTTTAAAAACGTCTTTGTAGTTGGGATGGAAGAGAACTTGTTTCCCAGTGCTTTGTCACTCAATTCGTATAAGGAGCTGGAAGAGGAGCGCCGCTTGTTTTATGTGGCGATTACACGTGCCGAAGAGCATTGCTATTTGTCTTTTGCCAAGAGTCGGTTTAAATATGGAAAGATGGAGTTCAGTAGCCCTAGCCGTTTCTTGAAAGATATTGATGTACATTTCCTGAAGTTACCTCAGGAGGAACAGATGGCCCGGAGAATAGACGAGAGAGCCAGCCGTTTCTGTCGTGAGCAAAATGAACGTGCGGCTCGTTCCTTGTTTGACGAACCTGCTTCTCAGTCTTCTTACGGGCGTTCTTCATCGAACATCTCTGGTGGTCAGAAAACATTTTTAGTTGGAGAAAGACCGAAAGTTGAGATTATTCGTCCCAGTATACCACGTAATTTGACCAAGGTTGGTCCGGAAACGGTCTCAAAGCCGTCCGCAGCGAGAAACTTGTCGGTGAATGTACAGGCAGGGCAGGTGATAGAGCATGAGCGTTTTGGAATAGGCGATGTGATAAAGGTGGAAGGAATTGGTGAGAACAGCAAAGCGACTGTCCGTTTCCGGAATGCCGGAGAAAAACAATTATTACTGAAATTTGCCCGATTCAAAGTTGTGGAATAGAATAAATATTTTAATAGAATTCTGATACAAAAATGATAGATATCCATAAAGTACCTTCTCCATGCTATGTAATGGATGAAGCATTGCTCAGAAAGAATCTGAGTTTGATAAAGAGTGTGGCAGACCGAGCCGGAGTTGAGATCATCTTGGCTTTCAAGTCTTTTGCCATGTGGAAATCATTCCCCATTTTCAGGGAATACATTCGTTATACTACAGCCAGTTCCGTATATGAAGCCCGTTTGGCGTATGAAGAATTTGGCAGTAAGGCCCATACTTATTCTCCGGCGTATACGGATACTGATTTTCCGGTTATCATGCGATGCAGCAGTCATATAACCTTTAATTCTTTCAGTCAGTTCCGGCGTTTTTATCCTATGGTTGAGGCCTTTGGAGAAAAGATAACCTGTGGTATCCGCATCAATCCTGAATATTCGGAAGTAGAGGTGGAACTTTATAATCCTTGTGCTCCCGGTACGCGTTTTGGGGTGACGGCCGATTTGCTTCCTGAAACTTTACCGGAGGGCATCGAGGGCTTCCATTGTCATTGTCATTGTGAATCCAGTTCTTATGAATTAGAGCATACTTTGCAGCACATAGAAGAGAAGTTTGCTTCTTGGTTCCCACAAATAAAATGGTTGAATTTGGGAGGGGGACACTTGATGACACGTAAAGATTATGATACGGAGCATCTTATTTCTTTATTAAAAAACTTGAAAGCCCGTTATCCTCATTTGGAGATTATTTTAGAACCGGGTTCGGCTTTTACTTGGCAGACTGGACCTTTGGTAGCTTCTGTTGTCGATATAGTGGAAAACCGGGGGATAAAAACCGCGATTTTGGACGTTAGCTTTACTTGTCACATGCCCGATTGTCTTGAAATGCCTTATCAGCCGGCAGTGCGTGGTGCCAAAACTTTACCAGTCGATGCGATAAAAACAGCTTTAACGGAAGAGAATGTTTACCGTTTGGGTGGAAACAGTTGCTTAAGTGGCGACTATATGGGTAGCTGGTGTTTTGACCATCCGTTACAGATAGGAGAACGCATTGTTTTGGAAGATATGATTCATTACACTATGGTAAAAACAAACATGTTTAATGGAATCCATCACCCTTCTATTGCTATTTGGCATACAGATAATACATTGGAAGTATATAAAGACTTCCGATATGAGGATTATCGTGACCGTATGTCTTGATAGTAAGTAAAAAAAACTTTTGGTTTATATTGACTATGAGGAGTTTGATGAAATAATGTAATAAAAGTACTATAAAAAGTATAGAAAATTTTTGGAAGTTTAGAAAAAAGCACTACCTTTGCATCCGCAATCGGGAAACAGCTGGGAAATAGTTAAAACCGAAAGCGGAAATTGCGGAAATAGCTCAGTTGGTAGAGCATAACCTTGCCAAGGTTAGGGTCGCGAGTTCGAGTCTCGTTTTCCGCTCACATAAATAAAATCTTGTGCGTTGTGACAAGAGTGTTACACAGAATGCCCAGGTGGCGGAATGGTAGACGCGCACGTTTCAGGTGCGTGTGTCGAGAGGCATGCAGGTTCGAGTCCTGTTCTGGGCACTACACACGAGGTTTTCGTTTCTGGAGGAATGGCGGAATTGGTAGACGCGCCACTTTGAGGGGGTGGTGACAATTATGTCGTGTGAGTTCGAGTCTCATTTCCTTCACGAAGAGAAGATATTTGCGGAAATAGCTCAGTTGGTAGAGCATAACCTTGCCAAGGTTAGGGTCGCGAGTTCGAGTCTCGTTTTCCGCTCACATAAATAAAATCTTGTGCGTTGTGACAAGAGTGTTACACAGAATGCCCAGGTGGCGGAATGGTAGACGCGCACGTTTCAGGTGCGTGTGTCGAGAGGCATGCAGGTTCGAGTCCTGTTCTGGGCACCATGTTAGAGGTTTGCGGAAATAGCTCAGTTGGTAGAGCATAACCTTGCCAAGGTTAGGGTCGCGAGTTCGAGTCTCGTTTTCCGCTCAAGAGAAAAGATCAGTGTAGAAGTACATTGATCTTTTTTATTTATCATGGTGTAAATGTTAGAAAACGGAAGAAGGTCAAATCAAAATATTGATATACCCTCCTCCCGCTGTTTTAGTCAAATTATCCGCAATGGAAATATTTATTGACCAATGCCAACATCCCTTCCGGATTATCTTTTAAGTCGTTACGTAAGGTCAGATCGTTATAACTGGTTAATTTGCTGATGATTCCATCAATCATAGTGGGGCTGAACACATTATGTTTTTGGAATATTTCGCGCTGTTGTTGCAAACAGGTTGCGGAAGCTGCACAGCTATCGGGAAGCTGGGCTAATGCCTTCAGTTTGTCTGCATTTTCTTTCTGATGGATATTGACGTTTACGTAAGTTTTTTCTGCAATGTCCAGTGCATTTTCTATTTCAAATCCATGGCGACAGGCTACAGCTAATCCTGCTATCAGTTGGTAGAGATCGGCCGAACCGTCCGGTGACCGCATTTCCACTGTCTGTTTTTGTGTGGTATCATAATGGCTTTCTGTTTCCAGTGGATTGGCAGTCATGCACATGTCTGTTTTAGCTGCCCATCCTAGAGGTACGCGTACCAATACTGAACGGTTGCGGTCACCCCAGCAAATATTAGTTGGCGCTTCCTGATGGGGAACCAGGCGGAAATAAGAAGTAGGATTGGTATTACCGAATGCGGTGATGGATGGAGCAAGTTCCATCATGCCAGCAATAGCTTTGCGTGCTGTTTCTGATAAAACACCTTCTTTCAACATCTGGTTTTGTCCATCTTTCATGATACGCATGTGGATGTGCAATCCGGAACCAGCTTTTCCTGTAGTTATTTTAGGCGCGAAAGTAATGTTATAACCATGTTTATAGGCCAGATTACGTATAATCCATTTGGCGATCATCAATTGGTCTGCCGCATCTTCGGCATTGACAGGCAGGAATTCTATTTCATTCTGTTCATATATCATGCCATTCAAGGTAAAATTACCTACTTCGGAATGTCCATATTTTATTTGTCCGCCTGCTTGTGCAATGTAGGCCATGCACTGGGTACGGAAATCATTGAACTTGGCATATGGTGCTGATTCATGATAGCCTTTCTGATCTGTAGCCTCGAACATATTTGTATCCGGAGCAATTACATAGTACTCTAATTCCCCCATAGCCTGAAATTCCATGCCGGTTACTTCATTGAATGCCTTGCATGCTTTGTGTAAGGTATGTTCGGGGGAACTTTCCAATGGCTCTCCATCCTTGTTAAAGAAAGAGCAAAGCATGGAAAGTGTAGGTATCTCGGCAAACGGGTCCAAAAAAGCCGTCCGGAATCGGGGAATTACATACAGATCACTGCTGCCCGCCTCAATGAATGGAAACAGGCTGGAACCGTCCACACGTTCTCCACAAGTCAAGATAGCATCTAGATATGCTTGGTTGTTGATAACGAAATTCAATGTCTTCAGTCGTCCGTCTCCGGCGGGATACATAAAGTTGACCATACGGATGCCATTCTGTTGAATGTATCGTTTTATGTCTTCTTTGGTAAACTCTGCACAAGGTTTTTCTAGAAATGCCACCAATTGGTTGGGGTTCATTATTAATTCTTTATTCATAGCAAAATTGGTTGTTTTTTGTTTGTTATTTGGTTAACTTTCCAAAGATAACAAAAAGTTTTCTGAAAATCCTATGAAAAGTTCATAGATATTTTCTTTCATACTGAGTGATATTCTCTTTATCTTTTTCTGTTTGGGAGAACATCGTTTTATAATTTGTCCTACCTTTGCACCGCTGTTTTAAAATATAAATAAGAGAATCATTATGGAACCGATGCATAAAATTAATAAAGTAGAGGTCCGGAATTTACAGATCGAAGATTACATCCAATTATCACAATCATTCAAGCGGGTGTATGCGGATAAGGATGTGTTTTGGACACACGAGCAAATAGAAACGCTTATCCGGATTTTTCCGGAAGGGCAAGTAGTAACGGTGGTAGACGATAAGATAGTGGGATGTGCTCTTTCTATTATTGTAGACTATGATATGGTAAAGGGAGATCATACCTATGCCAAAGTAACTGGTAATGAAACTTTCTGTACGCATAATCCGGAAGGGAATATTTTGTATGGTATCGAGGTGTTTATCCATCCGGATTATCGCGGTTTGCGTTTGGCACGCCGTATGTATGAGTACCGGAAAGAATTATGCGAGAAACTGAATCTGAAAGCGATCATGTTCGGTGGTCGTATTCCTAATTATTATAAGTATGCGGATACGATGCGTCCTAAGGAATATTTGGATAAGGTGCGTTCCCGTGAGATTTATGATCCGGTATTGACATTTCAGCTTTCCAATGATTTTCATGTGCGTCGTGTCATGAAGAATTATCTTCCCAATGACGAAGAATCCAAGCATTGTGCCACTTTGTTGCAATGGGATAATATTTATTATCAGGAGCCTACGCAGGATTATGTGGATAAGAAAACCACTGTACGTGTAGGGTTAGTGCAATGGCAGATGCGCCCTTATAAAACATTGGATGATGTATTTGAGCAGGTTGAGTTTTTCGTAGATGCCGTTTCCGATTATAAGAGTGATTTTGTTCTTTTTCCGGAATATTTCAATGCGCCGTTGATGGCCAAGTTCAATCATTTGGGAGAAGCCCAGAGCATTCGTGGTTTGGCACAATATACCGAAGAGGTTCGCGACCGTTTTATCAATTTGGCTATCAGTTATAATATTAATATCATTACGGGTAGTATGCCATACGTAAAAGAGGACGGAGGGCTTTATAATGTTGGTTTTTTAGTACGGCGTGACGGTTCATACGAAATGTATGAAAAGGTACATGTCACTCCCGATGAGATAAAGAGTTGGGGCCTCTCGGGCGGTAAGATGGTGCAGACTTTTGATACGGATTGTGCTAAAATTGGTATCTTGATTTGTTATGATGTGGAATTTCCCGAGCTCTCTCGTATCATGGCCGATCAGGGAATGCAGATTCTGTTTGTTCCATTCCTCACCGATACTCAGAACGGCTATTCCCGTGTACGTGTTTGTGCTCAGGCACGGGCAATCGAGAATGAATGTTTTGTCGTTATAGCCGGTAGTGTGGGAAATTTGCCGCGTGTGCACAATATGGATATTCAGTATGCACAGTCTGGAGTGTTTACTCCGTGTGATTTCGCTTTCCCAACTGATGGCAAACGGGCCGAGGCGACTCCGAATACCGAAATGATTTTAGTTTCGGATGTTGATCTGAATCTGTTGAATGAATTGCATACGTATGGCAGTGTGCGCAATTTGCGTGACCGCAGGAATGACCTTTATGAACTGAGGATAAAGAAATAAAAAAATGTTTCATTACGGATTACTCAGGTTAACGCTGGTTTATAGATAAGTGGTTATTATTTTATATTTCCGCCTTACTTTTAAGAATAACCTGTGTTAATCAGAGTGATCCTGTAATGAACTTTGTTATTTCAAAATAAAAGAAGCTACGGGCCATTCTATAACAAATATAGTTTTTCCTTGTCTGCTTTCCTGTAAATAGAAATTGCCCCCATGTCTTTTTATAATCTGCCGGCACAGACTAAGCCCGATACCAGTTCCTTCTGTTTTTGTGGTAAAGAAAGGAACGAATATTTTTTCTTGCAATTCCATAGGGATTCCCCGTCCATTGTCAAGTAGTCTTATATAAAGTTTGTTTGTTACTTCCAGTGTTACTTCTATTTGTCCGTCTGTTTTTCCTTCCAATGATTGCATACTGTTTTTCAGCAGATTTAAAAAAACTTGAGAGAGTTGCTTCTCATCGCCCTCAATATATATATCAGAGGGGGTGCTACGCAGAATGAAATGGATATGAGCATTTTCAAAATCAGATTGTAGTAACAGACCTAGATTGTGCAATGAATTGGTCAGTGAGAATCGCTTCTTTTTCGGTTCCGGCATATACGATAAGCGTCGATATGATTCTGTGAATTCCATCAGTCTTTCGCTTTGTTCACGAATCACTCCAAGTCCTCGTATTACTTTCTCGTCCGTACCGGGGCGCAATGAAAGTGTTTGAGACAGAGAAACAATAGGAGCAATGGTATTCATAATTTCATGAGTAAGCACCCGGGTAAGTTTGTTCCATGACTCACTTTCTTTCTCGTTCAGTTCATTACTGATATCTTTGATAGCCAACAGGGTAATCGTTTCTGAATTTAGTTTCATCCGGTTCATGGATAGTGACAGTTGTTTTTTTGAGTTAGATTGTAAAAGAAAGGAATTTTCCACATTTCCATGGGTTATGAAATCTTTCAAGATCGGATATTGCTCTTCCAATTGGCGGAGGAATATGATTGACTCAACTCCCAGCAAACGTAAGGCTGCACCATTTACAAACAGAACTCTTTTTTCGGAGTTCCACGCTAGCACTCCATTTGGTACTTCTTCCAGTAAAGAGTGATAAAAGTTCTCTTGTACCCGGCTTTGCGATTTCGTTGTGGCAAGCAATTCATTGATTCGGTTTAGTGAATGGCTAAGTGCATTCATTTCTTTATCTGCCGATTGCTCGTTGAACAGTATCATGCTCTCTTTATCTTCCATCGCATCCAAGAATATTCTTATTTTGGCATTGAATTTATTCAATTGTTTTACCAAAGCTCTGATAAAAAAAAGTGAAATAATCAAGAAAAGACAGCCTAGAATAAGGGCGGTATGTGTAATAATAAGTGCGATACCAGCTCCGGCTACAGCAATTATTAATAAGATGTAGCTTAGGATAACCATATATAGATGTTTGCTGAATACCATGATCATCAGAGCTTAAAGCGTTTTATTTTATTGTAAAGTGTCTGGCGGCTGATGCCTAACTGTTCGGCTGTTGCTGTCAGATTTCCATCGTTTTGACGGATGGCTGTTTCTATGGCCTGGCGTTCTACTTCTTCCAGATTAGGAACGGTAGTGGAGAATTGTGGACTCCAGGTTTGTTTTACGAAAATGTCTTTGGAACGGATTACATCTCCTTCACATAAAATAACTGCTTTCTCGATGGTATGTTGCAATTCCCGGATATTTCCCGGCCAATGATAAGAACATAATTTCTCTAAAGCATGTTCATGCAGGAAGATTTCTTTTTTTTCGTATTTAGCAGCATAGCGCTGCATAAAATAATTAATGAACAAATGTATATCTTCCCTCCGTTCGCGTAAAGGCGGGATTTCCAGATGAATAGTATTCAGTCTGTACAATAAATCCTCACGGAAAGTCCCGGAATCCACCATATCCTGAATATTCTTGTTGGTAGCTGAAAGCAGCCGGATATCCACTGGGATTACTTTATTACTGCCGATGCGTGTAATTTTTCGGTTTTGTAATACGGTGAGCAACTTTGCCTGCATGGCTAAAGGGAGATTTCCTATTTCATCCATAAACAGGGAACTGCCGGATGCCGCTTCAAACTTTCCCGGCCGGCTCTCGTAGGCATCGGTAAAAGAACCGCGCTCATGCCCGAACAGTTCACTTTCGAATAAAGATTCACTGATTGCTCCCATATCTACCGTTACCATAGAATGTTCCTTTCGTGTGGAAAGCCGGTGTATTTCCTGTGCCAGCATTTCTTTTCCTGTTCCGTTTTCTCCGGTAATCAATATATTGGCATCTGTGCGTGCCACTTTCACTACTATCTTCATTAACTGCTGCATGGCAGGGGATGTTCCCACAATCATCGGTGATTTGTTTCTATCGGGGATTCTGTTTTTCCTTTTCTTACCGCTTCCAAAAGCATCTTTTATTTTGCGCACTAAGGTCCGGTTATCCCAAGGTTTCAACAAAAAATCAGTTGCATCATTCTTTAAAGCCTTTACTGCCAGTTCTACATCCCCGTATGCTGTAAGCATGACTACGGGTAGTGCAGGAGCTATCTCACGGATTCGTTTCAGCCAATATAACCCTTCGTTGCCGTTATTGATTCCTGCCGAGAAATTCATATCAAGAATAATCACATCTATCGGAGAGGTATTTATGATAGATATGATTTGATTCGGATGATGGGCTGTCTTTATTTCGCTGAACTCCGTTTCCAGTAATAATTCCAGTGAGGCCAATACTCCTTTATTATCATCTACTATTAAAATCGTTCCTTTTTCCATCTCATTTTTGCTTTCAGAGGCTAAAGGTATCTGCTTTTGATTGTTTCTGCAAATGAGGCGTCCAATTATTGGACGTTTTTTATTATTTTCTGTAATGCTTTTATTTATCATAACGGTGACTTGACATTGGAATGTGTCTTCAGTCCGTGTTGTCAGCGTTCCAATATCTTCCTTGGTTCGTTCTGGTTTTATAGTGTTTATAATTTGGACGTTATACCGTCTAAAATTTGGACAGCTAATTTATATTTTATTTTGTAACTGGTTGATTATTAATGTTCTGATCTTCTTGGCATATCGTTTGCTTCCTATTCTGTGTTTAAATTAAAATGCAATGAGAAATAACTTGATAATTGTGTGTTTGTTGTCCGGTCTGTCTTTGCCTGTATGTGGGCAAAGTACACTGGACGATTGCATACGTTATGCTTGGAAACATAATCCTGGTTTCAAGAATGTCCAAATAGACGTAAAGGAAGCACGAACAGACTATGTGGCTGCTATGGGTAAATTTCTTCCTTATGTTTCAGTACAGGCGGAAGTGGGCAGGCATATCGGACGTTCTGTCGATCCGGATACTAATGGATATACAGCCGATTCATATAATCAAGGAACTATAGGAATGGATATAACTCTTTCTTTATTCGAAGGATTTGCCCGGATCAATCGTTTGCGATATACGCATTGGACTAAAAAAGAGAAGGAGTGGGATCATCTGGCAAAGAAAAATGATTTGGCTTATCGGGTAGCTGAGGCTTATTATAAAGCGGTATTGGATAAAAAGCTTTCAGAACTGGCAGCTGAACAGCTTCGTTTGGGAGAACGTTATCTGAAACAGACGGAAGCTTTTGTAGAACTGGGGTTGAAATCGCTTTCGGACTTGCAGGAAGTAAAAGCGCGTCATCAAGGAGATGTGTTCAGAGAGCGTATGTATGAAAAAAATCGTCAGATGTCCTTTCTTTATTTAAAGGAAATACTGGGTATGAAAGAGGGCGATGTTTTGTCTGTTTCTTTATCAGTCAGTGAGGATACGCTCTTGTTAATGCCTCAAGTAGAGGTAGAAGAAGTCTATTTACGGTCCGTACACGTACTGCCGGATTATAAACGGATGGAAATGTGGGAACGCGCTGCCCGTAAGGAGTATGCTGTGACCCTTGGACAGTTCAGCCCGACTATCTTCGCCCGTTTCTCATGGGGATCTGATTTTTATAATTCCTTGTTCTCGTTACATCAATTGCGTGACCATTGGAATAAATATATAGGAGTAGGTATTTCATTCCCTATTCTTAGCGGATTAGATCGGAATGCCGGAATAAGGAAGAAGAAATTAAACTTGCAACGGGTGCGGAACAGCATAGAGGAAGAGAAGTTACATTTACGTAATGAAACGGAACGAATTGTACTTTCATTACATTCGGGATGGGAAGAGCATCGACAGGCTTCCCTGCAGGTAAAAGCAGAAACGCAAGTGCTGAAAGAAACGGAACGGAAGTGGGAGGAAGGGCTTGTTTCCGTGTTTCAGTTGATGGAAGCACGAAATCGCCTGCTTGTCGCTAAAGCGGAAAAAATAAGAGTGCGTTTGCAGTACGAACTGACATCGCGACTAACTATGTATTATCGGACAGGAAGTTTTATTAACCATTAAAAAATATGGACACACTAATTGAACGTAAAAAGCGTTTCACTCCCAGGCGGATTTATGGAGGTGCGGGAGTATTATTCATATTGGTATTCGTTTTTTATTTTATTTTTCGTGATACCGGTTCTTCCATGACCATTGACAAGAGCCGTATCACTATCGCTACAGTTACAGAAAATGAGTTTAATGATTATGTCCGTGTGATTGGACAAGTACTTCCCAGCCGCATGATTTACCTCGATGCTATAGAAGGCGGAAGAGTGGAGGAACGCCTTCATGAAGAAGGAGCGATGGTAAAGAAAGGGGATGTGATTCTGCGCCTGAGTAATCCTCTGCTGAATATCGGTATCATGCAAAGTGAAGCAGATCTGGCCTATCAGGAAAATGAGTTGCGTAATACTCGTATAAGTATGGAGCAGGAACGGTTGAGTCTGAAGCAGGATCGTATCGGTATTCAGAAAGAATTCATTATAAAGAAACGTCGTTACGGACAATACAAGCGGCTGATGGAGGGGCAATTGATAGCGAGGGAGGACTATCTCCAAGCTACGGAGGAATATGAAGCGGTAAAAGAACAATTGTCGGTATTGGATGAGCGGATCCGTCAAGATAGTTTGTTTCGTTTGACTCAGATAAGCAGTTTGGACGAGAATATAATGAATATGAAACGAAGTTTGGCATTGGTACGAGAACGTCTTGAAAACCTGAAAGTGAAAGCTCCTATAGACGGGCAAGTGGGTAATCTTGAAGCACAAATCGGGCAATCCATTTCTGCCGGGGAACATATCGGTCAGATTATTACTGCTGATCTGAAGGTACAGGCATTAATTGACGAGCATTATGTGGAGCGTGTCGTCCAAGAGCTTCCCGCTGACTTTACCCGTGATGGAGAAAATTATAAGTTGGAAGTAACCAAAGTGTATCCTGAAGTGAAAGACGGGCAGTTTCGTACAGATTTCCGTTTCACGACAGGGCGTCCCGAAAACATTCGGGCGGGACAAACTTATCATATCAATCTTCAGTTGGGGGATCCTGTCAAAGCTGTTCTGATTCCTCGGGGAGGTTTTTTTCAAATTACCGGAGGACGATGGATATATGTTGTGGATGAAAGTGGTAAATTTGCCGTCAGACGTCCTATCAAGATTGGCAGGCAGAATCCTCAGTTTTATGAAGTGACTGACGGGCTGGCTTCCGGTGAGAAAGTTATTATTTCCGGTTACGAGCTGTTTGGAGATAATGAGAAACTGATTTTAAACGAATAAAAAACACACGTAAGAATGATTAAAGTAGAAAACCTCTCTATGTTGTTCAGCACCGAGGAAGTGCAGACCAAAGCATTGAATGAAGTAACTTTCGAAATTGAAAAGGGAGAATTTGTCGCTATCATGGGGCCGTCCGGTTGTGGAAAATCTACCTTGTTGAATATACTTGGAACATTAGATACCCCTACTTCGGGCTCCTATCTCTTTGAAGGAAAGCGAGTGGATAAAATGAATGAAAACCAACTGACCGCTCTCCGAAAAGGAAATATCGGTTTCATCTTCCAAAGCTTTAATTTGATTGATGAACTGACTGTATATGAGAATGTTGAACTCCCATTGGTGTATCTTAATATAAAGCCGACAGAACGTAACAGGCAGGTAAAAGAAGTGCTTGAAAAAGTGAATATGCTGCATCGCGCCAATCATCTGCCACAACAGTTATCAGGTGGACAGCAGCAACGTGTGGCCATAGCCCGTGCCGTAGTTACCAATGCCAGGCTTTTGCTGGCGGATGAGCCGACAGGTAATTTGGACTCTACCAATGGGGTGGAGGTTATGGAACTGCTTAGTACACTGAACAAACAGGGGACCACCATCATCATTGTTACCCATTCACAGCGTGATGCTGCTTATGCACATCGTATAATCCGTTTGCTGGATGGTAAAATTATTGCCGAGAATCGTAACCGCCCTATGGAATCTGACAGCAAAATTGAAATTTTATGATTATACAAAATTATTGGAATAGCGTTTGGCGTAATCTGATGAAGAGGAAAGGTTTCAGCTTCATCAATATCTTTGGCTTGGCTGTAGGCATGGCATCAGCTTTATTGATATTTACTTACGTTGCTTTTGAATTTAGTTTTGACAAAATGCATAGTAAGAGTGAACGGATTTATCGTGTGCAAAGTACTTTTCATGAGGGGGAAGTTCTGACGGATGATTGGGCGACCAGTTCATTCGGATATGGTTCGGCCATGCAGGAAAATCTGGCGGGAATTGAGGATTATACTCGTGTAGGATGTATTATCCAACCGGAGCAATTGGTAAAATATGGCGAATTATGTCTGCGCGAGAATGGGATAGCATACGCTGATCCTGGCTTTTTCCGTTTGTTTGATTTTGAATTGTTGAAAGGTGACCGCGCTTCTTGTCTTTCCATGCCATGTCAGGTAGTGATTACGGAACGGATTGCCCGCAAATATTTCAGAGATGAAGACCCTGTCGGGAAGATACTTATTTTTAACAGCAATATGGGGAAGGTGTCTTGTGAGGTAACTGGAATCATGAAAGAAATGCCTTCTAATTCGCATATACATTATAATTTTCTTTTATCATATGCCACCTTACCTAAATGGGTACAGGAGTATTGGTACAAACATGAAGCCTATACATATGTATTGCTGGATTCGCCCGAGCGCAAAGAAGAGATAGAACGTGCTTTTCCTCAATTGGCCGAGAAGTATAAAACTGAAGAGGCATTGAAAAACAAGACTTGGGGGGTGCGGTTGGAGCCATTGGAGAAGATTCATCTCAATCCTCAATTAGGTTATGAGGCCGAGTTGAAAGGGAACCATTCGGCCATCATCGCATTGATTTTCGGAGCTATTGCTATTTTGATTATCGCTTGGATCAATTATATAAATCTGACAGTTGCCCGTTCTATGGAGCGTGCCAAAGAGGTAGGAGTGCGCAGGGTAGTGGGAGCTTTCCCGAAACAGCTTGTTGGTCAGTTTCTATTTGAAGCATTTGTAATGAATTTGATCGCTTTTATCATTGCGTTAGGATTGATCGAACTATTACTTCCTTCCTTCAATCAGTTGGTAGGACGTACTATTACTTTCTCTGTATGGTTTACGGAATATTGGGGGGGCGGGGTTCTATTGCTTTTTATAGTCGGTATTTATATTTCCGGTTACTATCCTGCCCGCGCATTGTTGCGTAAGAAGCCGATTGTTTTACTGAAAGGTAAATTCCAAAATAGCCGTTCCGGAGAAAATACACGTAAAATATTGGTCATAGTGCAATATACGGCATCCATGATATTGCTTTGTAGTACATTAATTGTGTTTGCACAACTCAGCTATATGCGTCGGCAGTCTTTGGGAGTAAAGACCGACCAGATTCTGGTAATCAAGTTTCCCGGACCTACTGAGGGTATGAAAACAAAGATGGAGTCTATGCGGAGAGCTATCAAGAAATTGCCATTGGCGTCGAAAGTAACTTGTTCCGGGGCGGTACCGGGTGAAGAGGTGGCCATGTTCCTGTCCAATCATCGGGCACATGATGCGTTGAAGCAAAACCGGTTGTACGAGATGCTGAGTTGTGACCCTGATTATATAGATGCATACGGACTGGAGGTGGTAGCCGGACGGGGTTTTTCCGAGGAATATGGGGACGATGTGAATAAATTGGTTATCAACGAAACGGCTGCCCGTATGTTAGGATATGTGGATAATGATGATGCCATTGGTGAGGAAATAGCTGTTGAAACGCTAGGAGAGCCCATGCAGGTAATCGGGGTAGTGAAGGATTATCATCAGCAAGCGTTGAATAAAGGTTATACAGGGGTAATGCTTTTCCATAAAGATAAGATTGACTGGATTCCTCAGCGTTATATTTCGGTTGTGATGAAACCGGGTGATCCTTCGGAATTAGTATCACAGATAGGAGAAATATGGAATAATTACTTTGCGGATTCTAGTTTTGATTATTTCTTCCTCGACCAGTTCTATGACCGGCAGTACCGTCAGGATGAGGCTTTCGGCGTATTGATGGGAGGTTTTACCGGATTGGCTATTTTTATCTCCTGCTTAGGTTTATGGGTGTTGGTTATGTTCTCTTGTGCCGTCCGTACCAAGGAGATGGGTATCCGGAAAGTATTGGGGGCATCTCGTTGGAATCTGTTTTATCAGTTGGGTAAAGGTTTCTTTATTCCTATTATTATCGCTATTCTGATTGCGTTGCCTGTGGCATGGGGCAGCATGAATGCATGGTTGGCTCATTATCCGTTCCGAACAGAATTGAAAGTGTGGTTCTTTCTGCTTCCTGTGGTCTTGATGTTGTTGATTTCTTTTCTGACTGTAGCAGGACAAACCATAAAGGTTGTTTATAGTAAACCCGCTCGGTCATTGAAATATGAATAATGGAATATAAGATATCCGTGGTTAGTAATTCATTTACAAGGAATATCATTTAAAACCAATATAAATTATCGTACCAGTTCATTATGGCAGATCAATACTGATAAACTTTGAAAACCTTTTGAATTTTTCTACAAAACTAATTTTGCGTCTAAAATTATTTTATTAATTTTACAGCGTTTTTAAGGAGAGTCTAACTCTCTATAGTTACAAATGAGCGATGAGAAAGGGTGCCTTGGTGGCATCCTTTCTCTTTTGTAGTGTGTTTTTGTATAATTTATATTGTATTTTACTTATGTCACGATTATGTGAAATCACGATACATCTTTTGTATTTCCGTTTCTTTTACTTTTATCAGACTTAATCGTTTTTCTTGCATTAAAAAACAATTGGACCTCCCTTTGCTATATATTTAACACTCTTTTAATCTCATTTTGTTGAACAATCTACGCGATTCAAATGTTAATATAATGTGTTTTTCATAGTAATAGATTTAAGATTAATAGTTAGTATTTGCTTGTGAAAGTCAGTACACTTACGGATAAAAGCGTTTATCCGAAAAGAAAAGAGAGGCGACCGGAAACGGAAGCCTCTTTCTTTTTGAGCATTTTTAGTTCACCATAATTATTGTGAGAGGAAAATTGATTCTGATTGTATAAATAATATAATGTGTTGAAAATAAGATTTTTCCCTTTTTAAGCCTTTAATAAAAAATGGAGTTCTCTTAGTAAGAGAACCCCATTTTGCTGCAAAGATAGCTATAATTCCTTAATACAGAAAATTCCGCATTAAAAAAGTATTCCAAAGTATGCTTATAAATGACAATTGTTTGCAAAAATAATATGAAAGGTTATAACTATAGGACACTCTATCAGGCATTTAAGTAAACTTGGGGTTCTCTTACTAAGAGAACCCCAACAAAAAAACGAAAATTGATGGCTTATTCGAGCCTCATTTTTTAGAAGAATAATTTAATTATGATGTTTTGATGGAAATAAAAAGTCCTATGGAGCTTGCAACCGAAGCACTCTCTTATAATAATCAAAACATAGCGAGCGAAGCGCCTAAGTTACTGCTCTGCAGTTCAATCGCTTCCGTCTCAGACCAGGGGTCAAATAAGGGAGTCACGCCATTGGCGGGAATAGGGAAGGAACATCCTGAACTCAATTGGTATTATCTGTATCTGCCTAACAAAGAATTGAAGCGCTATATCGGCGTTTTTAGTGGCAGGAAGTCCGTAAAACTTCGTAAGCCGTCAGGTGAAGCAGAAGAAAGATACTTTTGTTTCAAGGTATTTTCCTATACTTTGACGGACCACAGGAAACGCTTCGAGCAATGCGCCTATACTAAGGAGGAATATACTGCCCGTCGTGATTCCGCCCGGGTAGTGAAAGAAGCCTTTGCCACTGGTTCCACCCGGAAATTGAATGCTTTGACGGACGAGAAAGAAATCGAAGGCAACGGCTGGCTGTTTGTCTGCGCTCCTTTGGATCAGTTGGAACTTATTTTGTCTGCTATGTTTCCTCGCCAGTATTTGGTGACGGACTATAACACGCACCGTGCGGCGGTCATCCCTCAACGTCAGATGGAGGAATTTATCTATTTGTACGAATCCATGCCTTACAATATCGAGTTGATGAACCGTCCTTTGGAGGATTATCTTCAGAAGAAACAACGCATCCGGATTACCGGTGGCGTTTTCCGAGGGAAGGAGGGGTGCATTATGCGGCTGCATCGAAATACAAGGTTAGTGTTCGCTTTTGGAAATATGACGGTGGCTATCAGCTATCTTCATGCTTTTCCGTTCGAGAAAGTAGAATGATGATAGCGATAACTCATTCGGGTAATCCACTTGTCAGAAGATTATAAATTTTGAACTTATTTGATGGATAACCTCCTTTTGGAGGTTTTCCTTATATAATATGTCCAATTTGGATATTAACTTGATATTTAGAGAAATAAAATTGTTTTTATTAGTAAATTCAATAAAGAATAGATGTTTAATTTACAGCAATTCATTGCAGACCATGTGATTTGTCGTCCGACAAGTATGTTTGCAGCAGATATTGAAGCTAATAAAGAAACGCTTCAAGCAGAAATAAGGAATAAAAGTGTATGCGTCATAGGAGGTGCTGGTTCCATCGGTTCTTCTTTCATTAAAGCAGTCTTGCCGTTCAAGCCCTCCAAACTGATTGTAATAGACCTGAACGAGAACGGATTGGCAGAACTGACACGTGACCTGCGTTCCACATACGGCATGTATGTACCTGCGGAATATCGGGCATATACCTTGAACTTTGCCGATCCTATCTTTGAAAGGATCTTCCGTGAGGAGAAAGGCTTTGACATTGTGGCGAATTTTTCGGCTCACAAGCATGTCCGTAGTGAGAAGGACAAATATTCGGTACAGGCACTCATTGAAAACAATGATATCAAGGCAAAAAGATTCCTTGACCTGTTGGCCGTTTACCCGCCTAGGCATTTCTTCTGTGTTTCCACTGACAAGGCCGCCAATCCGGTGAACATTATGGGAGCTAGTAAGCGCATCATGGAAGATATGATAATGGCGTATTCTTCCAAGTTCAAGGTGACCACCGCCCGTTTTGCCAATGTGGCTTTTTCCAACGGTTCTTTGCCGGATGGCTGGATACAGCGTGTCATGAAAAAGCAGCCGTTGGCTGCACCCAATGATGTGAAACGCTACTTTGTTTCTCCGGAGGAAAGCGGCCAGATATGTATGCTTGCCTGCATACTAGGTAAGAATGGTGAAATATTCTTCCCAAAGTTGGGTGAAAGACAGATGCTCACTTTCTCTTCCATTTGTGATGAGTATATAAAAGCGGTTGGTTGCAAAAAGAAGGAGTTTGCAACGGATGGGGAGGCGAAGAAATTTGCTTCGGATATGACTTTTGATAATAAGGATTACCCAGTGGTGTATTTTAAAAGTGATACAACAGGTGAGAAGGCATACGAGGAGTTCTATGTTTCTGGTGAGAAAATTAATATGGATCGTTTTTGCAGCCTAGGGGTGATTGAGGAAGTAGTGAAACGGCCGATGACTGAGATAGATGCATTCTTTACTGAAATGGAGAATATATTTGCCGAACCGGATTTTACCAAAGAAGAGGTGGTTATGGCGATAAAGCGTTTCATCCCCAACTTTGAACATGAGGAAAAGGGGAAGAATTTAGATCAGAAAATGTAATTAAAATGATATACAGCTATGAATAACAACGCTGAAATCTGTGAATTCATTCACCATCTTTTTGGAACACAAGATTTTGTTCCTCTGAGTGCTCCCAAGTTTATCGGAAACGAGAAAAAATACCTCAACGAATGTATTGATACGACTTTCGTGTCAAGTGTCGGTGCTTTTGTTGACCGCTTTGAGCACGATATGGCTGTGTACACCGGTGCCAAGCGTGCCGTAGTCTGTGTGAGTGGTACCAATGCCCTTCACATGGCCATGCTGCTAGTGGGTGTAGAACGCGATGATGAGGTGCTCACCCAAGCTCTGACCTTCATCGCTACTTGCAATGCTGTCAGTTATATCGGAGCATATCCTGTTTTTATTGATGTGGACAAAGAAACGATGGGACTTTCGTCCCGAGCTGTCAAGGCATGGCTGGAGAGGAATGCTGAACTGAAAGAAGGAGTTTGCTATAACAAGCGTACCGGTCGTCGTGTAAAAGCTTGTATTCCCATGCACACTTTCGGCCATCCCGTAAAAATAGATGAACTGGCGGATATCTGCCGTGAGTGGCATATCGAATTGGTTGAAGACGCAGCCGAAAGTATCGGCAGTTTTTATAAAGGTCGCCATACCGGTACATTCGGAAAGGTGGGTGCTATTAGCTTTAATGGAAACAAAACCATCACTACAGGTGGTGGAGGCATGTTGCTTTTCCAGGATGAAGAACTGGGCGCATACGCCAAGCACCTTACTACCCAGGCTAAGATACCTCATCGTTGGGAGTTTCGTCATGACCATATTGGTTATAATTACCGGATGCCGAATATCAATGCCGCTCTAGGTTGTGCCCAGTTGGAGAATCTAGACCGCTATGTGGCAGATAAGCGTGAAACAGCAGCCTGCTATGCTGAGTTTTTCAAGGGTAAGGAAGATATTACTTTCTTTACTGAACCTGCTGATTGCAAATCGAATTATTGGCTCAATGCGGTGGTACTAAAGGATAAGGCGGCTCAACTTGATTTTTTGGAGTACACAAATGATCATGGTGTGATGACCCGTCCCGTTTGGGAACTGATGAATCGACTGCCCATGTTCGAGCATTGCGAAACGGACGGGCTGGAGAATACCGAGTGGCTGGCTGACCGGGTGGTGAATATTCCTAGTAGTGTAAGGCTGGAGAACTAATAATTTTCAAGAATAAGTAAAATTCTTTGGCGATTTTATAGAGAATTGCAATTTTGTTCCAACATATCATAGAATTATGAGAGACAACGTCTTATCTGTAGCAAATTACTTTCTTATCCTGAACCAAAAGTAAGGGTGAGAAATCAAACTGCTGGCTTTAATCAAGCTGGTTTCACATAGCTTATAGCTATACGTTGGCTATGGGTGGAACGTTCTATTATTGATGACCGTTTTGATTTCAATTAAAAACATAGGAAGTAGGATGGTAGTTTCCGAGAATGGATTTCATGAGCCTTAGGAGCAAGAATATAGTGAATTACCCCTTTCTTTCTCAAAACAATTTATTCTCGTTGTGGATAAGACATGTATGAAAAATATTTGCGTAGTAACAGCCACTCGCTCAGAGTATGGTCTGCTTCGTTGGATAATCGACATTCTTTCGAAAGACAAAGACGTCAATCTTCAAATAGTGGCGACAGGTAGCCATCTGTCCAAAGAGTTTGGCATGACCTATCATTTCATTGAGCATGACGGATATACCATAGATGCCAAGATAGATATGGAACTACATACTGAAGACCTTTATTCTATCCCACGTTCTATGGGGATTTGTGCTGAAAAGATAAGCTATGCGTTTCGTAGCTTGAAGCCGGATATGATTGTCATTTTGGGCGATCGCTACGAGTTGCTTCCAATTGTCAACACAGCTCTTCTTTTCAATATCCCTATTGCGCATATTTCAGGTGGTGACATTACAGAAGGGGCTATCGACAATGAGGTACGTAATGCTGTCACTATGATGTCTTCACTGCATTTTCCTGGCACTGAAGAATCAGCAGTACGTCTGCGGCGTATGTTGGGAATGGACGAAAATATATATGTAGTGGGTGAACCGGGCCTTGATTCATTTCTTCGTCATCAACTGATGACACGTAGTGAATTGGCCGAGCAACTTAATTTGAATGCAAGTAAACAATGGATGCTTGTTACTCTTCATAGCGAAACCAAGGAGTCGCTTGATTATAATTTGCAAATGGCTGAGAACCTCTATAATGTAATGATTGGACAAAAAAATGTACAATTTGTAGTAACTAAGGCTAATGCCGATTTTGGTGGGAGCCAGATCAATAAATATTGGGATGCAAAACAAGATGACGATGTAAGGGTTGTCGCTTCCTTGGGGCAACTGCGTTATTTGAGTTTTATGTCCCAAGTGGAATGTGTATTAGGAAATTCATCATCCGGCATTGTGGAAGCTCCTTTCTTGGGTATTCCAGTAGTTAATATTGGTAATCGTCAAAAAGGGCGCCATATTTGTAAGAACGTGATATGTTGTGGCATCTCACAGCAGGAAATAGAGAAAGCTATATCATATATTGTTGATTACCGGTTAATTGATAAGTTTTGGGGTGATGGACATGCTTCCGAACAAATAGTGCAGCATATAAAGGACTATCTCAATGATAAGCAGAGAAATTATCGATAATGAATTTAAAACAGATATGATATTACTCTAATATTTTGACTTTCAATATTTATTCATCAGAAAAAACTGTTTATGAAGATTCTATTTACTCCACATTGGAACCGGTATTTCAGTTACTTTTCCAATGAACAGTATGATGTATATTTTAAGGAAGAATATGTTTATCTCTATGAAACACCTACAGAAAAACCTTATTGTGCGGTGATTTATGAGAATGACTCCTATATGCTTTTCCCTTTTCTCAAACGGGAGTTTACGTACAATGAGAAGACATTTTTTGATTTTGAGACTGCTTATGGTTATGGTGGACCGATATGTAACGTGAACAACGAAAGTTTTTGGGTCGCAGCTTTGAGGAGTCTTTCTCAGGAGTTTTCAAATCATGGTTGTGTGGCAGGTTTTGTGCGGTTTCATCCTCTGTTAGACAATTACAGAAAATTCGATAGTATAGGCAAAGTCATTTTTGACCGTAAGACGATAGCAATGGATCTGTCTCTTGATGAAAATGACATTTGGATGAACGAAATTCATACCAAGAACCGTAATGTCATTAAAAAAGGTGGCAGGAATGGATTGAAGTTTGTGGTTGATGACGCATTCGCTTATCTGCCGCAGTTTGCCAGATTGTATAATTCCACGATGGACAAGCTTTCTGCCGATGGCTTCTATTATTTTAATGATGCCTATTATCGGTCGTTGAAAGAGCGCATTGATAATAAGTTTTTGGGAGTTGTGAAGTTAGAGGAAGAGGTGCTTTCTGCTGCCATCTTTTTCTGCCATCCGCCTTATGGGCATTACCATCTGTCAGGCAGTGACAAGGCATATCTTGGTTTGTCCCCCAATAATTATATGCTCTATAATGCCGCTTTGGAATTGAAGCGTCGGGGAGTCAGACGCTTTCATCTTGGTGGAGGCACTACATCTGGCGAGGACGATTCTCTGTTCTGCTTCAAAAGCCGTTTCTCAAGAAACACCTGTCAGTTTGCTATCGGTAAATTGCTTTTCAATGAGACCGTCTATCAGGCGTTGTGCGCTGATTGGGAGGTAAGGAATCCTGATAAAAAGGAACATTATAAGTATTTTCTATTGAAATATAAATATTGAGATTATGGCTGTATATATCATAGCCGAAGCGGGTGTCAATCATAATGGACGTCTCGATTTGGCACTACGTCTGTGTGATGTCGCTAAGGCAGCAGGTGTGGATGCGGTGAAGTTTCAGACTTGGAAGACTGAGAAGATTGTTACTCAAACAGCGGCAAAAGCCACTTATCAGGTGGAGAATACCCATTCAAACGAAGAAACGCAATTTGATATGCTGAAGAAACTGGAACTTAGTTATCGTCAGTTCTTCGAAATTAAAGAATATTGCGACAAGATAGGCATTGATTTTCTTTCCACACCCGATGAGGAAGACAGTTTGAACTTTTTGGTAGACTTGCATCTGCCCGTTCTTAAGATTGGATCGGGTGAGGTTACAAATATACCATACCTCCGTCGGATAGGTAGCAAGCATCTGCCCGTCATTCTTTCTACCGGTATGTCCTATTTGAGTGATGTGGAAACTGCTTACCGCACTTTGCTTAAGGCCGGTGCCAAGAGTGTATCACTACTTCATTGCACCACCAATTATCCTTGCCCCATGTCCGAAGTTAATCTGCGCGCTATGCAGACACTCAAGGATGCATTTCATTGCGTTGTGGGTTATTCTGATCACACTATGGGTATTGAGATTCCTATCGCAGCAGCTGCTATGGGAGCTGAAATCATAGAGAAACATTTCACGCTTGATAAGGAAATGGACGGTCCTGACCACAAAGCCTCCCTCAATCCCGAGGAACTCAAACAAATGGTGATGGCTATTCGTAACATTGAGCGAGCTTTAGGTAATGGCATCAAACAGCCTAATGAGAGTGAGAAACAAATTTCAGAAGTGGTGCTCAAACGTATTGTGGCGGCTACACCAATAAAGAAAGGTGAGGTGCTCTCGGCGGATAATATGACTGTGAAACGCAGTACCGTTGGTTTGAAAGCTTCTTTATGGGATTTGGTAAACGGGCGTATAGCTACCTGCAATTATGCTATAGACGAACCTATTATCATTTAAAAATAGACAATAGTAATGAATATACTTGTAATAATTCCTGCACGTGGTGGAAGTAAAGGAATACCTCACAAGAATGTTAAGGAATTAAATGGAAAACCGTTGATATGCTATAGCATTGATGCGGCTCGTCAGCTTACCACCGATGAGAATATTTGTGTTTCTACAGATGATGATGTCATTATCAAGGTTGTAGAGGATTATGGCTTGAAAGTTCATTTTAAACGCCCTGCAGAGTTGGCTACAGATTGTGCAGGAACAAATGGAGTACTGCTCCATGCTTTGGAGTTTTATGAGAAACAAGGTCGTAAATATGATGTAGTAGTTTTGTTGCAACCCACTTCTCCTTTTCGTGAGACTAAATCATTGAAGGAGGCTGTGGCTTTGTATACTTCTGACATAGATATGGTTGTTTCGGTGAAAGAAGCGGCAACTAATCCATATTATAATAGTTTTGAGGAGGATGCTGAAGGCTTATTGGTCATCAGCAAAGGGGATGGTACTATTGAACGGCGTCAGGATGCACCTAAGGTATGGGAGTTTAACGGTTCTATTTATGTGATTAATAGCACTCGCCTTAAAGAAGTAGGTTTGTCCAAACTCAATAGAATACGTAAATATGTTATGGATGATCTTCATTCAATAGATATTGATAGTATGTTTGACTGGTATATGGCGGAAAAGGTAATCAGTAGTCATCTTATTGAAAATTAATTTATATGAATTGCTCTCATATTATTCTCCAATCTTTCTCTATTATTGATGCCATTCGCTGCATCAATGAGATTCACAATGAACCACTGGTGCTCTTTGTGGTAGATGAGAACAAAAGGATGCAAGGTACCCTTACCGATGGTGATGTGCGTCGTGCCTTGATTAAAGGTATAGATGTGGATGCTCCTATTAGTGAGGCCATGCATCGTAATTTTAACTTTTTACGTCGCGGAGTGAACGATAGAGTGGAGGATATTCACCACCAACGTGATTTAAGGATGCGTTTGGTACCCATACTTGATGAAGAAAATCATATTTGCGAAATCATCAATTTGGAACATTATGTAACTAAATTGCCAATTGATGCTGTATTAATGGCCGGTGGTAAGGGGGAACGCCTTCGTCCGTTAACGGAGAAAACTCCTAAGCCCCTAATTAAGGTAGGTGACAAGTGTATCATTGATTATAATATTGATCGTTTGCTTTCATACGGTTTGAATCATATATCTGTAACGGTTAACTATCTTGGCGACCAGATTGAGGAACATTTCCGGGAGGAACGCGATGGGGTGAAGATAGTTACTGTGCGTGAACCGAAATATCTAGGTACCATTGGCAGTATCAAGTTCGTGGAAACTTTTTACAATGATACGGTGCTGGTAATGAACTCAGATCTCTTTACGAATATTGATTTTGAGGATTTTTTCCTTCATTTCTGTCAGCATGATGCCGACATGAGTGTGGCAGCTGTGCCCTACGTAGTGAAGGTGCCATACGGTGTGTTCAATCTCGAAGGACGAGAAATCAAGGGCGTTACCGAGAAACCTACCATCAGTTATTATGCAAACGCCGGTATATACCTTATCAAACGCAAATTGCTTGACCTTATTCCTGATGATATCTTCTTTAATGCCACTGACTTCATGGATAAACTCATAGAACAGGGATACAAGGTGATTCGCTATCCTATTAGTGGATATTGGCTGGATATTGGTCAGCATGATGAATTGGCTAGGGCAAGGGAGATGGCAAAACACTTGAAATAGAACATGTCAAATAGAATGAAAAGAATATGAATAAGTTAATTAATATTAAAACGGGGGGGTAGAGAATCAAAATTCGAGCTCCTGAGGCTGTTGTCTATGCTAATGGTTTTAAATCTGCATAGCTTTCATGGATATGATTATGGGAGCGGTATCATGCAAGGATTGGATTGGTTTAGGGAGAGCACTTCCATTTGTGCGGTTAATGTGTTTATCATGATTTCCGGATATTTTGGTATAAAATGGAAGTTCAGGAGTTTCTTCAACCTCATCTTTCAACTACTTTTCTATAGCTTTGCCGTTTACGGAGTATGTGTAGCTTTGGGAATCTTTTCATTTGAAATGAGTTCTTTCTTAAGTTGCTTCAAAGCTACTAATAGCTCATGGGGATTCATTACATGCTATCTGGGTATTTATTTGATGGCACCATTGCTCAATACTTTTGTCCAACAATCCAGTAGTAGGGAATTATTTATATATTTGCTGTGTCTGTTTATGGGATGTAATTTTCTTATTCCTGCCTATGGCGGCATTCTTAATTATTTTCTGGTATACTTGATAGGTGGCTGGATGAAGAAATCACAGGCTGTCCAAACATTCAAGCTTCCTGCTGTTAAATGTTATTGGACTGTAACTTTGCTCATATTTGTATTGTCATATAGCCTCTATCGCTACTTACATTTTGATGCGGTTCGTATGTGTACATTCTTTTTGGGCTATAGTTATAATTCACCTTTTATTATTTTACAGGCCATGTTTCTTTTTTTAGTCTTTGGCCGCATACAGTTACAGAGCAGGTTTGTAAACTGGTGCGCTGCATCCTGCTTTTCTATTTTCCTTATTCATATGCATCCGGCTATTAAGCATATAGGTTATTATCATTTTACCGAGAGCTTGTATGCCCTGCCTTTTTTAGAACATGCAGGTATTTTGATATTACTCGTAGCCGGTATATTTATGGGGTCTATCTTGATTGATAAAATACGTATATATCTATCGACTTTTGTCTATAATCTTATATGCTCATTTTATAGGCGTTTGCCGTACGGATGGGCGGATACATGCATTTTTGAAAAGTTGGAATGAAAGTGTTTAACAAAAGTAAAACAAAATAGAAAATATAAATGAATCAAAAAGTCGATTTTTTAATCCGTTATGAGCATAAAATCCGCGAGTTGGAGAGTGTGATGTTGTTAAAGTTGGAGCGACGCGGTTATACTGTAGAATTGGTGTGTAATTGTTAATAATTCGTTGATAATTAAATGTTTATAATTTACTGTTTTTTCTTTTCTGAAATATTTTATTTTTATGATTGATATATTAATCCTATTTGAAAACCACAGCCGAGAAATGGAAAATGTGGCTTTACTTGCCACAGAACTTGAATATAGAGGCTACAAGGTGAAGGTAATGAATATTAGAACACCCATGAAGTATTTTGTAAAAACAAAGGTATTGATTGTGCCTCATCTATATAATGAAGATCAATTAATACGTTTTTGTAAAAACTTCTGGAAAAATAATACTTGTATAATAAGCTTGCAATATGAACAGATTCTCAATAAAGAGATGGGTATAGATGATATTCATTTTCCCAAAGGACAAGCAATTTATGCTCATCATATAGCTTGGGGAAAAAGCCAAGTAGATAGATATAAAATGTGTGGAATAAAACAAAATCATATTCATCAGACTGGCTCTATGGCAATGGATTTATTTCGTCCTGCTTTTGAATCTTACTTTATGAGTAAAGAAGAAGTTGGAAAAAAAATCAGTTTGGATTCGAAAAAGGAATGGGTTTTGTTTGTGTCTTCATTTTCTTATGCTAACCTTACGGAAAGCCATTTAAGTAATTTAGAAAAGATGGATCCAATTTCAAGACCCATTGCAGAATTTAGCGATAGTTCATATCCACAGATTGTAGATTGGTTTAAAAAAGCTGCTAATGAATTTCCCGATAAGATATTTATCTATCGTAAGCATCCGGCGGAAATAATTCAAAAAACGTTAGAAGACATATCTTCGAAAGTGCCTAATTTTTATTGTATTAGTGATTTTTCAATGTCTCAATGGGCGCTTGTTGCAGATAAGATATACAATTGGTATAGCACGTCAATAGCGGATGTATATTTTGCCAATAAACCATGTTTTATTTTACGTCCAATTCCTGTACCTGATAATTTGGAAGTTGAAACTTTGCTTGGATTAAACCACATATCCAATTATGATGATTTTGTAAAGACGTTGCAATCAAAAAAATATTTTTGCCGAAAAAATGATGGTTTGATGGAGTATTATTATGGTAAACGTGATGATCGTATGGCATTTTTACAAATAGCAGATATCTGTGAGCAACTTATTAATGGGAAGTTGGAAGCATATAATTTTAATTATGGAAGTTCTAGATTTAATATTTGTAACGGAAAAAATATAAAAGAAAAAATGATTCCTTACTTGCGTTTTATATATTATGCATATTGTGTGTGCTTTCAAATAAAAAAAGGATATGGTATACTAAAAATGAAACAGGAAGAAATTAATGTTTTTAATAACGAAGTGTATGGATATTCACGGAAATTTGAGACTTATCGCAAGCATTTTATTCCGATAATTGAATCGTTACATCGAAATGACGCAAAAAAATGAAAGAGGCATGAAACAAGAATCCATACTGAAAGGAGTTTTGCTATATTCGATATCCACATGGGTGAATTTAGTGCTTGGATTTCTTACTGTTACTATTACAACTCGGGTACTTCTCCCAGATGTTTATGGACAAGTGTCAATATTCAATTCAATTACCAGTGTTTTGATGTATATACTTTTGCTAGGAATGGATGGAGCTTATGTGCGTTATTATAATGAATTACCGGCAAATGATACTCGAAGCCAGTTGCTTTATAAAAATCTGCTTTATACTACTTTGTTTTGTCTGTTAGTAGGTTCTATAACGGTTTGTTTCTTAGGAGAAGAGGTTTCTAAGTTTTTTTTTAATATATGTAGCAAAATACTTGTGGGGTATATTTTTATATATACGTTATGTCAGATGGCATTGCGATATTTAAATATATCATTCCGTATGTCATTCCGTATTACTCAATATAATATTCAAAATATACTGATGAATAATATATTCAGACTCCTTCTTATAGTGACTGCGTTATTTACCAATAATTTAGAATATATTATAGCCATATTGTCATTAGGTATGCTTTTTGTTCTTGTGGTGTACCTGTATGTACAGCGCAAAGAATTTATTCCGGTTAATATAAAAGGTAAATTAGATTATAGAGTAAGTTTGCATGGTTATAATAGTTATTTTCGCTTTGCTTTATTTAGTGCTCCTACTTATATTATATTTTATTTTAATGGTTATATGAGTCAACAAATTGTAATGACTTCATTAGGTGCTTATGCTTTTGGTATATTTTCTTCCACCAATATGTTTTCTCAACTGCTTGGCGCCATGCAAGGAGGTTTTTCAACTTTTTGGTCTGCGTATGTATATAAGAATTATGAAACGGAAAAGGAAAAAATAGGTTTAATGCATAACTATGTATTGTTATTTGTAATATTGGCGGTATCAGCACTTGTATTGTTTAGAGATCCTATTTACATATTCATAGGTAGTGGCTTTCACTCAAGTAAGCATTTCTTTTCTTTAATACTTATGATGCCTGTATTAAATATAGTGTCAGAAACCACATCTAAAGGAATTGATATTGCTAAAAAAAATGAATATACTTTATTGTCATTTATAATTTGTATAGCCACTAATATTGGCTTATGTTTATTGTTGATACCAACCCTTGGGTTGGCAGGGGCGGCTTGGAGTAATGCTATATCGGCAATAGTACTTTATATTTTAAATTCTTACTTTGGACAAAGGTACTATAAGACAATCTTGAGTTTGAAAAAAAGCCTTTTAGGGATTTTGGCGATAATAATATTATTATCACTTCCTTCGTTTACACTTGATATGTTGTTGATAGCCGTGGTTGTAATTGCAGTGGACATATGTATATTATTTATTTTTCGTAATGAAGCTACGGTCATATATGGTAAGATACAAGCAACCATTTCTTTTTGGAAACACAAACACAAGTAATAACAGTTTGCTCATCTAAGCTTATATGTACTAAAATTAAAGAATATGAGGATAGTTGAAAAGTATTCAACCGCTAACTTTTTATTGTTAATTGGGGTGCTGCTATTAGGAGTAATTTTCTATGATTATATTGATCAACAAACCGGTTTTAGTTATATTGATGAGATTTTTGCATTTCTTCTATTATTAACATGGGTAATAAGAGGAGATAAATCAGTAAAAGCGAAAGAATTTCTTTTTTTTTCTTTGATAGCACTATTTTATTTAATAAAGTCTCTGCTATATCCTTTAAATGTATCAAAGGCTATATGGATTGATTTTATAATAGAAATAAAGCCTTTTATAGCTTTTTATTGTGCTTATAATCTCGACTTAAATATTACAGAAAAGCAAAAAAAAATAATATGTCGTTTATGTATAATAATAGCTTTAGGGTTATTGCCACTTGGTATTGTAGGCTTTGGTGGGGGAGAAAAAATGGCTGTGTTTTGTCTTCATTCTCGTTTCTGCACAATGTGTGAGTGCTTGGGGGTTACTTATTTCATTTTTAGTAAACGTGATAAACGCTCACTACTTATTGCTAGCTTGATGATTGCGCTTGGTATTTGTGCAATGCGTTCTAAAATATTTGGATTTTTAGCTTTGTGGCTTGGAATAATGTATATATGGAAGATAGATATGCGAAGATTTTTTCGTATGAAGACAATCGTTCCTATGGTTGTAATCCTGTTTGGAGTTATTTATGTAGCATGGGAAAAAATTGTATTTTATTTTATTACAGGAACAGAAAATTCAGAGAATTTGTATGCTCGTCCTGCTTTATATTTGGGGATAGTAAATATTTTGAAAGATCATCCTGTGTTGGGTTCGGGATTTGGTACTTATGCCTGCTGGGCGTCAAGGATATTTTATTCTCCTTTATATTATGATTATGGATTAAGTAATATTTATGGGTTGTCTCCAGATGTTCCTAATTTTATTAATGATGCATTTTATCCGCTTCTTTGCCAGTTTGGGCTTATTGGAATTATTTTATATATTAATTTTTGGCGTTTACGGTTTATTGAAGCAAAAAGAAGTTTGTATACAATAGGGGATGTTTATGGGTTTAAATTGGTTTTGCTATTTATTGGTTTTTTCATTATAGAGTCTACTTCTGATACAACATTTACACATAATCGTGGTATGTATATGTTGATAATGTTGACATTGGTTTTGAAAGATTTGCAAACTCGCCGTAATGATGTAAAATAGAGGAGTAATTCCCAATAAATTATTTTATTATCATTGGGAATGTATGTAATGGGTAAGCAGTCAAAAATTGGCTCATAATTGAAACCTCTATCTTCTCTGCGAACAAAAATTTTAGAATTTATGTATAGCAGTGAAGATCTTGAAAGGTTTTACTTTCAATACCAGACCGAGGCTTTGCCTCATGGAGAATCTCTCCAATCGTTTTGCGTTAAGAACAAAGTTCCTTATAACATCTTTCAGAAATGGTACAAGGATACCCGGAAAAAAGTAGTTGAAGTCCAGGTTGATGGTGCTCCTGCAATTGGTCATGAGGAAAAATCCAGGGCTAGTGATCAACCTCAACCGGTATCACCAGGTAGAAATGATCACCTGGTTCGTATTTGGGTTGAGATTCGTATCAGCAATGCAATGGCTTGCATTTGTCCCAAAAGAATTTAAGCTATCCGGATTGGGTCGTATGGTAGAGAAGCTGGAGGGGTTATGTTGAGTGTTACCGGTCTGAATCATTTTTATTATGTCCGTGATTTTACCGATATGCGTTGTAAACACAGCCGTGTGCTGTCTGTCATTCGTGAACGGTTTCATCGTGAACCCAATGATGGAGACGTCTTTATAGTCAAATGCTGAAATCGCAGAATAGTCCGTATGTTTTCATTTGATAATCGTTCATATAGTCTGTTCGAAAAGAAGTTTGTAGCAGGCTATCAGTTCATGAAAGTAGAGCGGAACGGGGCAGATACTGTTTATCGGATTGCCTGGAAGGACGTGATTTTGATTCTTGAGAATCCTATAGTTAAAACATTGAAAATCAGATAATCAATCTATTTATCCACTTGCGGTTTTGCGATTGTTTTATTACCTTTAATGCTGTAAATCAAAGGTTTAAGTATGATCGATCTGCAAGATATAATTACAACAAAACGAGAGTTGTTGAGTAGGGCAACCTACTCACGCAACCCTATAATTATAGTGCAGGTATGGCAGAGGATCAGAAAGAGCGGTATATACAATACCTTGCCGAACAGAATCAGGATTTAAGGTTGACAAGTGATGCCATGAAGCTTGTTTTGGAGGATTTTATGGCTCAGATGAAGGATCTAAAGTCTCAGGTGTCCTCTATGGAATCGAAACATGCTGACCTTGAGAATCGGTTATCGGAAGAGCATAAACTTCGCAAATCGGCTGAACGTAAGATTAAATCCCTTCAGGAAAGACTTGATTATGCCCATCAGGAACGTTTTGGTGATCGACGTCAAAAGATCAAATCTAAAGCTAAGACGGGTGATTCAGACCGGAACAAGGAGAAGGGTGATTATGATGGAACCGATGATACGCTTCGCATGGATTCGGTTGGTCATGTTCCATCTCAAGAGTTAAAAGAGCCTTCCGGGAAAGAACGTGATTTGTCCAATCGTCCTGACGGGTATAAAACGATGGGAGTAGCCGGAGAGGCGACAGAGCATCCTTCTGATTTGACAAAGGTTCCCGGTCGCCTCATTGAAAGAAGAATGGTACGGATGTTCAGTTTCCGTACTTTCCTTACGGAAGAATGTTTTGAGATGGTTCATTATGCAGAACCTGGTAAAAAGCCCAGGTGGGGTTATTTCCCTTCTGAAGGCCATCCTGAGGTGGTGACTGGATCCGAGGGTACTAAAGCCACTCCTGAATTTCTGCAGGCTATCGCCTACGAAGTTTATGTAAAGAATGTGACTTTTGGTCTTCTTCACCGATGGTTGACTGATATGGGCATGACCATTTCTAAAAACACGTTGCGCAACTGGCTTAAGAAAGGTAAGACATACCTGGACGAACTGGTTTGTGTATTGAAGTCTATAGCTTTGGAAAAAGACTCGATAGTGAACTGCGATGAGACCTGGTGTAAAGTGCGTAAATATGATCACTATAAGAAGTGCTACATTTGGGTTCTGGTCAACAAGGCTCGGAAAACAGCCATTTTTTTCTATGAGAATGGCTCGCGTGGTCGTGATGTACTTACGGACTTTTTGGGCGATGCAGAATTGAAGAGTATTATGTCCGACGGATACAATGCTTATGTATTTATCGGCAATGAGCTGAAATCAGCCCGGTTTAAAGATACTGTACACCAAGTTTGTATGTCTCATGCCAAAAACAAGTTTGTCAAGGCTTCCAATCAGGGTGGTGAACCGACAGCAGAACGCTTTTCCGAAATTTTAAAGGAGTTCTTTATGAGGGATCGTGAATACGATGATACCGGATTAACTCCAAAAGAAAGGTTTCAAGAAAGGCAAAGCTTGGAAACTAAGGAACTCCTGATAGAGCTGCGTAGTTTGTTAGATAGTGAACAGTCAAAGGATTCAGAATTTAGAAGCCGGTATTATAGAGAAGCTCTCAATTATCTGAATCGGTTCAGGAAAGAGATCTTTGCTTACTTGGATGATGGTGAATTACCGATAGACAACAACCTGGCTGAGCGAACCATTCGAAAGCTGACCACTCAACGCAACAATTCACCTCATTATGGTAGTGATGCCGGTGCAGAGATGGCAGCAACTTATCACAGTGTGATAGGAACGGTAAAGCTTCATGGCAGTTCTATCTGGAACTTCATCGGAACTTTTTTCAAAATATCTTTAACGGGTGCAGGGATTATGTTAACATGGTTCCTGACAAAATCACTTTGGCTGCCAGCCAATGTTAAATTCAAAACTAATTAATTAACAAAACTCGGTTTAGGACACTGAAAAGTTCCCTTTCGAAGGGGGATGCCGAGTGCTTACTAATGGTATGAAAAACAGGTAGATAATATTACTCTAGCTTGCTGTTTCTCCAAATCATCGTTTTACAGATGGTGCATAAGACCCTGTACAAAACAAATAACATTCTATCATTTATGATTTTTCAATCCAGTTTTAAAATGCCACGCAATGCTGCCAGTTTGCGTGACAAGTTATGGCGGGCGGTAAGCAATCCTTGGTGGTTGGGTACTTACCTGCTGAAGAAGATGTCACCCCTAATCAAGAGTGACTCTCTTTACACCAAATGGGAATTCTTTTTGGGTATAAAACGGTTTCCTGATCTGAAGAACCCTAGAACCTACAACGAGAAACTTCTATGGTTAAAGCTCAATACCCATGAAGAACGTTATACTCGTATGGTTGACAAGGCGGAAGCCAAGGAATATGCAGCTGAGATTATCGGACACGAGCATATTATACCCACACTGGGTGTATGGGATTCGTTTGATGAGATTGACTTTGACAGCTTGCCTTTTCAGTTTGTTCTAAAGACTACTCATGATAGCGGGGGAGTGGTGATTTGTCGTGACAAAAGCAACTTCGATTTAACCGCTGCACGCCGAAAACTCAACAAAAGCCTGCGTCACAACTTTTTTCTAGATCATCGTGAGTATCCTTATAAAAATGTGAAGCCACGCATTATTGCCGAACAGTATATGGAGGACGAGGATGGAAAGGGGCTGAAAGATTATAAATTTTTCTGTTTCAATGGTGAACCTAGAATGATGTTTATTGCCACTAACCGTCCGGTTGATACTCGCTTTGACTTTTTTGATATGGATTTCAATCATTTACCTTTTGCGCAAGGTCACCCGTGGGCAGATGGCCCTATTTCCAAGCCTGTGAGCTTTGAACAAATGCGTGAGTTAGCCTGGAAGTTAGCCAAAGGTTTGCAGCAGGTACGTGTTGATTTCTATGATATCAACGGGCAAATTTATTTTGGTGAACTCACTTTTTTCCATTTCTCAGGCAATTGTCCTTTTCAGCCTGTTGAATGGGATGAAAGGATTGGTAGCTGGTGGACTTTGGAAAAATAGTTTCCTTGGCAACACCCTTCGTCATCTTCTAGGCAAATCGCAGACAAGCCTGATGTAGAATCCGAAAAGGAAGGGAAAGGAGTTCGCTTGTATTGACAAGGCAGGGCATATCGCACAATGGCAGCCGACAAATCGGTCTGCCATGAATGTGATCTTACGAAATTGCCGGCAGGTGCCTGTATTATAAAGCGTATACGTCGTAATTCTTACGAACAGGTAAGCAGTATAATAGAGTATGATTATGAGGTAATCCGTTACAAGACGGTTGAGGGAACTATTTGTTACGGATACTTCCCTCTTGATGGCGAACCTGAAATAATGGATGTCGTACTGGGTACTCATGCCTCCAGTACTTTTATGGCTTATCTGGCTTTCAAAAAAACGATGAATCATGGAACAGCAGCAGTTGAAGAGATGCTCGATAGGGGTACAGACTTTTGAGAAAGTCATAGAAGGGAACTACCTTTATATAGATAAGACGGAATACATTTACCGTATGGTACACGGTGCTTCCGATTATTATTCCCTAAGTTGTTCCTGCCGGTTCGGCAAGTCATTGCTGATTTCCACGTTGGATATTCCAAACAGTGAAATATACGGGTGGGGCTGATGCAAAGCCTGTTGCCAAACTAGCAGAAACCCACAACATCGAAAAGTGGGTGGTGGAGAAATGAAAAGCAAGTAGGAAATTAGAACAAAAGGCTAAGACAGAACGCCACTTGTCCGCCTTAGCCTTTCAATAAAAATAAATTTACTTTTCCAGAAATCCGTATTCACTTTCCACATCAAAACAAGGGCACGCCTTCGGAATGCTTCCCGGCATGTTCCGGTGTCCTCGGATCTTCGCGTCCGGAAAGAGTTTCCTGAGCTTCATCAGCAACAACAGCAGCTGCTCACATTGTTCCTGCGTGCGCGTGTCAGCCGGGTGGCCTTCCGCATCCAGACCACCCTCATAGCAAATGCCGATGGAGCAACGGTTCCAGGGGCGGCAGTGCGCGCCCACTTCCTTCAGCTTGCGGTGCTGGGTGATGATGCCCGAGCGGCGGATGTAGAAATGATACCCGATGGTGCGGAACTTGCGCTGGCGGTGGCAGCGCAACAGGTCCTCTACGGTGAAGTCCCGGTTCTCGCGGGTGGCGGAGCAGTGAATGATGATATATTTCACCTTCTGCATGTACGGTCCGTCCTCGACGCTTTTCAGCAGTTCTCGTTCGCTCGCCACTTCCTCATCGGCGGTGAACAGGGGGAAGGATTCCTCTATCATAGGCTGAAAGGAAAGGTTGTGCAGCTGGTGATGCCCAGTGCGGTGAGGGCGGCGATTGCCGCCTGGATGATGGCCTGAAGAACCTTCTGCCATGTGATTTTATTATTTTCGCTCATTATTCTTTAAATTTTAGTTCTCCATAAGAGTTCGGGAAATTACCGGGACGGACATGCAGTCCGTCCCGGCCGAGTCACACCTGTCCTTCGGTGGGCTGGTTGGCTTCGTTGCCTCCTCCTTCTCCTCCCGTCAGGTCCACGGTGGTCTCGCCCGCCTTGATGCTCTTCAGCAGGATTCTGGCGGCACGGCGCGAGGGCACGAGGTTGAACACGGCGTCCTCCAGTAAGTTTCGGAACCGGTCGCCGGGAGTCCAGTTCACGTTGAGTTGCTCGATGTGTATGGCGGGGTTGAAGGTTTCCAGGTTTTCCGCTCCCCGGCTTTGGATGCTGATGCTGAACACGCCCAGGTCGCCCATCTCGATACGCTTTCCCTCCAGCAGCATCTCACGCATGCAGTCCACGGTTTGCATCAGCACGGCATAGATGTCGGCGCGGTTGTACTTGGATCCGTGGCTGGCGATGTGCCCGGCAAACTTGTCCAGTGTCAGGATGTTGGTGTACTGTGACTTGGCGTAGGCCTTTTTGGGCGCATCCTCATCGATGGGGTTGCCAAGCATGGCAATACTGTAATTGATCGACATAATCGGTTTGTTTTTAATGGTTAAACACTCAGTCACTGCGCGGCTGTAGCGGACTGTCCGGAATATCCACCGGGCCGGCAGGTCTTGGAGAATGTGCTGAACAGACTTGGCTTGTCCGTTGAACAGACCTAACCTGTTCGTTGAACAGACTTAGCTTGTCCGCTGAACAGACTTAGTCTGTCCGTCGCATCTCTTTGACGTGTGCAAAGGTATCACCCCTCAAAATCGCAGTGTCCATCTATGTCTGTTTATGTCCGTCTACGGAAAAATTTCTTTCGGAATGGGGTCAGGGTGTGGCGGATGGCTCGCCCAGGTACTGGCGGATCAGGGTCACCTGCTTCCAGGTGAAGGTGCGGTTCCGGCTTTGGTAGCCGGTTCCGGTGAGGGCTTCGACCAAGGGGTGGCAACGGGCTATCCAGCGTGTGAGGTGGCGCACGGCGGTGGCGGAAGTGGCATCGGGAAAATATTGCAGGGCGAGTTCTTGTTTGTTCATGGCTCTTGAATTGTTTTTTTGTAAATGCTTGAATATCAATTTTAGTGGAGGATATGGAGGGATATTATATAATTTATATAAATGATATACTTATTATTCTTTCCTTTAAAGGAAGATACTTCTTACTTTCATATAATGGAAAGTTTGAAAAATATCCTCCATATCCTCCACTAAGGGTGTCAGAAGGGGAGTTCGGTATTCTCCTCGGAAGGCTTTTCGCCGGGGGGATTCGCCTGTTCCGCTTCAGCCGGCAGCAAGTGCTGTACCTCTTCGGTAGTGCGCTCCACCACCACCCAATAGTTTGCGTTGGAGGCCTTTACCTGCCGGAAGCCCAGTTCGCGCATGGCACGGCCCACCTTCTGGAGACTCAGCCGCAGCGAGGTGTTGCCGAAACGACCGATGATCTGGCTGCTGGTGGTATAGACTCCCCGTTCCAGCCCCACGGGCTTGCGGTAGTAGGTCAGGATCAGTTCGTACTCCGGACGGGGCACCTCAAACTGCTGCACATGGCCGCGCAGCTGCTGGATCTCTTTATCGGTAAACCAGTAACGGAAATTTACATCCTGGTAGAGTGCGTACGTCTGGCTGTAGATGCCCTCGTAGGGGATGTCCGCCTCCCACGGGCTGTCTATGTCCTCCACCTCGAAGGGCAGCCATCGCCGGTTCCCCGTGTCATCGGTGAGGAACTGGAGGTTGTTCCCGGTGGCTACGAACGAGGCTACATGGGGCAGGTGCACCTTGTTGCGTCCGTAGGCTCGGCGCTCGTCCACGTAGCGTTGCGTCACCATCGCCTTCAGCTGGTTCAGCTCCGAGGGGGGCATGGTGTCGATCTCCTCCAGATTGATCACCAGGTTCTCGGTCATGGTGAACAGGTCGTCCTTGGTCATGCGGCTAGAGTTGCTCTTTGTGGTGTAATATTCGGACAATACGGGCGGCAGAATATGCTGCATGAACGAGGTCTTGTAACTGCCTTGCCGCCCTATCAGGGTGAGGATCACCTGGTTCACCACGGTCTCGTCCAGGGCGGCGGCAATCATGGACACCATCCACCGTTTCAGGATGTCGGCAAAGCGGACGGGAGTTTCGGAGAGGTCGTTCCGTTCCCGGCTTTTGTCCTGCTGCAACGGACTGTGCGGACTTTCCTTGACATGCACCATGGCGGCCAGCCGGCCGATGTAGTCGGTCTCTCCGTCCCAGGGCGGCAGACCGTCCAGATACTCTCTCAACGGATGATATTCCTTGACGAAATCACTGCCGAGCAGCGTATGCAGCTCGTTCAGGTTGACCGCCATGCCATGGTGTTGCATGGCGCACCACAGGGAGTTCTCGATGTGGTCGGTGAGCCGCTGCCAGTGGCAGGCGGAAGCTTCGGGACGGTCGGTGTACGCATCAGCAATCAGTTGTGTCTCAATCTGGTGGGTAAGCGTGTTCATCCGGAACTTCATATAGCCGTTGATAAACTCCTCCATCTCCTCCACGGTGGCCTTCTTATGAGAGGAATCATTCTCTTTCTCCTTTTTTCGGACGGAACGGGGCAGGGGGACGGTGTTGAACTCCATCGTGGGCGAGTAACAACTCTTTACGATGGGCAGCAGCTGCTCGCGCGGATAATCGGGAAAAGTCCGGAGGGCCCATGCCTCGGCGTCCGCCTGCGGAACACCGCAGCGGTTGGTATGATAGAAACAACGGCTTACGTAGTCGTTGTAGCTGCCCGGTGCGTATGCTATTCCTTCCTCTTCCAACTGTGCACGGATAATCTTGTAGGCACGTTCCGCCGTCACGGTCACGGCAGTGCCGCGCTTCGGCTTCTCGCGGGGCTTCATTCCGCTGGTGTGGAAGGAGGAGGCTTCGGGGCGGAGCAGGGCTTCGGGGTCGTGGCAGAGGACCGACATGCGCGTGGCGTTCTTGCATTGTCCGTCAATCTCCACTCCGCACAGGCGAGCGTAATGGTCGTTCACCCACTCCCATACCATGCGGTAGTTGGCCTTGGTCACTCCGCCCTCCACGTGGCTGATGACCCGGATGCCGCATCCCGAGATGGTGACGTACACCAAAAAGGAATGAATATCCTCCTTTACCAAAGTCAGGATGGCGGCGAATCGCTCGGGGGGGATGCCGTCTATGTCCACCATGATAAATCCCGTGAATCCCTTGACATGGGCGTAGGTTCTCCCTCCCTCCAGCAGGACGGAGGGGATGAATGCCGGCTGTGCGTTCTTCATGTTGCTTTTGGTGAGCTTCCACTGCTCCAGCTGCTGCGCGTCGCCTGTCGCCTCGATGTCGGACAGCGTGGCCAGATGGGCGCGGTAATGACGGGTGGCGGCGGTGTGGGTGCTGTTGGTTATCTCCTTGAAAAGAACCTGCCAGGTGGTGGGTTCAGGCCGGGTGTCGCGCAGGGAGTGGAAGCGCGATGGGTTGCTTGATTTAAAAAAATCTTTATTCATAATGTGTAGCGTAGAATTTTGTGTCTGCAAAGTACAGAGTAAATTTTCAGGAGGACAATAGCGATTTAAAATAATCACTCTATGATTTAAAATAATCGGGAATAATTAGAAATCAAGATAAAACGATAATGAAAAACGAGACTAAAGAATCTCAAAATACTGCGAGGGCAAGTGTTGTTATCAACATTCATGGCGGTAACAATCAAATACTGCCCAACGCTACAGAGGTAGTGCAAAATTTTTATGGTGCTGAGTTCGCCCATGTGAGAACACAGAACAATGGTATGGAAGAGAAAGAGGAGGATGAGGCAGTGCGTATTGCCCGTGGCACGTTGTGCATTTACTACTCTGATGACTGGGAACTGAATGATATCATCCGCCGCATAGCTGATTGCCGCAGTGCATCGGACTTGGCGAACCTTGTGGTGAATGATATGCATAAGCATACCATCCTTACTGCCGAACGTATGGTAAGCAAGGATTTCATAGAGGCGCTCCAGCAGTTCCTGACGTTCAAGTCGGGGACGTCCACGGGTAATATTCGTACGCAGATAAATAATGTGAGGAGAGAATGAGGGGGGGAGTGTGGAAATGAATTAAAAAACAACAATCAGATATGAAAATAATATTAGTAAATTACCGTTATTTTATAAGTGGAGGCCCAGAACGTTATTATTTCAATATAAAAGAAATACTGGAACGTAACGGGCATGTAGTGATACCTTTTAGCGTGAAGAATTCACGGAATTTTTCAAGTGATTATGAAACGTATTTCTTGGACAGGCTCGATGATGAAGTGTATTTTGCTCATTCGAATAAGAAGAGCATGAAAGTGATTCTGAAATCCTTTTCACGTATGTTTTACTCTTTTGAAGTTAAGAGGAAATTCAGACAACTGCTCACTGACACAAATCCCGACTTGGTGTATATCATGCAATATCATAACAAGATATCACCTAGCATCATTGATGCGGCAAAAAATCTGGGAATACCTGTGATACACCGCATTTCAGACTTTCAGTATATGTGTCCCAACGCATTGTTCTACAATGGTGTGAAAGGTGTTTGTGAGGAGTGCCTGAACGGAAATAGATGGAACTGCGTGAGAAATAAGTGTGTCTTGAACTCTACGGTTTATTCCGTCATAAAACTCGGAGCAAAGATGCTGCACGATGCGATGCATATCACTCGAAAGATAGATGCTTTTGTAGTGCCATCTTCCTTCACCTTGGGAAAATTGGTGGAGTATGGCATTTCTCGACAAAAATTGCATCACATTCCCACTTTCTTTAATTTGAAAGAGGGAAATCCACAAGTAGAATATAAGCCTTTTGTTCTCTTTGTTGGGCGGATAGAGAAGCAAAAAGGACTGATGTCACTGGTCAAGGCTTTTCAGAATACCGACTATAATCTGAAAATTATAGGCTTTTCAAACGATGGTTATGAGGATGAGTTAAAGGCGTATTTGAACGGCAAGCGGCATCATATTGAGTTCTTGGGTAAAATGAATTTTGAGCAGATTGTGCCTTACCTGAAGAGTTGCCTGTGCACAGTTGTTCCTTCGGAATGGTATGATAATTTCCCGAATGTAATTCTTGAAAGTTTTGCCTATAAAAAAGCTGTTGTGGCTACCAATTTCGGCTCTTTGCCTGAATTGGTGAGAAACGGTGAAACTGGGTTGACTTTCAACTATCAGGATGTGGAAGATTTTCGCAGTAAGATTGCTTATTTTTTTGCCCATCCGACGGAAGCAAAGGCAATGGGTGAAAATGCCTTCCAAAACGTACAGACTTGTTTTTCTCCGGCAGAGCACTATAATCGTTTGATGAAGCTATTCAATGACATAACAGGAAAACAAAAATGAAAATCTTAGTAACTGGAGCCGCCGGTTTCATCGGTTCGCGGCTTGCCTCTCAGCTTGCAAAACGAGGTGACGAGGTGGTGGGCATAGACAATATCAATACGTATTACGATCCCAATTTGAAGTACGCTCGCTTGCGTGAGTTTTATGGGATAGAGGCGGACGCGCAATGGGGGATGGTAGGCGCGATTCCCGAAACCGGAAATGATGGAAGGACAGCAGTGACCTTTCCCGATATGCCGTGGGGACGCGCCCTGCAAAGTACATTGATGCCTAATCTCCGCTTTGTGCGTATGGACATCGTAAACCGTGATGCGCTGAGTCGTCTGTTTCAGGAGGAGAAATTCGACAAGGTAATGAATCTGGCGGCACAGGCGGGTGTACGTTATAGTTTGCGCAACCCCTATGCCTACATAGAAAGCAATGTAATGGGATTTATGAATATATTGGAGTGTTGTCGCTTAAATAATATTCAACATTTGGTTTATGCCAGTTCGAGCAGCATATACGGGCTGAACGACAGGGCACCGTTCAGCGAGGATGACGAAGTAATTCAGCCCGTAAGCATCTATGCTGCCACAAAAAAAAGTAATGAACTGATGGCACACGCCTACGGTAAACTCTATGGGCTGAAAACTACAGGACTGCGTTATTTCACCGTATATGGTCCGTGGGGGCGTCCCGACATGGCACCCATGCTTTTTGCTTCGGCCATCAGCAAGGGAAAGGAAATCAACGTGTTCAACAATGGCGACCTTATCCGAGACTTTACTTACGTAGACGACATTGTAAACGGTACGATACAGGTGATAGACCATCAGCCGGAGATTTCAGAAAAAGGTGTACCTGCCAAGGTGTATAATATCGGGTGTAGTCATCCTGTAAAACTTATGGATTTTATCAGCGAGATAGAGAAGAATCTGGGTATTATGGCAAAGAAAAATTTTATGCCGATGCAACAGGGGGATGTGTATCAAACCAATGCGGATACTACGAAGTTGGAGCGCGAAGTGGGCTATTGCCCTTCGGTCAGATTGCCTGAGGGAATCGCCAGATTTGTTGAATGGTATCAGTCGGACAAAAATCCGCTCAAAGAAAGCAGAGTATAATTGATTTTAAAGTAAAAATAATATAATATGTCAAATAATAATTATTCTGTTCCTACTCCTACGGACGCAAGTATCATCCTGACTTATCGTTGTCCCATGAAGTGCAAGATGTGCAACATCTGGTTTAATCCCACCAACAAAAGCGAAGAGATAAAAGCGAGTGATTTGAGAACACTGCCTAAGTTGAAGTTTATCAACCTGACGGGTGGCGAACCTTTCGTCCGCGAGGATTTGGCGGAGATTGTGGAGGAATGCTACCGGCATACCGACCGTATTGTCATTTCGACCAGCGGATGGTTTGAGGATCGTGTGGTGGCGCTGGCAAAGAAGTTTCCAAATATCGGCATCCGCATTTCCATCGAGGGGCTGAGTGGCAAGAACGACGAACTGCGCGGTCATGCGGGAGGTTTCGACAAGGGACTTCGCACACTGCTGACATTGAAGGAAATGGGGCTGAAGGATATCGGTTTCGGCTGCACGGTGTCTAACAATAACTCTAAAGACATGCTTTCGCTCTATCAACTGAGCAAGAGCTTGGGGATGGAGTTCGCCACAGCTGCTTTTCATAATTCGTACTACTTCCACAAAGAAGACAATGTAATCACTAATAAAAATGAGGTGTGTGGTGACTTCAAGCAACTCATTGAATGGCAGCTGAAGGAGCGTCATCCGAAGAGCTGGTTCCGTGCCTGGTTCAATATGGGGTTGATAAATTATATTGAAGGCGGTCGCCGTATGTTGCCTTGTGAGGCCGGTTCGGCTAACTTCTTCATTGATCCGTTTGGCGATGTGTTTCCCTGCAACGGGCTGGAAGAGAAATACTGGAAAAAGTCGATGGGGAATATTCACGAAACTCCCGACTTTATGACCATATGGGAGAGTGAGCAGGCACAGGAGGTTCGCGCCATGGTGCGCCGTTGTCCCAAAAACTGCTGGATGGTGGGTACGGCTTCGCCGGTAATGCACAAATATATTAAGTATCCGCTGAAATGGGCGTTAATCAATAAACTGAAATCACTGCAAGGGAAAGATATTTGTCTGGAACCGAAATGGTGCGATGTAGGGCAAGACTCTTGTCAAGGTGATTTAAGGGAGAAATTCTGATGAAACTAGTAGTTACCGGCACCCGTGGTATCCCAGATATCATGGCTGGCGTAGAGACGCATTGCGAGGAACTGTTGCATGTTATTAGACATAAAATAATATAATTCACTTGATAGTTATCCTTATATGAAAAATAAAAGCTATTTTTGTGATAAAATCTCGAATGAAGCAATTAAAGTATGATTATTCAATTTACAATAGGAAATTTTCTATCTTTCAAAGAACAGTCTACATTGTCATTAGCGGCATCGGCTTTGAAAGAAATACAGGTTCCGGCTGAAGATATAATCTTTAGTGTAGGGACTGCCGGATTATTGTTAATGAAGAGTGCGGTTGTTTACGGTGCCAATGCATCCGGTAAATCCAATTTCATTAAAGCATTTGAGTTCTTCAAGTGGTATGTGATAAATTCATCGAAGGATATTCAGGCAGGGGAACGTGTCAATATAGAAAGTTTCCGGTTAAATTCGCTTACAGCAGGTGAACCAAGTTATTTTGAAGCCATATTCTGTGATGAGGATAATCAATATCGTTATGGTTTTGAAGCTGACAATTCATCGGTACATTCGGAATGGCTCTATCAAAAAGCTAATAAGAAAAGGGCTAAGGAGGTGGAATTATTCTACCGGGAAAAAGACAGTTTTGATATTCATACCAAGTTTGCCGTTGGTAAAGAGCTTGCAGGTAAACGAATGGTGAGAGCAAATGCATTATTACTTTCTGTTGCGGCACAATTCAATGATCCGACGGCAGTGGAGATCATGAAATGGTTGAACGATACCACTATTATTTCAGGTTCTAATGATGAGAAGATATGGAATACCGCTACCATCCAACTGGATGACATCAGAATGAAACAGCGAATTGTGGAGTTTTCCCGTTATGCTGATTTAGGTATTGAAAATATTGAAAAAATAGATAATACTATTGTCAGTACGCATACACAATACGATGATGAAGGTAATGAAGTCAAAGCTGTTACCTTCCCATTCAGGAAAAATGAATCGGAAGGTACAATAAAGTATTTTTCTTTAGCATATCCCATTATTGATGCTTTGGATAATGGGAAGCGTCTGATTATAGACGAATTTGATTCCAAAATGCATCCACTTCTTACGTGTAGAATTATTACCTTGTTTAATTCAAAAGAAACAAATCCGAAAAATGCCCAATTGATTTTCACTACCCACGATACAAACTTGTTGAGTGCTAATATATTCCGACGAGATCAGATTTGGTTTACACAAAAAGACCGTTATGGAGCAACCGAACTTTATTCATTGGCAGAGTATAAAGTTCGTAATGATGCTTCGTTTGAAAAAGATTACCTGTCCGGAAAGTATGGAGCTATTCCAATTGTCGGAGATTTAACCCGTTTGTTTAATACGCGAGAAAAATAAACTATGGCGGCTACAAAAAGGAAAAATATGAATCCGCGTATCGAAAGAAAGATAACCCGTATCAGTGGTGTGCGTGAAGTGAAACAAACATTTCTGATTATTTGCGAGGGGGTTAATACTGAACCAGACTACTTTAATGCCTTCCGCTTGACTTCTGCCACTGTGAAAGCTATCGGCCAAGGCATGGGGACATTAGCATTAGTACAGAAAGCTATCAATATAAAAGAGCAGGAAAGGCAAAGAGGAAGGACATACAATCAGAATTGGGTGGTCTTTGACAAAGATGATTTTCCAGAAAATGACTTTAACTCCGCAATCCTGTCAGCTCGCCAGAATGGTTTTGAAGTGGCTTATAGCAACCAGGCTTTTGAATTTTGGTTCTTGCTTCACTTCAATCTGTATCAGGGGGCTTTGCATCGTTCCAGATATGAAAAAATGTTGAGTACTTTGCTCGGATTTGCTTATACAAAGAAGTCGGGCGTAAGCTCTAAAATGTTTAATGCTTTATTTCTTAAACAAGAACAAGCCATTAATCACGCTAAAACTATCATGAAACAATTTGATGGGAATAATCCGGCACAACAAGAGTCTTCTACTACTGTTTATAGGCTTGTAGAAGAATTGAATAATTTTTTATAGAAAGCCAAATAATTGGGGCGAAGTTGCCTTTGTCTGGTTGTTGAGGGATTTGGCGTGGATTCTTAATAACTAATATTTACCGATAAAACTTATCTCCTCATTTCCTGTATCAGGAAATGAGGCTGAATGCATTGTGGCTGTCCTATTCGGATTGTAGCCTTCATTAATAATAATCTAAATTTTGATGAAACTAGTAGTTACCGGCACCCGTGGTATCCCCGATATCATGGGTGGCGTAGAGACGCATTGCGAGGAACTGTTTCCCCGCATTGCGGCCAAAGGTGTGGACACCACTCTCATCCGCCGCAAAGATTATGTGAGAGATTCTCTCACCGAGTGGAAGGGGGTGAAGCTGGTGGATATCAGCGCACCGAAAAGGAAATCATACGAAGCGGTTGTCCATACGTTTCGGGCTGTAAACAAGGCGAAAAAGCTGGGAGCAGACGTGGTGCATATCCATGCCATCGGGCCTGCGCTGTTAGTGCCATACGCCAAGATGCTCGGCATGAAGGTGGTGTTCACGCATCACGGGCCCGACTATGACCGTGACAAGTGGGGCTTTACCGCCAAAAGTGTGCTGAAACTGGGGGAGCGGTTGGGGTGCAGGTTTGCAGATGATGTAATCGTCATATCTGAAGTAATTCAGGATCTGATTGCCCGGAAGTACCATCGGCGTGAGAGGGTACATCTGATTTACAATGGTGTGCCGAAGCCTGAAATTTGCGACTATCCCGAATACTTTGAAGAACTGGGTATTGAGAAAGGAAAGTACATCCTTGGCATGTGTCGTTTTGTGCCGGAGAAAAACCTGCATCACCTGATAGAAGCTTTCAAGAAGTTGGAAGCTGGAGATTGTAAGTTAGTGCTGGCTGGCGATACGGATTTTGAAGATGAATATTCACTGGGATTGAAAAAGATGGCGCAAGAGGCAGGCGTGGTGCTGACAGGATTCGTGAAGGGACATAAGTTGCACTCGTTGCTGACAAATGCTCGCTGTTATTGCCTGCCTTCATCGCACGAAGGGTTGCCTATTGCATTATTGGAGGCCATGAGTTATCACTTGCCGGTGGTGGTGAGTAATATTCCTGCCAATCTGGAGGTAGGTCTTTCTTCTGACTGCTATTTTCATTGTGGAGATGTGGATGCTCTTGCCGCTCGATTGCAGAAGGTGATAGACGAGGATTATCATAGTGTGCAGTATGACATGGCTCCGTATGATTGGGACAAGATTGCAAAGCAGGTGATGGGAGTTTATGAGGGTTTGTTGAAATAAGAATAAAACTGATGATGATAAAGAAGTTGATTTGTGCGGCGGCATTATTGATGGTAGCAGGTTTGCAGCATACGCGGGCACAATATGTATATGGCACCACGGGGCTTCTTCACGCCCCCAGCGCGGATATGCAGCGCGACAAGACTTTTCTGTGCGGGTTTTCCTATCTGCAAGTGGCGGCTACCCCGAAGCATTGGAATTATGACACGTGGAATTACTACATAAACATCACCCTCTTTCCGTGGCTGGAAGTGGGCTATACCTGTACGCTGCACAAAATAGGATTGCCCCAGTATGGTTATTCATATAAGTTCCGCAATCAGGACCGCCAGTTTTCCGCCCGGCTGCGTGTATGGAAGGAAGGATGGTGGAAGGAGTGGACACCGCAGATTGTGGTGGGGGCGAACGATCCTTCCACCAACGATGTGCTGGGCGACCCCGATAAGGACGATTATGGTTTTACGGGTACGTCTTCGGTGGGTAACGGACACTGGAACCGCTATTACATAGTTGCCACCAAGCACTTCGGGGTGAAGAATGTGGGGGAGTTGGGGATGCACTTCGGTTATGTCTATAACAAGCGGCTGGATTATCACCGGAACGGACCTGTGGCGGGGGTGAATTTTCAGTTTGCCCTGCCGGCTACCTCTTTTTGGATGAAGGCTGTGAATGGGCTGAATGTGATAGCGGAATACGATAGTTATTCGGTGAATTGTGGTATCGGGTATAACTTTTGGAAGGATTATATTAGTGGTGTGGTGGAACTGACCCAATGTAAGTATCCCAGTGCAGGGATGGTATTCAGGATACATCTGAAATAAGGGATGATGTATGGCAAGAAACGACGGTCTCCGTGACTACCAGCAGGAGATGAAGCTCCGCCTCTTTGAAGAGTGGGAGCTTCACCGGAGTGTGATGGTACAAATGCCTACAGGCACGGGAAAGACACATCTGCTGGCTGCGGTGGTGAAAGAGTTTCTCTGTGGTGGCGGTGTCGGTATGCGGGTGTGGATAGTGGCACACCGCAGGGAGCTGGTGGAGCAGATAGAGGAAACCGTAGCCCGGTATGGAATGGGAAAAGAACCGGACAAGTCGGCAAAGAACGGAAGGACGGGGAAAGACAGTATGCCGGAAGAATCCGGGAGGGTGAGGGTATTTTCCATCCAGTGGTTGTCACGAAACCGGAAGATTATGGACGGACAGCCGGATTTGATCGTCATTGACGAGGCGCATCATGCCCTGGCGGAAACCTACCGGGAGCTTTGGAAGAGATATCCGGAGGCGAGGAAACTGGGCATGACTGCTACTCCCTGCCGGCTGAACCGCAAGGGATTCACGGATTTGTTTGATACCCTGATTACCTCATGGAGCATTGCGGAATTTATCGGGAGGGGCTGGTTGTCGTCATTTGACTATGTGTCCATCCGTGCGAACAGCAGCGAACAGCGACTGATTGACTCGTTGAAGAAGCGGGGTGCGGACGGGGATTACCAGGTGAAGGAAATGAATGCGGTGTTGAACCGGGAGACCGGTATCCGACAATTGTATGAGAGCGTCCGTCGATATGCCGCCGGGAAGAAAGGGATAGTCTATGCCGTGAGCATCGCACACGCCCGACAGATTGCGGCTTATTACAGCCTGCATGGCGTGGAGTCTGTTGCTATCGACAGCAGGACCCCCGCTCTGGAACGCAAGGAACTGGTAGAGGATTTCAGGCGGGGAAAGATCAGCGTGTTGGTCAATGTGGATATTTTTTCTGAAGGGTTTGACTGTCCCGATGTAGAGTTCGTGCAGCTGGCACGTCCCACGCTTTCGTTGGCGAAATACCTGCAACAGGTGGGCCGGGGGCTGCGGAAGTCGGATAATAAGGAATCATGTGTGCTGATAGATAATGTGGGATTGCACCGGATATTCGGTCTGCCTGTCCGTGACCGTGACTGGGAGGCGATGTTTGAGGGGCGGATGTCCGGAAATGCCCAGCCTCGGACACGGATGGAGAACAACGGGCTGTCTGTGTCTTGCTCGCTATCGGAAGATAGCAAACGGAATGAAGGACTGGAAATTGTGATGACACACAACTGTCTGCTGGATGCTATTCGGAACGGGGATTTGATTTGTTTGGGAGGAGGTGGTCCGGCCGGTGAGGAGCAACGGACTGCTTTGAAAGCCTGTCATGACCGGCAGAGTGGTTTGTGGGGCTTGAGGTGCGGGAACAAAATCACCGTGCTCCCTCAATACCGGGAAGTATTTGATCTTTGTGCAAACCGGGCTGCTGTCCGTTTTACAGATGGCCGGACAGGAGTGGTGGATGATTCCGGAACTCCCCTGATGGTAACAGACCGCTGCCGGAGATTGAGATTCCTGAAGGGAGAACTTCTTTCTGTCACCAAAGAGGATGGGAGTGACTGTTATACCGATTTGAAGACAAACAGAACTTATCAGGAGAGGCCGGTGGTTTTTTCATACGGCGGCATAGAGTTGCTGCGGGTGGGGGAGACTTTCCATAGCCGCACGCGGAAGGCGTATACCTCTATGCATGGTTTGCACAAAGACAGTCTTTGTTTTTATGGTTTCTACTTGAAGATACCGGATTACCGTGTTCCGAAGTCTTGCCGGCTAGTTGATCCTGTGTGGTCTGCTATATTTGATGTCTTCGCCTGCGTGCTGGAAGGGGATGATGAAGAGGTGTACTGGTGTTGTGGTTGTTTGGCGGATCGGAGCATTGTGGTGATGGACGGGGAAGGAAACTATTATCATGTGGAGAAAGGAAAGGGGAAGCGGTATATAGCTTGTAATGCTCCTAAGGCGGGCGAGGCGGATTTTGCCTCCGTGGTGGAAGGTCTGAGGAAGGAAGCCGGGCGGCGTGCGGAGAGCGTACAGCGGGAACGGCAACAGAATGAGGAAGAGAAAAGGCGGAAGAGGCTGGAGGAAATAAAAGATGTCCTTCCTTTCCGGATGGGGATGAAGTGGGGGCTGAAATGGGGAGATCGTATCGTAGTGCCTCCTTGTTACCGGAATATCTGTATTCCTGTAGGCGGTTATTGTGCTTTTGAAGGGAATGCCTGCCAGTGGGGGGTGATGGCACTGGATGGAAAAGTGGTGGTGGAGGCCAGATATCAGAAGGTGGAGATAGAAAAGGATGGAACGGTGCATCTGACCATCATTCCGGGTAAGGTAAAGACCATCAACCTTTGAAGGGTCTTGAAGAGAACAGAAAATGAAACGGAACAATGATCCGGAAGTAAGATAATATATTGAAAAAAAGAGAAGCTGTCTCAAACTTGAATAACAAGATGAGACAGCTTCTTTTTTATTGTTTCATTTCACGCAACGCTTTACATAATTGATCCGGGCAGGAGGTGGAGCGGTTTCCGCATTTTACACCTTCCAGTTTCTGTAAGACCTCTTCCACTTTCATTCCTTTCACCAATCGGCTGATACCTTGTAAGTTTCCATTGCATCCGCCCCAAAAGAAAACTTGTTGAATAACGTCATCTTCTACTTCCACTTCGATGTGGCTGCTGCAAGTGCCTTGCGTCTTATAGGTTATTTTCATTTTATTCTTCCTCTTCAGATGCAGGTTTCAACAACCTGCTAATTATTACAGTTAAACAATAAATTCACTATATTTGCTGCAAATGTAACCAATAAATTTGAACGAGCAATGAAACGAGCAGCATTATTATTAAGATGTAGTACTGATGCACAAGACTACGAAAGGCAAAAGTTAGACCTACTAGATACTATTAAAGGTATGGGGTATACTACTTCTGATGATTTAGTATTTGGTCAGTATATCACAGGTAAAGATGATGTACGCAAGAAGGATAGAGAATCAGTAGCGGAATGTAAGCAAGCAGTTAGAGAAGGTAAAGTAGATGCTATTTTTATAAATGAAGTATCAAGATTATCTAGGGACAGCATAGCAGGCAGATTATTCATTAGGGAATTTAATGATGAATATAAAATACCTGTCTATTTTAGAGATTTGGGAATGTGGACTATTAACCCTACCACTAGAATAGTAGACAGGTCATTTGAAACAATGTTAGGCTTTTATTTTGATATGGCACAGAATGAACTTAAATCTATGAAGACTAGATTTGCTTCTGGTAAGAGAAAGAATGCCAGAGAAGGTAAAACTATTGGCGGTGCAGTTCCATTCGGGTTCTATAAAGATGAAGACGGTAAATTACAAGTAGATGAAGAACAAGCACAAGTAGTAAGGCTAGTATATAATAAATATTTGGAAGATGGTGGTTCTATTCCTTCTGTATGCAGGTACTTGTTATCCTGTGGTTATGATAAGAAATTTAATAAGAAGTTCGGTACTGGTTCAGTCAGGAACTTACTTAGAGAAAGAAGATATATAGGAGAGCAAAGGTATAATCTAGTAAACCCAGATGAACCAGATGAAGCAAAGAAGCAGGAAGTCTATATATATAAGGTAGATGCCATTATAGATACTACTATATATAATAAGGTACAAATTAAACTGGATAAGAATAGAACAACTGAAACCAAGAAAGTAAATAAGGACAAGAAGATACATTTATTAGCTAAATTAATAACCTGCCCTATATGTGGTGATTCCTATACTAGTAAAACTGCTAGTGCTAATAAGAGTGGTGAAAGATATAGGATTTGGAACTATTGCTGTGTTAGTAAGTACAACTTTAGTGAATGTACTTCTGATATTACTTTAAATGCGGATAATATAGAAAGCATTATATGGCAGTTGACCAAAAGAGAAATTCTAGCACTACAAGAACTATCATTAGAAGAAAGGCAATCTAAGATTGATGAAGCAGAACAGAAGTTAGCTTCTTATAAGGACGAACTAGATGTAATAGCTAAATCTATTGATAAGTTAAATGTTAAGAAGAAGAAACTGGTAGCCTTATTCCTGGATATAGAAGATGATGATACAGCTATATTTAATGAGCAAAGAGAAGCTATTAATAAGGAAATAGATAGCTATAATAATAGAATCCAGTTCCTTAATACTGAAATAACTATCTGTGAAGGTAATATAGCCAGATTTAAAGAAGCCGATTTTACAGATGAAGTTCTGGATAAAATAGAACAAGACCTATTAAAGAAGAAAGAACTTATAAAGGAATATATTAAGGTTATCAGACCTTATAGGCTTACCAAAGCTAGGCTGATTTTAGAAGTAGAATCCAAACAGACTAACTATTGTATTCTGTTTGAGCCTAGAAATAGCAAAAGAAGATGCTGGTATATTCAATCTTCTTTAGCACAGTGGCAAAACGGATTATTAAAGACCTCTACAGCACCTTTGGGAAACTTCTTCTATATTCCTATGGCTAGCCTTCTACTAGATGAACCAGATGATTTAGATGCTATTGCATCCTTTGAGGATATGAAGGAAATCTGTAGTATTAATAATTATGTGATAGAATACTAAAACAAACCCCCAGCCTACCAATTAAAGTAAGCTGGGGATAGTTATATTTAGTTAGATTTTTTATTCGGGCAGTGCCTATTTTACCGAAATCAAATTAATAATGTTATCTAATGTTATACATCTTGATGCTTTGTTTAGATAGTATATAGCATTTAGCATATCAAATACACTGCTTATAAAAGATTCATCATCTGATTCATATATAATATTTACTAATTCATTATACTTATAATGACTAACATTAAGATGTGTCGTTATATATTTGTAATTAGTAATATTTTTAATTCTCTCAAAGCATAAATTTCTTCTAGCTGATTGTTTTTGTAATTTTAAGGTAAATATGTCTTCACTTAGTTTCTCGATGGATTCACATTGGTCTATTAAATCTATAAATCTGACAGTTTGCCCATTTACAGATTTTTGTAGGATATATAGTTGCTTTACTTTATCTAATATTTTATTAAATTGAAGCATCCAGCAAGACCTGTTGACTATTTTAAAAGTCTGGAACAATACTGTATTAATATCTTCCTCTTCATCTCCTTGAAGGAGTTTTATAGTTGTTCCATAATTAAATACATAAATAAATTTGTACCATTTATTCACACTCTTGAAAAGATAACCATTGAATCCATTGCCATTATATAGGCGAATATTAGTTATCCCATTGTTAATAATTGATTCAAGTGTGTTAATAGCATCATTTACTATTGCTTGCCGTTTTTGTAATGCAATTTCCCAACTTTCCATTTTATAACATTAAAATATTGCTTCAAAGATAATCATTATTTATTGATTTAGACCATTCACCATTTACTAAGGTAAATCTTTGAGCCTTATTAGAAGGAATCATAATAACCTTCTTATAGTAGTTACCATTATCGGCTGCTGTAGTAGTCGGACAGTATTTATAATCTATAGTACCAAAGTTCCTAACAGTATTAGTACTATACCAATAGGCATTAACTTTAGTTCCATCTGTAAAGAAGTTAATGTAGTATGCTGTATCTGACTGGCTATCTTTCTTATCCTTCACTAAGGACTTATATTTAGATACTTCCATTAAGTGAGTATCATAGCCTTCATACTTAATATCTCTTACCTTTATTTCGGCTACTACCTTCTTATCATTATAAGTAAAATAGTAGTCCACTGGTGCAAACTTATCTTCTGTAGGATGCAGATTAGTAGCACCCACTTGTATTAAAAATGATTCTAGTAGTTTCCTTCCATTTAGTTCTAATTCATCAAATTTATCCATTTAAGCTAGTAATTTGTACTAGCCTGTATTCCATTATCATAAATCATTAGCCATTCACATTAACCATATACCATTTACAGGCTAATGGGTTATTCTTCCTTAGCAGGTTCTTCTTTAGTTTGTAAATCCTGCTGTACCATCTGTAACAGCCCAGCTACATCTTTATAAGGTTGCTGGACTAAGTAGTTAATAATTGCGTTAATAGTTTGTTCTGACATACGTTTCATTCACTTAGTATATTTAATGCTTCATCTGATTCTGATATAACTGCTTCTTCATCTACCCACATAGTTCTTATCTTTAATAGCCTTAATAACCCTATCTGTTTCTTCTGTGATATGTTGTTTAATCTCATTTACTACAGTCCTAATAAGGAAATACATTAAAACTGCTAAGAATGTTAGTAATACATAGGTTGTAAACATAGTATATATAGTTTAAGTAGTTAATAATCAAAGTAAAGTAAGGCTATCTTCACAGACTACCTTACTGAATGAATAACGAAGTTAGTTATAAAATAAATAATCTTTGTATTAGAAGTATCTGTAGTATTATTACTTTGATTAGTAGTAAAATAGAACTAAATTACTCACTAATCAGAATGATAAAGTCCTTCCTATTTAACTCTTTATCATATTGCAAATGTAATAATAATATTTTACATATCAAAACTAAATTACAATAATTTTAATAATTCATTTAAGCACTATCTTAGGTCTGTAAACTATGAATCCTTTTGTTACTTTGCTATCAATTCTCTTAGTAGATGCTTCACAATCAAACCAATTAGTTAAGTCGGTAGCTTTGACTTTATCTATAATACCTACAGTATTATATGCTTCACTTATCCAGCCTTTAATATCAGCACTACTATAGAATCCTGTTTTAATTCTCTTACCTAGTATTTGTGCTACTTTAGTATCTTTGTTCTTATCGGATTCCCAGTTAATTAAAGCTGCTTCTACTGCTGATTTTGAATATCTAAGGCTTCTAACCTTATCTACACCTAATCTATGATAAGCATTAACTATTAAAGGCTGTATCTTAGCTAAAGTATTAGTTTCTGTAGTAATCACCATCTTACTAATAAGTTCTGCATATCTAAGGAAAGCATCTTTAAATGACATCTTCTTACCAGCCTTCTTCATTGAATCGGTAATCTTTTCTACAGTAATATCAGTAGTAAGCATATCATTCTTATTATATGCACTTCTAAGTGCTATACCATCTTTATAAATAGACTGTTCTAATCTGAATGTAAATAGGTCTAGCTTCACTAACATATCATTTACAAAGTAATTACCTTCCTTATCCTGCATTACATACTGACTATTAAGCATCTTCTTAGCCATTTCTTTAGCTTTGTCGCTGCTGTTATTGATAGCACTAATAATTTCATTAGCACCTTCTATATTATCATTAGTACGCTTTATCATATCTTCATAAGTAATATCCAGTTCTATATTTCTGTTTCCTGTAGTATTAAAGATATGTACCAGTAAGTTTCTAAATGGGTTTGATTCAGTTCTAATTCTACCTGCTATCTGGTATATATCAGTAGAAATATCCAGCAGGGTATTAGTGTTAGTACTATTACTAACTACAAAGCATAAAGCCGAATCACTAAAGTAATCTGCACCTTCAAAGGATTTACTAGTAATGAAGGTAAACGGCTTATTCTCACTTCTGCTATTAGTAATGGTATATCCTGCTAATTTGGCTCTATTACTTTCATTATCTGCACATACTATCTTTACTTCTTCATTACTAAGGTCACAGTATTGTAAGATGGATGCTATATCTGTAACCGAATTTATAAAGAAGAAGGCTTCATAGCTTCTATTACCATTTATTTCTATAACCCCATCTTTCTTATAAGCATTGATATAGTTAGCAGCCTTAATATATGGCTTATTAGTTAAGTCCAGTTTAACTATCATTGTATCAGTTTCATCCCAAACAGCTTCTATTTCTTCTACATCTGCTAAACAGCTAGGTTTAAAATCAGCTTGAATAGGAGTAGCTGACATAAAGCAGAATGATTTGTAGCTTCTAAAGGTACTTAATACACCATCTATAGCCTTACTTCTGTAGCTATAAGCCTTTAGTAAGATGTGATATTCATCTACCAGTAACCTGTAATCAGTTGGTTCTAAGTATTCAGCTAATTTACCTATCTTATCATAAGTACACATAATCTTCTTAGTTCCTTTACCTTCTGCATATTTCTTTAATTCCTTCTTTACTGAATAAGAGAATACACCGAATAAGCCGAATACAGTTTGCTCTTTACCATCATAGTTAGTAATAGTGGCTACACCAGCTTCACTAAGACCAGTCTTATTAGTAATAAGTTCGGTAGTGGGTACTGCTATTACATAGTTTTCATTATTGAAAAGAACTATAGTAGTTCCACCACAACCAGTAACAACTTTATTAAAGATGCAGTTATAAGGTAAATCTGATAGGTTTAAATAGCCATTGCTTGAATTGATTAATAATGTTTTCATAATAATTAGTTTAGATTAGTTTGTAAAGAATCTGTAGTTTAGTTCATATAATCTGTGATAAAAATGGTTACGCTATCTGGGTAAGTAGAAATCTGAATAGATGTATATCTGTAGCAAATAATTTAAGTTTGGGTATGTAACTTTTTTAGTAGTCTTAAAGGTATAATTTGCAAATTTTGGTTACACTTGAAATAAAATAATAAGCGTATCACTACGCTTACTATTCTACGCTTAACTAACCCAAACTCAAAAATTATGATGAATAATTAACATTCAGTACCTAAAATATGCTCAAAAGGTACTTATGGTAATAACTTTGTGATTCTTAGATGTGAATTAAGTGGAAGAACTGGCTAATCAGCTAGCCAGTCCACTTAGATAATCGAATTAAAATCTATGTTTCAGTATGATAGTTTCCTTCATTTATTGTAATACAAAGATAGTGAAAGATTTTGACATATACAAATTAATTGTAACAAATTTTAAAATTTATATTGAGGATGTTATAACAGTTATATTCTTGTATTACAGTATGCAAAGTGATGGATGAATGAACTTAAAGTAAAGTTTCTTGTCACTTCTTTCCACTAGACCAGCTTCTAAAGCTGAATATACTGTATTATGTTGTACCCCTATTTCGTGAACTATTCTATTCAGAGATAGGTCTACAATATTGGATGCTATTCGTGACCAGCATTTGAATCGGATTAAGAAGCCGATTACTAATCTATCTACATCTGTATCTAACAGGCTGCTATCTATGGTTACAAAGAACTTGGTAGGTTCTGTATAGCTATACTTATTACTGCATCCAGTTCTATCTATTGTTAGGTTGGCTACTTCTTCAAACTTCTTTAGATGGTTAAAGATGGTAGTTTCACTAACACCTGTTATTCTTACTATATCTTTAATAGTACTATCTGGATTCTTACTAATGGCTACTAATGTGCAGAAGTAAGTAAATGCTTCATTATTGGTTAATGCCTGTAATACTGGTATGCTTAATTTAATGTTCATAGTGATGTTCTTTTGCGTGGCACTCTTTACAGATAGACATAAGGTTATTAAAGTCAAATGCTTTGGCTAGTCTTTTAGTGCCAGTATAATTCATAAAGGAATCTATGTGGTGAATATCTTCTGCTGGCTTAATGATGCCTTTGGCTAAACAGAGTTCACATAATGGCTGCTGCATTAGCTTTGCCTGCCTTAATTCCTTCCATTTGGTAGATTGGTATATCTTTTGTCTTTCTTCCCTGTTAAATGTTCTGGAAGGCTGCTTATTCGGTTTCTTTAGGTATGGCATATAGTTCTGATGGTATTATGTATTCACCTTCTTCATTCTGTACTTCCAATGGTGCTAATTTACTATTCATTGTATAGCTGGACTTCTTAGCATAGCATCTTATAGTATTGAATTGCACTCTTAGTAGTTCTAATACAGATTCTTCTGTTACATCTTCCAGCCCTACTTCCATACATCTTATTACTGCTTTCTGTAGGAAATCTTCTACAGTCTGGGACATATAGATAGTATCTTTATAGTATGTGGTGTATTGCTTTACTAATTCGGGATAATGTTTGGCTATTATATCAGCTATTTTAGAAGCATTTCTATGAAGTGGCTTATCTATTACTGTATTGTAGCTGTACTGGTCATATTGTGGCTTCCAGTTAATTATCTTATCTGCTGTTTCTATATCAATGTGAAATAATGCTGCTGCTTTGTCTAGTCCGTAATCATATATATACTGTAGAAGGACTGATTTAGGTGGTCTTATCATTCTTGAATTTAATGTACTGGTTAATGGTTTCCCTGTTATAATTGAAGAAGTCTTTTAGTATGGCTTCTATCAGTGGTGCTTTATCTGATTTGTGGTTAGTATGTTCATCTATAATATCAATATTTCTATTAAAGAAATCTGCTATTATCAATCTTAGTAGTTTAGACCTGTCTTTGCCTAGTAATTGCTGTAGTTCTGTTAGTAGCAGGTCAGTATTTAGGTCTATTTTAGCTTTAATTTCTATTGGGTAATTACTTCTTCTTTCCATAGTTTAGCCTTTAATTGTATTACAAATTTACTAATACCTTAACAGACTTCCAAATAAATAATACACATTCTTTGATAATCATATTATAGTGATTATAAGTCAATTAGAGCCATTACATAGCTTTATAAATTATAAAAATTAAATAGACTATAATATGATAAATTACACTATTCCAAAGGACATTGAAAAGGATGCTAAGGTATATATGCAGAATGTACTGGAACAGCTGGATAGTACTGGTATGTTAGAGAATGTGGATAGTGCAGCTTTAACAATGCTGGCTAGAAACTACAGTATGTTCATTAAGGCATCCAAACAGTTAGAAGATGAAGGTTTGACTGTTACCAGTGATAGGGGTAACATTGCACCGCACCCAGCTATTAAGATTGCTAAAGATGCTCAAACGCAAGCTATGAAAGTTATGCTGGAGTTCGGACTAACAGCTAAGGCTAGAACTAAATTGCCTAAAGTAGAACAGGACGGGTATAACCCATTTGAGCAGTTTATAAAGGAAGGAAAGGAAACTAGGTAATGAATACCAAACTTTACTATGAATATTGTAGTAGGGTTCTTAATGGTGAAATAATAGCTGGTGAAACAATTAAGCTGGCTTGTAAGAGATTCCAGAATGACCTTAAAAGGGATGATTTAGAGTTTAGAGAAGATAAGGTAGATAGAGCCATTAAGTTTATAGGGACTTTAAAGCATTATACAGGTAAACATTCTGGTAAACCATTCACCTTAGAAGGATGGCAGCAGTTTATAATAGCTAATATAGTTGGATTCTACTGGAAGGGAACTGCTACCAGAAGATATACTAGCAGCTATATAGAAGTAAGTAGAAAGCAGGGTAAGACAGCTTTGGCTGCTGCTTTATGCTTGTATTATTTAATAGCTGATGGTGAAGATGGTGCAGAAGTATTACTGGCTGCTAATAGTAAAGAGCAGGCTAAGATAGCCTTTGGTATGTGTAGCAAGTTTAGTAAGGGATTGGATTCTAAAGGCAAGTATCTTACAGCCTATAGAGCTGATATTCTGTTTAACCTTACTAATTCCAAGTTGAAAGTATTGGCTGCTGATGATAGTAAGCTGGATGGATTTAATGCTAGCTTTGGTTTATTGGATGAATATCACGCTGCTAAGAATAGTAAAGTACGTGATGTTATTAAGTCCAGTATGGGGATGAGAATGAATCCACATCTTTGTACTATTACTACTGCTGGCTTCGATAAAACTTTACCCTGTTATCAATTAAGAACCGTAGCTATAGAAGTGCTTAATGGCTTAAAGGTAGATGATGAAATGTTTATAGCTATCTATTCTTTAGATGCTGATGATGATTGGAGAGATGAAAAGAACTGGGTTAAATGTGCACCAAACTTGGATATTACAGTAACTTCCAAATACATTAGAGGACAGGTACAACAGGCAATAAATAACCCTGCTGATGAAGTCGGAGTTAAAACTAAGACTTTGAATTTATGGTGTGACAGTTCTAATGTGTGGCTACCAGAGGACTATATTATTAAGTGCAGTCAGGAAGTAGACCTTAATAAGTTCGCTGGTATGGATTGCTATGTAGGTGTGGATTTGGCTGCTACTTCGGATTTGACTGCTGTAGCCTACTTAGTAGTACTGGATGGTACTTACCACTTCAAAACACATTACTATCTTCCAGAATCGGCATTAAAGGATAAGGCAGATAAGGAACTTTACAAATACTGGAAGCAGCAGGGGTATCTTACTGTTACCAGTGGTAATGTTACTGATTATGACTATATAACTACTGATATGCTTAGATATGCTGATGTAGTTAATATCCAGTCTGTAGGATATGACAAGTATAATGCTACACAATGGGCTATAGATTCTACAGAGCAGGGATTACCATTAGAAGAATATCCACAAACACTAGGTAACTTTAATATGCCTACTAGAGAACTGGAAAGGCTGATACTATCTGGTAAGGCAGTTATTGATAACAATGAAATAAATAGGTACTGCTTTAGAAATGTTACTTTGAAGTCTGATTATAATGGTAATGTTAAACCGAATAAGGCAGTAGATAAGAAGAAGATAGATGGAACTATAGCAATGATACAGGCTTTAGGTATGTATCTGAGAACACCACATTACACAAATGAAATACTGACTATTTAATGGGAATTTTTACTAATTGGTTTAAAAAGAAAGAACCAGAACAGGAAACCAGAGGGTTATTCTGTGATTCCTTAATGTATAATATGAATGGCGGTTATACCACTAATAAGGCTATGCTGTTATCTACAGTCTACAGATGTGTAGATGTTATTAGTGATGCAGTGGCACAGCTTCCATTAGAGCCATATTACATTAATGATTCTGGTTATAAAGAAAAGTTTATTAAGCATCCTACTTACTACTTACTGAACAAAGAGCCGAACAATAAGATGAGTAGGTTTACTTTTATAAAGACTTTGATAGTAAGTACACTGCTTAAAGGCAATGGATATGCTTACATAGAAAGAGATGCTAAAGGAGATGTAGTGGCACTTCATTATTTACAGCCAGATTATGTTACTATTACTGAACAGAAGGACGGAATTAAATATAGTGTTGTAGGCATTAAAGGACTGGTAGAGCCTTGCAATATGATTCATATACTGAACTTTAGTTATGATGGTATTACTGGAATCAGTACTTTACAACACGCCAGACAGACTTTAGGACTGGCTACAGATTCTGAATCACACGCACAAGGATTCTTTAAAGGTGGTGCTAATCTGGCTGGTATTCTTAAAGTACAATCTACTTTAACTGGTAAGCAGAAGGTAGATTTAAAAACTAGCTGGCAGACTGCTTTTAGTCCTACTACTGGTACACCTAATGGAGTAGCTGTATTAGAAGGTAATATGGACTTCCAGCCTATTACAGTGAATCCTGCTGATGCACAACTATTAGAAACCAGACAGTTTAATGTAATTGATATTTGTAGGTTCTTCGGGGTATCACCTGTAAAAGCATTTGACTTATCCAAGAGCAGTTATAGTACTGTTGAGGCTACCCAGCTGGCTTTTCTTACTGATACATTATCACCATTACTAGAGAAGATAGAATTAGAGTTTGAAAGGAAGCTGTATAAGCCTTCTGAAAGGAGTAGAATAGATGTAAGATTTGATACTTCTGTATTACTAAGAGCAGACAAACAATCTTTAGCAAACTACTACAATACACTGTTTAATATCGGTGTGGTTAGTGCCAATGAGATTAGAAAGCAGTTGGATTTACCTGCTATAGATGGTGGAGATTCCCATTTCGTACAAGTGAATCTAATGGAGATTAAAAATGCTGCTAATAACATTCCATCTAATAACAATATAATCAATGATACAGACAATTTACAAGGGAACTGACTTGGTATTCAATATTAAGTTGGAAGATAAGGACGGTATTCCATTTAGGGTAAGAAACACTTCTGAATTTATACTTAGACTTTACACCACAAACCCAGCAGAGTTTATAGAATGTAGTTTTAAAGGTGGTGATTTGACTGGTATAGTAGAAGAAGATAGAATAGATAAGGCGGTTATTAATTCATCTGACCTAGATAAGCTACAATCTGGACTAATCTATTACAGCTACAGCTTTAAAAGTCCTAATGCTATGTTTAATGATGCTTATTATGATGAGGTAGTTAAAGGGCAGACTAATTATTATTTGAAGTAATGGAACTACAGAGAGCAACTAAAGAAGGAGTATTAGAACTGGATAGAATCAGTGCCAAGATTGGTAGTACAGTTAAGGCTGTATGGGGTACTATAGAAGGTGATATTACTAAGCAGACCGATTTACAGGATGAACTAAAGAAGGTAAAGGATAGTATTCCTACTAAAGTTCCTGCTGATGGTGGTAATGCTGATACTGTAAACGGACATACAGTAGAATGTGATGTACCTGCTAATGCTAAGTTTACTGATACTGTTTATGATGATTCTATTATTAAGGCTGGCATAGCTAATAAGGTGGACAAGGTATCTGGCAAAGGTTTATCTACTAATGACTACACAACACCAGAGAAACAGAAACTGGCTGGACTTAGTAACTATGACGATTCTGCATTAAGAAAGTATATTGAATCCTTAGAGGAACAGAACAAGCTATTAAAGGAACAGGTAGCAGCATTACAGAATCAGATAGATAATACTGGTTGGATTCTATTGGAATAATAACAATACTATGAGAGAACTAAGAAACTGTAATGAAATTGTAAAGATGGATTCTAGGACTGTAGAAGGGTATGCTTTAGTATTCGGTAAGCAGTCTAGGGATTTAGGTGGCTTTACTGAAGTAATAGAACCTACAGCCTTAGAAGGTATTTTAGAGAAGTCTGATATACTATGCTTACTGAATCACAATGAGGATAGAGGTATATTAGCCAGGTCTAAATATGGTACTGGAAGCCTAGAATTAACTATAGATGATACTGGACTTAAATACAGGTTTGAAGCACCTAACACTGCTTTAGGTGATGAACTGTTAGAAGGTCTTAGAAGGGGTGATATTAGTACTTCTTCATTTGCCTTTACTATCGGTAAAGATACTTGGACTAAGAAGGAAGATGGTAGTTATTTAAGAACTATCAATAGCTTCAAAGAATTATTCGATGTATCACCAGTATATAAGGAAGCATATCCAGATACGTCTGTAGCATTAAGAAAGATGCAGGATTTAGAGAGCGAGGATTTAAAAGATTACTTCGCTGGACTTAGGAGTAAGTTAAACTAATGAACACCTTAGAACTACTGGACAAAAAGGAACTGCTTAAAAAGAGAGCAGAGGAAATTATATCTGGTGCTGAGAAGGAAGTAAGAAAGCTAAATGCTGGCGAGCAGGTGGAATTTGATGCACTTACTAAAGAAGTGGCAGATATAGATATTCAGATTAGGAAGATTGAAGAAGATAACCTTAAACAAACAACACATACAACTAATACTATGAAGGAAAAGTTTTCACTTTTAAAGGCTATCAATGATGTAGCCAATAACAGACAATTAGACGAGAGAGCACAGGAAGTAGTAACTGCTGGTATCGCTGAAATGAGAAAGGCAGGTCAATCTTATAGCGGACAGATTGTACTTCCTATCGAGGAAAGAGGTGATATTAAAGCTACTGTAGCTACAGCAGGACAGGAGAATGTAGCAGAAGATAAGTTAGGCATTCTAGAACCATTGAGAGCAAGTTTAGTATTGGCACAGGCTGGTGCTTCTTATATGACAGGACTTGTAGGTAATGTTTCTATTCCTGTTTATTCTGGTTCAAATGTAGGTTGGGCTGGTGAAGTTGATGCTGCTTCTAATGGCGGTGGTACATTCTCAGAAGTAAACCTAGAGCCTAAAAGACTTACTGCTTACATTGATGTATCTAAGCAGTTCTTAATCCAAGACTCTAATAGTGCAGAAGAAATGCTAAAGAGAGATATTGTTTCAGCTATTGCCAACAAACTTGAAGCTACTATTTTGGGTAGTGAAGCTGGTGATGCAAAGAAACCTGCTGGTATGCTTAATGCTGTAGTAGCAGATAGCAATGCTATCACTTACAAGGATATTGTTAAGATGGAAGCTGATTTGGAAGCTAAGAATGTGAGAGGTGATATTAAGTTTATTGTTTCACCTTCTGCTAAGGCTGATTTAAAGACTACTGACAAGGGTACTGATACTGGTAAGTATCTGATGGAAGGTAATGAGGTAAACGGTTATCCAGTTCTTTCTACTTCTGCTGTAGCTGGTAAGGGCGTAATCTTCGGTAATTTCGCTGATTTGGTTATTGGTCAATGGGGTGGAATTGATTTAACAGTAGACCCATATACACAAGCTGCTAACGGTAAAGTAAGACTTGTTATCAATGCTTACTTTGATGCCAAGCCTAGAAGAGCAGAAGCATTTGTTAAGAAGGTTCTTAAAGCCTAATTATAGTCTGTTTAATAAGTAGTAAGCTATGTATATAACTTTAGAACAAGCAAAGAAACACCTGCTAGTAGATGAGGATTTTAGGGCAGATGATATGTACATTCTGGACTTAATAGCTGTAGCAGAGGATTCGGTATCTAAACATTTAGACATAGCTTTAGATGAATTAGAAGTAGGTGGTACTTTACCACCTGCTATAATTCACGCTATGTTACTAATGATAGGTAATCTTTATGCAAATAGAGAACCTGTTAGTTATGGTACAGTAGTTAAGATTCCCTATAGTTATGAATATCTGATAGGACTTTACCGTAAATACACAATTAAATGAGAGCAGGAACATTACATTATCCTATTACCATACAAGAACCTGTAGCTATTAAAGATGGCTATGGTGCTAACTCTATTGATTGGAGAGATGTTATTAGCACTAGGTCTAATGTTACTTATAACAGTGGTAATAGACAGAATCAGAATAATGAAATAGTTCATTCTTATACTGTAACCTTTACTATAAGGCTATATCACAAAGTTAATGAGAATATGAGAATCCTTTGGAATGGAAAGAAGTACAGGATTCTTAGCATAAATCCAGAATTATATAAGCAATCAATAACCATAGTAACTGAATTGATAAATGAATAATATAGAAGTAGATGCCAGACAGGTTACTTCTATGTTTGCAGATTTGACTAGTAGGCAGCAAAGGCAGGTTTATAGAAGTGCTTTGAGAAAGGGTGCTGGTATTCTGGCAACAGAAACTAAAAGACAACTAAGACAGGCTTTAGGTAGGGCGGCTTCCAGTAGAAACTGGTGGAATGGTAGAACTTTAGCAGCAGGGGTTAAATCTAATGCTGACCGAAACGGAGAAGAAGCTAAAGTACATATTATGGGGGACTTTAGATTGAAGTTCTTTGAAATGGGTACTAGAGTTAGAAGAACCACTGGTAGTAATACTGCATCTGTTAGAGGTCGGAATCCAATAAGAAGGCAGAGAGTATCAGCCAATAGAGGTAATATCAATGCGGCACATTTCTTTAGAACAGCTAAAGCCAATAAGGAAAGGGAAATCTTTGATAATATGGATAACCTTATAAGCCAGTCAATTCAGAGAATAGCTAATAGAAACAGACGATGAGTTTACAAGTAGGCAAAGCAATATATAACCTGCTTAGTAATGATGCTAATGTTACTAGCAGGGTACATAATAAAATATATCCCTTAATTGCTGATACTGGTACTACATTTCCCTTTATTGTTTATAGAAGAACTGGTATAGAACCATCTGATAGTAAAGATAGGTTTATCTATAAGGAAGATACTTATGTAGAAGTAGTTATAGCTTCTGATAAGTATAATGAAAGCATAGAAATAGCTGATTTAGTAAAGGATGCCTTACAAGGTAAGAGGGGAATCTATTCTGGTATTAACATACAGGATATTAGAATGACTAATGCAGATGAAGATTACATAGAAGATACGTTCATTCAAAACCTTACATTCAACATAAAGACAAATGGCAGGACAAGTAATTAACGGTGGTGACTTAATGCTATTTATTGACGATAAGTCTATAGCATTTGCCACTAGCCACAAACTAAGTATAAATGTAGAAACAGTAGAAACCACTTCTAAGGATAGCGGTGGTAAATGGGTAGCTAAGGCTGCTAGAAAGATTAGCTGGAACTGTAGTACCGAGAACCTTTATTCTAATGATGGTGAAGGTATGACTTTTGACCAGTTATTCGATAAGCTGACAGCCAGAACACCTATTAAGGCTGTATTCTGTTTAGAGAAAGAATATTCAACAAAGAAAGATGAAGTGCCAGAAGGGGGATGGTTGCCAGCCACTACTGGAACATATTCGGGTAATGTTATTATTACAGCACTTGAAGCCAATGCACCTAATGGAGATAATGCAACATTTACAGCTTCATTTGAAGGAGTTGGGGCACTTGCAAAGACAGCATAATTATAAGCCTTTATATCTCTAGGTTATGGAGGTGTAAAGGCTTTATTATTTAATACTTATTGATATGACTATTAAAGGACAAGACTACAAACTGAAATATACACTTAGAGCCTTATTTATCTATGAACAGATTACAGGTAAGGCATTTGAGCTAAAGACTATCACAGATGAATATCTATTCTTCTACTGTGTCTTAATGGCTAATAATCCAGACAGTCCACTAACCTTTGAAGAACTGATAGAAGCCATAGATGAAGATATGGGTATTATGGTAGAGTTCCAGAACTTTTTAAAGAAGGAACTGGAGAAGCAGCAGCTATTCATTACTAATAATGCGGATGCTAAAAAAAAGTCCTAACCACTAAGGAGATATATTCAGCCTTAGTAATAGAAGGTGGACTAGACCCAGAATATGTACTAGACAAGATGCAGATGTATGAGTTAGAACCATTGATTAGCAATCTACATAGGAAGGACAGAAATAGCTGGGAACAGGCTAGAATGGTAGCTTATGTAATTGCACAATGTAACAGCACTAAGAAGTTAAAGCCTACTGATATAATGCAGTTTACTTGGGATAGTGATACTATAGGAGAAACATCTATTAGTAATGAAGATATTAAGAGATTGAAAGAGAAAGCTAAACAATATACAACACATAATTAAATATGGCTGATTTAGTAACCAGACTATTATTAAATAGTAGTCAATTCGATAACAACATAAGACAGTCCACACAACAAGTACAACAGTTTCAGCAGGTAGGAAGGAATATCACAGCCACTATAGGAAGATTTGCTGGTGTGCTAGGTATAGCTATGACTGCTGGGGAAGCATTTAATGCTGCTGTTAATAGTTCCAGAGAAGCACAACAGGACTGGAATACTGTAGTAGGTACTGCTAAGACTACTGTAGATAATTTCTTTTCGTCTTTATATAGTGGTGATTGGACTGTATTTGAGAATGGGATATTAAATGCTATCGGACTAGCTAAGAGATATACAGAAGCCTTATCTAATGCTAAGATGGCTATGGCTATTGGTGAATCTAAAGCAGATAGATTAGAAGCAGAAAGAAATAACTATGAATACCTTATTACTAAGAAGGGTATTAGTAATGAAGAAAGGACAGCAGCCTATAACACTTACATAGAATTATCCAAGAAGGAAATCTTAGAGAGGGAAAGTAAAAGTAAGTACTTCTGGGAACAGATTCAAGAAGTAATGAAGGCTAAAGGTGTTACTGGTATCAATGATGCTAGGGAAGCACAGAAACTATATGAGAGTTTATTAGACCCGTCTACTAAGGAATATGCAGATTTAGAGAAGTACAAGCAAAGGAAGTCAGATGCTAAAGGTACTAGGAATCTAGGTTACTTAATGATGATTAGCGGTGCTGGTACAGGTGGTGAAGGATTAGACACTTATACTAGAGGTGTTAAAGAACTGGAAGAAGCTACAGATGAGAGCCTAGAGAATATGATTAGATTCCAGAATATCTTTACTTCGGAAGTCGGTGAAGAAGTAAAGGATATGCTAGATAAGGCTATAACCTTTACTGATAAGGCTGGTACTATTAAGAAAGATATGTCTGATGCAGGACAGGATTTAAAGGATGGTCTTAATAATGGAGAGGTTAAATTAAAACCTGTTATTCCTACTGGTTCATTAGCAGAACTGGATGCACAGATAGCATCTTTAAGAAAGGAATTAAACCTAGCTATTAGTAATGAAGATAGGATAAGAATCAATGCTGAACTAAATGCACTTACTGAACAGAAGCGGGTAATAGAGTTCCAGTACAAATATCCTAATGCACCTACTGGTAAGTTGGATGGCAAACCTGCTGGTTTGGCTGGTATGGTGAAGCCAGAAATACCTACTTCACTTCCTAAGTTTAGTAGCCCTATTACTAATAAGAATATCAAACTGAATAATGAGTATGCACAAAGTTTAGGTGCTATAGCTTCTATTATGGGTTCTGTAACCAATATGACCAATGAAGGTGCGGCAGCTTGGTTAAGTTGGGGTGCTAATTTGATTAGTGCTGTAGCGGCAGCTATCCCACAAATTGTAGCATTAACTACAGCCAAGAAAGGTGAAGCTATTGCCAGTGGTGTAGCCAGTGCAGCCCAAACCCCGTTTGTAGGATGGTTGTTGGCAGGTGCAGCAGCAGCGGCTGTAGTAGCAGCTTTGGCTAGTATTCCTTCCTTTAGTACTGGTGGTATATTCGCTGGCAATAGTACTATTGGAGATATGAACCTGGCTAGGGTAAATGCTGGTGAAATGATTCTTAATAACAGACAGCAAAGGAATCTGTTTAACCTGCTTAATGGCAATGGGATTATAGGTTCTGCTGGCGGTGGTCAGGTAGAGTTTAAGATTAGAGGCAAGGAACTTGTAGGAGTTCTAGCCAATTACAATAATAAAACAGCTAAAGTAAGATGAAATATACAGCACAATTCTATGATATAAATGAGAAGCTATACACATTGGAAATAGGTTCTGGAGAAGTGCAGAACATTACTTTATCTGCTACACCATTCATAACCGAGTTAGAAACTTCTGATTCACATCTATATAAACCTTGTAAGTATAGCAGTGCTACTATAGGAATGATTACAGACGATTATAAGTTTGATTTGTATAGTAGTACAGCACAACAGAATAAGGTAGTTCTTAGTAGTGCTAGTGGTATTGTATGGGTTGGGTATGTAACACCCAATCTATACAGTCAAGGCTATGAGAATGAATTAGAAGAAATAGAGGTAGAAGCCATAGATGCACTCAGCACATTACAGTATTATAAGTACACCACTATAGGCGGTAAGAAGAATATAGTTTCATTTACCCAGATTATAAACCATCTGCTTAGTAAATGTAATGCTTATAGTTCTTTCTATATTTCAGATAATACACAATTAAATGCTACATCTGACTTTTGTTTACCTAGTAAGATGTATATCAGTGAACAGAACTTCTTTGATGAAGATGATGAACCTATGACTATGCAGGAAGTTCTGGAAGAAGTTTGTAAATACCTTAATGTAACTGCTGTAGCTGATGGTGATAAGGTTTACTTCTTGGATTATGATGCTATTAAAAATGGAATCAATACTTACTATAGATTTACTTTAGGAACAGAAACACCTACTAAGGTTACTTTGCAGCAATCTAAGGAAATAGAAGCCAGTGATTATGTTGAAAATGGTGGTCAGTTATCCTTAGATAATGTATATAATAAGGTTACTGTTAAAGACAGTCTATACAGCTTTGACAGCATTATACCTAGTATCTGGGATGAGAAGTATTTAACTAACTATGGTGGTAGCTGGTCTTATGTGCAGGAAGTAAATGAAGATGGTAAAGGTGGTATGCACAAATGTTTCTTTAAGTATTTAAAGCATAAGAACTATACTTGCTATTACTATGATAAGAATACATTAAATATGGTATTAGAACCAATGGTGTTTAATTATGGTACAAGCCAAAACTTGGTAGGCGCAACTATATGTAAGGCTTTCTTTGAAAAGACTGATAACTTCAATAAGAAGTACAATGATATTAACTTTACCGATTATGTGTTATTGCATATTCATAACACTTATGACGGTCAGTTAAGACCAATGTTTGAATTGGCTGTGAATGATTCCAATGTGTCATTTATTGGTGGTTCTACCTATCTGATTATTAAGGGTAATTTCCTATTTATGGATAGGGAAGGTGAGATGTATATAATGCAGGGGTATAGCAATAAGAATGATGACTTCAACCCAGACAATCTATATATAGACTGTAAGTTAAAGTACGGTAATATGTACTGGAATGGTATACAATGGACTACTACAGATTCTACTTTTAAGCTTTATTTTGACAATCAAGGACAGACAGGCCATTGTATTAACAGAAGTTTCCCAGTAAAGAACAATATTACTTGGGATATGGGGTTAGAAGGTGAAGGCTATGCTATTCCGATGCCTAGTACAAATGAAGTGATTATTGGCAAGCCTACATTTACATTATACCATCCGCACAAGGTGGATAATAGTTATAGATGTGATGCAGTCTGGTTGTCTAATTTTGATATACAGGCTAAAGTTCAGAACTTTCAGAAGGAAGCAGATAAGGATTCTGATACTGAATACAGCAACATTATAAACGAGGACTTTGTAAATGAGATGGATTCAGAAGAATTTGCTATATGTACTTGGGATAATAAGGAATGTAACTATAGTGCAGTTTGCTATAGTGCTAATGGTACTAGCTTTACTTATCTGGATAACGTATATAATAAGGCTACTAAGCAGATGTATAGACTGGAAGAGCATCTTATATATAGACTAGTAACGCAGTATAGTACACCTTCTGCTATTCTGAATCTGAACTTACAGAACAAGTTTAAAGTATATGCTACTATGACTGATAACCACCTTCCTAATAAGAAATTCATAGTAGACAGCATTATTACAGATTATAGATTAGGTAAGCAGGAAATACGGTTAATAGAGAAGAAGTAATATGCAATTTACAAGAACAAACATAAATAAGACATTTCGTAACGGTGTAGTTAATGCCAGTAATGTAGCTGTTACTAATGTTGGTGGGGGAAGTTCTTCTTTAAGTGGGAACTTTCTACCTGCTGTTAATAATGGTGATGGTTCATATACGGTGGATTTGTCTAAAGTATTATTTACTGGCAGCGTTATTAGTGAGGGTGAGGTTACAGCTTATGGTTCGTCTGATGGCAGTGGCAGTACTACAACAGGTGGGGTGACTATTATTGATGGTCTGGATTCAGTGGCTACAGATTGTGCCTTGTCTGCCAACCAAGGTAGGATATTAAAGGAACTGATAGATAATACAGCTGGTGGTGTTACTGCACTGGCTAAACTGACAGACGTATCATTATCCAGTTTGACTAATGGACAGATACTAAAGTATGATGCAGTCTTAAAGAAATGGGTGAATGATACTCTAGATAATACCAAGGTTACTTGGACTAATATAGAAGGTAAACCAGCAGACCTTACAGATACCAATATAGCCAAATGGAATGAACTGGCTAAGAATAATCACATACATACTAATAAGTCCGCATTGGATAAGATAACAGAAGCTAATATAACCAACTGGAATGATGCTAATAATAAGAAGCATACACATTCTAATAAGTCTGTATTGGATGGAATAACATCTGCTAAGGTTACTAATTGGGATGGTGTAGCAACTAACTGGAATAAGGCTTTTTACTTTGATTCCAATGGAGATTTGAAGGTTAAAGTAAATGTTATCGGTGAGAAGGAAGTTTCAGCCTATGGTGCAGGTGCTTCTGGTGGAAGTGGTAGTATTACTATAGTAGATGCTTTAACCAGTACGGCTACAGATGCAGCACTTTCAGCCAATCAAGGTAGGATTCTAAGGGAATTGATTGATAATGTTGGCGGTGGTGTAAGTAGCTGGAATGATTTAACAGATAAGCCAAACTGGATAACTGATACTAAACCTTCTTATAGCTGGTCTGAAATTGGTAGTAAACCTTCAACATTTACACCCAGTACGCATACACATAATTATGCTAGTACTGTTAAGGTTGGTTCAACAAGTTATAATGTTAGTGGAAATACTATCAGCTTACCAGCATATCCTACAGTACCTTCTGCTTTAAAAAATCCTAATGCACTTACTATTAGCTTGAATGGTACTTCACAGGGTGCTTATGATGGTAGTGCTGCAAAGAGTTTCAATATAACAGCAGCTAGTGTAGGTGCAGCAGCCAGTTTGCATAGTCATTCAATTAGTAATGTTAGTGGTTTACAAGATGCCTTAAATGGTAAAGCAGCTAGTAGCCATAATCATAATAGCAGTTATGTATCTGCATTAGGAACTAATGGCAATTACCTTACTTGGACTAAAAACGGTACTACTAATAATATTACTGTTCCTTATGCCTCAAATGCCGATACAGTGGATGGCTACCACCAAGCAGCATTCAGTATGGGCTGGACTGCTTCAACTAAATATAGGGTTGACAGATGGGGAGGTAGTACAGACAAGAACTGGAAGAAGATAGTAACCTATGTTAATACAGGTGGAGGGCAATATCAAAGCTGTAAAGTCAAAGGTACAATCTACTATATAACAGGTAATCACAATCAAGGGCACGTAATAGATATACCATTTGAAGCGATAATGTATGCCTATGGCGGTACTGCAAACTCAATGTTAAATCAAAGTTATCTATACCTTCCTCCTTATTGTACTTGGGATATGATTAGGATAGTACGATATAATAACAACAGTTGGGAGGTACAAGTAAGGCAACCTAGCGATTGGACTAATATAAGTCTTGAATATACAGTAACTAATAGTGGTGGTAGTGTATCGGCAGGTCAGTTTACTAATACTTCTTATTCAAGCACTGTAGCTAACAATTATAATACTAATGTTAGTAGACCTACTTCAAGTCGTGTCAGTAGTGCCGATAAAGTTAATAGTACATTGTCATTTTCAGCAGGTGGTTTTAGTACAAAGTCATTTAACGGCAGTTCCAATCAAACGGTTAATATTCCAACACATACCAGCCATTTGACTAATAATAGTGGATTCATTACTAGTAGTGCTAGTATCAGTGGTAACGCTGGTAGTGCTACAAAGCTACAAACAGCCAGAACTATTAATGGTACTTCATTTAATGGTACTGCTAACATTACTACGGCAAATTGGGGTACTACTAGAAGTATTTATATCCAAGATGCTACAGCTACTAATACCAGTTCGGCAGTTAGTGTAAACGGTGGTGGTAATGCTTATTTGAAATTACCAACTAACATTAAAGTCGGTACACTTACAGCTACAGGTGAAGTGACTGCTTATTCTGATATTAGGCTTAAAACCAGCATTCAGCCATTAGAGAATAGGGGTTACATTAAACCTGTTACATATAAGAAGGATGGTAAGGATAGTATAGGATTCATAGCACAAGAAGTAAGAGAATTATATCCAGAACTAGTTATAGAAGATAATACAGAAGATAAATATCTATCTGTCAATTATGCACAGTATGTAGCAGTATTACAAGCACAGATAATAGAATTGAATAACAGAGTTAAACAGTTGGAGAAATGGCATTATCAAGTACAGGAATAACAACAAGTCTGGTAGGAAATGCAATAGGGAGCAGCAGCAGGAATGTTGGTGCTCTATGCAGTTCCTCACTTATAAATGAGTGGTCTAAATGGAAACCTATATCAAGTAATGTAGGTACAATGACACTAGCGGAATTGAAGAACAGGAATTATGGTATAAGCATACTGTCAGCCAATACACCAGATTCATTGGTGACACAGATAAAGAATAATAGTAATCTGGGATATAAGTATAATAAACCTATAGGCGGTGCTAACAGTCCTTATAGGTTGGGAGATTTTAGAAACTATGACCATTCGGCAGCGATGCCTGTTGGAGCAAGCTATAAAAATGGTGACAGTGTTAATGTTGGTGGTGTTACTTCATCCAATCACGCAAGCTATGAGAAAGTATTGATGGGTATTGAAAATATGGATGGTGGGGATTCTGCAACTTATCTCAGTAAAGATAATCTGTATACAGTTTATGATAATAGTGGGAATAAGATAGGCTTAAAAAGAGGTGCATTAGTGACAGATGGTACAAATACAGTATGGTATAGTGATAAGCTGTACTGGTGGACTACACAGATGCAGAAGTTTAAAGGTAAAACAGTGACAGTATATGAGTTTTATACCAATGCAACCAATACGCCTACTAATGCTTATGTAGCTAATGCCAATGACAGGTTTTTAGCACTGCCAGAACCAGTATATACTATACAGGTTAAGAATGATGTACCAGCAGGAAGCAAGATTGTTAATACTATATGTACTGCCAAATTTACTAACAGTACTAACCAGTATGTAAGTTATGAAATTAAATTTAGTGCAGTTGGCGCGACTTATAGAGGTGGCACGATTACAAATGTTAGAGCAGTATTAAGTAAGGATAGAAATGGGGTTAATGTTATTGCAAGTACATTATTAAGTAATTCTCTCTATATTGCAGATGAAACAACTTCTCAAACATTCACAGGACAATTATATAATAGAGGTGGTTCAATGATGGCGTATTTGTTGATTTATTATAATAATTCAATTCAATACACAACTGGTATATTAGCCGAGATGCCAGATATACAGTAAGTACTTTAAATTTATTAAGACTATGACAAAGAAGATGAAATTAAATGTACAGTTGGTGGTAGCAGCCTTATTGATATTGGTGGGCTGTGGGCTACTGATTGCAGGATTTACAGTAGCACCATTAGGAATTATCCATAGTAGTGTACTGGTAGCTTTTGGTGAAACTTGTACCTTTGCTGGTGCTCTATTCGGAGTAGATTATCATTATAGGGTAAGACAATAAATAAATTTAGCCTGTAGTCCTTTATTGGATTGCAGGCTATTTTATTAGCTTTGCAGTATGGAATATATAGATTACTATTATAAGGAAATTCAGTATTATGCTATAGTTGAAGGTGACAGGTGTTATTCTGTGAAGCCAGATAAATTTGCTACTGTTTGGTTGGCAGGAAACTATGTGCCTACAGTAGACTTTGATACCTTTAATGAGCAGATAGAATTTGATGGGGACAAAGAAGAACTGTATGAATTGTGTTGCTATATAATATATGTAATGGAACAGCATTACTTTGTAAAGCTAAGACCTACATTAGAAGAATTAAATGCTGATAGTTTGGAAGGCATTACATTAAAATACAAAGACGGTTCATCCTTCACATTAAACAGCAGTAGTATTATTAAGGATGTTACTAATGCTATTGGTGCTAGCAAGAATGGGGAATATAAGGTAGATAGTATATGTAAGTTACCAGAAGTAGCTAATAACACCTACATACAAAGTATGTTCGCTGTAGAACTGGCTAACTTCCTGCATTACTACTTTCCTGTAAAGAGGAAGAAGGATAGTCTGGTTAGCACCAATGAACAGGATATGATTCTAAAGATTCTGCATCTATTTAAATTAACACCTTATTTAGTGAAACGAAGTCGATTTAGACAGTTATTAATGGTGGCTGACAAATTCAAGGAGAATCTAAGCTGGGTGAACTTGCAAGGTCAGTTATTACCTGTAACCTTTATAAAGTGGAAGCAGTGGAATACTAATAACTGGCTAGAAGTAGAATATGAAATGCTAAAAGAAGGTGAAACTGTTAGCTTTCCACCTTTAGAAAGTAACAATTAATTCTATGGTAGTCTGTTTAATGAGCTATAACTTTGCGGCATCTTAAAACTAAGACCCCTAGCTATAGGACTAGGTAATAAAGTAAGATGCAAAATCAAATTTTTATCAAAGGTCAATCTATTGACTTAACCGACCGCAAGGTACAGTGTGGAACATTCGGCAAGCAGTTCAAAAGTACTGCTAGTGTCGATGAGTACATTAAGATGTGCGATGACCGTATTAAGAGCTATGAGATGTATATCTCTAACCTAAGAGAGTTGAAGCAGGCTAAGTTGGCAGAGATGGCTAATGGGCACAAGGAAGAACTAAAGGCTATGCTGGCTGCAATGAGTGAAGAAGAAAGAAGTAATTTTATTAATGGTTTAAACGGATGAGTATGGATACACAAACAAAAGAATTAATCCAGCTTTGGAATTTATTGGAATTAGGGTTTGAATTACCCCTTAGATATGCTGATAAAGGAATTATTAATGAAGGTGAGGATGTAGTTATTAATGTTACTGCAATAGCTGAAACTGCTGAACAGTGGAATGAACCTATAGAGCCTAAACAGGTATCTATGTTTGAAGCTGCTGGTCTAGTAGCTGTAGCCAGTTTGGTTAATGATTATATGGAAAAACCTGCTGCATACAAAAGAGGTTCTGTTAATTCATTAGTAAAGCTGATTGGAGATAAGCTATTACAGACTTTTGAAGGGAAACAAGTTAAAATAGATTTTTAAATCAATAGCCAGTTATCGGTAATGGTAGCTGGCTTTAAATACTTATGGTGTATGATAGTAGATAGTATGACTTATGAAGAAATAATATCTGAGTTTAAGAAGGACTGGGGGAATTATTTTCCAAATGTTCTGCCTAGATTTATGAATGATAGCAAGTATCGGAGATATATGCTTAAAGAAGCCAAGGATAATGTTCCTGTATTCTTTAAACCAATAGAACTAACTAGTAAGAGAGGAAATAAATATATTTTACAGATAAACAGTAAAGGTAGGTCTGATTACAAAAGAGGTGGGCTAATGTTTTTATTGTTTATGTACTATCATAGACCAGAAGGTATATATGCAGTAATGAGATGTCCGCAATCTAGCTGGGATTTGAAGGAAGCATCTTATAATATCTATATTCCGCATCTGTTTGATAGGTACAGAGAACGAGAACTACAGGACATTCATAAACCAAAGATGCAGACTATTATAGAGTTCTTTAAGAATAACGGGGTAGGTAGATATATAGATGTGACTAATGATAAGTATGATGATAATATATTCTTCACTACTACTAATGGCGTATTACTAGGAGGTAAGTTAGATGATGGGAATACTTTGTTAAGGACTTATATAACCTTTGATATGCTTAGAGGTGAGCAGATTGATGATAAGGAAAGATTAATAGCTAGAGTAAAAGAGTATATAGAGAATGAACAGTAAACAACATTAAATACTAATAAGTATGAGAATATTAGAAGGAAAAGAATTAGAAGATGCTTTAAAGCAGATGCAAGAATGGGAAGCTAAGAAAGCTAAAGCTATTGAAGATGCTTTCCAAAGAGGGATAGCAACAGGTGAAGATATTACTAATTTATTATGGACTTATACAGATACTAATCTCAGATGGGAACTATTTGCAGACCTTGCTGAGAAGGGCAAACTATCTGATGAAGCCTTTAATAAAGGACTGGCTATAGCTTGGACTGAGGGCAGAGGTACAGGGGATTTTAGGGCTATACAATACTTTATGAGGTGTAAGAAGGAATTAGTGATGAATGAAGAAGAACTAGTCTATTATAATAGTTTGCCCGATAAGGTTACTTTGTATAGAGGTTGCAGTATAGAAGAGTATGAAGATGAAGATGGAGATAGCTGTTTCGGTATTTCTTGGACTACCAGTAGAGATGTAGCAGAGTTCTTTGCATTTAGAAATGAGCAGGAAGATACTGCTGTATATTCTATAGAGGTTGATAAGGAAGATATAAAGGCTGTATTCTTATCTAGGAATGAATTTGAAGCTATATGTTTTGGCGGTGATGAAGCCACTTTGGTTACAGATGAACCAACAGAACTATATACTAATTATATGGAACGAAAGAAGCAGGAACTAGATGAATTTATGAATAAGTAATGAATGAAGGGGAATGGGGTAATATTTTAAGCTGATAGTGCTTTAAACCCCAGCCTACCCTACTTTCCACGAACTGTAGAATTTGAATATCTAAAACCTTAATATTTCATTACAGATACATTTTGCTAGACTATAGCCCATTAAGACACATTTAAAGCGTAAATCTATAGCTGATGGTGCAACATATACAACAAAAGGGAAGCTAATCACTTCCCTTTTGCGTTAATCTAAGTTAAAATTTAAATTATATATTTTATAACTAGTTGATTATCAGTGTTATTCTTGACTGTCATCATTATCAGCAGGTTTCATGTTTGTATAAACGGTCTGAACATCATCAAATTCTTCCAGACGCTCTACCATCTTGTCTAGAGTTTCACGTTGTTCAGGAGTCACATCTTTTAAGTCATTGGGAATATATGTGAAATCACCACCCACTTCTTCGAAACCACATTCTTCCAAGTGTTTCTGAATTGCTGCGTAGCTCTTCGGATCACCATAGATGGTGATAGTTCCTTCTTCTTCATCTTCGTCGAACTCATCCTCTACATTATAGTCAATCAAATCCAGGATCAGTTCTTCCATATCCATTCCTTCTTTCTTCTTGAAAGTAAATACACATTTATGGTCGAACAAGAAAGCTAAGGAACCGGTAGTACCCAAGTTTCCACCGAATTTGTTGAATACTGAACGCACATCTGCTACGGTACGGGTAGTGTTGTCTGTCAATGTATCAACAAATACAGCTACTCCGTGAGGACCATATCCTTCGTAAGTCATACCTTTGTAGTCACTGGTATCTTTACCCATTGCATTCTTAATGGCGCGTTCAATGTTATCCTTCGGCATGTTTTCACGCTTACAAGTAGCGATCACACCACGTAGGGTCGGGTTATTTTCGGGTTCCGGACCACCTGCTTTTACAGCTATAGCGATTTGTTTACCCAGTCTTGTAAATGTTTTGGCCATGTGGCCCCATCTTTTCAGCTTTGTAGCTTTTCTATATTCAAATGCTCTTCCCATTGGATTGTAGTTTTATAATGGTTATTTTTATTATTATCTTAGTTTTGCACCTAGTTTGTTTTCCAGGTTAGCAATCAGTTTGGACATGATCTTGTCAATCTGTTTGTCGTTCAGTGTTGCGCTTTCATCCTGTAACAAGAAGCTCACTGCATAACTTTTTTTACCCGGTTCCAGATTCTTGCCTTCATAAACATCAAACAATTCTACTTCTTTCAGCAGTTTCTTTTCAGTCTCATAGGCTATTTTTTCGATTTCTGCAAACTGTATGTTCTTGTCAATCAACAAAGCCAAGTCACGTTTCACAGCCGGGAACTTGGAAAGTTCTTTAAAGTTGACTTTAGCCGACTTGATGGCTTTCATCAGTTCTTTCCAGTTGATTTCTGCATAATATACATCATTGTCTATATCGAATGCTTTTTGAATCTTCTTGCTGATGATGCCGAAGGTGGCCAATAACTTGCCGCCACGTGTGTGTACGCTGATGGCTGTTGAATAGATATCGTTGGTCAGGTTGCCGAATACCACGTTGCCGAAATTCAATCCCAAACGGGTAAAGATGTTCAGCACGTATGCTTTTAATTCGTAAACACTGCTGTTTTCATCGGGATGGGCCCATGAATTGCTGACGCGTTTGCCGGTTACCCACAATCCTAAATGATATTCTTCAGCATAAGCCGCAAGCACTTTTTCCGGGTTTTTCTTTTCTGCATTATAAAAATAGCAGTTACCGAATTCAAAGAATTTCAAATCGGCGTTCTTACGATTGGCATTGTGCTGGATACTTTCCAAACCACCGAATAACAAAGTTTGACGCATCACGTTCAAATCGTTACTCAATGGGTTCATCAAGTAAACCAAATTTTCGTTCTTGTATGTTTCCGACCCTTCGTAATAGGAAGCGGCGGTCAGTGAATTGTTCAGTATTTCATTGAAACCACAACCTACCAGTTGCTCTGAAATCAGATTTTGTAATTTCTGGGAGTAATCCACTTCACCTTTGGTGGTCAGGCTGGATTTCAAGGTAGTAGGAATCTCCATATTATTATATCCGTAGATACGGAGAATGTCTTCTACTACATCGCAATCACGTTGCACATCCACACGATAGGGGGGAACTTGTAAAGTCAAGCCTTCGGGTGTTTCGTTCACAATCTTCATTTCAAGACTGGTGACAATGCTCTTTATGGTTTCCACCGGTATGGTTTTTCCTATCAGTGAGTGGACTTTCTCATAATTCAGCTCTACTGTAAAATCGGCTATCGGGGCAGGGTAGTTGTCTTTAATTTCAGAAGAAATAGTACCTCCTGCCAGTTCTTGAACCAGTAAAGCCGCTTCTTTCAATGCATAAATAGTTCCGTTGGGGTCAATACCACGTTCGAAACGGAAAGAAGAGTCTGTGCTCAATCCATGGCGACGGGCTGTTTTACGTACCCAAGTCGGGTTGAAATAAGCGCTTTCCAAAAATACATCTACTGTCTGCTCGGTTGTTCCCGAATCCAGACCACCGAATACGCCGGCAATGCACATCGGTTCTTCTGTGTTGCATATCATCAGGTCCTTGTCGGATAATTTGCGTTCCACTTCGTCCAAAGTAACGAATGTAGTACCTTCGGCAACAGTCTTCACTACAATCTTACCACCTTTAATCTTATCTGCATCAAAACAGTGCAGGGGCTGGCCGTATGCGTGAAGGATGTAGTTGGTGATATCCACGATATTATTGATAGGACGTACTCCAATCAGGCGTAATTTGTTTTGCAGCCATTCGGGACTCTCTTTTACAGTTACCCCTTTTATGGAAACTCCGGCATAACGCGGACATGCTTCTGTATTCTCTACTTCAATGGCGATGTCCATATCATGGTTATCCACTTTAAACGCTTCTACAGACGGACGTTTTAAAGTGGCTTGTTTGCCGTTTTGAATCAGGTAGGCATACAGATCTCGGGCCACGCCGTAATGTGAGCAGGCGTCCGCACGGTTCGGGGTGATATCCACTTCCAGTACGTATTCGCTTTTGATATTGAAATAATCTTTAGCGGGAGTACCCGGAACAGCATCCGCCGGCAGTACGATGATACCTTCGTGGCTGTTTCCGATACCGATTTCGTCTTCGGCACAGATCATACCCATAGATTCAATTCCGCGGAGCTTTGATTTCTTGATGGTAAAACATTCTTCGCCATCGTATAGCTTGGTGCCCAATGTGGCAACCACCACTTTCTGTCCGGCAGCTACGTTAGCGGCTCCACAGACAATCTGTACCGGTTCGCCTTGTCCCAAATTCACAGTAGTAACATGCATGTGGTCTGAATTGGGATGAGGTTCGCAAGTCAGCACTTCGCCGATGACAATACCTTCCAGACCACCTTTAATTGTTTGGACTTCTTCTACGCCTCCGGTTTCCAAACCGATGGAAGTCAGCGCTTCGGCCACTTCATCCGGTGTCAAATCGAAGTTGACGTATTCTTTCAGCCAATTATAAGAGATATTCATATATGATATTTTTTATGTATTTCCAAATGACCTGCAAATTTAGTAATTATTTTCTTTTATCCTGTTATTTATCCATCACAGATTACTCAGATTAACACAGATTTTTCTTTGAGGGAAATAATCCGTGTTAATTCTGTGAGGGATAAATAAATGTCAGAACGGTAAAGGTCCTTCGGGAATAGGGGCTCCGAACGGATTATTGTCGGCAGGTGCGGCATCAGGAGATGGGGGAGGTACACTGTTGCCGCCACCGTTCATTTTGGAACGGATAATACCCGGTGCCTCACCCGGCATAGGCACGATGACATCATCGTCCGGATTCTGGAAGCGGGCGAATTCGCCACGGAAACGCAGCAGTACATCACCTACGGCACCGTTACGGTGCTTGGCGATAATGATTTCTGCCATACCGTGCAAGTCGTTCCCTTTTTCATCCGAGTAGATTTTATAGTATTCCGGGCGGTGGATAAAGCATACCATATCGGCATCCTGCTCAATAGCTCCGGATTCACGGAGGTCACTGAGCTGGGGGCGTTTTCCGTCAATACCCTCACGACTTTCCACACCACGGTTCAGCTGGCTCAGTGCGATGATGGGGATGTTCAGTTCTTTGGCTAACCCCTTCAGTGAACGTGAAATGGTACTGACCTCTTCCTGACGGCTACCGAATGACATTCCGCTGGCATTCATTAACTGAAGGTAGTCAATGATAATGATTTTTACTCCATGCTCGCGTACAAGCCGTCGTGCTTTGGTGCGTAATTCAAAGACGGACAAGGATGGTGTGTCATCCACATACATCGGAGCATCGTATAATTCTTTTATTTTATAATCCAGTTGTCCCCATTCATACGGAGCCAACTGACCACTCTTGATTTTCTCACCCGGAATTTCGCACACGTTGACAATCATACGGTTGACCAACTGTACGTTGGACATTTCAAGAGAGAACAAAGCCACAGGGATTTTCGCATTTACCGCCATGTTCTTTGCCATGGAAAGCACAAAAGCCGTTTTACCCATAGCGGGGCGGGCGGCAATAATCACCAGGTCGGAATTTTGCCAGCCCGAGGTCATTTTGTCCAATGCATGGAAACCGCTTTCCAGACCACTCAGCCCGTCCGTTCGTGCCGCCGCTTTTTGAAGCATCTCATACGCTTCCTGGATGACAGGGTTGATTTGCGTATAATCCTTCTTCATGTTCTGCTGCGAGATTTCGAACAGTTTTCCTTCCGCTTCCTGCATCAGGTCGTCCACGTCTTGGGTTTCGTCGAAAGCCTTTGTCTGGATGTTGCTGGTAAAGGTAATCAGTTCGCGTGCAAGAAACTTCTGCGCGATGATACGTGCGTGATATTCTATGTGTGCGGAAGAGGCTACCTTGCCGCTTAGCTGTGTTATGTAAAAAGGACCGCCTGCATCTTCCAGTTCACCGGTGCTGCGTAATTGTTCGGCCACAGTCAAGATATCGACTGGTTGCTGGCGTAAAGCCAAAGAGGTAATAGCCGAATAAATAAGTTGGTGACGGCGTTCATAAAAAGATTCGGGACGAAGAATCTCACTTACTAATGAGTAAGCATCTTTTTCTATCATTAAGGCTCCCAATACAGCTTCCTCCAGCTCAGGTGCCTGGGGCTGTAAATGTCCGTATTCGTCAACAGGCTTTGCTTTCGAAGTTTTGGGAGTACGTGTCATTTTTCTCGTTTCTGCCATTGTCGTCTGTTTAAAGTAGGGCAAAGATAGAACTTTTTGCTGAGTTGGACACTCGTCCATTCCCAAAAATAATAAAAGAAATATGAACCTGAATCTACGGAGAAATGAACAATCTGGACAGTAAATGGTTTTTTTATATGGTAAAATGAAAAGTTTGTTCTATATTTGGCGCTCTGTCCGGATAAAAGGTGGCGTGCATCTTTGTAGAACGGGCAACAATCTAACGAAACACACTAAAAATAACTATTTAAAGAACAGAATATGATTACATTTCCTAATGCAAAGATTAATTTGGGACTTAATATTGTAGAAAAGCGCCCGGATGGATACCACAATCTGGAAACCATATTTTATCCGATAAACCTGCAAGACGCTCTGGAAGTGACGCGGCGGGAAAACAATGACAAAGAATACACTTTACACATAAGCGGATCTCCTTTGGAGGGTGAACCCGAAGATAATCTGGTAGTACAAGCCTACAAGTTATTAAAAAAAGACTATCCCGGACTGTTGCCGGTAGATATACACATGTACAAGCATATACCGGCGGGTGCCGGACTGGGTGGCGGATCATCAGATGCCGCTTGTATGATAAAGCTTCTGAATGATAAATTTTCATTGGGACTCAGTACGGAACGGATGGAGGAATATGCGGTAAAACTAGGGGCAGACTGTGCTTTTTTCATTCGGAACAAACCTGTTTTCGCTACCGGAATAGGGAATCTGTTCGAGCCTGTGGAATTGTCATTAAAGGGATACCACATAATTTTGATTAAACCTGATATCTTTGTGTCCACCCGGGATGCGTTTGCCGAAATAAAGCCTGTGCGTCCGGCTGTTTCTTTGAAAGAAATTGTAAAGCAACCTATGGAAACATGGAAAAACAGTATGAAGAATGATTTTGAAGATAGTGTCTTCAAAAAGTTCCCTGAGATTGCTGCTATAAAAGATGAATTGTATGATTTGGGGGCAGTGTATGCCGCCATGAGTGGCTCGGGGTCTTCCGTCTATGGTATTTTCAAAGCACCGATAGAGAATGTGGAAGATAAATTCTGTGGATGCTTTTGCAGACAGAGAGCGTTGGAATAGTGTGGCAGATCAGTGGTTAGTGATTAGTGGACTGCGCTGTCATGCCGCAGGTATTAACCACTAACCACTATAGTCTATCTTTTACATAGTGCCTTGAAATCACAATAGGTACATTTTTCTATGATTTCTGTTTGGGTAAATGATTTTTCCGGATTAAATATTTCTTCTAATAATCCTTGAAGTCGTTCACGGTATTCTTTTTCATATTTACTGAAATCTTCCACAGCCTCTTTGGGCTTTCGTGGCTCGCCCATTTGTATAACGGGAGAATAGGTTTCTGTAGCGGCCCGATGAATATAGAGAAGGGCCGGAGCTATCTTCATCGTTGGTTGCTTGCGGCACATGATGGCGGCATACAGGAACGTCTGGAATACATAGTTGGAACGTTTCTTGTCCGGAATAAACAGAGATTCCACATGGGGTGGGGTGTCTGCATCACCGCCTGTCTTGTAGTCCACAATACGGAGTGTGCCATCCTTGCTGTCCATACGGTCAATAATTCCCCCGATACGTGATTTTATGACTCCTTTGGGTGTTTGTATGTCGATGGGTTCATCCACTTCCATTTCCGATGCAATAAAAGTGAAGGGAGCGTAACGTAAATCATTTTGTAAAAGTTGTTTTAAATATCTTGCAATAACGGCAGAGTTGATAAGTTGTACGCCGTTATATTCCGGTTTCTCGTTTTGCGGAACATTAAAGAATAATTTCTTGAATGCTGTATCCACATAATCTTGCAGCTTCACTTCATTGCGTAGCAACGTTTCCAATGCTTCCTTATTAATGACTTTGCCATGAGTGGTCAGGTCTTTATAAATATGCTCGGCGGCGTAATGGAAAATACTCCCGAATGTGGCAGAGTCTATTTCCGCACTCACTTCATCGGGGGCGGAGAGACCGGCTACGTACCTATAATAAAATTTTAAAGGACAATCCAGGTAATAGTTCAAGGCTGATGGAGAAAATTTTGCTTTGGGATTGGCACGGACATCAAACAGGCTTTGCATCCGGCGCATGACATCCGGGGTCTTTTCTACAGTGATAGGCGAGGTGCCTTGGGGGGACTGTCCGGCCTCCAGAAACTGACGTGTGATGGGGTGAGGCCATTCAATCAGGAATTGCAGCATGAAACGGCTCCATTCGCCGCGGTTCAGTCCGTCCGAACTGGTATTGTACATCAAGGTAATCCTTTCTGCCCGTTGCAGCAGACGATAGAAATAGTATGCATATACGGCAATCTTATGCTCTATGGTGGTCATTCCGAAAGCTTTGCGCAGGTTGTAAGGAATAAAGGAAGAGTCTCCTCCCGATTTGGGAAGCTGCCCTTCATTGACCGATAGTAATACCAAGTGGCGGAAATCCAGGTTACGTGTTTCCAATACCCCCATGACCTGCATACCAATGGCCGGTTCGCCATGGAATGGAATATTGGTCGCTGACAAGACCTTGACCAGCAATCGCCGGAATGTTTCGCTCTGTACGGTTAATTCATCTTCTTCTATCAGTGTGCGGAACCGGTTGATGGTGGTATAGGCTTTGAAAAGCGACTCCCGGTAAAGTTGGTTGAATGCATCTGTGTCCTCGGTACCGGAAGTGTTTGCCTGGTAAATGCCTGCCACTTGCTGCAAAGTTTCGGACAGGCGTATGCACAGATTCAGGTTTCCGGAAAGCGGAGTGAAAAGCCGGGTAAGGAATTCATCTTTACCCAATTCGCCGGGTAACGGATAGAAACGGTTGTTCCGGGTCAGTTCTTTTTCCAACAATTCGGCTTGACCGGTGAGTTGCCGGGTATAGGGGTGTTTTAACAGTGTAACAACCGATTGAAACGTGTAGCGGCCGCTTTTGAAATTAAATCCGTGGGTATGCAACTCCAGTAAGGCGATGAGGAAACTATATACAGGAGTTTGCGATAACGGAAATCCCATGGTGATATTGACATGTTTTACTTCTGCCGGCAATGAATGGAGGACCGGCTGAAGCAATGCTTCGTTACACAATACGACTGCGGTTTCCTTTTCCGGTGTAGTCAGATTGTTTCGTATCCATTGAGGCAGGTAACGGGCTTGTGCATTTTCAGTAGAAGATGCGATGTAGTGTACCTCTTTAGGTTTCGAGAGATTTTTGAATAACTCACCGGACAAAGGAGAAGGAAAGTCGCGTAAGTTCCGGCGGATAAACTCTCCGGCTTCATGGGTGACGGCTTGTCTGTTTTCCTTCATATAAAATTCGTCGTAATCCCAATAAAAAACAGCTTTCCCGGCATCTTTCAATTGGGTGAACAACGTATGTTCTACTTTGTTCAGTACATTAAATCCTACAAAAACATATTTCTCGTATGGAAGTTTGTCCACATTCAGATGCTCTATGACGTGGCGGTACATCATTCCTTCGTAGGCAATGTTTTGAGAAGCTAAGGATTCACGGAACCCTTTGTAGATGTTTCCCAATACGTCCCATAAAGAGATAAACCGTTCTTTCAGCGCTGTTCTCCGTTCGATGGAGAAGTTCTGGAAGAACTGCCGGATAGCTTCTTCCTGCTCATCGTCAATGAAGGTGTAGTCGTCCATTATGTTGCGCAGATCCTGTAAATTGGAAAACAGTTTGTCGGTATCCACTTTATTTTTGTCGGCATCGTCAAAATCACTGATCAGCATTTCTCCCCAAAAATAGAAATCATCCAGTGTTTCCGTACTTTGAGTTTCCCGTCGGAATATCTTATAAAGTTCGCATACCAGTTTTACCGGATCACCCACTTCCCATGGAGAAAGGCTACGGAACAATTCGCTGATGCTGACGTATGCGGGCGACCAAATAGGTGACTCCGACTCTTGGGCGAGATACTCATTAAAGAAAAGTCCGGCACGTTTGTTAGGAAAAACCACGGCTGTATGTGCCAGGTTTCCTTCCGTATGTTTATATAAATCGGCTGCTACCAGTTTCAAAAAGCTTTCCATTATTCTATTTCCTCCAGTTCGTTGTTAAATACATACCATAAATAGCCACGGATATGCTCATATCCCATATCCGATAATAAATCCATATATTCTTTCACCTGCTTGTTGTAAGTTTTCCGCTTTTTACCGAATTTAAAGTCCACCACAATCACCTCTCCGTCTTTCATCATCACGCGGTCCGGACGGCGGGTTTGCAGCACTCCTTTTTCCCGATAAATAATGGCACACTCATTGTATAGTTCCCAGCTGCCCGAATACCATTCTTTGACCAGCGGATGCCTCAAAGCCCATTCGGTGAGTTTTCGTATTTGTTCCTCCTGTTGTGCCGACTCTATGATTCCTTCGAAACGCAGGCGTTCTATGGCGGGAGGCACATCGTCCGTGGTACGGATTACGGAGAACAGATTATGCAACAACTGTCCTTGCCGGATGTATTTGTCTCCCGTCTCCTCTTCTCCCCGGATAAATTCGGCAGAACGGTTGGACTGCTTGAATTCGATGTTGGTTTCCAGCGTTTCCAGATGGATAGGCAAACGTCGGACTACAGTCAGCAGCTTGTTGCCGGATACTTGTTTTTCCTCTTCGTGAGATGAGAGATAGAGCGTTCCCAGTTCGTATATTTCTTCTCCGGTGGCATAGCTCTTTCCGGTCATGTCGGATAAGGCACTTCCCAACAATTCGGATACCGTTCCTTTCTGTTCCGCCTTTCCATATATAATCAAGTTCTTTTTGGCACGGGTAAATGCCACATAAAGCAGGTTCAGATTATCCACCCATAATTGCAAGCGTTCATTCAGGAACTCTTCCCGATAAATGGATTGCTGCATGGCTGTGGAATAGTTGATGGGAACAATGTCAAGATCGCTAAACGGAGCTTGCCGGGGAGCACACCATACCAGATGATTGTAAGTCTCATTCTCCATTTTCCAGTCGCAGAAGGGTAGCAGTACGGTATGGTATTCCAATCCTTTGGACTTGTGGATGGAGAGAATGCGAATTCCTTCCACCTCGCCGGAAGGGATGGTTTTGCTGCCTAGTTTTTCTTCCCAGTAGGTGATAAAAGCGGATAATTCGGAAGAATTGCTTTGCAGATATTCCGTCACGGCATCAAAGAAGGCGCACAGATAGGCATCCTGTTGTTCGATGCAGGACATCTGGAACAGATTGAAAAGTTTTTCCATCAGCTCATACAGTGGCATGAGGCGAAGTTGCTCCGCTTCTTTTATGAAATCGAATGGCAGATAATCATCTATTCCGTTCAGCAATAGAGTGTTGAGGTCTATTCCTTTATGTAATACTTCATTCTGATAGGCAGCAGCCAGTTGCGCCTTGGCAATCCGGTTTTCGGGTTGTGACAAGTAGCGCAGGCCATCCATTATCATACATACCGCCAGTGAGGCATCCAGTCGGAATGCCTCATCGGATACGATTTTGTAAGAGGTGTTCTTGTCGAAGTAATCGGCTATTAAAGGAATGCTTCTGTTCTTGCGCACCAGGATGGCAATATCTTTCAGTTGCACGCCCTGCGCCACAAGCAGCTCCACTTCTTCTCCTAGGTGGTGCAGGGTGTTTTCCATATAGGTCATGTCTTCCGTATCCGATAGAAATTCCACTTTGACATACCCTTTTCCGGGATCTTTGTATGTTTCCTGACACACGTCGTTGTAGGCTTCCTTCAGTTCCTTGCATTCCTTTTTTTGTTCTTCCTTGTAAATGTTGTTCAACACCTCGCAGGCGGCTGTAAACACTTCGTTGTTGAAGTGAATGATGTTTGCGGCGCTCCGGCGGTTGGTGGTCAGTGTCTTTACTTTGACGGGAAAGGCTTCGATGTTTGTTTTCAATCCGTTCAGTATGCCCCAGTCACCGTTTCTCCAGCGGTAGATGGATTGTTTCACGTCTCCTACAATCAAGCTGTCTGCTCCCTGAGACAAACCTTCGAGCAGCAACAGACGGAAATTGTCCCATTGCATACGCGAAGTATCCTGAAATTCATCGATCATTACGTTGCGTATGGTTGTTCCTATCTTTTCGAATACAAACGAGGAATCTCCTTCTTTTACCAGGTTATGAAGCAACGCGTTGGTATCCGACAGCAGGAAGCGGTTGTTTTCATGGTTCAATTCGCGTACCTCTTCGTCTATATTGGCCAGCAGACGGATATTGTTTACGTGGCGCAGGGAGAGTTGGCAGGAATTGGCCAGCATATTGTTCCGGCTTCTGTATTTTTCCGATTCATTCAGCAGAGGAATCAGTTCTTTTTCTGCCAGACCTAGGATAGCGTTGCGTATGGGGGAGGTTTTTTTCACCCATTCGTCGGGGCAGTCCAGACATTTTTCCACTGTTACATTGCGGACACTGTCATCCAGTTTACCCGATTGTAATTTATTAAAATAGCTGGCTATACCTCGGGAGCCGTTTTTCAAATCTTCTACTTTCACCCCGTTTGTATCCAATATTCCGAAGAATTGGTCGGCAAATCCTTTCATTTGTTCCTGCACCTCTTCCAAAATGGCTTGCAGCGTTTCGCGGTAATTCTTGATACAGTCTTTGTCCCGTAATTTTTCCCGTAGTCCGTTTCCTTTTTCTATATATCCTTCATCGAAGATATTTCGTCCGAAATTCTTTATCTCACCGGAAACATTCCACCTCTTGTCATCGGCTATTCTTTCTTCTATGTATTCCAACAGCCAATAGAGTACGGGAGATTGTCGGTCCAGCTTTTCTATCATGGAGTCCACGGCATCACTCAGAACTTCCATATTGTTCAGTTCGATATTCAGATTGGCACCCAATTCCAGCTCCCGTGCCAAATTGCGCATCACCGACTGGAAGAATGAGTCAATGGTTTCCACCCGGAAGCGGCTGTAATCGTGTATCATGTAGTGCAGTGCCGTACCGGCGGCTGTCCTTATGTCTTCTTGGGGCATTTCCAGTTCTTCTGTGATTTTCTGTAAATAGGGATCAGAATCCTTATCCTTTATCCATATTCCGTATAGCTGACTCAGAATCCGCTCTTTCATTTCGGTAGTGGCCTTGTTGGTAAAAGTCACAGCCAGTATATTACGGTATGCCCGTGGGTTCTGTATCAGCAGTTTTATATATTCCACGGCCAGTGTGAATGTTTTTCCCGAACCGGCAGAGGCTTTATAAACTAATAATTCAGGAGAATGTTTCATTTTAAATAATTTGCTAATTTGCTAATGGCTGCGCTGTGTACCGGATGGTAATTGGCTGACACATTAGTACATTTTTATTTTTAATTAAAAACCAGCACAAAAACAGTGGCCTGTCCCTTTTCCTTGTAAGGCAGCAGGGTCAGTGTGCCACCGCTCAGTCTCATGATTTGTTTGCTCAGGCTCAGTCCGATGCCGCTTCCTTCCTCTTTGGTCGTGAAGAAAGGTACAAAAATTTGTCCGGCTGCATCGGGAGGAATGGCGGGACCGTTGTTGGCTATCTCTATACGGATACTTTCTTGCGGATCACAATAAGCTTTCAAGGTGATCTTTCCGTCGGGAGCATTACCTATGGCTTGAATCGCATTTTTCAGCAGATTCGTAACCACTTGGGCTATCAGGTTCTCGTCGGCAAAGACTATCAGGTCTTCCCGGGCTTCGAGGATGGAAAGGGTGATGTTGGGGCATGGATGCTGGTGCTGTGCCAGTCGGATCATCCGTTCCAGGAAAGGACGGACATAGAACAGCGATGGCTCAGGTGATGGCAGTCGTGTCAGTTTGCGATAAGACATGACAAAATTTATCAATCCTTTACCTGTAGAGTGAATCGTTTCCAGCCCTTGTTTCATTTCTTCATTTTCTGCTCCGGGAAGAGCCAGCAGCGTTTCGCTGAGGGAAGTCACCGGGGTCAGGGAGTTCATAATTTCGTGTGTCAGCACGCGGGTAAGGCGTATCCATGAATCTATTTCCCGTTCATCCAATTCCCGATTGATATCACTCAAGGCAATAATGCGGAGTTCCTCGTCTTTGATACGGATGCCGGACACCCGTAAGGCAAGATGCACCGTTCCCCGTTCCGTATTGAACTGAATTTGCAGCTTGTCACCCGGAACTGCTTTTTCCAAAGCAGTCATCAGTTCGTCCGAGATGCGGGAGAGTTGTTTGACATGAGTCAGAACATCCAGCCCCAACAGATTCATGGCCTCTTTGTTCTTTTGATAAACGGAGCCTTTGCTGTTCAGTACCACTATGCCGGTTTCTACAAAGTCCATGATGAGCTCATAATACTTCTCGCGTTGTGCCGTTTCCTGTTTTACATTGTACAAAATACGTGCGATACGGTTCAGCATGACATTGACCATGGAAGAATCGCCAGGGGAGGCATGTTCGTAAAAACGAACAGCGGGGTCGTCGTTTTCGATGGCGTCGAGCAGAAAGGCTATCTTCCGGGTATTAAAAGTGTACAGGCGGTAAAACCAGCCTATGGAAACGAGGAATGAAGGTACGATTACGCATAGCCACAACCAGTTGCGCTGCTGGATTAGTAAGGTGCAGGCAATGGCTAGAACCAGTACGGTAAATAGGCGGAAGAAGAATTGTTTCACAGCTTAATTATTTATTATTTCGTTTGAATGTTCCTTTAGTTCCTGTTTAAAAATAGATTATTGTTATTTGTTTTGTCATCCTGAACCATCGTGAAGAATGAGATGAGATAATAGATCATAATCCGAATTTTTTCATCTTATTATAAAGCGTCTGCCGGGTAATTCCCAACTGTGCCGCTACAGCCGAGAGGTTTCCGTTGCATTTCTCTATCGCTTTCTGAATCATTTGCAATTCCATCTCTTCCAGTGTAGAGACACTTGTTTCTGTCGCAGGAGCCGCTATTTTTCGGGGAAAATGAAAATGTTCCTCACTCAATATACCATCTTCATTGATAATGACCGCTTTCTCTACGGCATGTTCCAGTTCGCGTATGTTTCCATACCACGGATATGTCCGTAACTTTTCTTGCGCACCGGTAGAAAGAAGGATATTTCCTTTGTCATATTGTTTGCAGAACCGGTCTATAAAGCGTTCGGCCAAAGGGATAATATCTTCTTTGCGTTCCCGCAGAGGGGGAATCTCGATGTGGATGGTATTGATGCGGTAAAGCAAATCTTCGCGGAATTTGCCTTTGGCCACCATCTCTTCCAAATTACAATTGGTGGCGCAAATCAAACGTATGTTGACAGGTATCGGTTCGTTGCTTCCTACTCGCACCACGCTCCGGCTCTGAATGGCGGTGAGTAGTTTGGATTGCAGGTGATAGGGCAGGTTGCCTATTTCGTCCAGAAACAAAGTCCCTTCATGGGCGGCTTCAAATTTACCAGCACGGTCGGTATGGGCATCGGTAAACGAGCCTTTTTTATGGCCGAACAGTTCGCTTTCGAACAGGGATTCGGTGATGGCACCCATGTCCACTGTTATCATATCCCGCCGGTATCGGTTGGACAAGGCGTGTATTTCCCGCGCCAGCATTTCTTTTCCTGTGCCGTTCTCTCCTGTAATCAGAATATTGGCATCCGTTTGCGCCACTTTCTCTATCAGCGTCCGCAGTTGCTTCATGGCATTGCTTTCTCCCCAATACATAGAAGATACGGTTTTAGGGATTTCCGCTCTCTTCTTGTTCTTGGAGGAATTGCGGCAGGCAGACAGCAAGGTTTCTATCAGCCGGGCATTGTCCCAGGGTTTGACGATGAAGTCTGTCGCTCCTTCCTTGATGCCGCGCACTGCCAGGTCTATGTCAGCATAGGCTGTGAAAAGTACTACGGGCAGGGAGGGGTGTATTTTCTTTATCTCGTGTAACCAGTACAGACCTTCATTCCCGGTATTCAGTCCGCTGCTGAAATTCATATCCAGCAGCACCACTTGCGCATTTTCTTCACGTAACGCAGCGGGCAGTGTGATGGGTGAGGGCAGTGTGACGATATGTTCGAAATGATTTTTCAGCAATAGCTTTACTGCCGACAGCACTCCTTTGTTATCATCTACCACAATGATGGTTCCTTGTTTGCTCATAAATATCTTCTGTTCTTTTTCAGAAGAACAAAGATAATGATTTTCTCTCGCCAATCTTTTCTTTCAGAGAAAACTTTTCAATTTCATGAATTGTTCTATTATAAAATAGCATTTCAAATGAAAACATTTATATTAAGCATAATTGTAACCATGATTACATCGGTAGCTGGTGCACAGCAAAAAAGTTTTTATGACTTTACGGTCAAGACTATTGACGGGAAGGACTTGCCACTTTCCACGTTCAAGGGTAAGAAAGTATTGGTAGTCAATGTGGCATCTAAATGCGGTTTCACTCCCCAGTACGCCAAGTTGGAGGAGTTGTATGAAAAATATGGAAAAGATGATTTTGTCGTTATCGGATTCCCTGCCAATAATTTCCTGCATCAGGAACCCGGAACGAATGAAGAAATCAAGGAGTTTTGTACGTTGAATTATGGAGTGACTTTTCCTATGATGGCTAAAATATCTGTAAAAGGGAAAGATATAGCTCCCCTCTATCAATGGCTTACGCATAAAAGTGAAAACGGGGTTTCGGATGCTAAGATAGGGTGGAACTTTCATAAGTTTCTGATTGATGAAAATGGTAGATGGGTTGCCTCAATCGGCTCTACTACCAGTCCGCTTTCACAGGAAATTGTAGAATGGATTGAAGAATAAAATGACCAGAAGATAAATAATGCCCTATTGTTATTGCACCAGCTTTCCGTTTTTCAGTTCCGACATCAGCAGGTCATAGACGTATGCCGGGCTTTCGATATACAGGCCGGTGGAGAAGTCTTCCAGTTTGACGAATGTCTCCGAATTGTGGAATGTGGAGATGGCTTCCTGCAAATCCATATCATTACGTTCCACCAAGTAACGGACTACATCGGCGGATATTCCTTCAAAGAGGAATTTTGCGGTATTCGTGTTCATAGTCGTTTCAGCATTTTAATCGCTGCCTCTGAGTGAAAGAAATATTGTGAAGTCACTTTCGAAAATGTCAGTTCGTGCAATAGTTGTTCTTCGTTAATAAAATTCTCGGTGTATAAACGTAGCAAGCGCGCAATGGTATCATCGGCAACAGGGCCAATTACGATATCGTAATCGTGGCAAGGCTGAGTAGTGTTTATATCGCGGTTCGACATGACAAAACGTGCCCATTCCCAGTCTGGCTCCTTGAAAACCTTGACTTTCAATTCGCTCGACTGCGCTTCTTCGAGGTCAAACTCAAACATAGTCAGAGTGGGGTTTCCGCTGAACATCCGCGCTGTTCTTGCGGCCATCCTTTGGGCCTGTTCCCTAATGTCGGTCAGGTAAAATCCTCTGCCGAAATCCTTATAGGGGCGGCATCTGTTGAGGTCGATGCCGTCGATTGCCGTATTTGAACCGTGGTAAAGTATCATCGCAATGTTCCTCCATTGTTTTGGCAGACGATGGTCAGGTCATCCACACAGTCGTTAAAAGAAAGCGTGTGTTCCACATCGTAAAATTCGGTGAGAAAATCAATGCCTTTGAAACGTCTGATATAATTGCTTGCCTCCCGGATTGTCAAATCGTGACGGCGCGCAAATTCGACAATGACCGTCATCACATAATCGATTAGGTTCTTGTCCGCTTTCTTTTTGGACTTGAGCGCCACTATCGGTTCGACACCCAACGCCTCCGCTATGCGGTTGACAGTGCCAAAATTAACACACAGACCGTTTTCCACTTTGGAAACCATTGCTTTTTGGACGCCAATCATCACCCCGACTTCTTCTTGTGTCAATCCTTTGTTTTTTCGGCATTGGGCCAAAAGTTCTCCTATTTTTTGCAAATTCGTATTCATACCACAAAAATAGATAAAGTTTCTTGTGTAGGAAACTTTTTAACTACAAATATATTCTTTAGATAATTATTATCTTTCCAATTAAATGGCAGCTCTGCTCTGACACGCAAGAACCCGTGTGCCGGATGATGATTGTTAGGAAAACAGGAGGGAAATCAGTTCCTTTGTACATCATAGGTTATGGAACGGTGGTTCGAAAAGAGTTGTCGCTATTTTTTTGCTTATTTATTTGTGGGGATAAATATTTATCCCTATATTGTATTAGTAAAATTAAAAATATCATGGAGAATGATTATTAAAACTGAAAGTTATGGATACAATAAAAGACATTTGGTTTGATGCTAACCGCATTTATATGAAAACGGATGGTGGAGAAACTTTCAGCCGTCCCTTAGAGGCATTCCCTTTGCTGAAGGATGCAAGTGACAGAGAGCGCCTTGATTTCAAGATAGGAAAGTTTGGTGACGATGTTCGTTGGGAATCATTGGATGAGGATATTCATATATCCAGTTTTTTCGATACAGCGGAGCCGGATTATGAAAATGAGATAGCAATGATATTTAAACGTTTCCCTCAACTAAATGTGTCAGAGGTTGCACGTAGTATGGGAATAAACAAGAGTCTTCTTTCCAAGTATATCTATGGTATTAAAAAGCCGAGTGATATAAGGAAGATGCAGATTAAAGAGGCTCTCCATCTTTTGGGAAAAGAATTACTTGCCGTTTGATTAATCTCTTAATAATAGTTTAGGTGTGATTCCATTTGGTTTCACGCCTTTTTTATGTTAATTTTTCCACAATCATAGTTTCAACAGAAAGATAATTAAATATAAGGAAGATATGGCTAGAATAAACAAATACGGCTATGTTGCTGCGTGACGTTTTTGCATCCGTCAGGGAGATGCGGTGAACAAGCCAAGTTCATACCAAGAACCGGGCAAGCATGTGATGCAGACAGGGTAGGCGTGTACCGAGTACCAGGTAGCCTTGTTTGCTGTATCTTATATCTTACCATCTGGGCGATGATGCGTCCGGAAGAATTTGCATCAAGGTAAGTATACCGATAATCTGTTTCTTGTTTGTTTTTTGAGTAATAAAGAAACATCACTAAAAATAGCGGAATATATTTTCGTCCTATTTATTAAATTGCTATCTTTGCCACGTTTTCCACGCCGGTACTTCCGCAAGGAAGTTAGGGAGGTGGGAAATATACATATATAGAAAAGACGTTTACTTGACGTTTTGTTCTTGGCTCTACAGAACTTCGCAAATTCTAAAATCCAGCCAAAACAAAGCAACAGTAGGTGTCTGCGGGGTATGTTTATATCCTTGGTGCGCCTTTGCCGATCAAAGGTGCATTCAAGTGTCATTATACATATCGGCGTGGGCTTCTGCGTTGCTCGTTCAGACTGGATTGGGCAATGCGAAGGCCTTGTAGGGCGGGACGAGTAACAGGTACAGATTCCCGCGCTTTTTTTATATATAGGTATTATAAATTCTGATTTAACACATAAGAACCGTCCGGTTCGGGAATCTGCGGAAGGTCATCGGTTGACCCGACAGGCTGCATCTACATCGTGCGGATTCCCATCCTCCATTTGTTGAAATAGCTTTTCTCCGGTCAGCTTAATCACAAGAGGCCGATTCCTCTTGTACTTTACGAAACTTCTCGTAATTGATTGAAATGCAGATATATATCTGTACTTCAAAGCTCCATAACTATGCTTTCAAGTGAAAAAATGCAATGGTTTGCCATGCGTGCCACTTATCGCCGGGGGATGCAGATCAAGGCTTTGTTGGATAAAGAAGGAATCAACAATTTCATTCCCATGCGTTACGAAGTTCGTATAAGGAACGGGCGCAAGAGGCGTGAGCTGGTTCCCGTTATCAGTGATCTGATATTTGTTCATTCCGTCCAGTCCGAACTTCAGAAGGTGAAGTTCAAACTTCCGTATTTTCAATATATGATTGATATCCGCAACGGGCAGAAAATCATTGTGCCCGATGATCAGATGAGGCAGTTTATCGCTGTGGCTGGAACGTATGACGAGCATCTTATCTTCTTCAGTCCCGATGAGGTGAACCTGCGTAAAGGTACGAAAGTCCGTATTACGGGTGGTGACTTCGAGGGCTACGAGGGGGTGTTTGTAAAGGTGAAAGGTGCGAGAGACCGTCGTGTGGTTATCAGTCTGCAAGGGGTGATAGCCATGGCCATGGCGACGCTTTCGCCGGACTTGATAGAAGTGATAGAAGAGCCGAAGAAGAGATGACTTCATTTGCTACGTTAAATATTGTTATCCCTTGATTAATGGGGAAGTAAATGATCTGATAATATAAATCTTATGTATAATAATGTGTAGAACCACATTCATGCCGTCAGGCATCCGGCTCCAGCAGCTGATTCAGAATCAGTATAAGGAAATTTTAGCCAGGGAAAAGAATAATGATAAATTCATTCATCTGTATGACATTGGCGCGTATTGGGTGGCTTTCGAGCGTTCCGCCTGTAGGTTGAGCGGTTTGTTTTCTAAAAGTGAGCTGACTTTGTTTCGTGTCCCGGATTGTGTGGAATATGTGGTGATGGTTTCTGTTCCTGCCGATGAGGCGGAGGGCTGTTTGGGTGAGTACATCATTTTGCACGATGGAATTTACCGGAAAGTGTGGTCGGAGCATGTTTTGCCGATGGGGGATTATCGTCATTGGCATGAGATGGCTGTGAGGTCTGTTTTGTTGTAAAGAAAAGTATGCGGACTTCGTGGACCAAGTAAGTGGTGTTACTTTGCTTATGAAGATATCTTACTTTTTTCAATGGAATATGGTCATCCGTCATGCTCTATAGGGAATACCCTGAAAAATCCTTCAAAAGCTTCAGCCTGCTCGCAAACGCCCTACCCGTGGGCATTCCGGCTGAAGGATTGGGTTCAGGAATCCTTCAGCTGGGGGTGGAATGTTTCAGCCGAACTGATCTTCCTCCGATTCTTAGGGAATCGTTTTTCCTGAAGGATATTTTCCGGCTGAAACATTTCACAATGCATATCCTTCAGCCGGAATGCCGACGGGCAGGGCGTTTGCGAGCAGGCTGAAAGATCTGAAGGAAAAATAAGGCGTTTCGGCATGTAGATGCCGTTATGGGAAAAAACAACAGGTCAAATTTTAAAAAGCTCTTGTTCTTTCAATGAAAACGTCCTGTTCTTTTTTTTAAAGACCTTGTTCTTTTCGGAAAAGAACAGGATCTTTTAAGGGTTAGTAACGTGTATGCCGGAAGGTTGGTAACGTGTCACCCCACACGTTACTAATGTGTGGGGTGTAAGATTAGTAATGTTGCAGGCGGAAGATTGCATATCTTGCTAGTGATACAATCATAAACGTATGAAGTTTCAGTATATAAAAGATAAAGTTAGTGCTTATTTCACTAAGGGGAATGAGCGTAGTGTTGCGGTGAAGAAAAATATCGCCGTTTCATTAGTGTTGAAATGTATAAGTATTTTAGTTTCCTTGCAGGTCGTTCCATTGACCATCGGTTATGTTAATCCTACGAAGTATGGCATTTGGCTGACGTTGAGTTCCATTATTGCCTGGCTGTCTTATTTTGATTTGGGGTTTGCCCACGGATTTCGTAATCGTTTTGCTGAGGCAAAAGCAAAAGGGGATATGAAGTTGGCAAAAGAATATGTCAGTACTACATATGCAGTGCTCTTCTTGCTCTTTTCCGTAATTTTATTGATAACCTTGGTGGTGAATAATTATTTGGATTGGAGTCGTATTTTAAATATTGATCCTGTTTATAAGGATGAGCTGAGTCTGGTTTTCGGTTTGTTGGCATGCTTCTTTTGCCTGAACATTGTGGCAAGTGTCTTTACTACCATGCTGACGGCAGATCAAAAGCCTGCTTTAGCTTCGCTTATAAGTACAAGTGGTCAGGTACTGGCTTTTGCTTGTGTCTATGTATTGACTAAAACCACAAAGGGAAGTCTGAGTGCTTTGGCTGTTTCTTTTTCAGCTATACCGTGCCTGTTTCTTTTAATTGATAGTAGGTATGGGGGCCTTGATGCAGGAAAAGTTTCTGCTTAAGGTAAAAAAGATGGGTTACCAAGGCATCGGCTTTACGTGTGGTGGCTTTGTTCACCAAACGGCAATGAATAGGATGCACTATTATCCGGACTGGGTTGATAAGATGAATTTGCGTTTCGTTTATAGAATGTATAAAGAGAAACATACACGTACAAGATATCTGCAAGCTGCATTCTTGTTTCCGGTACGCTTTATCGGGGAAAGAATTTTCGGATGAAAGAGCAGACTTTGCTTATTGCCATGTAAATAATGGAGAATGGCAACAACAGGACGAAGATAGCAGTAGGAATAATTTTTCCGAGTATTTTTAATACATCTGTTTTCATGCTGCAAATATAAATTAAAATTCATAGAATAGTGAAATTAAGAACTCTAATATTTCTGGGGGGACTCTTTGGAGGAATGAATGTTATCAAAGGGCAGGCTTTTTATGGTACTACAGGACTACTTCATGCACCTACTGCCGTTATGCAGAAAGATAAAACCGTTATGCTGGGAGGAAATATGCTTGATGTAAATATACTTTCCCGATATTGGGTGAGAAGTGAATATCATTCCTATACCTATAACTATTATATAAATTGTACTTTGTTTCCTTGGCTGGAAGTAGCATATACTTGTACGTTGGTAAAGGGGATACATGGTTCTTCTTATTGGCCTCAGCAAACTTGGGGCAGCTTTACCAATCAGGACAGATCGTTTCATTTCCGGTTGAGGGCATGGAAAGAAGGCTGGTGGAAGGCTTGGACGCCTCAGGTAGTGATTGGTGCGAATGATCCGGGAAGCCATTCTTCAAATGGAGGTGGAGACATAGATTGGGGGGGCGGTGGTAGCGGAAACCACAATTACTTGACACGTTATTATCTGGCGGCAACGAAACATGTTGAATTTAGTGGAATAGGTACAGTGGGGGTTCATGTAGCTTGGGTTATCGGTAAAGCTATGAGTGATGTGCATTATAGCCGTCCTGCTGCAGGGATAAACTTTTACTTTGGCATAAAGGGCGAAGGTTTCTGGCAGAAAGCTCTGAATGGATTTAATCTGATGGCGGAAGTGTGTCCCGGACATGCGGAAGATCTGCATACAGCAACTTATACTGTGAATGTGGGTGGAACTTATTCAATATGGAAAGACCATATCAATCTTATTGCTGAACTGAATGACGGTAAATATTTTATCGGAGGCATATTCTTTAAATTACATCTCAAATAACTGACTTGATTTCTAGTGGATGAAGCATTATAAGAATAGCCGGAATCACTTGGAAAAAGTAGTTCCGGCTATTCTTATATAACGATATTTGTATGTCCTGTTTTTATTATCCTACAATGTATTTAGCATTCTTGCCGCTTATTTTACGAATGAATACCACAAGCAGCCACGATACGCCAAATGCCACGACTGCGGCAGCGGGAATTTGTAAAGGCACGGGAACACCGATATTGCGCATCAGGACTACACCTGGACCTGTGAAAAAATAATGTATCATATAGATGCCGAAACCACATACGGTCAAGTTTGCCAGCATACGCTGGATCAGTTCTGAACGTACTTTTACTTTCTTGGCTATGAGGAAGAAGGGGATAGTCATCATAATCACATTCAAAGAATTATAGGTGAAGAACAGTTCCAACATTTCATCAGTGCATTGTGGTAATGCGGTCATGTGGCGGAAACCGAAGAATGTGACCATGTAACCTGCCAGAAACATGGGGATACAGACTGACAGTATCTTACTCCATGACCAGTCGTGGTTGCGCAGATAGTGTCCCAATAGCAAGTACCCGTTGAATCCGGCAAAATAATAGAGCATATTGAACGAGTTCCACGCACAGCCTCCCCAAATGTATGGGGATACGAACTGATAATAATAAGGTAACAAGCTGGTTATTCCCCATGCGACAAGAAACCATAGTTTGGCTTTCTCCGAGGCCTTTTCTACCCATGCGGAGAAAATAGGAAGGTATAGATATAATCCGATAAGCAGATAGATATACCACATATGTACGTCTAATAAAGAGAAATTGAGAGGCATTTCTGCTATATAACCCAATGATACGTTGAGTGACTGACGGGCGGCTTCTTCACCGCTATAAGGGAAAAAGTCAAGGATTATTTCAGGATTAAGTCCCAACAATCCTGTAAACCAGGGAAATAAATTATAAATGACACTCCAGATAAGGAACGGCCAGAATACACGGCTGATTCTTTTTTTGTAGAAAGCGGATATTTCGCCACGTACGGGGAGCAGCAATGCTCCTGTAATCATGACAAACAGTGGGACACACGGACGGAGAAAGGCTCCGTAGGCGGCTCCCCAGAATTTGATTTCATCAATGTTGGCTGGCGGTTCGCCGGGGTAAAAGTTGAACGGGTCTGCACTATGGCAGCAAACTATGGTGAACATGGCTACCAAACGAACGACATCCAGCCATACCACATGTTTTCTTGTGGTGTTTATAGCAATAGGTTGATTCATAATTTAATTTTTGATTTGACAGGCACAAAGGTACGCTTTCTCTGAGGATTATTTCTTGCTTTGGAACAAAAAATAAAAAGAACTATCCGCAATCATACTACAAAATGAGAATCCTCCCACTGCAAGAGTCACAATCATTTGTCTTTTGCAGGGGGAGGAATTCTATTTAGGGTTAGAGGGTTATTTTAGTCCTCTGTTCTTCAACAAGGGATCAATACCAGGTTCTTTGCCACGGAAATTGACATACATGTCCATTGCATCGTCAATGCAGCCGGGAGTGAGGATATATTTGCGGAACTTTCCTGCTACTTCTTGATTAAAGATATCGCCTGTTTCCTTGTATGCCTCGTATGCGTCACAATCCAGCACTTCTGCCCAAATATAACTATAGTAACCGGCAGTATATCCACCACCCATGGTGTGGTTGAAATAAGTGGTGCGATAGCGTGACGGAATTTGTTTCAGCAATCCGCGCTTACCTAATGTTTCTGCTTCGAACTGCATAACGTCCATATCATCGGGAATTTCTTTTAATACATGATAATCCATATCCAGCAGGGAAGCAGCTAAATATTCAGCCGTAGCGAAGCCTTGTCCGTATTTGCCACTCTTGTCCATTTTTTCAACCAGTCCGGCAGGAATAACTTCATCTGTCTGATAATGTTTGGCATATACATTCAATACCTCCGGTTCAAAAGCCCAATGCTCATCTATCTGTGACGGCAGTTCTACAAAATCACGCGGAACACTAGCCACACCATAATAATGTACATCTTTGAAAAGATTATGTAAAGCGTGTCCGAATTCGTGGAACAAGGTATTCGCTTCGTCTGCACTGAGCAAAGCGGGTTGTCCGGCTGCCGGTTTGGTAAAGTTGCATACCACGGTTACTACAGGAGCCACTTTCTTGCCGTCCTTGTAGGTCTGTGAACGATAGCTTCCGCACCATGCGCCACCTTTCTTGCTGGCACGCGGAAAGAAGTCCATATAGAGTACACCTAGATGAGAACCGTCTTTGTCCTTACATTCGAATGCCTGTGCATCGGGATGAGGGAGGGGAAGATTGTCCAGCTGGGTGAAAGTGATACCGTACAGTTTGTTGGCAACATAGAACACACCGTCACGTACGTTTTCCAGTTTCAGATAAGGACGTACCTGATTTTCATCCAAGTCGAATTTGGCTTTCTTGGCTCGGTCTGCATAATAACGCCAGTCCCAACCTTCAGCTGTGAAGGTTTTTCCGTCTTTCTTTATTTCGGCATTGATATCTGCCAGTTCTTCTTTGGCTTTGGACAGAGTAGGTGTCCAAATCTGATCTAATAATTTATATACGGCATCCGGTGTTTTTGCCATACGTTCTTCCAGTGCAAAGGAAGCATAGTTTTCATATCCCATCAGCTTGGCTTTTTCCAGACGGGCCTTGAGCAGTTTGCGCACCACTTCCTTGTTGTCGTATTCATTTCCGTTATTTCCTCTGTTAATGTATCCTTTGAATATCTTTTCGCGCAGGTCTCGGTTATCGGCATATTGCAGAAAAGGCATGACGCTGGGATTATGCAGGGTGAAAATCCATTTGCCTTCCATGCCTGCTTCTTTAGCTGTTTCGGCAGCACTGGCAATCAGGTTTTGGGGTAATCCGGCTAAGTCTTCTTCTTTGTCCACGATCAATTGGAAAGCATTGGTTTCCTTCTGCATATTTTGGCCGAAGGTGAGCTGCAACATGGAAATCTCACTATTTAATTCACGCAGTTTTTTTTGACTTTCGGCATCCAGGTTGGCACCTCCACGTACAAAATCTTTATAGGTTTCTTCCAACAACTTCTTTTGCTCTTTGTCCAAATCGCCGGGATTTTCATAGACAGCTTTGATGCGTGCAAAAAGTTTTTCATTTAAGGCGATGTCATCGCTGTGTTTTGATTGTAGTGGAGAGAGTTCACGGCTCAGTGCGTCCATTTCATCATTGGTATTGGCGCTTTTCAGTCCGTAGAATACGGTGCTGACTTTACGAAGTAACGCTCCGCTTTGATCCAGTGCTGCAATGGTATTCTGGAAAGTGGCGGGTTCGGGGTTGTTCACTATAGCGTCAATCTCTTTCTGTTGTTCTTCCATGCCCTGCAAAAAGGCGGGTTTGTAATGTTCCATCTTGATTTGGTCGAAAGGAGGAACCTGGAAGTGAGTTGTGTACTCTGAAAGGAATGGATTTCCGGTAGGGGCTGCCTGTTTCCCTTGCGAACCGCAACCGCTTAATATGGCAACCGCACAGGCTGCCAAAAGAATGTGTTTCATAATAATTTGTTTTATATAGGTGATAATGCAAAGATAGTAAAATAAGGCAAATTCCAATAAGTTTGAAGCGTAGAACTATTTGTTTGTTTTCATAGTCTGTCTAATTATCATACATCATTGTCTAATAATTAGACAGACTGTTTCTTTTTGTTATTTTGCAATGTGTTGTTAATCAGTTATTTGTTTGTGTGGCACGGTTTTGGCATTTCTATTATAGAGAACGAATTATAGAAACTTTAGTTTCTTATACACTTTATGGGAAGTAACGTTGTGAAACGGGACTTCTCTCTTTTAAAATAATAATAATTAAAAACACGAAATATGAAACAGATTTATTATGTCATTCAGGCTTTGATACATGGACGTGGAGCTAATATTATAAAAGTCGTTTCGTTAGGCTTGGGCCTGACTATGAGTATTCTACTTTTCTCAAGAGTTGTGTATGAGCAGAGTTTTGATACTTGTTTTAAGGATCATGATAAATTATACCAATTGTGGAATATATGGACAGTAAATGGAGAGCCTTTTCCTCCGAGTGAGTTCATTATCGGTGCAGCTGCTGGAGGCATACTGGATGCAATGCCGGAAATTGTGGAATCGGCGGCAAGTACAGGCTCGTGGCCGGTTTCGGCACCTATTTATAACGGGAGTGTCCGCTTTGATGATTTTAAGGTCACTGCCGATTCATTGTTTTTTCAGACAATGGGTATTGAGGTCTTGAGTGGTGATCCGGTACGTGAATTGCAGCAAAAAGATGTAATTTTCCTGAGTAAAGATTTGGCGGATAAAATGTTTGGCGGTGAGAACCCGATTGGTAAAATAATTAGTTTCAATAAGGAAATTGAGTTGACAGTCAAAGGAACGTATGCTGCTTTACCTGAGAATTGTACTATGCGACCGAAGGCTGTCATTTCCTTGCCTTCTATCTGGAGCCGCCGGATAGGAAATTATTCATGGAACGGTGGGGACAGCTGGAAAGAATATATCCGGTTGAAGCAGGATATTGATTTGGATGAATTGAACAAGCGTATTGATATGGTAGTACAGCAACATATTCCCAGAAGTGATAAGTTGGGAATCACTGTCATGGCAAAACCTGTTCGGGATACGTACCGTGGATATGATGAAGTGAAAAGAATGCGTAATATTATGCTTATTTTAGGTATATCTATTTTGTTTATCACGACATTGAATTATGTGTTGATTTCTATTTCTTCATTGAGCCGGCGTGCCAAAAGTATTGGTGTTCATAAATGCAGCGGAGCGGGAACGGGTACTGTTTTTGGTATGTTTATGTGGGAAACCGGTATTATTATTTTGCTTTCATTGTTTTTGATGGTTTTTTTAATGTTTAATTTCCGGGAATTTGTGGAAGATACCACGGCTGCTAAACTGGAGTCTCTTTTTGCGGTGGAACGTATTTGGGTGCCTTTTGGAGTGACTGCTGTCTTATTCCTCATTGGTGGTGTGCTGCCGGGACGAATTTTTTCAAAGATACCGGTCACACAGGTTTTCCGGCGTTATACAGAGGGTAAGAAAGGATGGAAACGTCCGTTATTGTTTATCCAATTTGCAGGAGTGGCTTTTATATGTGGATTGATGTGGGTAGTGATGCTCCAGTATCATTATGTTATTAATAAAGATCCGGGTTATAATCCTGAGCGGGTAGTGATTGGCGTTAATAATGCACCGGATGCTAAAGCCCGGCTTGCTGCCCGTCACTTTTATGAGGGGCTTCCATACGTGGAAGCATTGACTTCGGCAACTAGCTATCCGTCTAATGGATATAGCGGGCAGATGATACCGGATGAGAAAGGAACGAGTCTTTTTTCCAGCCGTTATGATTTTACTCAGGAGAATTATGTAGCTTTTATGGGAATGGTCATACAGCAAGGGCGTGTGCCTCGTGAATCCGGTGAGGTGGCAGTGAATGAGGAATTTGTACGGAGAATGCATTGGGGAAAAGATGTTTTAGGTAAGAGTATACAGACAGAAGAAGGCCGTGTCAAAATAGTAGGTGTGATTAAAGATTTTAATATTGGCGGATTCTACTCAGAGCTGAAACCGTTTGTCTTGCATCATCATCCCAAAGATTTGGCTGATCTTGTTTATCTCCGTCTGAAGGAACCCTTTGGTGAGAATCTTCAGAAACTGAAGCGTGATGCTGCCGAAGCTTTTCCTAATCAAACAGTCGGCTTTGAAAGCTTGGAACAAAAAATGGCGGATAGTTATAATTCCGTTCGTGTATTTCGTAATGCGACTTTATTGGCGGCAATTGCCATTTTGTTTATTACTTTGATGGGACTGATAGGCTATATTAATGATGAATTACAGCGACGTTCGAAAGAAATTGCTATTCGTAAAGTGAATGGAGCTGAGTCATTTGTGATATTGGAAATGTTGGTGCAAGATGTTCTTTGGATTTCTTTCCCGGCTGTAGTCGCAGGTACACTAGGGGCATGGTATGTAGGTGGTTTATGGATGGAACAGTTTGCTGTGACTGTAGGTTCGCTTGTTCCTTATTATGTATGTGTAGCTATCGTGGTCTTGATATTGATTGTCAGTTGTGTCATTTCCAAAACATGGCGCATTGCCAATGAGAATCCAGTAAAGAGTATTAAATCAGAATAAAGATCAATAGAACAAACAATTAAAATTTATTATTATGATACAGATTGAAAATTTAAGTAAGGTATTTCGTACTTCAGAAGTAGAAACAATTGCGTTGAATCATGTAAACATAGAGGTGAAAGAAGGAGAGTTTGTAGCTATTATGGGACCATCAGGTTGTGGAAAATCCACCTTATTGAATATCCTTGGTCTGCTGGACAATCCTACTGAAGGCAGTTACAAGTTGCTGGGCAATGAAGTAGCCAATCTGAAAGAAAAAGAACGCACCCGCCTGCGTAAAGGTGTAATAGGTTTTGTATTTCAAAGCTTTAATCTGATAGACGAACTGAATGTTTTTGAAAATGTGGAATTGCCGTTGACTTATCTTGGAATCAAGGCCAGTGAACGTAAGGAGCGTGTTCTGGAAATTTTAAAGCGAATGAACTTGAGTCATCGTGCCAAGCATTTCCCGCAACAGCTTTCTGGCGGTCAACAACAGCGTGTGGCTATTGCCCGTGCTGTGGTTACTAACCCTAAATTGATCCTCGCCGATGAGCCTACCGGTAATTTGGACTCAAAGAACGGTGCTGAAGTAATGAATCTATTGACCGAACTTAACAAGGAGGGGACTAGTATTGTCATGGTAACTCACTCTCAGCATGATGCCGGATTTGCTCATCGTGTCATTCATTTGTTTGACGGTAGTGTAGTGGCGAACATTAAAGAATAATAATGAAAGGGTGGTTGTAATGAAACAAATCTATTATGCAATACAATCGACATTACACGGCCGTGGAAGCAATGTGACAAAAGTCATATCGCTTTCATTAGGCTTGACTATTGGTGTTCTGCTTTTTTCACAAATAGCATTTGAACTCAATTATGAAAAATGTTACCCTGATGCCGACCGATTGGTGTTGGTACGTGGAGGAGGAGAGAATGTAAAGACTGGAGAGAAAGGAGAAGGATATGATGATAGCTTGTTTGCTCCGATGGCAGAAGCATTCCGCAGTGATTTGTCACAATGGATTGAAAATGCTACAGTCATTTTCAATTTTGAGACATTAAATGTATTCAAGGATGGTCATAAGCTGAAAGACGTAAACTACGCTTATGTAGATACTTGCTATTTCCGTACTTTCGGCATCAAAGTATTGAAAGGGAATCCTGAGGAATTGCAAAGGGCAGGGAGCATATTCGTTTCTGAAACTTTTGTTCGTGATGTCTTTGGTGGACAGGACCCTGTGGGACAAAAATTATCTTTGGATAAACAGCATGAACTGACAGTCCGTGGTGTTTATCAGGATACTCCGGAAAATACGGCCTATCATTTTGATTTTGTAGCTCCCATTTATGCCGGAGGTGGTTATATAGGGGGTGGAACATGGGGGCGTAATGACATTTATTATACTATTCTCCGTTTGCGCGATGGGGTGGACAGGGAAGAAATCAATCGTCAGATATACAAGGCTATGCAAAAATATTATCCTGATTCTGCTGATGATGAATGGAGAAATTTTTATGATGCACAGCCATTGCCCGAAATTCATCTGGATGACTCAAATACCCGCACTCGCCTTTACATTTATGGTTTTTTGGGCTTTGCCATATTTTTTGTGGCAATCATGAACTATGTATTAGTAGCTATTGCTACCATGAGCCGCAGGGCAAAAAGTATAGGTGTGCATAAGTGTAGTGGTGCCAGTGCAATCAATATTTTCAGTATGTTCCTTTTTGAGACGGGGATTGTGGTATTGATGTCCGTTATAGTGGCCCTCTTTATTATTTTCAATACCAAAGATCTGATAGAAGATTTACTTTCGGTGCAGTTATCCTCACTCTTTACATTGGAAACTTTATGGGTTCCGATGCTCATTGTTTTTGTACTGTTCATAGTAGCCGGAGTGCTGCCGGGAAGATTGTTTTCACGCATTCCTGTCACTCAAGTTTTTCGTCGTTACACAGATGGGAAAAAGGGGTGGAAGCGTTCTCTTTTATTTGTACAATTTATGGGGGTATCTTTTGTGATGGGGATTTTGTTAGTATCTTTGATGCAGTATCATCATCTGATTAATAGTGATATGGGTATCCGTACTCCAGGATTGGTGGAGGCGGAAACATGGATGTCACCCGAAGAAGCAGAGAATATGGTTAACGATCTTCGTCGTCAACCCATGGTGGAAAATGCCACCCGTTCTATGCATGGTGTTCTGGGAGAATATTGGACTCGTGGGCTGATTGATAATAGTGGCAAGCGAATAGAAACCTTGATGTATAATCCTTGTGATAAGAATTATGCTGAAACCATGGGGATTACTATTATTGAAGGGAAAGATATGCAGAATGAGGGAGATGTATTGGTCAACGAAGAAGTAGTGCGGCTGATGAAATGGACAGATGGGGCAGTAGGCAAACGGTTGAATGATTTTGATAAAGCCGGAACCATTGTTGGTGTATTCCGTAATGTGCGCAATACGTCTTTTCTTTATAAGCAGTTTCCCGTGGCTTTGGTTTATAGTCATAATACCAGTCACACTTTTGATGTACGTTTAAAACAGCCATACGATGAGAGTTTGAAAAAGCTGAACGAATACATGGAGCAGGTGCATTCCACTAAGGCATTGGAATTTATTCCGATAGATACCATGCTGAAGGAAATCTATCGCAATGTATATCGTTTTCGTAATTCTGTATGGATTACTTCTACTTTTATTTTGCTTATTGTTGTTATGGGGTTGATAGGTTACGTGAATGATGAAACACAACGTCGCAGTAAGGAAATAGCTATCCGTAAGGTGAATGGTGCTGAAGCTTCGACTATTCTTCGGTTGCTGTCCCGTGATATATTATATGTTGCTGTCCCATCGGTCTTGATAGGAATTGTAGTATCGTACTTTACAGGAAAGGCTTGGTTGGATCAATTTGCCGAAACGATAGATATGAATGCGTTGTATTTTGTCGGAACAGCATTGGTGATTATCGCTCTGATAGTGGTGTGTGTCGTTGTTAGAGCTTGGCGTATTGCTAATGAGAATCCGGTAAAGAGTATTAAAGTTGAGTAACTAAATAGATAGCGATGAAGCAATTATATTATGCAATACAAACGATATTACACGGTCGTGGAAGTAATGTGACGAAAGTCATATCGCTTTCATTGGGGCTGACTGTTGGCATCCTGTTGTTCTCGCAGATTGCATTTGAGTTAAGTTATGAAAAATGTTATCCTGAAGCTGGAAATCTAGGAATAGTCCGCGCATATTACCATAATTTGGAAACAGGTGAGTCGATGGGGGACGATGGGGATATCTATGATTATTCCGTTTTTGCTCCGATAGCGGCGGCTTTGGCTGAGAATATGCCAATAGAAGTGGAAAAAGCTACTTGTATAAATTCTTACACAGCCAACGGTAATTATTATTATGAAAATCAATTGTTGTCGGATGACGAACAGTGTCTTATGGTGGATACTTGTTTTTTCCAAACCTTTGGCATTCCGGTTTTAAAGGGAAATCCTAACGATTTGATTAACTCCAATACTTTGTTTGTGTCCGAGAGTTTTGCACGCCGTTTTTTTGGTGATGCAGATCCTATAGGTAAAGTGTTAATATTGGAGCGGAAAACTGAAATGATTGTCCGTGGTGTTTATCGTGATATTCCGGAGAATACCATGTTTAAGGCAGACTTTGTAGTAAGTGTACATAAAGAAGGAGGTTATAAGGATGGAGCCGGATGGGGAGGAAATGATATTTTTTATGCAGTGTTCCGGACCGGAGAAGCTTCGGATATAGAGGTGGTAAACGATAACATCCAGCGGATGGTGGAGAAATACATGCCGACTGAACATAACGGTTGGAAACTGGAACTCAGTGTCATTCCATTGGCAACAAAGCATCAGACTTCTTCAGAAACAACAAAGCGTCTAGTTATCTATGGCTTTTTGGGTTTCTCTATCTTCTTTGTCGCTATTATGAACTATATGCTTATTGTAATTGCTACTTTGGGACGTCGTGCCAAGAGTGTCGGTGTCCATAAGTGCAATGGTGCCAATAATGGGAATATCTTCAGTATGTTTATGATGGAAACGGGCATTATTGTTCTGGTATCCATTCTGGTCTGTGCATTTATCATTTTCAATGCGCGGGATTTGATAGAAGATTTGCTGTCGGTGCGACTTGCATCACTCTTTACATGGGGAACTTTGTGGGTACCGCTGCTGGTTGTTGTACTTTTATTTTTGTTGGCAGGTGTATTGCCCGGACGTATTTTTTCACATATTCCTGTCACACAGGTATTCCGTCGTTATACTGATGGTAAAAAAGGATGGAAACGGTCACTGTTGTTTATACAGTTTACCGGTGTGTCTTTTGTCTTGGGATTATTACTGGTTACGTTAATGCAGTATAGTCATTTGATGAACAGGGATATGGGGATCAATACTGCCGGACTGGTAGAAGCCGAAAGTTGGCTGGACATTGAAATTGTTCCTCATATGCGCGATGAGATCCGGCGTCAGCCTATGGTAGAGAGCGTGGCTACAGCCAGCCATAGTGTATTGGGCCAATATTGGACAAAAGGATTGATGGGCAGTGACGGCAAGCGTATAGGTGTTCTTAATATGAACTATGTGGATTTTAATTATCCGGATGTGGTAGGCATTACGATTATAGAAGGAAAGCCGATGACCCATGCCAAAGATCTGCTGGTGAATGAAGAGATAGTCCGGCTTAAGAAATGGACGGATGGAGCCGTAGGAAAACCTTTTGATGAGATTAAGGAAGGAACTATAGTAGGTGTGTTCCGTGATGTGCGCAATCAAAGTTTCTATCAGGCGCAGCAACCCATTGTGCTGATAGGTGGTAATGCGTTTAATCATACCTTCAATGTACGGTTGAAAGAACCCTACGATGAAAATTTGAAGCGCCTGAATGAATTCATGGACAAAACTTTTCCACAAGTGGCTTTAACATTCCATACAGTGGATGATATGCTGTCCGAAATCTATAAAGATGTATATCGTTTCCGCAATTCTGTCCTTATCACTTCCGGTTTTATCCTGCTTATAGTGATTATGGGGCTGATAGGTTATGTAAACGATGAAACGCAACGTCGCAGTAAGGAGATAGCTATTCGTAAAGTGAATGGTGCGGAAGCATCAAACATTCTCCGTCTGCTGGTATGTGATATTCTATATGTTTCTATTCCTTCTATTTTACTCGGAATTGTTATAGCTTATTTTATTGGGAAAGCATGGTTGGAACAGTTTGCGGAACAGGTTGATCTTAATCCGTTACTCTTTTTGGCTACGGCTTTAGTTGTAGCGATTATTATTGTGGCTTGTGTGGTGCTTAAGGCATGGCATATCGCTAATGAGAATCCGGTAAATAGCATTAAGAGTGAGTAGTGTATTGGGAAAAAGGAGAGCGGGATGATATGTGTTGGGTATCATCCCGCTTTTTTCTTTTTACCTGATTCCTGTGAAATTTACATTGACACCATCCAATGTGCCTTTTAAGAAGTTTCCGGCCAACCATACATTTTCAAAATATGAAATGTCACTGGGACCGTAAACCATACGGATGCATGTCTGTGCGCTGTTATCCCATCTCCATTCAAAATTGTACCTGTCTTCGGTTACATAGCCGTTCCGATGTTCTATTCGTATGATGTCTGTGCCTGTTCTATTTTCGTAAAAGTCTAGTCGTTGTGTGTAGTATTCACCGTCTTGTTCCCAAGTTTCCTGCCAGGTCCGGCTGCATAGTTCCCGAGTGGTTCTGTAATATATTTCGCTGTAATCATCATCATCGTACCAACTTTCTATGGATACTTCACAGGAGGTTAGGTTAACCATTATTATCAGTACAACTACCATTCCGAAGTATTTCAGTATTTTTGTTCTCATATCCGTTAATTTTAAAATTTGTTTTTCTTATGTCACAAAGATAAGTGGAGGGAATGATACAATAAACGGAATATTCCTATTTGTAAAGGAGAGTTTCCCTATTTGTAATAGGAAAATTCCTATGGTGAGGAGAGGGGAATAAGGTCTGTCTTATTTCTTTTACTATTAAACTGTAAGTTACAAAAAGAGGCTGTCCATTGGTGAAACAGCCCCGATAATTTCTGAAAAATGATAATAGGATATTTCTATATATTTTTAATTATCCTTGTTTGGGTATTATCTGCGTTTTTTTGAAGAAAGAAGTGGTGCTTCCTGTACTTGCTTCATTACTCTCAAGAGATTACCTCCCCAAATCTTCCTTAAGTCTTCTTCTGTATATCCTTTTTCAATCATTTTTATGGTCAGATTAATCAAGTCATTATCTCCATTGCATCCTTGCAAACCACCACCGCCGTCAAAGTCCGTACCTATTCCCACATGGTCTATGCCGGCTACCTTAATCATGTGGTCCAAATGTTCGGCAGCATCACAAACGGATGCGGCTTTTGGGTTTTTATTGATATAGGCATCAAGGAGACATAACTGTGCCACTCCGCCATTTTTCGCTAAGGCACGGAGTTGTTCGTCTGTCAGATTACGATCATGGTCGCATAACGCCTTTGACGAGGAATGAGAGGCGATGATAGGTTGTGTACTATATTTTATCACATCCCAGAAAGTACCTTCACTGGCATGCGATACATCTATCATAATTCCTAGGCGGTTCATTTCCTTCACCACCTCACGTCCGAACCGGGTCAGTCCTTCGGTCGCATCTTCCGTGTGAGTGGATGAATGGCAGATATCATTGTCATAAGAATGGCAGAGAGTAATATAATTGACTCCCATCTGTTTGTATTTTGCTATATTCTTTAGGTCTTTGCCTATGGCGTAACCATTCTCGATACCTATAAAAAAAGCTTTTTTACCTTCACGCTTCAGGCGTATCAAGTCTTCTTCCGTAAGGGCGATGCCACAAAAATCTTTGTATTGCTCTACTTCGTCATAAATGGATTGAATTAATCGAGTGGTGCTTTCTACGGCTTTTTGTGAAGATGCGTCATCCCGTTTCCCCTGCCATATAAATGCGGCTAGGAACTGTGCGTCCAATTTGCCTTCCTCCATTTTGGGGATGCTGACCATGTTGTCTTTTCTCAGGCCTACACTGTAACCGTTTTTAAACCAAAGAGGAGTGTCTGTATGAGTGTCAATGGATAGAATGCGGCTGTGAATTTTTTTAGCTAGGTTGAATGTATCAGCCTTGTTCACCAGGAATTTAAATAATTTATGCATGGTGGTATCTCCGGCAGCTGTAAATATTTCCGGATGAAATTGCACACCTATCATTTGTCGTATGGGATAAGCTTCTATAGCTTCCGCTATACTGTCGGGTGCCCAAGCCGTGATTTTGAATCCCGGTGCCAATTTCCGGATAGCCTGATGATGGAATGTATTGACTTGCAGCACTTCTTGTCCTGTAATTTCTGCCAACTTGCTTTCCTTTATGATGGATATCGGATGGGTGGGGGTAGTGCCGGATTCTTTTTGGCGATGGTTGACACTTGAAGGATGTTGCGTGGGCAGATCTTGATATAAAGTTCCACCGAAAGCTACATTCATTAATTGTAGCCCCCTGCAAATTCCTAATATGGGAATATTCCGATCTGCGGCCATTTTCAGCACCATCAAGTCGAAGGTATCCCGGGCGGGGCTTACTTCTTCCAGTTTTTCATAAGGAAGGTCGCCATAATACATTGGTTGGATGTCTTCTCCACCTGTAAAGACAATTCCGTCCAGCCGGGATACAATTTGACGCAGTATTTCTACATTATCCGTTACAGGTATCATGTAAGGAATTCCTCCAGAGAGAATGACTGACTGTACATATGCCGTGTTTACGGCTGTCCGTTTCGGACTTATATCTGTGGAAATTCCAATGAGGGGAAACCTTTTTATTCCGGGAATCAATTCGGAATCCACTTTTTGATTCAACCGGACGAGTGCTTCGGACAAAGGATCCTTTTGACTTTTTTGTGCTTGTACATGGCAACATCCCAAAGCTAACAGTAATACTAAGAGGCATTTGTTTTTCATATGAATATAGATTTTGTCTTGCAGGCAAATGTATAAACTATGTTTTTGATGAAAAAATAAAATGCCATAAAAATAGAGTAGGAGGTACTTATTCCAAGCACCTCCCACCTTTATATTCAGAAAATAATCAATTTACTTCATATCTTCCACAATCGTTAATGGCTGGTCAACATCCGATATGCAGGTGTTCACACGTTATGCGCGTTCTGCACGTGGGCATTTAATCAGACAATCTTTTAGCTAAGATATTAACCATTTTGGGGGCATCAAGCGTAAAATCTGGTCAACATCTTTTGCTCTTGCTGTGCTATCTGCTTGTTGATTCCTGTTCATTAATCCTCAATTATACCAAATCTTTTACACGCTTTTCTCGTTTTTCGTGCAAAATAAGTTGTTTTCTTGATATAAACGAAGCTTGACGTGTCATTTATACGCCACAAACTACACATTATTTATATATAAGGGAGTTCGATTAAAAGAAAAGTTCCAGATTCAGACGATCTCCGAGTTTAGGTTTAAGTTTAGATGTTCTTATATATATAATAAGGAGGTAAACCTACATCATAGGTTTTTGAGTTTAAAATCTATGAGTTTAGAGCAACATGTATATATACATGGGCTAACGTAAACCTTAAACCGATCTTGCCATACAAGTTTACGCAGGACTTTCTACCCAACTTTCTCTTTTAACCGAAAAAAAAGAAGAAGCAAGTTTATCTTGCTCCTCCCCTTCTTTATGTGTGAGTTCAATATCTTTTCTCGAAACGTTATTTTCCTGCCATTAGATACGAACAATACTTGCCAAGCAGGTTTGATAGTGGCAGATCATCCTTCAGGTAACGTTCTGCATCAAGTTTGAGCAGTCTTTCACGAATCTGCTTCTTTCCTTTGAACAAAGCACAAAGGTATGGAATGCCTTTTTCTTCCGTAATGGTCACATCGGCAAAGAACTGAGTCAGATCTTCGGCATCATAGACGATGGAATAGCTTGGACGCTTTGCTCCAGGTATGTCTATAACCAGAATGTTCTTTTCGACCAAGTCTTGAATATCACGAATGGCTGTGTCCTTCGAGCATTTTGCCAACGATGCCCATGTCTTTGAAGTTATCTTCGACTCATAGCCATCGAGGAATAGATTCAGCATCTCTGTTTGACGCTCTGTCATAGGAATTGACGAAGCCTTCTGCCAGAAGAAACTCTTGTTCAGTATAGAAGTTACAATAGCTTCAGCTTCATCAAGTGCATCGATGAGCTTTTGAAGATACCATACCAACCATTCTGTTAGATCACCATCACCATGCTGCATTTTTTCCAGAATGTCGTAATAGTGATTCTTGTCTTTATTGATTTGTGATGAGATATTATAGAAGCGATAGTCGCTCTTCTCTCCACGAGCCAGCTGCATATCAGAAAGTATGCGAGCCAATCTTCCGTTGCCATCTTCAAATGGGTGGATGCTGACAAACCAAAAGTGGGCTACGGCAGAGCGAATGACGCTGCTGACCGGCTCTTCACTGTCAAACCATGCAAGGAAACGTTCCATCTCGCCTTCTACTCGGTCTGGTGAAGGGGCGATGTAGTGAATCTTCTCACGTCCAAACATACCACTGATGATATGCTCCTCGTTACTGCGGTACTTGCCGACCTCAATCTGCCTGCCTTCGCTGAAACCAGACGGAAAGAACGCTGCTTGCCAAGCACATAGTTTTTCCTTGCTCAAAGGCTGGTCGTAGTTCTGAACCGCTTCGAGCATTACGTTTACAACCGAATCTATATAATGCGAAGGAGCTGTATACTTTACGTTCTCTATCCCCAGTCGTCTGGCGATTGAAGAACGTACATCATCTACATTCAAGCGAATGCCCTCAATTTCTGACGAATAAACGACGTCATAGGTCAAGTTCTCTGCCATAGCTCTTAGCTTGCTATCAAACCCCAACGAACTTAACCTTCCAAAGAGTAACCCTTGCTTGCGGCAAACCAACTCCTGAAGGAGCGACACCTGCGAAGCGTCCCAACGGAAGTCTGTCCAATTATCTCTTTCGTGTATATACATAATGAAAACTTTAAATGCTACATTATTCTGCGATTAACGTCGCAAATTCTGCGACAAAATTAAGCATTTTTTGTCGAATAACTAAAGAAAGAGATAAAATAACGCAATTTTTGCGACGATTTAAGCTTTCTTTTGACTGATAGGAAAGTTTTGGAAGCAAAATCTACTTCTTGATCTTGATAAAATTATGTTGCAAAGGTACATGATTCTTCTTGCGACAATGCAAGGACATACCTACGGTTCATGAAGAAATCTCCACATCGTTGGGTAGTATTTCTCGATGAATCCTTGCATTGCTTGAAGAATCACCTTTGTTGGTCAACATAATTTTTGATCAATCCCAGAAGTAGAAGATTCTACGAAAGGGAAATAAAAAACAAAGCACATGACAACAATCCAATCAATCCTGAGCCGACTGACCGAAGTTGTTAGCGGTACAGACAAGGAGCTCTACACAGAAGATGAGCTGAACAAGTTTGCAACCTTCTATCTCGATAAGTGGGATGAGAACACAAGCGAGGACGTTATTGCAGAGTCTTTCACTGATTTCAGGTGGGACACTGACAGGACTTGCAGAAGGTGCTCTATCTGTGGCAAACTGATGCGCGAAGGCTATATTGATAACGAATACGGATATGTATCTCTCAATGAAATGGCAGACCTCACTATCGATGCAAGCAAATACGGACTTGGCATCTTGAAGGTTGAGCAAGTCAAGGACTTCAAGGCTTGCCAGTTGTCTGAGATTGAGGACACCGAGCTACAGGCTTTCCTTTCACGTATGTACGACAAGAAGTAATAACCAATGATGGGCGGAGCCAACCGCTATCGCTCATCCTAAAACCTTCAATGATATGACACAGTGTTTAGTTTATGACCTTACAACCAAGGAATCTGAGACGTTCTTTTCTCTTAATGGAGCAAAGAAATGGATGCGTGAACGTCAGAAGCAAGGGCATGAAGCCGAGGGCAGTAAGTACAAGATATATTCAAATGGCGATACCGTAAATTGTGGAAAAATCCAGTTGACAGGCAACAACAAGTCGTTTGTCGCGAATAGTAAACAGACCAAATCAGGGTATTGAAATTCAACGTTTCAGATTGCAAGACAAACAATCATAGCGACATAAGTACTATGCTATTCTTAGTTATATCGTAGTGTATCTTCGCCTTCTGACTATCCCTCTATACCTTTGTACACGTTTATACATGTGGACAAGTTTACAAATATACATGTGGACGTGGTTACAAAACAACAATAACAGAATTATTATGTTACAGAAAGTCATTACATTAGCCAACTTCAAAGGAGGCGTAGGGAAATCCACCTCTACTGCTGCCATGGGTGCTTGTTTAGCCATGAAAGGCTACAAGGTTTTGCTTGTTGACCTCGACGGTCAAAGTAATCTCACACTCTACTATATTCCAGATGCAGACAAACTGGAAGAGAGCATCTTCGAGACTTTGGTTTACGGAAAAGCTGTTCCTGTCATTAACGTCAAACCAAACCTTGACCTCGTTCCTTCATCCCTGGAAATGTCCAGTGCAGAGATTGCAATGACTAATACACTTGCCCGGGAGCAAGTCCTTTCAAGAGCTCTATTTGATTAAAAGTCAACTATGACTTCATTTAATAACTTATAAATCAATCGTAAGCATCCGATAAAGTACACATTGTATTTTCATAAAATAGAAAACTCGATATCAACTTTAGTCAAAAGATGGTACTGAAAGTGATGTCAGCATACCTGTTCCTCAATGCCTCAGATACGGCTTTGTTAAGCTTGCGATGGTTGTATCTGGTGATGAAGACCCCACTTAATCTGACTGATGGTCTAACAACCTTCAATGAGCTTACGAAAGAATCAAGCATCTTCATGCCTTTCAGCGGTAAAAGTTCTGGGGTCATAGGAACCAAGATCTCGTCAGCTGCTATAAAGGCATTGGTTGTTACTATGCCCAGGGATGGAGGGCAGTCGATAAGAATGGTGTATGCGTTGGTGTATGCGCCACTGTTCAAAAGTGTATGCGTGGTGTATGCAAGTACCGTTTATTTGGCTCATTTTTGCGGACAAATGCACGAACCTCCTAAAAACAACTTAGGCTGTAACGCTTGATAAACAGTTTGTTACAGCCTAAATCAAATATTATCCTATATTGCTTATGCTTCCTCTACCGCAGCCTGCGCCGCAGCCAGTCTTGCCTTATAATCAATAAATTATCTTTTGGGTGAAAACATATAAAAAACAAAGGTGATATAGCTTCTTTTCCTATATGATTAATGTATTCTCTATAATTATGATAATAATGTTCTATGTAAAAACATTATATAGACTAATTTTTTTCTTTTTGTTTCATAATTGTTTTTATTATTCGGTTAAATGACTCTCTGCCTAATATAGCTGGCTTATCCAAACTCTTGTCAAGAAGGAAAGGAAAAGAGAAAGTGCATCCCTCATACTCAAACCCAATCCTGAACACCTTGCATTCTCTCAACTTGTTGTCCTTGCATCTTCCCACTTTCTTCCCCACATAATGGAATATATTATTAGTACTGATGGAATCCACATAGTCAGGAAGAAAGGGCTGCAAATTATCATAGACAGGTTTTGTATTCACTTCCCTTATATTGTTATCAGAAAGTGAATACATCTGCCTCTTCCTAAGATTGAAGAAAGCCAAGAATGCAGGACCAATAAGGTTGTGCTTCATTTTCTTATCAAGAAGGAATGTAAAACCAATGCCTTTGATATGGATGAAGATTTCATTCATTTTGAGTTCATTCTAATGGAAGTTCTTTTATTTCAGGCTTTAGCAAATCTCCTACATTCATTGCCTGTATTCTTAAAGTACTGAATAGATTACTGTTATCTCCTTTAGACAATTGTTGCATGGTTATAAATATCTTATCAACAACCTCATTCTTATTTACTCTCCCCATTACAGGATTGATTGTGTTTCCTAAAACCATTGGATGGCTGGAAATATCTATTGCATTGTAAGCAAGATAATATACAATTAGAGGATTAAGTCCATTGATGTTGAATGAGTTCCTACTTTCAGGCAGATTTATACTATACTTGGCAGCATGGTCTTTAACCTCTTGGATAGATACTGTTACATCATCTATCAGCTTTGATCCATTTTCCTTAAACACCTTTTGTGCTTCTGACAATGTGTATAAGGAATCTTGCTTGGCTGTCAATGCTTTATTCTCTTGATATAATGATATATTATAAGAGATTGAAGCTACTAATACAAAACCTAATAGGATGGATAAAATTACAAAACCTTTCTTCATTTGTATGTCTTGTTTTTAGTCAGTTGTTCTTATTGTCAATTTATCAAAGTCAAGAATCCATTTGTTTTTCACAAGGAAGTCTGTACTTAGAATACCATGAATTTGCACCCCTGTTTCTTCTTGTATCTGTCTTATAGCATCTGAGCCATCAAAAACAGAAAATGAAGAAGTATAATCTGTTCCCTCAAAGTTGAATGTAGCTTCAATGACAGGAGTTTCTTTATATTCTCCATCTATCCCCATGATGTTTTGTTTGTCTTCCAGTACTTTGAACTCATTTTTAAAATGCTCATATACATAAGCAAAAAGGACATTATGCGTAGCTCCTGTGTCTATAAGAAAGCACAAGTTCTTTAGTCTGCCTAATGTCACTATCAATGGCAAGCCTGTCTTTTGCAAGCCAAATGCTAATGGAAATTCCATCATTTAATTGATTCTTTTGAAAGTTAAAGTTCGGGTGATTATAACTTCTCCTTCTCCCAAATTCAACCATTTAGCAGAATCTCTTAATATCATTTCTGTATCAGATAATTCTAACACATCATAGATAGTAGGAGATTTTGAAGTATCAGAAAATCCCATTAGCAATTTCATCTGATTCTTGTCAAAGACAAAGGCTTGATAGTCTGTAGGCTTTTCTCCTTTATTGTACCATTGATAAATACCATCAGCACTACCAGTTACTTTAACATCACCATTTTCTACAAACTCCCAAACATAAGACCCATAACTTATTTCAACTTCATTATGTTTTTCTTTATCTAAATCTGTATATTTTGCATCTTCTATTAAAGTTGTGACATTCCAAGTTCCAATTACAGACAGATTATTTTCTTCATTCTCATTGCTGCAACTGATTATCAATATACAACAGAGCAACATCAAAAGTACAATAATTTTCTTATTCATTTTATATATCTTTTAGTTATTCAATATTCCAATAATTACTTTCATCACCTTCAAAAGCATCAAGCCTTTGGTCTTCCCAATTATCTACATCATTCATCTTCTCTTCCTCATAATCCCAAAAAGAAGTCTTATTTGGACATGTTTTTGGTTTAATTTTCTTTTTAATAGGAACTTTAGTTATTTGCAGTGTCCTTTTCCCTATATCAGACTTATCCATCAACAAAGGAAAAATCTTACTATTGCTATTTGCAACAATGGCTATTACTGGTTCTTTAGGAATATCTTTACCTGCGACAATTCCAATATTACAACCATGAGTAAAGAAAAGTTGCCTTGAACAAGGCATAATCTTCACAAATATCTTCTGACAATTAGATATTTGCTTGAATGCCTCTACGGAATATACATTGATATAATTTAGTCCATCAAGAATTATTTTATTGGCTAATTTATGTAAGTTAATTTTCTCTTCTCTATCATCTTTAAATGCTTTAATTGAGAAAAGATACTCTTCTTTTATAACCCATATTTTATCATATTTCAATGGAACAACAATATTTCCCAATGTATCAATAATACCCCACTGATTCTTTTCTTCTAAATAGTGATATTCCATCACACGGGCATAACCACAAGTAAATTGTGGGTCACACCAAGAGTATTTACCAAAGGGGACTATTTGCCTATTCAATGTATCAATGTAAGCATATTGATATTGATGGTTTCTGACCAATGACAAACCACAACTGAATGGTTGCATTTCCATGTATTGAGGTGGAATAACAACTTCTCCTTTTTGGTTCTTAGCTCCCAATAAGCCATCTTCCTGAAATATGATATAGTCTTTATCCATGCTGCCTTTTTGTAGCCATACCACAAAAAGAAAGGTGCAGGCTTGACCTTGATTGTCATTCTGAAGGTATCGCCAAACACCTATATCCATACAAACAAGGAAAGCCCACACCCCTATGGCATGAGCATTCACTACCTTGCTGTTGATGGATATATTCTTCTAAATTGGCGATTTTTCAGAACTCATCAAGCAAGAAGCAAACACTTCTTTTTCTAATATGTCTTGTTAAACTTCTATTCCATTGCTAACTATTTTTGTTATTACTGCAAAATTACGATAATTCTGCAAGAAACAAACATCAAATCAGGCAATTTTATAAAAGTCAATCCATATCAGCATCCGAGGTGTGGGCAATTTCTTGTCATGAAGGGATGATAAATATCTCCCCTTGCTCTATACAAAAGTACTGTTTTTATTACATATCTCTTATCCTCATTGCTTTTTCATTTTAAAGAAGCCCCGAAATATTGATTTTATTCCGAGGCTTCATCCAACAATCAAACCATAAATCATGGCTTTTTATTGCCATCGGAGCAAAAGATGCAAAGCACTACTACTCCTAAAACCAAATTGATAATGGCAAAGATGATTTCTCCCATAAGGCAAATCTTGAAAATTTCCCACCATAATGAATATATAAATTTTGGAACAACCTGCTACTGAATGAACCAAGTATATTCACTATCACCATATAAGGCTTTATTCAGCCCATCAGCAAGTTGGGTGGCATTATAAGCCCTATCCAAGAAATTATCTATGTAGGAAGTCTTATTTGCCCCAGTAAGCAGATTATACACATTCCACATAGAGATTTCTCCTTGATTGTCAGGAAGAGAAAAGTTATCATCATTATAGAAAGACTTGGCTACAATACCTATTTGTGTATCTGTCATAAGCATTTGTGGCAACATTCTTTTCTGTTCAGTAGGCAGATATTGGTACAACCTGCACTTACCCAAGAACTGAGCAAACTGATGTTCAGTCATATAACTATCCTTGAAAGCTCCCATATAATAAAGGTGCTTGGCTGCATTATAATCTTGAAAAAGCTGTATTGCAGCATTGAATAAACTATGTACATCCATCACCTTTAGTTCCGACTTGAAACCATCTGTGCTGATACACATATTACAGCAAACCAAGTTCTTAAATCCAATGAAAAGTTTGAACTTTTCCATTCCTTTCTTGCTATACAGGTTTTAATGGTTATAGCTTCTGACCCCTCCAATAGTAAGATTGAGCCTGTTACCTGCAATATCTTCATATATAGTAGGTATCTCAAAACAAAACATCATCCTTTCATAATAGATAGTCTTATCTTCTTCCAATAACTCCTTGACAGGTTTGTGGATGGCTTCAGGGGTTCTCCCTTTGATGATATGGCTTACCCTGATTTCAGGCAGTTCAATACTTTCACTTGGAAAAACCCTGTTGGCTGCTTCCCAAACAGATTCAATGAAGTTAGGGTGGGAGATAGTAATCTCATTGTCCTTGCTGAATACAGGCACTATGCAATCATCTTTCAAATGTTCAATGGTCACTTCCTTTGTGTTTGCTTCAATAAAAGGAAGTCTTTTTACTTCTCTTCTTGACAAGATTGGCTCTACATCAATAATATCCTGCTGTTGGGATAACTCCAATGTCCTGTTTACCCTGCTTGGGTAAATCAAGTTAGCCTTGACTGGCTGTAACTGCATTGCTTCCATATCTTATAAAGTTGGGATTATAGTTAATACTCGGTTTATTCTGTTGTTCTTGCAGTTGCATTTTCTTCTGCATGAAATCAGAGGTCAGTTGTTGATACCACTCGGGGTATTTGTGATAGATGGCTGTCAATTCTTCAATGGTTTTAGCCGTATTTATCTGTTGTCTTATCATTTCTACTGTCACTCCATCATTACACCAATCAAGGATTATTTGTCCTGTTGTGGGTGTGATTGTAAAGTCAGGTTTCCCCATGAACAAATTGGTTCTGTCCTTGCTTGCAATGGCTTGATGCTTCATATTGATGTCAAAAACTATGGTAAATTCATAGTCAATACCATCCCTCATTACAGCTTTAAGACCAACCTTTTCAGGAACCATCTTACCATTCTTCTCATTGAGGACATAATCCTGCTTGCATCTCATGGTGCAAATGATATGCTTTTCACTTTGCAATATTTTCTGCATGAAAGTATTGATTCTTGGAGTGACCTTCTGCCAATTAGTAAAGCTGTTACCTTGCAGGTTGGCATGGTATTCCAGCAGGTTATCCCAGCATTGAGATATGGAATCTATGATAATGACTTCCATACCTGCATCTTCACAAATCCCTATGGCTTCCATATAGGTTTCGGGAGTAAAATTGTCTTGAAGAGATAACACATTGTAATTGCCTAAATTGGCATACAAATCAGCACTTCCATTCTCACTATCAATGATGGCTATCTTAGTCCAATCACCACATAAGCCATAAGCAAGCAATAAGGCTGAATAGGTTTTCCCTGCCCCTGAACAGCCTTGAAGGGCAAGTTTTATCTTAGCCTGCTTCTTTGATGAAACTCTTAACTGCATCATATTCAAATACTATTAATGATTCTACAATCTAAAAATAAAAAAGGCAGTCAGAACTCAATCCAACTGCCCATATAAGGATGCAACTTGTATATCATAAAGTTGCCAATGTAGGTGCTCCACCATCCCCTTGTTGATGAAGCATATAGAACATATCCCCTGTTTCAGGAGAACAAACTTGTGAGATAACAGGTTTTGTAATGTCCCCTTTGAGGAATCTTTCACTTACTGCACCTGTTTCACAGCCATACACAAAGAAACATTTTCCTGTGTTTGGATTCTGTTTCACATCAATTCTTCCCACTCCCATTTTTGTCTTGAAGTCTGCAACAGACATTGTTTCAATAAATTTTAAACCTTCCATAATTTATGATTTTAATTGTTGTGGGAGGGACTATCCCCACCCTGAATGATGGGGAGGGTATCAGGATGGTGTAATTCATGCTCTTAAAGACAAGAAAGTTTCAAAAAATATCAGAAAAATTCCACAAAATTTTATTGGCTTGACTATTCTAAAATAAAAGCCTTATGAAAATAGCTTCATTTAAAGTAAAAAGTAAGATGCTGATGTATAAATGTCAAGACATTGGTTGGACAAATATATGCCACTTTGCACTTGATTTATATGACATTGTAATGTGGATGATTCAGTAAAAACAGCTATACATTACTTGATGTACAAATGCAATAATCCCCTGCTCTCAATAATGAAAACAGGGGAAAATAAATTTATGGATATATCTATGCTGCAAACTCTCTCATTGTCAAATATTCTTGTATTTCTTCATTGTCTGCCTCAAAAGAAAGAACCTTGTCAATCCATGTTGCATATCCCAAATGTGAGTACATCAAAACTTTTGCATTTAGATGTTCTATATGAGTCAGAGCCATTGGAGCGTCATAAGAAGACCAAATCACTCTTTTTTCAATGAGAGCATTTCTGTATTTCCTATAAGTCTTGGCATCCATCCCTAACTTTTGGGTTATCTCAATATCCTTTAAATCATATCTGAAAGTACCATTCACATACAGGCAATACAAACCTATAAGAAAACCTTTTTCTTCAGGTGTCAATAAACTGTCTGAAAAGATATGTTTCCATATTATCCTGTAATTTTCATTTGGATATGGTAGCTTAAATTCATTCCTTTTAATTGTTTCTTTCAATTGGAGAGTTTTACATTCACCAAAATTTTCTTTTCTGAATTTAGGCAGGAAATATTCTCCTATATATCCTTGTGATACTCCTGTCAAATCAGATAACTGCTTAATGGTTATATTTGTGGTGCAGACATCACCTGTATTGCTGTAATGAGCACTGTTGTATAAGCCAGCCAACAAATACAAATCTTTCAACTTGAAGTGCATGATGGCATCATTGGGGATTCTTGAATAGACCTTTATTGCATAGTTTTCTGTTTGTTTCATTTCTCTTTTGTTTATATGAAAAAGGGGAAAAATACCCTGATACTAACTACCTACTATAAATAATAAGGAATAAAATAGGTAGGTGATTAGTATGGGGGTAATTTTCCCTACTCTTTCCGCATATAAAGATAAGAAGAAAATTTGAAATATGCAAGTTTTTTACATCTGTATTTTATTGAAATTTAGTTATTTAACAAAGGAAGTATTTTAGCAAATTATTATCATTTTTGGGTATTCTATCTTTATGACCGATAAATCTATGGTCTTGAAGGGTAATATAATAGGTTCTTGGTCTGATAGTATTCACCAGACTTTTGAAGAAGCTGATAGCCTTACGAGGTTTATTAGTCCAATCTTTGTGCAAATGGTATTGTATAATAGGGAGTAATAAATCCACTATTTCTCGATTGCTGAATTTTGCATCTATAGGAAATGCTTGTTTAATGGCTTCTTTGAATGGATGGTCATCTGCCAATGCCCAAAATATAATGGCATTATTAAGGTTTTTGAATGCAATAGAATTGTCAGACTTTAATTCCTTCATTAAAGTTATAAGTTCTTTAGTATCTATATATTCATAGAGCAAAGCTATTTCTTTATAAGTTTTTCTTTGCGTGCTATTACCATATTTGCTTCTTTTATTAAGCAAGTGGATACTTAACTTTCCTGTATCATATATTTTTTCTATCTCTTCAAGACAAGAAATCCTGTCATCTTGTTTATATTTCTTCTGTAACCTTTTCTCCTCTTTCTCTATTTCTTTTTGTTTCTCTGTTATATCAGTTTCCATATCATTCCCATGATAGTAGAGTGTATTGTATATCTCTTTTAATTTTTCTGATAATGAACCATGATTGCTATAGAATTGGTATATGAGATTTGTCCTAAGTTTCATTACAGCAAAATTCATATTTGAAAACTGTATTTTCCCATCAATGTCTTTCCTTGTAAGATGGAATGGAGCAAACCTTCCAGTTATTTTCCCCTTTGCCTTTTCTTTAATTACTGTTTTTGCCAAACCAAAGATATTCCCTAATGTTGTATCATCTGTGCTTAGTACATCTGCTGCATCTGTCAATTGAATGATCTTATAGGCTCTTTGAGATAATATTTTATAGTCTTTTTCCCACGCGGTATAATATTGGGTCTTATTATAAATGATATTGTCACTTAAAATGTTTTGCATAGGATTTTCAATCATCTGATAAATCTGCAATATGGTTTTTAAAGATAGGATTGTACTACCCTTGGTTGAATCAGAAACAGTTATTAGATGATATTTTCCTATGAATTTTGGAAAGAGATGGTTAATACTCCAAAATGCGATTCTTTTACTTGTTATTAAAGTGTTCTCTTCTTGTGTCATATAATAATCACTTGCAGCTCTTTTATTATGAGGTAAACAGATTATCCCACATTCTTCTTGCATTTTTTCAGGTAAATTCAGTATTACTTGTTTGGCTTGTTGGACAGAGGTGTACACAATCAAAATATTCTCATGGCTTGGAATTTTTTGTAGCATTTTAACCAAACAACCTATAATATTTACTGATTCATAGACTTGCAAGTTTCTTTGCGAATGGTTATTCCATTGGATTATAGTTCTTTGTTCATTTGCTAACTGTGTAGTATTAAATATGGTTGAGTCACTTGTAAAAAGACATCTGTTATTTGAATGAAACATCATATAGTAATCCATGATTTCTTCCACAGTTTCTTTATAGCTACTTTCATAAAGCAATATGTCTATATCTTCTATCAATAAGAAATAATCACAGCAAGTACCTAATATAGAAAAGAGAGTGGGTAAATCTTGACAATATAATAATATCTTTATGTTAGATATTTTACTAATATATACTTTAATCTGCTCTTCTATAGATAGATTATCCCCACAATATGTATTGCCAACAACAAAATATTCATCACAGCAATATTTATCTGCATCTTTTGTAGATGTTAGGATTATGATTGAATTCCTATTAGTCTTCAATTCTAATTCAATACTACCTATTTGAGGTGTAATACATTCTATTATACCATTTGGAAGCATTTCCATACAATCAGACAGGCATATTGCATCAGGTGGACATTCTACAATACTTTCTTTGTACTCTTCCTGACAAATAGATTCCTTCCTCAATGGTATAAGAGAATTTTCTAAGCAGTCTCCAAATGAAAAAATAGTTTGGCTTTGTTCTTTTTCCTCTTTTGTGGGTAAATAGGGATTCTCATCACTTTCATAATTCTCTTCCTTATTCTCTCCAAATGAGAAAATTATTTCTGCTTGTTCTGCTTCTTCAACTGTAGGTAGATAATAAGGTTCTTCACTTTCTTCATTTGAAGTGAGTGAAATGCTTTCTTTGATTTCTTCTTCTGTCGGAAAATATAAGTCATCCAAATTTATATCCATCTGCTCACTAATTTATATATTATATATTAATACTTAGTGCGCAAAAATAGGAAGAATCATTGGTTGTACCAAAGAAACTTCCTATTCTTCTGAATTAAAAACTATCCAAATACATACTCCAGCACCTTCCTGTTGGCTTCATTCTCAATCCTGAAATCCCTCTCAATATAGATATCTGTCACCTTCATAGCTTCATCAATGTGGTTGAGGGAGAGAATATACAATCAAGAACTTTTGTATTGAGCCTTGTGATAGGAGAGTAGTCTTTCTGAATATATCCTTCTGTTATTTTATGAGCAGATGAATGGTTCAGAGCAAAACCAACTTCTTCTATACTTGCTCCACAATAATTCTGTGCAATAGTCGCCCAAGAATGCCTGAAATTATAGATACACATTTTGGGAAGTTTATTATATTCACAATAAGCCTTCAAACCATGATTGACATTGATATTGAAACAATTACTATCTTGATACCTCTTGTTGAAGTTTAATAAGTATTCCGAATCTTCATCATCCATATATTTATTAAATAAGGGTATAATCCTTTCAGGTATTTTGATTTCCAAATAAGCTCCGTCACGTCTAAACTTCTTGGTTTTCTGTCTTTGGTAACATAACATACCTTCTTTTAGATTGCTTTTTCTCAATTCAAAAATATCAGCAGTATTCATACCTGCTAAGCAAAAGACCATTTCTGCTATATCTTTGCTTAACTCCGGTAATGATGCTTTCAATTTTGTTTCAGGATTTTTGCCATTAAAAAAGGCTCTAAGTACATCAATACTTAAAGCCCTTTTCTCTGGTACATCAGCCTTGGGAATTTCTATCTTCCTGAAAGGTTGCAATTTGATTCTAATGATATTCCTATCATAATCATTATACTCTTCCAACCCAGCATTATAAATCATCCTAATACAAATAGGGTACATTTCTTTAGCTCTACTTGTACTCTCCAAAGTCTTTATCCAATCTTGAATGAACTTGGTAGTAAGCCTTGAAAACATAATATCATCAGTTCCTGCAAATTTTTCCAATGACTGATAAGCCCATTTATAGTTTTTGGAATTTCTTTCCATGCCTCTATTTACAGCCATATCCCTTACATACTTTCTTGCATACTTTGAGAAAGAAATATCTTCATCAATATTCTGCAAGTAAGCAACTATATCATTAGCAGTCCAGTTGGTTATATCTACAGCATTTAGTCTTTCACTATATTGTTTGATAAGATTTGAGCAATAAGAAAGAAGTGTTATATCTTTAATCTCTCCTTTTCTTACTTTTGATTTATCAATAGTCTTGCCTGTATTGATATATCTTGCAGCTCTATTATGGGTAATTCTTATAAAAACTGCAAACAGCCCATCATTTCTCTGTGTTTTTATACATGCTTTAAAAGTAGCCATACTCAATTTATAATCAATGGTTTATAATAATAATTCTTTGGAAAACATCTGTGCGTATTTTGGAAAACATAGAGAAAACATCTGCCACAAGCAGACACTAAAAAAGGCTTACCCTAAAAAGAGTAAGCCTTTCAATTTATTGATATTCAGTATAATCTTTTCTTTTCAGAAGATTGATTATCCCTCTACCGCAGCCTGCGCCGCAGCCAGTCTGGCAATAGGCACGCGGAACGGAGAACAAGACACATAGTTCAAACCAACTTTGTGACAGAATTTCACTGATGAAGGCTCACCACCATGCTCACCGCAGATACCGCATTTCAAATCAGGACGAACTGAACGGCCTTTATCTACAGCCATTTCAATCAGCTGGCCCACACCATTTTGGTCGAGTACTTGGAACGGGTCTACTTTTAGAATCTTCTTTTCCAGATATACCGGCAAGAAAGAAGCAATATCGTCACGGGAATAACCGAAGGTCATCTGGGTCAAGTCATTGGTACCGAATGAGAAGTATTCTGCACGGCTGGCAATGCGGTTGGCTGTCAGCGCAGCACGCGGAATTTCAATCATGGTACCTACCTTGAACGGAATTTCCATACCTTCTTTTTCAAATAATGCTGCTGCTGCATCACGGATCACCTTTTCCTGAGCTTCGAATTCATACAGGATACCGGTCAAGGGAACCATAATTTCGGGATGCGGATCATATCCTTCTTTCTTCAGTTCAATTGCAGCACCTAGAATCGCTTGAGTCTGCATCTCTGTGATTTCGGGATAGGTGTTACCCAAACGACAGCCGCGGTGACCTAACATCGGATTGTGTTCACACAGGCTTTCCACACGTTTTTTGATTTCCTGTACGGTTACGCCCATTGCCTTAGCCATTTCTTCCTGACCTTTTGCATCATGGGGAACGAACTCATGCAAAGGAGGATCGAGCAGACGAACATTTACCGGACATCCGTCCATAGCCTTGAAGATACCTTTGAAGTCGGCTTTTTGGAAGGGGAGCAATTTAGCCAATGCTTTTCTACGTCCTTCTACATCCGGTGACAGGATCATCTCACGCATAGCGACAATCTTTTCAGCATCAAAGAACATGTGTTCCGTACGGCAAAGACCGATACCTGAAGCACCAAAAGCGCGGGCCACTTCCGCATCATGCGGAGTATCAGCGTTAGTGCGGACATTCAGCTTGGTGTATTTGTTGCAAAGATCCATCAATGCAGCGAAATCGCCTGAAACTTCGGCTGCTTTGGTTTCCACTTTACCTTTATATACTTCACCGGTAGTACCGTTCAGAGAGATGAAGTCACCTTCTTTTAAAGTAATACCTTCAATTTCTACGGTACGTGTCTTATAATCTACATTGATAGCACCAGCACCCGATACGCAGCACTTACCCATACCACGGGCCACAACCGCAGCGTGAGATGTCATACCGCCACGTGCAGTCAGGATACCTTCGGCAACGGCCATACCTGCCAGGTCTTCCGGCGAAGTTTCGATACGTACCATGACCACCTTTTTGCCATCGGCAGCCCATTTAGCAGCATCATCGGCGAAGAACACAATCTGACCGGTAGCGGCACCCGGAGAAGCGGGCAAACCACGAGTCAAAACTTTCGCTTCTTTCAACGCTTTCTTGTCGAACACAGGGTGAAGCAGTTCGTCTAATTTATTAGGTTCGCAACGCTCCAATGCGGTTTTTTCATCAATCATGCCCTGGCGCAACAAGTCCATGGCGATTTTTACCATGGCAGCTCCGGTACGTTTACCGTTACGGGTCTGCAAGAACCATAATTTACCTTCCTGTACGGTAAATTCCATATCCTGCATGTCGCGATAGTGGTTTTCCAGTTTGGTCTGCAGGGCATCCAGTTCTTTGTAGATTTCCGGCATAGCTTCTTCCATAGAGGGATATTTGGCTACGCGTTCTTCTTCAGAAATACCTGCACGTTCTGCCCAACGCTGAGAACCGATTTTTGTGATTTGTTGCGGGGTACGGATACCGGCTACAACATCTTCACCTTGTGCGTTGATCAAATATTCGCCATTAAACAAATCCTCACCGTTACCTGCGTCACGAGAGAAGCAAACACCAGTAGCCGAAGTATCACCCATGTTACCGAATACCATGGCTTGTACGCTTACAGCAGTACCCCATTCGGCAGGAATACCTTCCATTTTGCGGTAAAGAATGGCGCGTTCGTTCATCCAGCTGCGGAATACAGCACAAATGGCACCCCAAAGTTGTTCGTATGCACAGGTCGGAAAATCTTGTCCGGTTTGTTCTTTTACAGCAACTTTAAAGCGTTTAACCAGTTCTTTAAGGTCTTCCACTTCCAATTCGTTGTCAAGCTTCACACCTTTTTCTTCCTTTACTTTTTCGATAATTTCCTCGAAAGGATCGATATCTTCCTTGTTCACCGGTTTCATACCCAATACCACGTCACCATACATTTGTACGAAACGACGGTAAGAATCCCATGCGAAACGGGGGCGTCCGGTCTTGCGGCTCAAGCCTTCCACCACTTCGTCATTTAAACCTAAATTAAGGATGGTATCCATCATACCCGGCATGGAAGCGCGGGCACCCGAACGTACAGAAACCAGTAACGGGTTCTCTACATCTCCAAACTTGGAATTCATCAGATTTTCGATGTTGGCGATAGCTTTCTCAACATCCGCTTTCAGCAGTTCTACTACTTTATCTTTACCTAACTCATAATATTCGCTACAAACTTCTGTGGTGATTGTAAATCCCGGAGGTACGGGAACACCGATTAGATTCATTTCAGCCAGGTTAGCGCCTTTTCCACCAAGCAGATTTCTCATGTCTGCTTTTCCTTCAGCTTGTCCATTACCGAAGGTGTAAACTCTTTTTTTATCCATAATAAATGTATTTAAAGTTAACTCGCTCAAAAAATGTAATCGCAAAACTATACATATTTTAGTTATCTCCAAACCTTTTACTGAAAAAAAATAGTGGAAATTGCAATTTCTACTTTGCAATTTTAATATCTTACGATTTATGAGGCAATATTCAGGGAAAATGCTTAAATTTGTCCCCAAATTAACTTATTCAGAAAAGTGGCTAGAAAGAAGAAAGAACTTCCATTATTAGAGAAGATAACCATAACAGATGTAGCTGCCGAAGGAAAAGCTTTGGCGAAAGTGAATGACCTGGTAGTATTTGTGCCTTATGTAGTGCCCGGTGATGTGGTGGATTTACAAGTGAAGCGTAAGAAAAATCATTATGCAGAAGCTGTGGCTGTGAAATTCCATGAGTATTCTCCTGTGCGTGCAGTACCCTTCTGCCAGCATTATGGTATATGTGGTGGTTGTAAGTGGCAGTGTCTGCCATATACAGAACAAATAAAGTATAAGCAAAAGCAGGTGACGGATAATCTGACCCGTATCGGCAAGATCGAATTGCCGGAAATTTCACCTATCATGGGGTCGGAAAAAACGGAGTTTTACCGCAATAAGTTGGAATTTACGTTTTCTAACAAACGTTGGCTGACAGAGGAAGAGGTAAAGGAAGATGTGAAGTACGATCAGATGAACGCCGTAGGTTTCCACATTCCCGGTGCATTTGACAAGGTACTGGCTATAGAAAAGTGCTGGTTACAGGATGATATCAGCAACCAGATACGCAATGCGATTCGTGACTATGCATACGAACACAATTATTCTTTCTTTAATCTGCGTTCTCAAGAAGGAATGCTTCGCAACTTGATGATCCGTACTTCGAGTACGGGTGAGCTTATGGTGTTGCTGCAATGCAAGATTGTGGAAGAGAGCGAAATGGATCTGATGAAGCAACTGCTGGCTTTCGTGGCAGAACGTTTTCCGCAGATTACTTCCTTATTATATGTAGTCAATAACAAATGCAATGATACCATTAACGATCTGGAGGTAATGGTGTTCAAAGGCAACGATCATATTTTCGAGGAAATGGAAGGGTTGCGCTTCAAGATAGGAGCAAAATCATTTTATCAGACTAATTCCGGACAGGCGTATAATCTTTATAAGGTGGCCCGTAATTTTGCCGGATTGACCGGTAAAGAATTGGTGTATGATCTTTATACAGGGACTGGAACCATAGCCAACTTTGTTTCACGCCAGGCAAAGAAAGTGATAGGTATCGAATATGTGCCTGAAGCAATAGAAGATGCTAAAGTGAATTCGGCAATCAATGGCATTGACAATACCTTATTTTATGCCGGTGACATGAAGGATATCCTCACTCAGGAGTTTATCAACCAGCATGGTCGTCCTGATGTTATTATCACTGATCCTCCGCGTGCCGGAATGCACGATGATGTGATTAATACAATTCTTTTTGCTGAACCTCAGCGGATTGTGTATGTTAGCTGTAATCCTGCCACCCAAGCACGTGATTTGTCTTTGTTGGATGCCAAATACAAGGTGATGGCCGTGCAACCCGTAGATATGTTCCCTCATACGCATCATGTGGAAAATGTGGTGTTGCTGGAAAAAAGAGGATAATCCGGATCGTTCAATTATAAATTGTTTAAACAGTAAATAGAATTATGTCAAGAGGTAAGAATAGTGATTCCGGCAGGCCAAAGGCGAGAAGTGTTGCCCGATATACTATATATAATGTGACGGAGCCCGCTGAGCTGATGGATTTTCTGATGCGGAAAATGGCGGGAATCAGTCGTAGCAAGGTAAAGGCGTTGCTTGCCAACCGCGTGATTTTGGTAGATAATGTGATTACTACCCAATATAATTTCGCATTGAAACCAGGTATGAAAGTGCAGATATCCAAGGTGAAGAATAACCGTGAGTTTAAACATCCGATGCTGAAACTGGTATACGAGGATGCTTATATCTTGGTGGTGGAAAAGAAGGAGGGACTGCTTTCTGTCAGCACAGAACATCAGAAGGAGCGTACTGCACAACATATTTTGAATGAGTATGTAAAACGTTCACATCGTTTCAACCGCGTATTTGTAGTACATCGTCTGGACCGTGAAACTTCGGGGTTGATGATGTATGCCAAAGATGAAAAAACCCAGAATACTTTACGTGATAATTGGCATGATATTGTGACGGACCGCCGTTATGTGTCTATCGTTTCTGGTGATATGGAGAAAGATTACGGTACTGTAGAGTCTTGGTTGACCGACCGGAAATTGTATGTCAGCTCCAGTCCTGTAGATAATGGGGAAGGTAAGTTTGCGGTCACTCATTATAAAACAATAAAGCGGGCCAATGGATATTCGTTGGTGGAGTTGGATTTGGAAACGGGACGTAAGAATCAGATTCGTGTGCATATGTCGGATTTAGGTCATCCTGTTGTTGGTGACCGGCGCTATGGCAGTGAGTGTGATCCTTTAGGACGATTGGCGTTACATGCCTTCAAGTTATGTTTCTATCATCCGGTAACAAAAGAGTTGATGGAGTTTGAAACTCCTTATCCTACGGCATTTAAAGGATTAATGCAGAAAAAATAGAAAATTTCTTCTGTTAAAATTAAATATAAGGCTTCTTTGCTTTTATTTTGGGCAGAGATTAAGAATAAAAAGCAATATCCATCCACTTACCAAACTGTAGACGGATGGATATTGTTGTTTTAGAGATTTGGCAGTTTCATTATTAAATTGCCTTTCTTAATGCAAGAATGGTCATGTAGCCCGATTTCCCAATGTTGTATTGATGAATAAAAAGGCTGAAATTCAAGATAAATTTGATTCAGCCTCTTTATTATTGTATCGGTGAAGTGATATTGAATAAAAGAGTTTTTTCAATAGATGTGATCATATAAAATCTCTAACCCTATCACAGAGTAGGAAGATTGATTTACTTGTAAAAATATGGGGAGTGTTGCCTGATTGTGTTTTATACTATGCCAAGAAGTATGTTTATGCACGTATGTCTACATGAAGCTACGCATATGTATGTACGGGTTTGTGCGTATGTATGTGAGTGTGAATCATATAAATCCCCAAAATATAAGGACGTTTTTAAAAAAGATCAAGAGCTTTTCAAATAATAACAGGAACTTTTTGGAAAAGATAACGAGCTTTTTTAAAAACGTTTTGATCTTTTTTATCGATATCGGAACTCTGTAAACTGCTATTTCGTGGAAGTACATCTCTTTCATATGCATTTTTGAAATGAAAAAGTCTGAAAGTACCCTGCTTTATATCAAACAGGAATACTTTATAAAAAAGAATATATAGTTGACAGCAAGCGTATTATGCGAAAATCTGCTTTAAAATATAGTGAGGGTATGAGGGCATAAGTGAGAGCAAATATTTTTACTATAATCATGTAAGCTATTTATAATTAGATTGTTATATGTAAAATGAGAGCATGAGGGCATAAGCATTCCAGAATAATAATGAGTATGATGTTGGTTTGCTGGAATAAAAAATGATACCGACTTATCACAAGCCGGTATCACGAAAAAATAATCACTTTATTATTTTGTAATCATCCAGCTTTGTGCGCTCACAAAGCACGGGGAATAAAAAGTTATTTATATACTAACACTGTAAACAACTACTTTCACAAGCTATTGTTTACTCACCTAATAAAAGGTAGCTTAACAAATATCACTTAATGTTCATTTTTTGTTTGACATTACAAAGGTAACACAAAAATTGAAAATTATACTATATAGTTCTAATAACGGATAATATTGCGGTAATTTAGGCGTTATTTGAGCCATTTATCTAACCAACTAAAGAAAGTGCGTTGCCATAACACCCCATTTTGCGGTTTCAATACCCAATGATTCTCATCCGGATATAATAAAAGTTCGGCCGGAACACCGCGCAATACAGCTGCATTGAACGCCGACATACCTTGTGAAGCAAGAATTCTATAATCCTTTTCACCGTGAATGCAGAGAATGGGAGTGTCCCATTTATCAACGAAACGATGAGGAGAGTTGGCAAAGGTACGTTGTGCCGTTGCATTGTTTTTGTCCCAATATGCACCACCCATATCCCAGTTGGCGAACCACATTTCTTCTGTTTCCAGATATTGCTGCTCCATATTGAATATACCATCGTGTGCGATAAATGCTTTAAAACGTTTGTCATGGTGTCCCGCCAGCCAATAGACGGAGAATCCGCCGAAGCTGGCACCTACGCATCCCAAACGATTAGTATCTACATATGGTTCTTTTGAAATATCATCTATGGCTGACAAATAGTCTTTCATACATTGACCTCCATAGTCACCGCTAATTTGTTCCAACCATTCCATGCCGAATCCAGGTAGCCCACGACGATTCGGAGCGATGATAATATAATCGTTGGCTGCCATAATCTGGAAGTTCCAGCGGTAGCTCCAGAATTGGCTGACGGGACTTTGCGGGCCACCTTCACAGAATAATAAAGTAGGATACTTCTTGTTTGCGTCAAAATTGACGGGATAGATCACCCATGAAAGCATTTGCTTGCCATCGGTAGTTTTGGTCCATCTTTCCTCCACTTTGCCCAAATTCAGCTGTTTAAAGATGTGATCATTCTCGTGTGAGAGTTGCGCCACTTGCCCGTCGGCAGGAGTGAGGGTGTAGATTTCATCGGCGGCACTGATAGAGTGACGTTTGGTAATTATTTTATCGCCCGCCATGGCTACTGATCCGTAGTCATACATGCCATCAGTCAGTTTTTTTATATCACCATTCAGATTGGCATTGTATACCATGCTGGTTCCATGCCATACACCGACAAAGTACAGACTTTGCGAATCATTGTTCCAGCAATAGTCATCTACGCCTGATTCAAAACTTTCGGTAACAAATGTCTTTTGACCGTCATCTAAATTGTAGATGCACAGGCGGTTCCGGTCACTTTCGTAACCATCGCGCTCCATGCTTTGCCATGCAATGTATTTGCCGTTGGGGCTGAATTTAGGATTGGTGTCATATCCTTTCATTTCATCTTTTCCATTCGGTTTGCACAGGTTCAGTGTTGTGCCTTTTTCTATATTATAAAGGTATATATCCGAGTCGGTAGATACTGCGTATGCCAATCCTTGCTTTTTCCGGCTGGTGTAAGCTATTTGTTTAGAGTCGTTGCTCCAAGCCAGCTGCTCGATACCTCCGAAAGGTTTCATTGGAGCTTCAAACGGCTCACCTTCCATGATATCGGTGGCTGCTCCCATCATGTTACCATCAAAATCAGCGATAAAAGGATGTGGAATACTTTCTACCCATTCATCCCAATGTTTATACATCAGGTCGTTTACAATGATACCGCTGGCTTTGGGTAGGTCAGGGTAGAGGTCTACAGTGCGTTGGCCGTATTTTATTTGTGAGATGAAAAGAATCTTTTTGCCATCCGGTGAAAAAGAGAATCCTTCTATGTTTCCTTTGAAATCGGAAATGATACGGCGTTCCGTACCGTCAGGATTCATCTCCCAAATTTGGCTGCCACCACTTTCATTGCATAAGAATGCGATTTTTGTTCCGCCTTTTATCCATTGAGGCTCGCTTTCATTCCATGCTGTTTGAGTAAGCAGGGTGTTGTTCTTTCCATCGGCATCCATTACGTAAATTACATGATGGCTTTTGTTTTCGGGAACACTATAATAGGCTACGGTGTAGGCTATTTGTTTGCCATCGGGGGAAATACTCAGACTGCCTATGCGTCCCATTGCCCACAGGGCTTCGGGGGTAAGACGACCGTCTTTGATGGTGATTTCTTGCTTGCCTATAATGGGCTCGTAGCCCTGTCCTTCCTGTTTCACTTCGGTACAGGAAGAAGCTAGCATAAGTGCTGCTGCCATGATGGTTGCGCTTGATTTATTCATATCTAAAAATTGTTTTTGATGATTAACTGATTGCAAAAATACGTATAAAAGCCGGTGATGTGAAATGTTCCTGCATATTTGTTTTGTTTCTTTGTGTGTCTGTGGAAGGGTGTCTTTGCAAAGAAGAGCAAATATAGAGGTAACCGGCATATATAAAAAAACAGCAAAGACCGCTGTTTTTTTATATATGCCGGTCTTCGCTGTTTTTTTAAGGAAGTGTAAACTCGTTATTTTTTCCCTTTATTCATTCTTTCTTGTTGCAGTCGTTCCTGCTCCTTTTGTAAAGCTTCCAGTTTAGCCATCAGTCCGCCACCCGGTTTGCCGCCATTCTTTTGGCTCTTCTTTTCTTTTCGGGCTTCCAACATGGCAAGGAGTTTCTTTTCATCAGTTGTTTTGCGCAGAATCACCATAGTGAGGATACCAATCAGTCCGGAAATGAAGTAATAGTAGTTCAAGCCGGATGAATAACCGTTGAAGATGAAAATAAACATGACTGGCATGATATACATCATTAGTTTCATACCCGGCATTTGCTGTTGTCCCATATCCTGCTGCTTCATGGTGTACATGGTGTTCAGAATATTGGTGATACTGAACAGCAAACAGAAGAGGCTTAAATGATTGCCCAGCAGAGGAATGTTGGTTCCCCAGTTGATAATATCATCATAAGTGGACAAGTCCGGGGCCCATAAGAAACTTTGTTGGCGCAACTCAATAGCGTTAGGCACGAAGAAGAATAAAGCCATGAATACCGGCATTTGGATCAGCATAGGCAAGCAACCTCCCATAGGGCTTACTCCGTATTTGCTGTAAAGTGCCATCGTTTCCTGCTGCTTTTTCAAAGCATCTTCTTTCTTGGGATATTTTGCGTTGATCTCGTTGATGTAGGGTTTCAGGACGCGCATCTTGGCAGAGGACATATATGATTTGTAGGTAGCCGGATAAACTAACACTTTGACAATAATCGTCATCAGCAGCAATACGACACCCATGCTCAGTCCCCACCCTGAGAGCCAATCAAACAAATTAATAGTGAACCAGCGGTTTACCCAGCGGATAATGGGCCAGCCCAAATAAACCAGGTCTTCCAGTTCCAAATCTTTTTGGGAAAGGCTTAGATCATTGCTGTTCAGCAAAGTCTTGAAATGGTTCGGACCGAAGTAGAACTGCATATCGGTAGGCTGCTTTCCGGTAGGATCAAAGAAAGTTGTCATGTCCGCGGTATAGTTCTTCATATATCCGCTTCCTTCCTGTTGGGGGGTAGAGGTTAGGGAAGCTTTATCAAAATCTTGATCGGCAATAAGTACGCTTGAGAAGAACTGATTCTTGAAAGCAATCCAATCCAAACGGTCGGTAACATCTTCTTTTGCTTCTTTCATTTCGTTCAGATAGTCTGAACTTTTTTCTACCGGCTTGTAGGTGAGCGAAGTATAGCGCTGTTCGAAGCTGAAACCTTTTTCAAGCTGGCGTGCCCGTTGACGCCAGTTTATATTGACTGTGTTCAGGGCAGGAGGGAAGAAATTCTGCATGCCGTTTGCGCGAATAGTGAAATTCACCATGTAAGCATCCGGTAAAAGTTTGTAATCGAAATCTATATAGCCTCCATTGTTTGCTGCCAAACGCATAGTTACAGTGCTGTCTGTTACGTTGGTAGGTTGGAAATACATATCCTCGGTCAAAATATTTTCATTCTTTCCTTCGAAAGCGAAATTCATGCCCGAATCTTTTTCATCAAATAACATCAAAGGCTTGCCGTCCTGTCCGTTATAATCTTTTAATATGGCTGCGCACACCCGTCCACCTTTATTGGTGAAAGTCAGTTTTACTACATTATTTTCCAGTGTCGTTAGCTGTTCCGTACCTTGGTTTGCGCCATAGAACATAGAGGTAGAGTCTAAATGCAATGTTGCATTCTGACTCTGTGCCGTGGCAGCCTGTGCCAGTCGTTCGGCCTCTTTTTGGGCTATCGCCTGAATGGAATCCTGATAATGTTTGGCACGTGCCATTTCTTCCTGGCTAGGACGGTTGTAGATGCTGAAGCCTATCACAACTGCACCAATCAGGGCGAATCCCACTAAAGTGTTTTTGTCCATTTTTACTTGTTTACCTTATTATATTATAATTCTCGTTTCTTATTTGTCTATTGCCGCTTTGATAAATGACAGGAATAAAGGATGTGGTTTCAATACTGTACTGCTGTACTCGGGATGGAACTGTACTCCGATGAACCATTTTAATGTCGGGATTTCAATTATTTCCACTAAATCGGATTCCGGATTGATACCCACGCATTTCATACCCGCCTTTTCGTACTCCTGCTTATAGTCATTATTGAATTCGTAGCGGTGACGGTGGCGTTCCTGTATGTGTTCGCTTTTATAGGCTTCAAAAGTCTTTGAGTGTTGGTCAAGGATACATTCATAGGCTCCCAGGCGCATAGTGCCGCCCATATTGGTGATAGCTTTCTGTTCTTCCATAATGTCTATCACGTTGTGTGGCGTTTTTTCATCCATTTCGCGGCTGTTGGCATCTGTATAACCTAGCACGTTACGGGCAAACTCAATAGCCATGCACTGCATACCTAGACAGATACCAAAAGTCGGTACATTGTGTGTACGTGCATATTTGATAGCAACGAACTTACCTTCTATGCCACGTTGTCCGAATCCCGGGCAGATGATGATACCATCCATATCCTTAATCTGCTCTTCTACATTAGCATCTGTCAGTTTCTCGCTGTTTATGAAGTGGATATCCGCTTTGCGGTCATTGTAAGTGGCGGCTTGTGACAAGGCTTCAAGGATAGATTTATAAGCGTCTTGCAAATCGTATTTACCAACCAATCCAATTTTTACTTTCTCAGTTGCCTTATGACGGCGATCTAGAAAATCTCTCCATGGACCGAGGGTTGGAGTTTCACCCACGGGCAATCCCATCTTTTGGAGAATGGTTACATCCAGTCCCTGTTCTTGCATACGCAAAGGTACTTCATAAATGGTGGGCATATCGATAGACTGCACCACAGCATTTTCATCTACGTTACAGAACAGAGCAACTTTCTTTTTCAAGTTTGTGCTCAATTCGTGCTCGGTACGCAATACCAATACATCTGGTTGAATACCAACAGATTGCAGCTCTTTTACGGAGTGCTGGGTAGGTTTGGTCTTCAATTCGCCTGCTGCAGCCAGATAAGGAACATAAGTAAGGTGTACGCACAACGCATTACGTCCCATTTCCCATTTCAATTGGCGGATACTTTCCAAATAAGGAAGTGATTCAATATCACCTACGGTACCACCGATTTCGGTAATGACAAAATCAAATTTATATTTGCTTCCCAATAATTTTACATTGCGTTTGATCTCATCGGTGATATGGGGGATAACCTGAATAGTCTTTCCCAAATAGTCACCACGGCGTTCTTTGTCAATAACACTTTTGTAAATACGTCCTGTTGTAATGTTATTGGCTTTAGTTGTCTGGATGCCCAAAAAACGTTCGTAATGTCCCAAATCGAGGTCGGCTTCGTGTCCGTCTACCGTTACATAACATTCACCATGTTCATAAGGATTCAAAGTTCCCGGATCAATATTGATATACGGATCGAACTTCTGAATTGTTACATTATAGCCTCTGGCTTGCAGTAATTTACCTATTGATGATGAAATAATACCTTTACCTAATGAGGAGGCAACACCACCAGTTACGAAGATATACTTAGTTTCTCCCACGACTTAATATTTTTAAATGTTATTTTCTTAATTATCAAAATCGCAATATTTATCAAAGTTGCAAAATTACAAAATCTTTTTCAATATTGTCGGATATGCTTTAAAAAATCATTTGATGAAACTGAATTTATCATTCGTTACTATATAAAGGAAACAGTTTTTGGGGAAAAGGAAAATTAAGTGTACTTTTGCACAAAACTAAAATTAGTATGAGAAAAAGTATATGTTTGGCTATAATACTTGCTGTATTCTGTATGGAAGAAGTGCCGGCACAGAAAATAGCCAAGACGAAAGAAAATCCGGCTGTGAAAGCCTATTCTGATTCATTGTCTGCATTAAGCGCATCTTATTTTGCTTATTTCAGGCTGTGGGATGATTTGAATATTCCGGCGCCCCGGCGGGTACGTCCTAATCCGGCTTTTTATAAGTTGTTTGTTCCGCCCACTTATTATGAAGCTCCTATAAAAGAAATTTTTGAAATAAAATGGAGTCCGGATACGAAAATAATGACAGCTGTCGATTCGCTATATATGGGAAAGCGTGACTCTGCATCTGCAGCTATATATCAACTGCCCGATTTGGAAACCTTGGCCGCTGCCGACCGTTGGTCGAATAATATATTAAGGAATTATTATTTGCAATATCCGGGCAGATTGGTGAATAACGAACTTTATTTGGCTGATTTGAAACCACTGGAAAATAATCAGATAGTAAAAAGACCAAGGAAAGAGAGAATCAAAAGTTTCCTTCAACCGGAAACACCGGTGGAAAGCTTGACTACGGATAATGAATTGTTGGTGGTACGCCCTAACTTTTGGACGCATAAGGGGAATGGGTATGTTCAGTTCACACAACATTATATTTCAGATAACTGGTATAAAGGTGGTGAAAGTACTAATGCGCTGTTGTCCGGCTTAGTGCTGGAAGCTAATTTTGATGACCGCCAGCGTATAGAGTTTGAAAATAAGCTGGAAATAAAATTGGGTTTTGTTACAGCACCGTCAGATACAGTGCATAAGTATAAGACGAATGCCGACTTGCTTCGTTTAAGCAGTAAACTGGGTGTAAAAGCCTTCAAAAACTGGTATTATACTTTGGCGGGCGAGTTCAAGACTCAGTTCTTTGGAAATTATAAGACGAATACGAATGATATGATTTCTAATTTTCTGTCTCCCGCCCAATTGGATATAACCCTCGGTATGGACTTTAAGCAGAATAAGAAGAATTATTCATTGTCTTTGTTGGGATCTCCACTGGCGTATACTTTTATGTATATCAGCAATGATAAGATAACTGATCCGGGTGCTTTTAATGTGGATCCGGGGCATAAAACAGCGAATCTCTTCGGTTCGAAATTTACAGGTAATCTGACTTGGACAATTATCCCCAGTATTGTGTGGGAGTCTAAATTGGAGTACTTTACAACTTATGACACCGTAATTGCCAGTTGGGAAAATACATTTAATTTTGTGTTGAACCGTTATTTGTCTACTAAGTTGTTTGTTCATGCGCGTTATGATGACGGTGTGACACTGACAGAAGATAACAAGAGTTATTTCCAGTTGCAGGAATTGCTTAGTTTTGGTTTGAATTATACTTGGTAAGAAAGGAGAGTGTAAGCGATATCGATGAGAACCAATAAAAACACGGATGCCGTAGAATTTGATATTCTGCGGCATCCGTGTTTTTATTGGTTCTCCATTTTATTTATGTTCACCCAGCAATGTTTGTACAATTCTTTCTGCAGCGTGTCCATCCCAACGTTCCGGCAAATGTCCCTTCTGCCATTCTCCTTTATTCAGAATGTCAAGGGCGTCTGCCAGGATTTCAGAGTTTTCCCCCACCAGCCGGTTTGTGCCGATTGTCACTGTTTCGGGATGTTCTGCATACGTGCTTAATGTCATGCAGGGGATTCCTAAAAAAGTAGCTTCTTCCGCTACATTACCCGAATCTGTAATGATACCCCAGGCGTGGTTCACTAAATATCCGAATGACAAATAAGGTTGCGGTGGTAATATATATAACCTTTCGGAAGTAATTCCTAAAGCAGACAGCTTGTTTTTTACATATGTATGGAGCGGCGCCACGATCGGCTTGTCTGTTTTTTCCAGTATAGTGCGGAAGATGGCTTTCAGTGTTGTGTCCTTGTTAAGCAATGAATGTTTGTTCAATGTTAGCAAGAGGTATTCTTTTTCTTTCAGTCCCATAATGGAGAACGCTACCGGGCGCTGTAAACGGGTACGGTTATAACGCAGCGTATCAATCAGGATGTTTCCTACAAAATGTACATGTGCCTGTTCGGTTCCTGTTTGATTCAGATTGCGGTTGGCTACCATTCCGGCCGTGAACAGATAATCGGACAAGCCATCTGTTATCATGCTGTTCACTTCCTTTGGCATATCCATATCGAAAGAGCGGGTTCCGGCCACTAGATGAGCGACTTTTATCCCTTTCTTTTTAGCTACGATAGAGCACGCCATAGTAGGAGTCAGGTCATCCACTACAAGTACTACCTGTGCAGGATGCTGTTCCAGTTCGCGGGCGAAAGCTACCAATATACCTGCCATTCGCTGGAAAAAATCTGTATTATCTACATGCAGATATACATCGGGACGCGGCATATCTAGGTCTGTAAACAGAGAAGGTTCCAAACTTTTATCTTCGTCCGAACCTGTGTAGACCAGACGGGCAGTGATATTTTTTCCTGCTGCCTTTGCAGCCTTGATAGCACGCATTAATGGGGCAATTTTCATGAAATTGGGACGTGCACCTGCGATAATTGTTACTTTCATCTTATTTTAAGCTATTTTCTGAACACAAAAATACATTTTCTTATCGAATTTATTCGTTACTTTGCAGACAAATAACAACCATTATGCTAACATTTGTTCAAGTTTTAGATTTTATAGGCACGTTTGCCTTTGCCATCAGTGGTATCAGATTGGCGTCTGCCAAACAGTTTGACTGGTTTGGTGCATATGTAGTGGGTTTGGCAACGGCTATCGGAGGAGGTACTATCCGTGATGTGCTTCTAGATGTGACTCCGGGTTGGATGACCGACCCTATATATTTAATATGTACAGGACTTGCATTGTTTTGGGTAATTGCTTTCGGCAAGTATCTGATTCATATGCATAACACTTTTTTCCTGTTCGACAGCATCGGTCTGGCACTATTTACAGTAGTGGGAGTAGGCAAAAGTATTGCTCTCGGATATCCTTTTTGGGTAGCTATAATCATGGGTAGTATCACTGGGGCCGCAGGTGGTGTGCTCCGCGATGTTTTTATTAATGAAATTCCGCTTATTTTTCGTAAAGAAATTTATGCAATGGCCTGTGTGGTGGGGGGATTGGCCTATTGGATATGTGATCTGTTTGGTCTGGAAGCCTTTATTTGCCAGATAATAGGAGGTAGTACTGTGTTTTTGGCGCGTATTTTAGCTGTTAAATATAGTATCTGTTTACCAATTTTAAAGGGGGAACAACGCTAAATAGCACCTGAAAACTATCAAAACAGGGGGTAAAAACTGATAAATGACGGTTTTTACCCCCTATTTTGATAGTTTTTTCTTTGACACCTATTTAAAATGCGCTATCCTTGCATTACCGAGAGCATGGAAAAAGAATATGAACCTAAACTGAAAGACTTATGAATAGCGTTAGTTTTAAAAAGAACCTGCTGGGTGTGCAAGAAGAATTACTTCGGTTTGCATACAAACTCACAGCCGACCGTGAGGAGGCTAATGACCTGCTACAAGAAACTTCATTGAAAGCGCTGGATAATGAAGACAAGTATATCCCCGATACAAACTTTAAGGGATGGATGTATACCATTATGCGTAACATCTTTATAAACAATTATAGGAAAATAGTGCGTGACCAGACATTTGTGGACCATACAGACAATCTCTACCATTTAAGTATGCCTCAGGATTCCGGCTTTGATAGTACCGAGGGAGCTTATGACATGAAAGAAATACATCGTATAGTCGGTTTGCTTCCTAAAGAATACCGTATTCCATTCGCTATGCATGTGTCGGGATTTAAATATCGTGAGATTGCCGAAAAGCTGGGATTGCCGTTGGGTACTGTAAAAAGCAGAATTTTTTTTACCAGACAACGCTTGCAGGGACAGCTCCGTGATTTTGTATAATCCAAGGGGGAAAATTATCAAAAAGGTAGAGTGAAATTCTTTTGCTCTGCCTTTTTTGTTTTTATTGGTTTACAATATGATATTAAACATGTTTTTGGAAGCTAAAAAACAGCTTCGAATATTAACTTTATTTTTATTCATTTGTTATATTTGCAAAAGGACAAGACACCTTTAAATCAAGTAATAATTATGAAAAAAGAAATCAAATTCAGTTTGGTCTACCGCGATATGTGGCAGTCATCAGGGAAGTACCAGCCCAGAGCTGATCAGTTAGCCAAAATTGCTCCTCTAATCGTTGAAATGGGGTGTTTTGCCCGAGTCGAAACTAATGGAGGTGCTTTTGAACAAGTGAACTTGCTGTATGGTGAGAATCCTAACAAGGCAGTGCGTACATTTACCAAGCCTTTACGTGAGGCGGGTATTCAGACGCATATGTTGGACCGTGGTTTAAATGCATTGCGAATGTATCCTGTTCCAGCTGATGTACGTCGGTTGATGTATAGGGTAAAACATGCGCAAGGAGTGGATATTACTCGTATTTTTTGTGGTTTGAATGAAGTTCGTAATATTATTCCTTCCATAAAATATGCTAAAGAAGCGGGGATGATTCCTCAAGCCACTCTTTGCATCACTTATTCTCCTGTACATACGGTGGATTATTATTCTTATATTGCCGACCAGTTAATAGAAGCAGGGGCACCCGAAATCTGTTTGAAAGATATGGCAGGTATCGGTCGTCCTGAAATGTTGGGGCAGTTGGTGAGAAATATCAAAGATAAACATCCTGAAGTCATTGTACAATATCATGGACATTCCGGTCCTGGGTTATCTATGGCATCTATTTTGGAAGTTTGTGAGAATGGTGCGGATATCATTGATGTCGCTATGGAGCCGTTGTCATGGGGAAAAGTGCATCCTGACGTAATTTCTGTACAGGCTATGTTGAAAAATGCAGGTTTTCAGGTACCTGAAATCAATATGAAGGCTTATATGAAAGCACGTAGCATGACGCAGGAATTTATTGATGATTTTTTGGGATATTTTATTGATCCTACCAACAAACATATGTCTTCCTTGCTGCTGGGATGTGGACTTCCCGGTGGCATGATGGGTTCAATGATGGCCGATCTGAAAGGGGTGCATTCGGGCATCAATCTGATTCTGAAAGGACAGGGAAAGGAACCTATGAGTTTGGATGATTTGGTAGTGATGCTGTTTGAAGAAGTGGAATACGTATGGCCGAAATTGGGATATCCACCTTTAGTAACACCGTTTAGCCAATATGTGAAGAATGTGGCTTTGATGAATGTTATGCAATTGGTGAAGGGAGAGGAGAGATGGACGATGATTGATAACCATACATGGGATATGATTTTGGGAAAAAGTGGAAAATTGCCGGGTGCGTTGGCTCCTGAAATAATCGAACTGGCGAAAAGTAAAGGCTACGAATTCACTGATGAAGATCCTCAAGTGAACTATCCTGATGAGCTGGACAAGTACCGTAAGGAGATGGATGATAATGGATGGGAATATGGTGAGGATGAGGAAGAGTTGTTTGAACTGGCTATGCATGACCGGCAATACCGTGATTATAAATCGGGTGTAGCCAAGAAACGTTTTATGGATGATTTACAACGTGCTCAGGATGCGGCTATGGTAAAAAGTGGCTTCGATGAGGAAACGATCCGAAAATATAAGCGTGCTAAGGCAGATCCTATTATTGCACCGGATAAGGGGCAGATTTTATGGGAAGTTTCCGTGGAAGGTCCTTCTATGGCACCGTTTGTCGGACGGAAATACCAGCATGATGAAGTGTTCTGTTATATTTCCACTCCGTGGGGAGAGTATGAAAAGATTTTTGCTAATTTTACAGGACGTATTGTAGAAGTTTGCGCCCAACAAGGAGCTGTAGTTAATAAAGGTGATGTTATAGCTTATTTGGAAAGAACAGAGTTTACTGCATGATTTAAAGGTGCTATATAGCTTTTTTTATCCGCTATGGCAAGTGTTGAATTTGTCATGGCGGATGTTTTTATCTTTTCATTCTTTTAAAATTTGCATTCATTCAGTTATGTGTTATCTTTGTTGCCATGCAGAAAAAACAGGTAGATAAGAAAAAATATATGAGAAAGCTGTATCCGTGGTTGCTGGGAATGATTTTAGGAATAATGCCTTGTATCGTTTCAGCATCAGAAAATGACAGTATAAAAGTCGAGAGTCTGCTTCAAAAAGCTGCCCGGTTGCCGGCCGATAGCTGTAGGATATTGTTTTTTGCCCAAAATCTATTAGGGGTTCCATACGTAGCGAATACATTGGATGGGACAGATGAAGAGAGATTAGTTGTTCATTTGGATAAGGTGGATTGTACCACATTAGTTGAAACAGTACTTGCATTGAGTCTCGCTGACAAGTATGGGAAAAGTGACTTTGAAAGTTACAAAAAAGCGTTGCTGTGTATCCGCTATCGGAATGGAAAACAAGCCGGTTATGTCTCGCGTTTACATTACTTCAGTGATTGGATTAAGGATAACGAACAGAAAGGAATTGTACATGAACGTACAGGGGAATTAGGGCTTGCTGTATCACAAATCTTGAATTTGGATTTTATGTCCACACACTCTGACAATTATCACCGGTTGAAAAATAATCCTTCCATGATATCCCAGATGATTGAAATAGAGAGAAAATGGAAAAATGTTCCTGTTTCTTATATTCCTAAAACAAGTCTGAACGTTTCTTCTGAGGAGTTGGATATAAAGAATGGGGATATCATAGCGATTACTACCAATATAAAAGGGCTGGATGTGGTGCATACAGGATTTGCCTGTTGGGTGGATGGTAAATTGCATTTGCTTCATGCTTCATCGGTCATGAAGAAAGTTATTCTAGATTCTCAGACTCTTTTTGAATACTCTAAAAATAAGAAAGCCCACACGGGGGTGCGGGTTATTTCTTTTTTGAAACCGTAGAGGACGTATCTTGTTTGGGCGGAAATGTAGGGACGCATTTCATAAGATAAAGTATCTTCTTTTGTCTTTTAAGCATGTAGTTGCCAGGTCTGCTTGAATTGAATTTGCGAGGATTGGGAAGGCTGGCTGCAATTAGTGCGCATTCTTCCGGTGTCAGTTTGCTGGCATTCTTGTGAAAGTGTTCACGAGCTACTGCTTCGGCACCATAGATGCCATTTCCCATTTCTATAGAGTTCAGATAGACTTCCATAATCCGTTCCTTGTTCCAAAATAGTTCTATCAAGGTGGTGAAATACACTTCAAGTCCTTTCCTGATCCAAGAAGAAGCAGGCCACAAGAAAATGTTTTTAGCTGTCTGTTGGCTGATAGTACTGGCACCTCGAGGGCGTTTTCGGTTCTTGTTTTCTTTTAAGGCTTTCTCTATTTCTTTGAAGTCAAAACCATTATGCTCGGCAAAGCGATTGTCTTCAGAGGCAATAACAGCCATAGGCAGATGCGGGGATATGTTTTCTTTAGGTATCCAAGAGTGTTTCCACTTTATATCTTCACCATGAATGATTTGCTGGGTAGTACGGATAAACATCAACGGGGTAAAGTAAACCGGAATAAAGCGTAAAACGATAACTGCGAGAATGGAAGAACCAAAGAAAAAAAGCAGCAGATTACGGATGAATTTTAAAATCTTTTTTTTCATGCTTGTGTATTAAAACCAATTTCGGGCAGAAATAACCTGTCCGAAATTGGTTTATTTTATATGTTATTCCAATGTTGTGACCGTTGGTTCGGGCGTATTGGATACGCTCTACAATAACGTCATCGATATCATTTCAGTGTCCCTGCTTCCGCTTGCTGAATCATCTGTTTGCTGGCATACATATATACTTCTACACGACGGTTGA
>ERZ791682.30-NODE-30-length-156769-cov-15.1322_pt1 | contig 156769 bp, 92 predicted proteins | sample MGYA00509958_ERZ791682 | MGnify/ENA primary metagenome ERZ791682 (study PRJEB30046, sample SAMN00715194) | human gut metagenome | study: EMG produced TPA metagenomics assembly of the A metagenome-wide association study of gut microbiota in type 2...
ATCTGACTGTTAATCAGAGGGTCCTTGGTTCAAGTCCAAGAGGAAGAGCAAAAAAAGAAGCCACCTGAATGGGTGGCTTTCTTTTTTCAATATCATTAATAGAACTTTCTTTTAAAGAGAGTTACGTATAATCACTTTCGTCGGGTTACGCTTATATATTATATTTTTATTCAAGATAACAGAAGCCGCAGCCTTCCCCATCATCTCAAAATCTGTAGAAATGACAGTAATACCTCCTTCCAATATTTCTTTTACAGCTGTGTCATTATAAGAAATCAAACCTATTTCCTTACCTAACTCATATCCTTTCTTCTTTGCCAGTTTAATCAAGGATACATCATCCGTATCATATCTACTAAAAGTAATATAAGCATTCCCTTTACGGAAATTTTTCTCTTCTACATTCGATTCTATAGAATATGGCAGTTCACTTTTTACACAATAGTGCAGAAAACCATCAATTACTTGTTGTGCATGAATTGCTTCCGGACGCGCTATCAGAATCAGTTTTTCATATTTTTTCAACCGATCCTGCAACTGTAAAAGACTACAATAGATATCATAGCCATAATCTTGATAAATACAACTATAGTTACCACTCAATCCTTGTTGGTTATAATCTATGATTATTCTTTTTTCAGCCGGAATCAGGTTTAAAACATCTGTCACATCTTCCTTCAAAAAAGTAGCTATAATATAATGCGTATAATTGCCCAAGTTTTCTTTAATGAGTTTCTCAAAAACTTTATAGTTATGATGATGAAAGTAAATGTCAATATCTCCCACATCTTTCAAAGATTTGAAGATAGAACGATAGATCTGTTCACGCATCACATTCATCTTATCCAATAACAGAAATACATGATAAGAATGGTTTATAGAGACCTTCTTTACAAAATACCCTTTTCTATAAATTGCTTCAATTACCCCCATCTCCAACAAGTAATTCAACCCTTTCAGCAAAGTCTCCTTACTCATGCGCAATTGCGTTTGCAGTTGGTTAAGTGAAGGTATTTGATCGCCTATCTGAAGTGTTCCATCTTCAATTAGTGAATTAATATAATCCACTAACTGAAGATACTTCATTCGTGAAGCAGGTTTCTTCTGTTCCGTTATATCAAGATTTTCGTTTTGCATTACGACCAAGATTAAATAAAATTTTAGCAAATATACTTAAATACCATGATAAAGCAAACTATTAGACAGACAAAATCTTGTACCTTCTCCACACTCTCACAAGAACAATATTTTATTCAAAATATATTGAGTTATTCATAACACTTTACTGCAAATAAAGCTGCTGGAATCAGGCCGGAAGGATGTTCCAGAACGATTCTGATCTCATCCGTAACCAACTTCTCTGGAAATATAATCTCATTTATCGATTGATGATTATCATTCTTCTCATAAATCAATTGATTTGTGCCATCATATATTCTATATTTCTCTACACAGAACGGCATTTTATATTCCGGATGTGTCATTTGAACTGTTTCCATAGGCTGATCATAATCTGTATCAAAAAAGAGAGAGAGCTTCCCGACAGAAATAGCAGCATCCCATTTAATTGTCAAAGTCGGATTCGGATCTTTCAATTCTGCCACCCAAGCATTGGGTGATTGAACTGGACGGTCAATACCATTATTAATATTCGAAACAGGAAAAGCATAACAGTCTTTTTCTGTTCGAATAGCGATATTATATCCCTCTGGTCTCCGCTTCGGACACCAGAATTCAAATTCCTCTATTCCAATATCTTCTGGGGGAGTTTGTTTTCCAAAATTGGAAACAGCTTCATTCACCGTATTAAATACAGACAAAATTCCAGTAATCCTTTCTTGAGTATATTGCAACTGCACCAAAGGATTTTTCTTGAAAACAAGAAAAACATATTGCTCCTCCGGCATCACAGTTCCAAAAACTAACTCTAACTGTTGTTTACCTTGATGCAAAGCTAGTATTTTAGTTTCCAGAACCACATCCGGAGTATGATTGAATGCTTTACTGCTAATACGAAGTTCCACTTCCAAAGCTGTTTCTTCAGAAGCACAAAGATCAACTTGCACTTTTCCCAATACATCCCCTTTTTGTAAAGGAATCATTTGAGCTACAGACTCATCCAGCACCTGCATCTCCCCATCCGCCGGAAACCCCTTAAAATGGTACTCACTGGATGCAGTCAAAGTAGCTTTCGTTACCAAATTCTCTTCGTCCCTGATTATCATATCAGGGATATACTGCCCCATTCTTGATAATTTCTTCTGCAATTCAGATACTTTCCCTAAAGAATATACTTCTCTCGGAGAGATGTTTTCTTTCAGACACATCGCCGCAGCCATCGCAACAGCCTGAGCACTGTGTGCAGAAGTAGCCATTACACGGGTTGAACCGAAAGCAACATGCGATACACTAATAATTCTTCCTGCAAGGAAAAGATTCTCAATTCCCCTGCTATAAAGACAACGGTAAGGAATCTGATATACCCCTTTCGCATGCCACTGATTACAAGCAGATTCCTCACCGAACACGCCGGCTGCCGGATGTAAATCAATACTCCATCCGCCATAAGAGACCGCATCTTCATGATGTCTTTGTTCTATGACATCCTGCTGGATCAGCATATAGTCGCCTTCAAACCTTCTGCTCTCCCGTTTTCCGGGAATACAGCCTACCCATTCCAGCGTCATTGTCTCCGCTTCCGGATATTTACCCGAGTTCTTGATATAATCCCACGCTCCATAAATAACCTTCCACAGTTCCCATTTAATTTGTTCGGTATCATGTACCGTATCCAAGTCGCCACCATATTCAACCCACCATAATTTACAACCATGTTCTTTCGCATTGAAACTACGAAATCGGGGAACAGTCTTCGTAACATCCATTGCATAAGAAGGAGCTACATATTTAACCGGCTTGCCAGTATCCTTTGTGTAGAAATATAAACTGTGTCCCAAAAGTTCACCATAATCCTCTGCCGGTGCAAACTTTTCGCCAAACTCCTCTCTGCTTTCAGCCCCCATACGGTAAGGAGCCCCGGAAAGAAAACCGACAACGCCATCACCGGAAGCATCACAAAATAAAGGAGCAGTTATTTCGTACATAGTACTGTTCTGGCTACAAAACCCTCTGACACTTTCTATTTTATGACCGGCACTCTTTTTTACCTCATACACGCAAGTATTCAGCAATAAAGTTATATTTGGTTCGCTTACCACCTTGTCAAGCATGACAGAATCAAAAATGATCGGATTCCCCTCCGAATTACGGAACGTATTTTCCACCATAATTTCATCTATCACACCGCCTTCACGCGCCCAGCGATTATTATTTCCCATATGAGAAGTTGCTCCAAGCATCCACAACCTTATTTCGCTGGAACCATTCCCCCCCAATACCGGACGATCTTGTATAAGTACCACTTTCAGACCTTGGCGAGCCGCGGTTATAGCAGCACAAACCCCTGAAATACCTCCGCCTACTATTACAAAATCAGCCTGAAGGACATCCGTGTTAAACATTCTCACACTATTAAACTTATCAAGTACCATCTTCTCGTATCTAATTAATTTTACTTCTATTTTAGCTCTAAACCTACTTTTCTATCTGTATCACCTTACGCAACCGGATGTCGTCAGACGCACTTCCTACAAGCACTTCGTAACTTCCCACATCATAATCAAAATCTTTCAATTCCGTCTTATAATAAGAAAAAGCATCCTTATCCAACGTTATTTCTATTTCTTGTACGGTATTTTTCCTAATAAAATGCTTGGCAAACCCTTTAAGCTCCTTATAAGGTCTTTCAACCTTCGGGTTTATAGGTCGAATATATACCTGTGCTGTTTCTGCTCCGTCATGCTTCCCTGTATTTTTTACAGTAAACCGAATCTTAACCACCAAGTCTCTGCCTTTTTCCCTATCTATACGTAAGTCAGAGTATTTAAACGTGGTATAAGACATTCCATAGCCGAATGCAAATTGAGGTTTCGTTTCACTGACATCATAATGCCTATACCCCATAAAAAGTCCCTCTTTATATTCTACCCGCTTATCACCATCCACATCGTAATAATATGGATAGGCCGGATTATCTTCCCATTTCTTTTCAAAAGAGATAGGTAGTTTCCCACTGGGGTTTACCTTCCCAAACAGAATTTCAGCAACAGCCGTTCCACCCTCCTGACCGGCATACCACAAATGTAACAAAGAAGGAACTTTATCTATCCATTTTGACATATCCACATTTCCACCCGCATTCAGCAACACAACCGTATTGGGATTGGCAGCCGTAATACACTGTACTAAACTATCCTGATATTCGGGCAACTCGAAAGGACGATCATTACTTTCACGTTCACTACTTTCATTAAATCCAATGTTCACAATAGCCACATCAGATTTCCTGGCAATCTCTACAGCCTCATCAAAAAGCAATCTATCCTCTCTCCATCCAAAAGAAATATCAACAGGATGCACATTAGCAAAATATTCAAGGACAACAGGATATTCCTTCCCGGCCTCCAACGCCAATACAGTCTCACGAGTCGTTATTCCTTGGTCTCTCCACTCATTAATCAGCATTTCCGTACCAATCTTCAAGCGGAACCCATCGAATCCTCTGACTATGAACCGGTAATTAGCAGTCTTCTCCGGACGTACGACTCCACTCCATCGCATGGAACAGTGGTCATACGGAATACCTTTGTTTTCGGCAGCAATATGCCAGCCGTTACCTATATTAACAATCGTATCTATCACAGTTCTTGCCGGCGCTCCCTTTAAACGAATATTATCAAAGTATTCAGCTTTAAGTCCTTTAATCCGACTCCCCGCTTCTGTGTAAAAAATTGCATTAACAACTGTTTCTGTCAAGGTAGGTACTCCGGATGCATACGAAATCTGAAGATCCTGTCCGACATTCTTTAACCCATCCAATACTGAAACAGAATGAAACGGAAATGTATAAGAACTTCCACCTCCCGATATATAAGAGTTTGCATTAGGACCAATCACAGCAACTGACTTCACTTTTGAAGGATTCAATGGAAGTAGATCATTCTCATTCTTCAATAATACAATACCTTCTCTAGCCAACTCCAATGCCACTTTTGCCGCTTCCGGATTATTGTATGGAATAGAGCTATCCAACTGTTCATTATCAAAAAAACCGAACCGAAACATTATCCTCAGAATTCTCTTCACTTTCTCGTCAATAGTCGCTTCCTTCACTTTTCCAGCTTTTATCGCAGGCATCAGATTCTCCTTATTCATCCATTTGGCACGCGGCATTTCCAAATCCAAACCACCATTAGCAGCCTCCACAGCGTCATAAGTAGCCGACCAGTCACTCATAACAATTCCATCAAATCCCCATTGTTTTCTCAACACCTGATTATTCAAATAATCATTCTGCGTGGCATGTACTCCATTCACCGGATTATAGCTATCCATAACGGCACCCGCACCAGCTTCCTGAATGGCGGCTCTATAGACAGGCAGATATATTTCATGCAACACACGCTCATCAATATCACTGCTTACATTGTTCCTGTCCCACTCCTGATTGTTCGCAGCATAATGTTTCAGAGTAGCCACCACTTTCTGATCCTGCAATCCTTTTACGTAACCTATAGCTACCTGAGAGTTCAAATATGGATCTTCCGTGAAATACTCAAAATTTCTTCCGCACAAAGGAGAACGAACGATATTCACACCCGGTCCCAATAATATATGTACACCACGTGCTTTAGAATCTCTCCCCAATTGCTTTCCCAATTCATACACCAGCTCTCTGTTCCAGGTCGAAGCAGTCAGTACCCCTGCCGGATAAGCTGTCGATTTTCCATCTTTATGCGTACCGACAGGACCATCCGTCAACTTTATCTCGGGCACGCCCAAACGTTCGATTCCCCTTATATAAAAGCCTTTATATCCTCCTATATAATCTAATTTTTCTTCCAATGTCATGCGGTGGAGCAAATCATTCGTCCTGTCCTCCACAGGAGCTGTTTTATCTTTATATATCTGAGCAAAGCCGCCCATAGAAAAACAACTCAAAATCCCAGCGATCATTAAATGCTTCATCATTCTATTCTACTATTTGTTATTTAATATACTTGGAGATAACCTCTTTCCACACTGCATAACCTTCAGCCGTCAGATGTAACCCATCCTCCCGATAATGTTCCGGAAATAATTCCCCTTTTGGTGTAAACATCGGATTATATACATCTGCGTAAGCAGTATTCATTTGTTGCTCTACAAACTCTTTTATCAACGCATTTGTCTGCTCGATCCTCTCTTTGTCCTTCAATCTCCGCACAGACGGTTTGATAGAAATAAAGATAATTTCCGCTTCCGGTTTTTCTTTCCGGAGAATAAAGAACAATCTCTTAATCTGCTCCAATATTTCATCCGGAGTCCATTGGTAACCAATATCATTATCTCCTTCGTAAACAAAAATCTGTTTAGGATGATAAGGGCTTATCAAGCGGTCTTTGTAATTAATCAAATCTATTGTTTTCGTGCCGGAAACTCCCCGGTTAAGAACCGGCTTCCCGGGAAAATCATCTGCCAAAGTTTTCCAATTCTCCATCGTCGAACTACCCACAAAAAGAATCAAATCTTTTGCCGGAGGATTGATGGAATCCGCCTTTTCATAACGCTTCATTTTCTGTTCCCACTTCAGTTGTTGTGGCAGTTTAGGCACTCCCTTTATGCGTTCGCATGGAATCGGTTTTCCACGTAAGAGTATCCTTCCCAAATAAATTGTAGACTGATCATACTTTTCAGGATGAGCTGTTATATCCTCCCATTGTTTATTACCGAGTATTTTTTTCTTGTCAGCTTTCTCAGAAGAGACTCGAATAGTTACTTGATGAATACCTTTTTTCAACTTTATCACATCATACTGCCCCCGATAACGATTGTTACACCAAGAATTAAAACGATTCAAAGTATAATTCCCGATACGATCATTCGCCTCATATAGATGAAAACCTTTAGTACTAATCTCTTTCAATCGAACAAATTTTCCATCAATCAGAACTTCCACTTGCCCTACTTCTGGACCGCCAATATCAAATAAGCCTATCATATCTCCTTCAAAGCCAAAAGAAAATGATGACCCTTCCTTACTACTAGTCATCACTGTATCGAACCAGCCAGAAAACTTCTTTAAAGAAGGGGTCACTGATGTATTAATCTCTTTCCATGAATTATCAAAAGAAGCAATCTGTGAAGGGATATACATTTCGGCTTCTTCCCACTCCGAACCGAAAAGCGGTTCAGGAAGCATATGTACCTGCGAAGCACTATTTTCTTTTCGTATTTTCTCCAGTCCTCGTGCAATCGCGGAAGCATATAAGTTCCCTCCATCAGTGATAGGGTGTACCCCGTCATTAGAGAATAAAATTTTCCCAACGGCAACTTCTTTGGTCCCTTTCCAAAGTAGCTTACCAGCCTTTTCAAGTGCTGCCGCCTCCATGCCTAAATGAATAGAAGAGAGTTGGTAATACGTTGCAATATCTTCCAATCTTTTAATCACTTGTGGAACATCCCCTTTCTGATAGACAGTAGCCTGATTCGTATAAATCGTATAAATCAAACAAATATCCGTATGAGGATTCTCTTTTATAATCTTTCGGATCATTCCCTCCATTCCGTCAGGATAACCACCATTTACGGCAAATTCAATAAAAATAAGATCCGGTTTGTACTGTAATACTTGTTCCCGAATCCGGAAAGCACCCAAATCCGTACCCGTACCAGACACTCCGGCATTAATCCATTTAAAACAGGTATTAGAAAAAGTATTTTCCATGTATCGGGTAGTTTGCAAACGATAGCAATAATCTCCTTGCGTTATGCTACCACCAATAAAAGCAACCGTAATTTCCTGCTCTTTCTTTATTTTTGAGTAAAAGTTAGGAAGCCCCTTTCTTACCGTACATTCTTTCTCATCATAATAATTTCCGAGTTGTATCAATGGAATTTCCTTATCTGCCGTTGTATACACCAAAGGAGAGGCCCCTGCCTGCGAAGCAGCAATCTTATCCAAATCAGCGCGACTTTGTCCATAAACGCAGGGAAATACCGTCATTAATACCATTCCTGCAATAATAGTCCCTAATTGTCGTATCTGTATCATTTTCATTTTGAATTAAGTATGATTTCCTCCGTTTTATCTACCTGTCCTTTCGAACTCACCGTTACTTTGACAATGGCTTTTTCGTCCATTCCCAATTTATAGAAACTCCATTCAAAGGGATAAGAAGAAACAGTACAAGATTGTCCATTACACACCACCGATACCGACATTTCTTTTTCCTTAGCCGGCGCAGTTTCAGCAAACCCATATACTGAATCCCATCCGAATGGAGAACGGATACGGAATAAGAACACCTTACCGAAAGGTTCTCCCATATCAACCACTTTTATTCCATTTTTCAATACAGGGTAACGATTCTCCTTGCGAGTTTCAGCTAAAGGAAACGCCAAAGCCCTGAAACCTTTCCCCGGAACAGATACCTTAATCGCATTTCCAACCCGGTTTACTTTTGCTGTCTTCCCTTTCTCCGTATATTGTACAATATCACCTTGACCAACCAATTCGGCAACCTTGTCCAAGCGAATAGTAAGTGATTCTTCTTGTTTAGATTCACCGGATAAAATCACCCAAAAATACTTATCGGAAACCGCAGTCAGATAGTTTACTGTCGGATTATCTATCTGAATCAACCCTTTCTTTATCCAAAGCTTTGCCTTGCTGTCTCCAAATATTTTCCCCTTCTCATTCCCGTAGATACGGTTCGTAAACCATACAAAGCCTTCCTGCTTGCAGAATGGAAAGTTAATATTCCCATTAGAACGTTCTATAGCTTCAGACACCAGGTAATCCCACGTAAATGCCAAATGGGGCGGAATATGGTGATAATAGATAGAGCTTACATCCGGACCCTTATAAGGAAAGTCTGGTGACAGAGTAATATCTGTATATCCTGTAGCATAATATCCCGGATAATTTGTAAACCGCCCAATCACTCCATTCCGGGCATAAGTCTCGTAAATAGGCTTACGAGTATATTGATAGAGACGAAGCAGATGAGGAGCCCAGTTACTCATAAAGACCGGACGCACTTGCTTTCCCTTTGTCCGCAGGAAATAAGTGGAAGGCTGTTCAAAACCTAGTCCGACCGGTGAAACAAGCCATTCCGGCACTTGCTTCTCTTGCGCATCGTTCGCCACGCGGGGGAATCCCAGACGATATTTCTCTTTTCCTTTCCACCACAGGTTTGTATTCCCATCAAAACGGTTTCCCGGATGAATCGTTTGTAAATCCTCTGTAACGGTAGGGAAAGATCTGATTCCCGCGATGGTATTAGAAGCTCCATATTGAGCCGCTTTCAAATATTTCTCTTCTTTTGTCAACTCATACAAGTCAATCAAGTCCCACCACGGAGCATACACATTCGTATTATAAAAAGACATCAATCCCACCGGTTGGGATGAGTTCTTATATATCTGCAAATCTATATACCGGTCGGCTGTAGAAGTAGCAAACCGTTTCCATTTCTCGTCTCCTGTCAAATTATAAGCGGAGATAGCCTGCACCCAAGAGAGAACTTGTGTAGAATATCCCTTTGTTTTTCTCAATGTATCCCCCGGCAAAGCAATAGAAACCAGCCACGGATTCAACCCTCCTAACAGACGATGTAAACCTTCATAATAAGAAGTATTGAACTGGGAATTAAAAGGATTGAGCCGAAACGTCTCAAGCGTCTTGTTGTATCCGCTTGGAACCAGGTCTGTAGCCCATCTGTATCCACTCCGAGACAATGTATATTCTATTGTTGGCAAAGAGCGTGACAGATAAAACTCCTCGTCTTCCGAGAGGACAGACGCTGCGATAATTGCCAAAGGAGCAGCATGTACTACCGTCGGAGCCGTTTCCGGATCCCCTTCAATATCATAGAATCCTTTAAGATGGGCATCCCATCCGCCATACTCTTCATTACGCATCAAATCCAGAATATTAAACATTGCCTCAGTCAGTGATACCTCTTTTTGCTTCCTGTAATCTTTTACCTTATATACTTGATCCGAAATATATTCTATCACCTCATTCCAACCTGCCGGAAGTATGCCTACCACAAACTTACGTTCAATCACCTGTCCTGCCTTCACATGAGAATCCTTCATCCCCATAACAGGAGCAAAAGCTACCGGCTGAACCACATTCTGCTCATTCTTGACGGAAAATCCCATCGGAGAAAAATCTACACTTCCCCATTCTTGCGGGAAAGTACTATCATCCCCACATATAAACGATGACATTACTCCACCCAAAGGAGTAGCAGATTCTGCAATAGCTAACGGCTGTTGCATCATTGAAGAAAGCATCATCACCGGATGTGAAGAAACTCGTTTATACTGAAACATCGGCGAAAGAAGTATATTACTCATATTCGGTTGGGGCACAGGCTGAAAAGCTGAAAGCCCCATACTATACATTCCATCAGTAGCCGGACGACAAGATAATCTCACCTCAACATGATTGCCTTTGGCAGGCAGCGTCCAGTAACCAGTGATAGAAGATCCATTCTTCGTAATATATTGTACTTCAATACTGTTATTGTCCTTGTTCACAGCTTTCACCGGAATAGCTTCACTGAGCACTCCCGCAACATAAGGATTCAAATAATCCTCGTCAGACTGTACCGTGTATTCTTTTCCACCAACAGTAAATGAACTTTTTGACACCGCATTCTTCCAGGAAGGAAAGAATTTATCATTATCTACCGGACTTTGCTCCGCAGTAATAAGAAATACCTTATGGTCTTCCATAGTAGACAAGAAACGGCGCCAGGTTCCTTTCACCTTAATTTCTGTCCGGCAGGCAATCGCCTGGTTGTTTGCTCCAGCTTTTACAAAACTCACCCGAATATTCGGATTCTCTATATTAGCCACCACCTCTGCATCGGGCGATAATAAAAGCGGAGTAGACACATTATCAAAACCCGAACCTTTCGTCTCTATTTTAACGGGATTTTTTCTCCATTTGCCCACTTCTTTTCTATCCATCTCATTGGGGTTGATAGAGTGATCTTTTACCAATAGGATTGCGTCACATCGGCCGAAATTCCTCTTCGTATCATGCAATCGCAATAATACCTGTTTTTTTGCCAACTGCACACAGCCTGCATTTTCCCAATAGAATCCGACTTTTCCATGTTTTCCAGATTCTTTCATTGGTTTCTCATCCACACTTAAACGGAATAAGCGTGTCCCCGGCAGTTTATCATAATCCGCTGACCTCACCCATACATTATAGTCTCCTTCTTCCATTATATTGACGACCGTAAGCGCATCAAACTGTTCATCAAGACTTCCGCCACCGTTCAAACGGAGCATTGCACTCCCCATGCAATCTGCCGATCTATCTGTTGACCATTTTCCTTTGAACTGAAAAGCCTCAGCTTCAATCAAATATTTATCTTTTTGCGCATATATATTCAATCCTCCAACCACCAAAAAAAGGGTGCAAACAAGATTCTTTACTATCCAGTGATTTATGCTCATATCCTATTTATATTTAATCTTTAAAACCGTCAAGCCATATGCATCAATCGTTACATTCCAATTCTCCACTCCATCTACAAGTGTAGAATGACCTTGATTATTCAAGCTAGCAACGTTCTTCACCCGGATTTTCTTTCCAGAGAACAAACATTTCGTATCCATTTCAATCAGAGAAGTCTGCTTTTCATCATCATTATTCAGCAAGATAAGGAAAACTGTTTTCTCCTTCTCGTTCAAAGCAGCCATATATTCTATATAAGGATTATCCAGTTTAAATAATCCCGGACGCATTATCAAATCGGCTTTCGTACCAAATACCATACCAGACGTAAAACCATAAGTTAGATGGGGGCCCACTTTAGGAGTAATGAATCCACCCGGATAAGTTATCCCGCCATTTGAACGGAGAGATATTTCAGACAATAAATAGTCGGTAATCCATCCCACCTGCCACCAAGCATGATGTGGATAAGGTCCGGCTCCATTATTCATCGAGTCCCAATAATAGGAAGCGACTCCCGTTTTAAAATCCACAAATGCATCTCTTCCTATGGCAGCCGCACGTGCCATATTCAAAAATAATGAATCTTTTGTCAGCCTATACATCCGTACGAACATTCCGGCATGGCTAGCCAATAATATTGGTCCGCGATGATTGGCAGAACCAGCTACTCCACCATGCTCAAAACTCAATCCCACCTGACTGATCTCCCAATCTTTTCGTTCTATCCCTTTCACTTGTTTTACTACTGACGTCGGTATAGGATGCGTATAAACCGATGCCGTATAAATCTTAGCAGTTGATATAGCAGCTTCCTTATACTTTTCGTTTTTCGTCACATTATACAGTTCCAATAAGGCTTGTGTACTTTGGGCTGTGGCGAAATCCGGAACAAAACGAGTATCACCGCAAACGCCTAGGAAATGTCCTTTCTTTACAGCGTTCTCCACATACCAATCCGCTCCTTGTATAGCTGCCTGCAGATATTTCTTATCTTTCAATATCTCGTAAGCAATCAATAATCCATAAAACGTTGGTCGTAAATCTGTAATATCAGTAAAAGTAGGCTTTAATGTCTTATTCTCATAAGCTACTTCCCATTGTCCGTTGGGCTTCATCCATTCCAACAAACGGTCGGCAGCCAGTTTGACATGCTGTTTTAATTCCTTCTGCTGCGGTTCAAAAAGCAGAATATTACCCATATCCATCAACATATAATAAGTGGTTGCAATGGGTTCCGTATAAGGTCCCCACTCTTCGGTAAACCGTTTACTTTTATACAAATAATACTGTCCGGCAGAGGAACCACAAAGGAAATCTTCCTCCGCATGTTGTTGCATCAATTTAAAGTTCAACGCATTCGGCAGTCTTTTCTGTGTCAAGCGAGGATCATCCGTCAACTTTGCCAACATCCACATAGCTCCATAATCGGAGTTTTTCATGGCATCTTTTTCTGAATCATACACACCACCCAGATAGTCTTGTGCTCCAATTGTTACTCCCTTATATACAAGGTTATGCCATTTGGAAGTGCTGTCATTAGTAAGATATGCGTGCATATCATAAAGTCTTTGTGTCAATGAATATTTTGTCTGTTTCAACCTTAGAAAATCAGTGAAACGATAAATATCATTAATCGTATGTTTCAATACAGCATACCAATCTGCTTTCTGAATAGTATAACGGAAAGAGAAAGAAAGACTGTCCCCTACATTCATCAATGAATTCTTCTCTCCCAACACAGGATGATAAAGTGTAGGCGAGAATTCCCCTTCCCGGTTCATAACCGACAATCCGAGTTGCCATTCCGCATGCATCTTTTTATCCTTCGGCCAGGGATCTCTGCCAGTACCAGGTTCCGCTGTTACAGCAATAGTCACACCCTTTCTATCCGTTATCAGTGAGGATAATGTAGAAGCAGTACGTTCTCTTGCCACTACCGGTATGTCGGGGATTCCCTGACCATAGCCATACGCTTGTACAAAGTCTGTATTTATAGCATTCCCCTGAAATATTCCGGGAACGGTAGCCCATTGGAAATTATATTTATCTATTGAAACCAGCGAAGGGGTTGCCAAAGAATAATAACCTGTCTTCTTGGAATGCAATATAAAATCAACTTTTATATCATTCTGATGAAGAGAATCCATACACCATTTTTCCGTAATCCGCATCGTCTCATTTTCGTATCGGAAACAGATTTCTGTATCAGAAACACGTTTCACTGCCGAAGGATAAAAAACTATATTCTCTCCTGCTTTATTCATGGCAACAGCATTTGTGTTCTGTTGCCATGAAGGTATAATATAACGATATTGCGGAGCCGGGAAAAGAATCTCTTTTCCCGTATTATCATATAGTGCCTGTGGTGCCGTTTCCGGTTTTGAGGAAGCATATAAAACATTATGCTGATACTTAGCTATTTCCATTATCTCCCAACCATTCGTTCCCTTCACTTTCAACGTTTCTAATGTATATCCACCAACGCCCTTTTTCCATCCAAGTTCAAGTTGCTCATTAGTCAATCGCACAACGGACAATTCCTGGGCTGATAAAGCGATAGATAAGCTTAAAACTACGACTACAGAAAAATAGTTAATGAAATTCTTTGGCATCCCTTTCATTTTTATCAGTTATTCTTTTACTTCAATATTTAATTTCACTTGCGAATAATTACTTCCATCATACCAGTCAAATACAACCTTATAAACACCGGGAGTATTGTAAGTGTAGGTATAATCTTTGGAAGTAACACTATTTAAAGAGACTCCTTTATCGGGAGTACCTTTTCTGATATAAACAGGTTTGGAGATAACCCAATCGTCATTAGTTGGCTTATTAGTACCTCCTATTAACACTAGCTGTTGAAGAGTTACATTCCAATTTCGGTTCGGATTTAAACAGTCAACGGCTGTCCACCAATCTTTCGTAGACATCTTCGCTAAATTACTCCTAAAACCTTCCGGAGAAATCAAGTCCATTTCGAACGTTCTGACAATCCAATCATTCCGTTTCTCTACAGCTTCCTCTTCATCTTTATGATGAAAAGCCACAAATATCCGGGCATTAGGATCATCACCAGCAGCTTCTTTCAGACTAACTTCACCTGAAGGCGTTTTATCTGCTCCTGTCGAGAAAGCAAATTTATCTGACAAATCAACCCACGTAGCAGCTTCTACATGTCCCTTTTCGTACACACCATCAAAATCTGTTGATATTTTAAACTTTAAAAGTTGATCCACATCATAACGCACCCATGTCGAAAAATTCACCACGATGTCATTATCCGCATAAAACCTTTCTCTGAAATCAAAGTTATGTCCACTTTCTCCGGAATAGAAAACTACATTGCTGGCATTATTACCTGTCAAACTAAACGTTATAGGCTCTCCTACCTTACATTCCACTTTATCCGGCAAGACACTCAACGAAGCAGGAATCTCTTCTTCTACTTTACCTTGCACCTCCACAGTAAGCTTCGTCAATGCATGATCATTGCCATTATACCAGTCGGATGTGGTTTCGAATACAACCTCATAGATTCCCGGTTTAGTATATACGTACTTATACTCATCCATCGTGGTACTGATATTCTTCAACGCAACGCCCGTATCCGGAGTTGTTTTTCGGACATCAAAAGCCTGCGAAATAACCCAGTCTACATTCTTCGGCTGATTAGCTCCACCATCAATTAATATCTGGCTGGTAGAAGCAACATTCCATGTCACTGCTGGATTTTCAAAATCAACCACCTTCCAGCCCATAGTAGACATCGTAGCCAAATTGCTTCGTACCCCTTCGGCAGAAACGCAGTCAAGTGTGATGGAACGAATAATCCAGTTGTTCTGCCGTGCTTTCTGTTCATCTTCATAACGGAATGCAACAAATAACTTTGCATCCTCTTCCGCACCGACATACTCTTTCAAATTTACCTCCCCGGAAGGAGTCTGATCATCCCCTACTGAAAAACGGAACTTATCAGACAAGTCAATCCATGTAGCTGCTTCCACATTCTCCTTGTCATAGATTCCACTAAAATCAGAAGAGACTAAGAATTTCAGATTATGATAAATATCTCCATAACGCACCCAAGAATTGAATTTGACCAACAGGTCACCATCCGCATGATATCTTTCTTTATAAGCATAATTATGCCCTACCTCTCCCGAATAGAACACTATATTATCCGGATTTCCGTTCAACTTGAAAGTTACAGGTTCGCCCACCTGATAGACTTGTTTATCCAGCGCCACGTTCAGTTCCACACTTGGAGCCTCATCTTCCATGCAGGAAACCAGCCCCACAAGTAACAAACCGCAATATCTTATTATATTTTTCATGTTCGATTATTTTAAACAGATAAAAAATCAATTACCAACCCTCATTCTGCGTCATTAGCTTGTTGACGGTAATCTCCGTATTCGGAATCGGGAAGAGAACATTACGGTCCGTTATATTCTGCCCTACTCTACTTGCATATTTGAATTCCGACGGAGCAGTCGTTGAAATTTCCGTACCAAAAGCCTTCATTGTAGCCACATATTCTCCCCAACGAAGCAGATCGAGTTTACGCATCCCCTCAAAGCAAAGTTCCCTAAACCGTTCTTTTTTTACTTCTTCCAAGAAATCCGTCTTAGCCAAATCTGCGGGAAGGTCCACTGTCGCATCAACAGTATGAATCGGCTTCCCATAAGCTCTTCTTCTCACCTGGTTGATTGCGTCGTACGCTTCGTCGGTAGGACCGTTAACTTCATTCTCTGCCTCTGCTTTCATCAGCAGGACATCACTGTAGCGGACAACAGGAAAATTTGTGGAATTAAAGAGACGTGCTTTTTGTCCTATTTCGTACTCTCTTCTCCATTTACCTGGGTTACGATTATATATCTGAGTAGCCGAGAACATTACTTTCTTAGTTACCTGAACCACTTCCACCTCCTGTGTTTCCTCATTGACCTTTGTTTCTTCCACTACATTATAGTAATAAGGAGCTACATTCCAGTCCTTACGCAAATCACCTTCTCCATATGAATCATAAAGTCTTTTAGAAGCCTTCATCGGACCTCCTGAGTAGCCTATTGATTCATCACGGCACAAAATGCCATTCTCCACTCCTACGGAGCCGGCCAAATCTACCGTACCAATTTTGTTACCATACATGCCTATTTCCCAGATACACTCCTTGCTTTCATTAATATCTTGCGAATGATTAATAAAGATTTGTTTATAATCGGGGTTCAACTCATGCTTCGTAGAAGCAATCACCTTGTTGGCATATTCCAAAGCATCCGCATAGCGCGTCTCGTCTTTCAGAGGTTCACCCGCCATTTTAAGAAATACTCTTGCCAAAATAGCCTGAACCCCCGTTTTGGTAATTCGTTCGTTATAGCCAAGTGCATCAATATCCAATACCAGTTTTTCCGCCTCTTGCATATCCTTTACAATCTGTTTGTAAATATCCGTCAATGGCGATTTCGCCAAATAGTTATCATTGGCAGACATTGTCGGAGCAAGTTTCAAAGGTACTTCACCAAAGAAAGAGGTCAGCAAATAATAGTAATATCCTCTCAAGAAAAGAGCCTCTCCCTTTGCTGCTTTCATCATGTCGGTATCCAATTCTTTACCTTCAACACTATACAACAGAAGATTGGCTCTGTTCACTCCTTCATACAACACTTCCCAGAAACGTCCGACATCCAGATCAGCGGCGTCCATTACGCCTGCACGGATATTAGTGTTATTAAAATTATTAGTATAAAAAGACTCGTCACTCAGTACAAATAAGCTAAAAAGTCCCTTACTGTACATTCTTCCGTTTGTGTCAATCAGACGATTATACACTCCGTTCAACGCCTGTAACAGTTCGCTTTCCGTATTATAATAATAATCAGGAGAAACAAAATCAGGTTCCTTATCAAGTATGTTCGAGCAGGAAGTTCCTAACAGACATACAGTCATCCATAACAATATATTATGCTTCATATATACGATTTGATTTTAAAGGTTTAAAAAGAAATATCAACTCCTAGTGTTAAAGTTCTCGGCCTTGGATAAGGAGACCAATCGAAAGAGGGCGTCAACGCTGTAGGGCGAGTAGAAACTTCCGGGTCCGGTCCTGAATATCTAGTCCATGTAATCAAGTTCTGCGCAGAAGCATATACTCTCAATGACTTAATATTTATCTTTTTCAGCCATGCGTTCGGCAATCTATATCCTAATGATACCGTTTTCAAACGCAAGAAAGAACCGTCTTCAATAGTACGCGACGAATAAACAGCCGGTCCTTGCCCACCTATCCGGTAGAGTTCGTTTGTCTGGTTCTCGGGAGTCCAACGGTTGGCAAACGAAGCAAACATATTGAGTGAGGTACGAGCATTCGGATCACCACCTTCAAACTCAATACGGTTGGCATTCAGCACATCACCGCCATAGCTCCATTGAAAGAATACGTTTAAGTCAAAATTCTTGTACTGAAAGTTATTACCAAATCCGCCGATATGCTTTGGATTCGGATTACCGATAATAGTCAGGTCATAGTCATTCACCACTCCATCGCGATTAATGTCCTTGAATTTGATATCTCCCGGCTGAATTTTCTCACGTGCATTTCCATTATTGGGAACACCGTCTTTCAATATATAAGATTCCCCTACCTTATCGAAATCTGTGTACTGATAAACTCCATCAAAAATATGTCCGTAGAACATAGCAATCGGATGTCCCGGAATGGCAATATAAGGATAAGCATTGTTGAAATTACCCCAGTTCACACGGCTTGCCAAACTCGGTTCATCATCGTTCAATGACAAGACTTTGTTGCGATTGAATGATATATTGAAGCTGGAAGTCCATGAGAACTCTTTCGTTTGTATATTTTTAGTGTCAATGGTCAGCTCAAGTCCCGAATTGGAAACCGATCCTACATTTCTATAAGCACACAAAAATCCCATACTAGGTGCCAATGTAGCATTCAACAGCAGGTCTTTCGTTTTCTTATAGTAATAATCTGCCGTCAACGAAATCCGATTATCCCAAAACGACATATCCAATCCAATATTAGTCTGTACGGTAGTCTCCCATTTTAGTTTAGGATTCCCCAACGTTTTCGGCACTACCCCTTTACCCGGTGTATTACCTGTACTGTACCCAGAGTCTGCCGTTATCTGTAAGGCTGTCAGTGCAGCATAGTCCGTCACACGATTGTTACCTGTCGTACCGATACCTGCCCTCAGCTTACCACTACTAATCCATTTTACATTTTTCACGAATTTCTCTTCACCAAATCCCCAAGCAGCGGAGGCAGACGGGAAATAAGCCCAACGGTTATCTTTTGGGAACTTCGACGAACCGTCGGCACGGAATGAAACGGTCAACAGATATTTGGACTTATAATTATAATCCGCTCTTCCTAAATAAGAAACCAAGCCGTTGGCTGTCTTGCTGATATTGGCGGACGTCAGCTCACCCTCATCCAGTCCGGCGATCCCCAACGCCTCATTAGGAACATTGATTGCTCTGATTTCATCAATAAATGTACTATTATCCTGCACAGTGAAACCGCCCAACACTTTCAGACGATGTCCCTTCTTCAAAGGAACATCATATGTCAACGTATTTTCGTTCAACAGGCTAGTTCGCTCCGTGTTGGTTATCCAACCATTCACCTTGTTATTGGTATGACGATGTCCCCCTCGAGAGTTAGAGTTGAAAAAGACTTCTTTCCGTTGATGTATCTTATTATATCCACCAGTAATCTTGAGAGTCAGGTTTTTTAAAATTTTATACTCAAAATAAGCGTTACCGATGAAATTGTAAGTAAACAATGGGTTATACTCATTCTCGGCTGCCATCAGAGGGTTGATACGAAGATCAGTAGTCGGATCGGTTGTCTCATCATACAAGTCATTCAGCAAATCACCGTCATTGACACCTGCCACTGGACGGTACCCCCACAACGCATACATCAAACTTGCCGTCGGACTAGTCTGCGATTCAGATACAATGGTACCATATTTCTTCGAATACGTATAATTAGCATTAATACCTACTTTTATTTTCTTAGTGATTGTCTGATCCAATACAAAACGACCTTGATATTTTTTGTAACCGCTGTTCAACATAATACCTTGCTGATCCACCAATGAACCGGAAACAGAGTATCTCGTCTTTTCAGTACCACCCCTGACAGCTATATTGTGGCTATGCACCAAAGCATCCCTATACACCTTGTCCTGCCAGTTAATACCTTCGATATTCCGATAATCTTCCAATGTCCTTTCGCCAGCCAAGTAGCGCTTACTGTAAACGTTGTAATCTGCTTCCAACTGATAACGCACAAATTCATAAGGGTCAAGCATTTCCTGCTTCTTGATAATCTGTTGTACACCTACCCAGCCACTATATGTCACGGTAGGCGAACTAACTTTTCCTTTCTTTGTAGTTACCAAAATTACCCCGTTCGCACCTCTCGCACCATAGATAGCCGTAGCCGACGCATCTTTCAATATTTCAATAGACTCGATTTCTTCGGGGTTCAGCATATTCCCCACTGCCATTTCCAGTGGAAAGCCATCCACTACATATAATGGGGAATTATCCTGAGTTACCGAATTATTACCACGGATAACAATCTGCAAGTCACTACCCGGCTGTCCGTCGGAGGAAGTTACCTGTACACCTGCTACACGACCTGCAAGACTTTCTTCAAAGTTAAAAACCGGTGCTTTACGCATATCTTGCACATTCGCCTTTGCAATAGCTCCTGTCAAATCCTTACGAAGTCCGGAACCATACGCAGTAATCACCACTTCATCTAACAATTCTGAAACGGCACGCAAACGAATAGTCAGCTTCTTTCCATCCTCTACCATTACTGCCTGTTTTTCGTACCCAATAAAAGAAATCTCTAATTTTGTATTATCTCCATCTACCCGGATAGAAAAATTCCCATCCAAATCACTGATAGTACCCACACTTTTCCCAGCAACTGCCACAGAAGCCCCAATAATAGGTTCTCCTGTTTCAAAATCAATCACCGAGCCAACTACCGTTCGCGTTTTTGCCTGTTGGGCAATCGCTACACTGTTCATTTTTGAAACATCTTCTGCTGAATGTACTACAGAAGAAAAGGAAATAGATAAATACACAAGACTACAGCATCTAATGTACCACTTCGCTTTTGAAATAACTGCGTTCTTCATGGTGCAATACTTAATTTCTCGTTAACAATTTAAATGGTATATCTAAGTTTTCAATCTTAGCAGCTGGTCTATTCTGGTCTGCTAGATTTTGCAAACATAGCGATTATTTATTAAACTCCAAATAAATTTAAAGAAAAAAACATAATCACTCTTTCAGAGCTCACTAGAAAGCCCATAAACAAAGGAAAGTGTATTTTTATTTATTTTCAGAAACAAGAAAAAGAAAAACGGAACATACCTCTTTAATATAAAAAGGCTATGTCCCGCAAATAATTCGATCTGAAAAAACGAGGTTTCAACTCGTCCTTCTAAGAGAAGATTCCCTGATATTTAATTTTGCATCCAGAATAATCGACTTCGACAGCATTTTATCCTCATTATTGACATTATGCTTGATTTGCTCCAATAATAATTGTGCAGCATTCCGCCCCATTTCAAAAGTAGGTTGTTCCACACTAGTCAGATTAGGTTCCACAATAAACGCTTCCTTAGATTCGGAAAAACCAACTACTGCCATATCCTCCGGAATTCTAATCTTGTTTTTCTGAAGAGTTTTCATCGCTCCTATCGCCACCGGATCGTTCACTGCAAAAATTCCATCTGGCATTTTTTCCATTTCAAGAATCTGATGAGCCGCCATGATTCCTTTCTCCATCATTATTCCGCAGTCGATAATCAAAGACTCTTCAACCAGCAAGCCATACTTTCGCAAGGCATCCATATATCCATTTTTGCGTTTCTGCGCGATAAGCAAATCTTCAGAACCTGCCAAATGAACAATCCGCCTACACCCTTGCTGTATCAAATGTTCAACTGCAGCAAAAGCCCACTTATAATCATCAATAACTACATGGGGAGCACTCAACTCTGCACAAATCCGATTGAAGAAAACCACAGGAAAATTATTCCAGATCAAGTCAGAAAAGTAACTAGTATTTTCCGATTCCTGGGTAACCGAAATCAGAAAACCATCCACCATCTGCGCTTCCAACGCCTTCATATTCCGCAATTCATTCTCATGCGATTCATTAGATTGCATTATCAGCACATGATATCCTTCAGGATTCAGCACACTCTGAATACCCATAATTACTTCAGAAAAGAAAGAATTGACAAATTCAGGGACAATCACTCCGATAAACATGGACTGGCTTTGTTTCAGACTCAAAGAAATCGGATTCGGCTTATAATTCCATTTTTCTGCAAGCTCCAGAACAGCTTTGCGTGTTTCTGGATTAACATCCCATTTATCACATAAAGCTCTGGAAACAGTAGAAGTCGAAATCTTCAGTTCCTTGGCTAAATCCTTGATAGTCACTCTTGGTTTACTCATAGACTGTCACTCACTCTAAAAAATTTCCCGAATATAATCAAATTCCGGCAATTGGAATGTTAAAACTCCAAGAGTTTAATTTCGGGAACGTTTGCGGTAACGTTCCCGATGATTTATATTCCGAATTGTTTGTTTATCTGTAGAATCAAAAATATATTTGCTGTCAACTTAGATGTTTTTCAAACCTGTTTTGTTAACTAAATCATTTGATATGACTACTCTCGACATCATTACTATCGTACTATTTTCCCTTGGAGTTGTTTTAGTCGGATTGGCTTTCTCCCAAAAAGGTAAAAGTATGCAATCTTTCTTTGCCGCAAACGGAACCATGCCGTGGTACATGAGCGGCCTCTCACTGTTCATGGGATTTTTCTCTGCTGGCACATTCGTCGTATGGGGTTCTATCGCTTATTCTATGGGCTGGGTTTCAATCACTATCCAATGGACAATGGCGATCGCCGGTTTCATTGTAGGATTACTCATCGCGCCCAAATGGCATAAAACAGGAGCACTCACAGCAGCAGAATACATACATAAGAGATTAGGCAAGTCCACACAGAAGATATATACCTACCTGTTCTTATTTATCTCTGTGTTTCTTACAGCATCTTTCCTGTATCCAGTAGCCAAAATATTAGAGGTTTCCACCGGGCTGCCTTTAAATACTTGCATTTTATTATTAGGAGGGTTATGCATTTTGTATGTGTCTGCAGGCGGATTATGGGCAGTAATTTCCACAGACGTACTTCAATTCGTTATTCTGACAGCAGCGGTTATCATCGTGGTTCCTTTATCTTTCGATAAAATTAACGGAGTTACCGCACTAATAGAGCAAGTGCCCGACACATTCTATAATCTTCTGAACGATGAATATACTTTTGGCTTCCTGGTAGCTTTTGGAATCTATAATACTATATTCCTGGGTGGAAACTGGGCATATGTACAGCGATATACCTGCGTCAAAACACAAAAAGATTCCCAAAAAGTAGGTTATTTGTTTGGAGCCCTATACATAATCAGTCCAGTGCTATGGATGCTTCCACCAATGGTTTACAGAGTATATGACCCTTCGCTCTCATTACTTGATGCAGAAGGCGCATATCTGATGATGTGCAAGGAAGTACTTCCTAACGGGCTTTTGGGCTTAATGATCGGTGGCATGATTTTCGCAACGACCAGTGCACTGAATTCAAAGCTGAATATTGCTTCAGGAGTCATCACCAATGATATATTCAAAAACCTAAGGCCAAAAAGTTCCGACCGTACCCTTATGTACGTCGCAAGAATCTCGACTATTCTCTTCGGAGTATTCAGCATATTGATAGCCATGCTTATTCCTAAAATGGGGGGAGTTGTAAACGTTGTTATCAGCTTGGCGGCATTGACAGGCGTTCCTTTATATCTGCCTATCATTTGGACACTATTCTCTAAAAGACAGACTGCGACTTCTAACATCACGACTACTTTATTAAGCTTGGCTATCAATGGTTTATTCAAATTCATCACTCCACTAATGGGTTTCTCCCTCAATCGTGCCGAGGAAATGATTCTTGGAGTTACTTTCCCAATCCTATGCCTGGCCATTTTTGAGATATATTATAAAGCAAAGAACAAGGAATCGGAAAAGTATCAATCTTACTTAATATGGAATAAAGAAAACAATGCCCGGAAATTGAAAGAAATCGAAGAAAATGAATCGACAGAGAAAGCGGGCAATAATTTCAGCAAACGGGTAATCGGTTATGGCATCTTCGCTTCCGGAGCTGGCATTGCGATATTGGGTGGTATGGCAGATAACGGACAAAAACTTATCATCACAACTGGCGTCGTTTTTGCTCTGCTCGGATTACTAATGACAAGAAAGTCCAAACCAACAATATCTAAAGATTGAGAATTATGAGAAGCTACTATTTTCTTATCACACTGATGAGCATTTGTGTCATCTCCAATACTATACAGGCACAGAACAAGAAAAAGAAAAGCTTCAAACCCGGAACAGTGTGGGTCGATAACAATGGAAAAACTATTAATGCACACGGCGGTGGTATTATATATGTAGATGGCATCTATTATTGGTATGGTGAGCACAAACTGCCCAATAAATCTGAGAAAGAAAAAGCAGATGGTGGTGTACATTGTTATTCATCCACTGATTTGTATCATTGGGAAGACAAAGGAATAGTATTATCCGTTGACTATAAAAATGAAAAAAGTGATATTGCTGACGGCTGTATTCTCGAACGCCCTAAAGTAATATACAACAGGGCGACTTCTAGATATATGATGTATTTCAAACTCTATCCCAAAGGACAGGATTATAAATACGGTTATCTAGGAGTCGCTGCGGCAATTTCTCCTACAGGCCCCTTTACATACAGTCACAAGTTTTTAGGAGCAGATTCTCCATACGGTTCAGGAGATTTTTGTATCTACAAAGATGATGATGGCAAAGTATATCATTTCACGGTACGCAAGCCTGATAAAGCTTTTGTGGCAGGTGAATTAAATAAGGAATATACTTACCCACAGGGAAAGTACAAGGTAGTCACGGGAATCACTAACGAAACAGAAGCACCTGCCATCTTCAAGCATAAAGGTACCTACTATTTGCTGGGATCAGGCTCTAGCGGTTGGAAGCCCAATGCCGCGCGCATATTCACATCAAAATCAATAACGGGTGACTATACGGAAAAATCAAATCCCTGTCATGGTGTCAATCCATATAATGGACTTGGCCCCGAAAAAACTTTTGGGGGACAATCATCCTTCATTATTCCTATACAAGGAAAGAAAAATTCCTATATTGCCATGTTCGATATATGGAAACCGGAAATGCCAATTGAAGGACTTTATATATGGCTACCCATTAAAATCCAAACTAATAGTATAAATATAAAATGGAGAGATGAATGGAATTTAAATATATTCTCTGACGAAAAGAAGATTATTCCACCGTTGCCAACGTCAATATACTAATCCGTATTCCCTCCACTTTCACCAGACAAGAAGCACATGCCAGCGTAGTAGAACCGGTGGTCAACACATCGTCAACGATCAGTATGTGCTTCCCGACAAGTGCTTCGGGACGTTGAAGTTCAAAGACACCTTCCACATTATCCCGACGTTCAAGTATGGATTTGTGTGTTTGCGTCTCCGTATTTTTCTTACGCAATATGGATTCTGTATCTATGGGGATTCCTGTTACAGCAGTGATTCCACGGGCAATCCATTCGCTCTGGTTATAACCGCGAATTTGCTGTTTTTTCTTGTGAAGCGGTATAGGGATTATAACATCAATTCCTTGAAAGAAATGGGAAGATAATAGTTCTGCTGCCATATACCGTCCCATAATTGCACCTATTTCCTTCTGTCCACCATATTTCAAACGGTGAAGAATCAGCCGGAAGTCACTTCCTTTCTCATAAAAGAAAAAAGAAGTAGCCCGTTCCAGAGGAATTTGTCCCCAGAAAAGTCGCTCTACCGGATTATCTTTTCGAAGATGATAGTTCGTACGAGGTAGTTTGATATTGCATACTGTACAAATACATTCCTCGCCCTTTGCTAACGGTCGGCCGCAAACGACACAGCAACGGGGAAACAGTAAAGATAAAAAAGAACTAAGCCAGTCTTTTACAAGAAGTGTGTGTTTCATAATAATAGAGATTTTAAAGTTGCAATACCACTTACATATTCAATGGAGGGACTTCTGCCAGAAGTTTCTGAAAGAAAGAATGCAGAGTTCCGTTCGTTGCAATAATATGATGTCCTTCTATGAAGTTATCTTCGCCATAGAAGTTAGTAACCTTTCCTCCCGCTTGCTGGACGATCAATGCCGCTGCGGAATAATCCCATTTTCCGAGAAACGCTTCCATCCACGCATCGAAACGCCCAATAGCTACATAGCAAATTGCAGCGGCAGCCGAACCATTCATACGAATACCTCCCACTACTCCATAAAGTTGATCGATGAGATGAAGAGCGGTCTGTTTATATTGTAGATGATTATAAGGTAATTCTGTAATAACAAAGGCATCTTGAATATCCTCAACACTCGACACATGAATTTCTTCACCATTCATAAAAGCCTTTCCACCTTTCCAGGCATAGAAACATTCATCCCGGCAAACTTCATAAACAACACCTAAAAGAAGTTCGGTACGATTGCGTAAAGCGATACATACACAATAAGGAGCCTCATCATGAATATAATTTGTAGTTCCATCCAACGGATCAATGACCCAACAGTAGGGTTCGTCCTGATAAGTGGCAGAGCCTTCTTCTGTTATGAATCCCGCTTCGGGCAGTAGAGCAGCAAGTGCTTTCACCACTCGCACCTCTGACTCTTTATCTACATAAGACACATAATCATGTGCATGTTTTTCCTCCACACGCTCACGACGGAAGTTCTTCCGTTCTTCTTTCAAAAAATGTCCAACCTCTGTAGCAATCTGGCATACATCAGTGGTAAGTTGCTTTAAATCTAACATTCTATCTTTCGTAATTTAGGCAATCTGCAAATCAATGCCAAAATTATCACTTTTTTTGATAGAAATAAGAGTTTTACAGGAAAAAGATAAGTAATTCCAGGGCATACTCTATTAAATTACTTTTGCACAGAAAACCTATATTCCGTAACGGAATGATATTTCTCATGAGGTCGTAACACACAGGATGGAAATTCAGGATGATGTGGCGTGTCCGGATGATGGATGGTTTCCAATATAAAACCACCATATTTCTGTTGTGGACCACCTTTAGCCACAATCTTTTCAGAGAGTCCGATGCCGGTATAAATCAGTAAACCGGGCTCTGTTGTGTAAGTTTCTATTCGACGTCCACTTTGAGGTTCTGTGATCGTTGCGGCATAACGCAGATCTCCATTATAATCACGAAGTATCCAATTGGCAGAATAACCACCCATAAGTTTCATATGCTCATTGGGAGAGTTGGCACGTTCCGCAAAACTGTGAGGAGTACGAAAATCCAAAGGGCCTCCTGCTATCGCTTCTACCGAAGCCGGCACATACCACGGAGTATTAACCGTGACTGAATCCGCATTAATTTGCACAATATGATTTAAAACCGAACCTCCGTCATACCCCTGAAGGTTAAAATAGCAATGTTGCGACATATTGACGATAGTCGGTAGATCGGTTACCGCCTCATATTCTATACGCCAAGTATTATCCGAAGTCCAGAAATAAGTGACTTTACAATCTAAGTTACCAGGATATCCTTCTTCTCCGTCAAGACTGCGGCGGGTAAAAACAATTCCAAGCGTATCAGGAGTATTGATTGGCATAGCTTTCCACATAACACGATCAAATCCTTTCATACCACCATGCAAATGCCCCGGATATCCGTTGGGAGATTCATTGCACGATAGCTGATACCGAATCGAGTCAATCATAAAAGCACCACCGGCAATACGGTTGGCATAACGCCCTAATAAAGCCCCGAAAAATCTCTCGGCTCCAATCTCGTAATCTTTAAGATTCTCATATCCAAGCACTACATCTGCCATTTTCCCCTCTCTGTCCGGCACTATAATATTCGTTATACGACAACCATAGTCAATTACTTTGATTTGAGCACCTGAAGCATTAGTCAGAGTATATTGGATAACAGTATCACCGTCTTGAGTAACACCGTAAAAAGCTGCTTTTACTCCAGAACTGGAGCCACATTCCGCACAAGCAGTAACAAGTACGGCTAAAGATAAACAAGCCAAAAATTGATTCATTTGATATTCAATATTAAGGAATAAATATTTATCGAATAAACAGCCACAAAAATGCAAATGCAGAAGAAGACAATATCTCTCTTATTCGTTTGAGTGCAATACTTATTTGCGTTTCCACAGTTTTCACAGAAATTCCGAGACGTTCGGCAATCTGTCTATAAGAAAGCCCCTCCTTCCGGCTCAAGGAAAATATTTCTCTACATTTCTCCGGAAGTTGTTCAATTGCCTGATTCACCACCTTTGTTAAAGCATCCATATCAAAACAATCTTTATATTTCCTTTCTTCCAGTTGCTGATTAAACCAGTTTTCCAACAACTGATGCCTGTTTTCCTCATCACGAAGATAGTTTAATACCCGATTTTTGGCAGCCCGGAAAAGATAGGTTTTGATATAGGTTATTTCAATACAATCTTTATTCTCCCATAGTTTGAGAAACACCTCCTGAATAACATCTTCTATAACTGCTCCATCATGCGTATAGAAGTTGAGAAAACAACAAAGTTGTTCATAGTATGTATCGTAATAATTTCGAAAGGCTTGAATATCCATCGTTCCCGGAATTGTGTTTATCAGTCTCACAAATCTACAAAAAATAATCTTCTTTCGGAATACATTTTCGTAAAGAGAACCATACCCTCAAAACACTTTCTAATACTAAAACCGAAATCACATTAATTGCACTAAACAAAAATGCTGATAATGACGCGGATCATACAGATTCTTTCTAAATATAAATCTGTATGAATCCGCGTCCAAATGAGCTTTACAAAATCGTTCAGAATTGTCTTTCTGCAAAAATATTCAGAGCATAAGGATCACTCACCGCTGCTTGCTCAATATATTTCTGTGCCAGCTTCGTATCACCAGTGTAGCGATAGGCCAGAGCTAGTAAATAGCTATAATAAGCACTCCGTTGCTGTACGGCACGATCGCAGAAACTTATAAAGAAAGGAGTAGTGGCAAAATAACCCGCATCAACAGTCTTCATGCCTTCTTTCCAATCTTGCAGTTTATAATTGATGAGTATATCCCCCTTAAAAGGCATACCCGTTTCACGATAACAAAGTGCCTGATAAAATGGCAATTCCGGTAAGTTCATATTACTAAAATAATCGACCTCAATACCCGTTATAAAATCAAAATTCTCATTGGCCTTGTCTTCCTGCCCCAAAGATTTCAAACAGATTGCTTCATAATATTTAAATGGAACCAATCTAACGATATTCCACAAACCTGCTCCCAGATTTTGAGGTAAAGTTTGCGCAGCCTTAAAACAATCAGTCGCTTCTTGCATCTTATTTTCTTTCATTAATCTACGCCCTTTCAGGAAATAAGCAAACATATACTGTTCTGCAACTGCATGCTCCCCACCTTCAGCTGGGACAAAGTTACGCCCCCTAAGAAGTTCTATTGCCTTATCCTCCTGTCCTGCCATGTTATAAGCTCGTGCCCATTCAAGCATAATATCATCGCGGCTAATTGCAGACTTATGATTATTCAGGAAAGAAATGCGTTCAGCAGGAGCAACTCCTAACTTACCCATTACATAGACCGTTTCAAAAATCAACTGTTCATCATTCGGCTTCAGGGATAATGCCTGCTTCAATAAGGGTAACACTTCATTTTTACGATTCATGTGTGAATAGTAAGCGACAGCCAGATTTCGTGCAGCACGATAATCAGTACTGGACAAGCCTTCCCAAAGAGCGACTGCCTTCTCATAATGTCCTTTAGCGTAAAGGGCACATCCCAACAGCAACTGTGCCTTCTGACTTCCCTGTTTTGCCCAATGAGACAAACTGTTCATTTCAATTCGCCGGCTTGGGAAAGCAATCCCTTCCGTTGCCGAATCATTCGGAGAACCGCCTTTTATATCTGCATATATGGCAGACAGACTAAAAATCAGAGGCTCGTGTGTTTGCAACATCTCTATCAGGGAAACAGTCTCTTTCTGCAGATCAGCGACAAGCAAAGTTTCTATAAGATCGAGACATACCTGATTCTTATCCGTCCGTATCTTTTCCATAAAATCCCGGGCACTAACTTTACCGGTCAGCACACCGAAGTAACGCGCCAAATGATTAAGTTTATCATTCGCTTCTACAGACAGATATTGACGCTCCGATGCTTTTTTATCTCCCTGCAAATAAGAAGCATATATCATCAACGCATTGGCTACAGCATTATCTTTATGATAAGTAATAGCAGTAGTAAGATGTTGAACAGCCTTGTCATACTCCAGTTTACGTATATCAAGCATAGCCACATAAGTCATGGCGGAAGAAACATAAGCACTGCTCCATGCTGCTTTCTGGAAATAATCATAGGATTTCTCCTGCTCATCGAGCGCTAAATAGACATGCCCTAACAAATAGTACAGTTTCCCATTTTCAAGACGCGTATTGAACCGTGTCAACACTTTTTCCGCCCTCAAAAGATATTCCAAAGCCTCACTATAAAAAGCATTGCGTAACTTTGCTTCTCCTAAAGCGATCAATGCAGGAGCAAAATTCGGATCACGTTCAAGAGCTTCTTTATAATAGCTCTCTCCTTTAGTGGCAGGATCACGATATTGATCAACATGCAAACCTTCAAGATACAACAAATGCGGACTTTCAACCTTTTTGATATTCGGCATATCCTGTGTTGTATGAGGAATATTAAAAGTATCGTGTTTCTTCACTGTATAAGACATTAGAACAGTTCCGTCATTAGCGGTGACATCTATTGAATACCCTAACCGCATTCTTACATCCGCAGGCAACGAATATTCTTCTCTCGCCTTGATCGTCGCATTTCCCGAAAACAGAACCCGGTCATCCCCTTTGACCGTAATCTTCACATTACGAGTCTTATTCAACTGCACTTTAATCGCATCCTTGACGTATATAGCTCCTGTCGTATTTGCAAAGTCGGGAACCCCTATCTCTCCGATCGGAAACCAATATTGCGAAAAAGTTTTAGTCTCCATCGGTTCAAGCCATGTAAAATCCGGCTGATTGTCAGAATAGCTGCCTGCCATCAATTCACAATAGGCTCCATCTGTATCCGTAAGAGCATTTTCCCAAGACTGGGACAACTGATTGTAAGCCCATGTGAACATCTTCTTACCGGGTGACACATGATGATCTCCGATATGCACAACCCCGCATTTCCTGCCGGTATCATAACCGCCAAAGAAATCATACTGCGATGCAGCACTAAAATAAGAGGTAGGCTGAATCGTATTCTTATGTTTGCTTATATCAACTGCACCGTCATAACGAATACCATTAAATATTCCCGCCGCATTTGTTGCAACCGGATAAGTGGTAACCGAACGTTTGTAATGGAAAAACACATGGCTTACATCGTGCGGAAAGAATATCTCATAATTCTTATTCGAAGGTACCGCCACATTCTCCCACCATAAAAACGAATGTCTTAACGGGGTGATATTCGACAATTTGACTCTTGTCTCAAAGATAGACTCACCGGGGTTAAGCACAATACCAACCGTACCTTTCATCCGGTCTGTCGGATCATGTTCCGAAACCCAAACGATCACTCCTCCGCCCGGCAACTTTTCTATCTCATAATCAGTGGGCATAAAAGATGAAGCCCGATGATGAAAAGGCCAGTTAAACTCCAGTCCACCGGAAATCCACGAGCCCAAAGCACCGATAAGAGCTGGTTTTATGACATGGTTCTTATAGAAAAAATCATATCCATTCGTTTTATCTTTGGCAGCATATATCTTCCCACCGATTTCCGGCAATATTTGGAGTTCCAAATATTCATTCTCCAATTTGATAAGCGTATATTCTTTATCCACCTTTTGTTCCCGATTCACTTTCAAAACAATTTTATTGGGATAAGGATTGCCACTCGACCGCTGGTGTACCCTATTTTCGGCAAACATCGGCAGTTCCTCACGTTCGGGTTCTGTGTATGTCGGAATACTGACTTTACTTACAGACACCTTGACCGATTGTGCTTTCGCGCTTGTAGTGAGAAACAAAATCAAAAATAAAATATTGAAATATTTCATGAGTGTATGTATTATGATTAAAAAAAGATTTTTCATTTTACTCTATCTTGACACAACGGACAGATGCTGCCGAAGCACGGTCCAGACCTGTAAAATTAAGATTTGCATTATTATAATAGAAGTAATAAGCTCCTGTTGTCCCTGGATTACTAGTCCATTGGTACCCCCGATATTCCTGATAAGCAATCTTATTAGCTCCCTTATCCAGATAACCTCCTGTCGGGAAGTAAGAAGTTTGCGAACCATCAATCACAAACAGATGCCCGTAATTGTTATCACATTCCGTTTTTGAAGTAAAGGTGAATCCCTGATAGCAATTCTGATCGGGCACACAATAGCCTTCCGGGCAAGGATCATACACAGTCTTTACATTCTTAGTGAGGCCATCAGAATTTCCCCATAGTCCGTTATTCCGCCATTCATTATGCCAGTCATTCGCAGAAAAAATTCTTATATCAGGATTGGATATGGTATAACTTACTGTTCCCACTTCAGCAGAAGTAGTTGCATTTGCGGTCAGTTCCTTGTTATCCACAGTTGTCGCACTCGAACGGACAATATCAAGCGGACGCGGGAACGGATCTTTGCGCCCCCACTGATACCATGCACCATAAGCATTCTGATCTTTAGGAGTAACAGAAGTTGCACCCAAATTACGATCCATCATTTTGAATGTTCCCCGTTCCTCATTAATATAGGTAAGATCCGATGCTTCAGTCACCCAAATATGGAAAGACCATACATTCTTGCCCGATGCATCTCGAATAGCCACAAGGGCATTTCCTTTCACGCCACTTACAGGAACTTTTAAAGTAGTTCCCTCCAATGCAGGAACAGCAGAAAGAACATCTCCTGATGAAGACGAATTCGTTTGTGTCCACAAAACAGTTGCAGACACAGCCTTATCTACTAATTCCCCATTGACATTCACTCTCGGGCGATTTTCATAAGTATAATCTCCTGCCAATGAATAATAAGGTGTGACATCTATTTCAAGTGTTCCTGCAGATGCCGTACGATAACAGTTTGCCTTACCATAATACAACGTCACCGGCAATAATTCCATCGGTTTGACAACCCCGGCTTCAATAGTGAAAGCACCCGGAGTTGCTTGTTCGTAAATACGTCCGGCAGCATCCGTTATGACGAAAGTCAACCCTTTGGTATAATTTACCGCAGGAAGAAATAAAACAAAGTCAGTATGAGCTGAGGGATTATTATCAGCAGAAAGAGGTACACTTGTATCACAAGTAACCAATGCAGTAGCCGCAGCAGAAGGAGTGGAAGACTTCCGAAGTGATACGATTCCATCCGCTGCATTGACATCAGCTATACCCGACACCTGTTCTCCGTCATTACCGCGTACAGCTACAGACTTAATACTAATTCCCATTAACTGATAATCAGTCAGTTGTATCCGTACTCCACCACACAGATTCTTAAAAGAAAAGGCTTCACCATCAGAGACTGCCGCCATCGGCAAAGATGATATTTCACTATCGGCATTAAATGCACCCATCCATTTCTGTCCGGCAAGTGCCGAAAAGTCAACAGCAAGTGTCGTACCTTCAAGCTGGCTGCCTGACGCAGCCGACGCCGGATAAATAGCATATCGGATGGCATCATCTACAGAAGCGTCCACCGGATCAAAAACAGCGGTACGAACACTATTGGCAGCAGTAGTATAAACAGCTCCATTCGGCGTTGAAGTGCCAAACAGCCGTATCTCATCATTTTGGGTCCAAACCACATTCATGGATGCATTAAGCGACGTGCGTGTTGTGGCGGTAACAGCACAAATTGCCGTAATGGATTTTTCTCCTCCTTTTACGGTCGGTTCCGGAGAAAACGCCTCGTCATCAGTTTGCACACAACTACCCAATGATAAACCAATTACCAGAAGAATCAGAATTTTATTTTTTTTCATGGTCTCGCAAATTTAAAATGTTATCATTATTTCCATGTACCTTCCGTATCGCCATTATTCCAGGAAGGTCCAGTACCGGTATCTCCTTCCCCCGGTAGAGGTTCAGGGTCCGTAGCAGCTTTTAAAACGATTGGCAACCATTTCTCATAATTCGTAGCAGTCAGTCCAGTAAAGGTATCACTACCATTCTGATCGTATAAGGTAGCATTAAACATCAAACGGTCGGCCACCACCCGAAGTAAAGTCCGTGGAATAGCCATTTCGACTACATATCCCTTATCGGCTGCCGTATCACCAAAAGTTCCGTGAACCGCACCTTTACAAGTTACTGAAGAATGACTACATTTAATGGTATATTGAACTGCATCCGGAATAAGAGAGATTTTAAGAGGGGTTCCGGTAGCATCTCCACCCTGAAAAATCAATTCCATGCTGTCGTCTGTAGTCAAGTCTTTATCAAGACGTTCCACCAGACAATATACATTTTCTGCATCATAAGCAAAGCGGAACACGGCTTGTGTAGTGGACACACTTCCGATAAATAGTGCATCACTGACTGCACTCCAATCCAAATTGTCGGCGTCTATCACCGGTGTCATTCCGGAAGCATTAATCCGATGATTCAGAACAAACTGTCCAATCTGAATACGGGCAGCATCTTTATTCTCGCTATTGACAAAAGTAGCAGGCATGGCAGCTACAAGAGTATGCGGATCAATAATTTCCGTTGCTCCCCAATATCCTTTTCCACTGAATGGCTGATACGTTTCTCCCCATTGGGAAGCCTCTGCGTTACCCACCTGCATGGTAAAGAGAGAAGAAGCATTGTACGACAAAACAGTCTCTCCCGAAGGGAATTGTGCCAGATAAGGTGCTGCAGCCTTCTGCACAAAATTGAGTTTACGGTCCGAAGGCCCTACTTCATCTCCGGTCAATGGAGCCGAAGCCCAGTTGTCGGAGCTCCACGCCATTGAAATATGATAAACGTCGCCTTCATCTCTGAAACGTGTTTCTGTAGCTACTGCAATCTTCGTCGAATTATTTAATTCGCGGGCAGAAGGCATCTGATCCGAATAAATTTGTTTGCCCGAACCATCTATAGCCAGTCCAGTCTTTTGACGGATCACCTTTCCAACGACCGTCCATGTCCGCCCATTATCCATAGAGCGCAGCATGGCAGTCCCCGAATCGGCTGTGAGAGGCTCGCTATCCGTAAAATAGACCTGTATTTCACCCGAACGAAGTTGTAATGCATAAGGTTCCCAAGTCGTTCCCTGATAAATAATCTGGGCAGTCGACCAAGTACGTCCATTATCGGAAGAACGCCTCATCATAATACCATTACTCTGCGGATCGACCCTGTATCCCTGATTCAAGCGAAAGGAAGCGAATGCCAAAATATCCTTATTTGCCAGAACGACTGCATCACATGATGAGAAACAGCGTGTATCACTGGCACCGGAAGTTTGCTGGGCACTTTCGCTCTGAAACAGAGGACTAGATGCATTCTGCCATGTAATCAGATTAGTACTTAAAGCATAATAGACATTCCAAGCCTGTGGTCCCTGCTGGTATAGCAGCAAATAGGTCCCGTCACTCAATTTCTTGATACGGGGATAAAGAGCATTCACAGCCGATAGTGCCGGACTTTCCAAAGTCAGCAACCGGCGATAGTCTAACTCGAGAGAACTATTCCCCCATTCGTCCGCATGAGAGTTCACTGCTACATTTTCACTTTTATTGAGCGACTGAATAGAGGTAATCTCTCCGGTGACCGGTTCAGGGTCAGGATTTGAATTAGGACGCGGATTAGGCCACTCATCCGTTGAGGTATAAGATGTACAAGCAACGAGAAGCCCCATCACTGTTACCAAAAGGTATCTATGAGTTTTTAACTTTTTCATCATATTCATTCTTTTATTTGTTCAATCCGTTATCGATCAGTTTGAAGTCATACTTTTTATAAAATCAATTTCTTGTTGACTATAAGGTGTACCATCCAGACGGAATATATCATGAAACCAGATTTCAGGTTCCGGATCTCCGGCTTTGCTCGACCACTGTAAATGAAAATTACACTTTCCTGCTGTCAATCCCCAACTGATGGCACCTACCTTTTCACGTTTAAGAATCGGCATTATTTCTTCAAAAGTTGAACGAGGACGTCCCATATACTCCTGACAGATAACCGGACGATCAAACTGCTTCATGAAAGCGATGAATTTTTCCATTTCTTCAGGTCCATAATAACAGTGAAAGGTCATAACATCACAATTCTCACCCAGAAAACTGATAATCGGCAAATTACTGCGTGTGCCATGTCCTCCGGGATAAATCCATATCGGAGACGACAGCGGTTGCGAGGGATTCACCTCACGTGCCCAACGGAACACTTCGCGCAACAATGGCATACTATGTGCTTTCTGCTTGAAGTTTTCCGGTTCGTTATATAAACACCACAATAAAATACGATCATCTGCTTTAAAGGTAGTCATCACATCTTTCACGTAACGTTCCAGACGCGGATACGTTGACGGATCATTGACGGATGGTGCTCCGGGGCTCTGTATCCATTGAGAGTTATGAACACCCTGTACAGAAGCCGGTTGTACACCGAGTTTCGGACTCTCAAAACGCCCACCATTCGTAAAGAAAGTGACGATGGCACGCATACCATGTTTCTGACAGATACCCAGAAATGTATCCAGTCGTTGTTTAAACCCTGCCGGATCCGCTTCCCACACCATATCATGCAGGAATATGCGTACCGTATTGAATCCGAGTTCCCCGGCACGTCCCAACTCCAACTCCATGGTTTTCGGATCAAAAGTCTCCTCTTGCCACATCTCAAACTGATTAATTGCCGTAGCAGTAACGTAGTTGATACCCACCGGCCATTTTTGAGATGCGTACCATGCGTTTGCTTTTTCCGTCGACCATCTTTCAGTCTGTTGGGCGCAGCCGGTTGTTGTCAATAAAAAGAGAATTGTTGCAATCAATATATTCAATCTATTCATAAGAAATCAAATTAATTAAGTTGTTAATACCCAGGGTTCTGGTCTTTTGTCTGATCCAATGCCATATTATAATTAAATTCATCGGTAGGGATAGGCCACCAGTAGGCTGCATCTCCCACTTCGGATAAAGCCGAAATACGTCCGGCAGCCAAAGCTGCTTCTGCAAGCTTTCCACAACGCTTCAGGTCATTGTAGCGTTTACCTTCAAAAATCGTTTCGTAGCCACGCTCCTGCAACACCAGCGCAAGGAAAGCATCTTTACTTGCATAATCGGTCAGTTTGTAGTCTGAAGAAGATGCTTGTGTCGGTTTCTGTCCGTAAGCACGTCGCCGCACCATATTCAATTTTTCCATGGCATCATCGGTAGGAGCTCCTTTCCAGCGACAAACAGCTTCTGCATAATAAAGCAGAATATCAGCATAACGATATACCGGGTTGTCATTGGGAGTTGTACTGCTCCCTGTCCATTCCGAATCTCTGAATTTCGAGCAAATCATACCCGTTTTAGTCAGTGCATTGAGTGTTCCATTCTGCGTTTGTTTATACAATCCGAACTGATAGCGTAAATCATTCTGGTCCCAATTCTGAATAAATTTATTCTTCTGATAATCGGTATAAATCCCTACAGCTCCCATATTCACGAAAGGATTGGGCTTGCAGAGATACATATAGGCGATGGTCGATCCACTATCGCGGTTGAACTTTATATAGAAAATTTCTTCAGAAGTGGCATTAGCTGTATGACCGTAAAGGTCGAGGAAATCATCCGCTTTGCCAACCTCAACCAGAGAATATCGTTTGGATGAAATAATTAAACCGGCTGCTTCAGCCGCCTCTTCATAGCGACCGGCATAAAGACAAGCTTCTGTTTTCAATGCCAATGCGGCATAACGCGAAGGACGTCCGGCAGCTTTAGCCACTTCCGGCAGATTGGATGCAGCATAATCGGCCTCATCAATCACAAACTTCCAGATATCAGCTTCCGGAGTACGGGGTTTATTAAAGTCATTCATGTTCTGTTCATCAAAAAAAGGAACGGCGCCCCAATTTCGTGCCAGCCATGAATAGGCGAATGCACGTAGAAAACGTGTTTCCCCGGTGAGGTTGTTATACTCCTGTTGCGAGAGTGGAGTATTACCTATACCGTCAAGAATATTATTGGCAAAACGAATGGCACGATACAACACCGCCCAGCTATCTTTGGAGAAGCCCACCCCACCACTGGTAAGCCCGGTATCATAAGCTGTGGCATAGTTACCTCTTCCAATACAATAATCCGTCAGTCCTTCTTCCAGAACAATCAGATAACGACTGAATCCCGGATCACGACGGAGTTGGAAATAGATGGAATTGATAACACTCTCCACTTCTTTGGCATTCGCCATAAAAGTCGTTGCATCCACTTTCTTCGGATGTTCTTCCAAAGAACCCATATCTTCACAGGATGTATTCATTGCCAGTATCATAGCAAAAGCGGCAATATATATCAATAATTTTTTCATAAGACATCAGTTTTTATATGTTAGAAAGTGAGTCGGCATCCAATCGTATAAGTACGGGCACTAGGATAACAATACGAATCTACCCCCTGAATCATCGAGCTTCCGCCACCATTGGCATTTATATCCGGATCCCAGAAAGGGTAGCTCGTAATAGTAAACAGGTTTTGGGCACTCACATAGACACGGGCACGCTTGATGAATTTGCTACGGGCACAAGGTACATCGTAGGCCAATTCGAGGTTTTTCAGTCTGACGAAGCTGCCGTCATAAACAAACCGATCGGACATTTTATAGGAAGTCTGGTCGAGATTGGGATATTTTGCGGTAGGATTCTCGGGTGTCCAATGATTGTAGTACACCTCGCGCAACGTATTCCCGTTATATCCATAATCATAAGCTTGTGCAGCCATACTAAGCGAATATATATCATTACCTATTGAACTCTGGAAGAAAGCGCTTAGCGTAAATCCTTTATAACTGACTGCTGTAGTTAGATTGACCAGAAAATCAGGATTAGGATCACCGATGATGGTCTTGTCTGCTGCTGTGATGGCAGGATCATCATCCATATTCTTATATACGATATGACCGTTCTCATCGTATCCATCTTCAACATATCCGTAGAAAACATACATTGGCTCACCCACACGCATCAGATTGAGCTGGTCTTTCAGAATGGTGTTATCCAATTCGCCACCGAAAATATCCTTATCTTCCGAAAGGACTAACACTTTGCTGCGATTAAGCGAGAAGTTGACACCCAAATCCCATTTCACAGCACGATCAATAATCCGCCCGTCGAGTTGCAACTCAAACCCCGAGTTACGAATGGAACCGATATTACGCAGGGCAGTGGTATATCCACTTGAACGAGGCATCTCTACATTGTTCAGCAAATCAGTCGTTTTCTTCCGATAGTAATCCGCAGTCATGCGGAGGCGATTATTAAACAGGGACAGATCAACCCCCACATTAAACTGTGAGGTTGTTTCCCATTTCAAATCGCCGGTGTAGGTATCTGACGGGACATACGCCACTGTTGTATTCTTATCGAATACTACATTTTCCGTCCTCAATGTGTTCTGCGTAGAATACGGTGAGATGGCAGTGCTACCGGTCACTCCGTAACTCAAACGGAACTTTAGATCCGAAAGCCACTCTACATCACGCAAAAAAGACTCTTGCGAAAGACGCCAGGCCGCTGCCGCTGAAGGGAAATATCCCCATTTATTTCCTTTACTATAACGTGAGGAACCATCAGCACGAAGACTGGCAGTCAATAGATAGCGATCAGCATAATTATAGTTGATACGTCCCAGAAATGAGAACAAACGCCAATCTGAATAAGAAGATGTCGGCAACCCTTTAACGGTAGCTGCATCCATGTCATAGGTTTCAGTCACATCACTCAAGAAGCCTTCGGCCGTACCCGTTCCCACAGTTTTCGATGTACTCTGTTCGTAGGTAAAACCACCCATCACACTCAAATGGTGTTTTTTTAGAAAACTCTTATTATAGGTTATGATATTATTACTTGTGATACCGACTGTTTCTCCAAATGTAATAGAGGCAGCCCCTTGTGAATTAGGGTATTGTAATGACTTGTAATAATCTTTGCGGTTCTGGTTATTGTTAACGTTGGCAGATAACTGAATTGAAAGTCCGTCTATCGGTTTTATTGTCAATGAAGCATTTGCCATAATCCGGTTGGCGTACCATTTATTATCCACTTCTTTCACATAAGCCAACGGATTTACCGGTGCAATCGGTTGTGTCTGGAAGTCATTCCAGGTTCCATCGTCATAATGAGGTGTCGCTGTTGGCGGCAGAATCAGTGTAGAACCGATAACAGACGTTCCCCGGCTACCTCCCTGTGAATTCATCTGATTATGATTGGACCGGCTGAAAATCAAGTTGCTCGACACGGTGACATATTTTGAGATGTGATAATTCAGGCTCGAACGAATAGACATACGTTTATAGCCACTTTCCTTCACGATACCTTGCTGATCGAAATAGCTGGCGCCTAACGTTCCCTGAACCTTTTCCGTACCACCAGAGACATTCACAGAGTGGTCGGTAACAAGTGCATTACGAAACAGTTCACGCTGCCAGTTGGTACTATGCCGGGTAGATTTAATCTCTTCATCGGTATATATCGTAGGCTGATTATTGATCGCTGCTTTTTCATTCAGATAGTTCATATATTCCCAAGCATCGAGCAGCTCAAGTTCTTTAGCCAGACTCTGCACACCAAAGCTGGCATTGTATTCCACGGTAATCTTCCCCTCTTTAGCTTGCTTCGTCGTAATCAGGATGACACCATTGGCACCACGCGAACCATAGATAGCAGTTGCGGAAGCATCTTTCATCACTTCAACAGATTCGATATCGGCCGTATTAATCATATTAATATCACCCGGAAATCCGTTGATAATCCAAAGCGGTTCATTGTCACCCCGAATAGAATTGGAACCACGTACCCTCACTTGTATTCCGGCTCCCGGCTGGCCATTAGTTTGCTGAATCTGTACGCCTGACACGCGTCCCTGTAATGCTGACGCAACAGAAGTATTTGCATATTCAGTAATGATATCGCCTTTGACGGAAGCTATCGAACCGGAAAGGTCCCGTTTGCGTTGTACGCCGTAACCTACCACTACTACTTCATCCAATGTCTCTGTATCTTCTTCAAGAACGAAATTCATTGAACGTACCCCTGCCACCACCTTTTTGCTCTGTGGGGCGTAACCTATAAACGTCACATCAATAGTGGCACTTTCAGGTACATTCTGCAACTCAAACTTTCCGTTAAAATCGGTAACCGTACCGTTGGTAGTACCTTTTACCAGTACGCTTGCTCCGATGACCGCTTCTCCCTGTTCATCTTTCACCACACCCGAAATCGTCCGGTTGGTCTTCGTCTGCACCTTTTGTAAAACAATCTGTTTGCCTACTATTTCATACGCAATGTCACTTTTATCAAAGGCCTGTTTCAGCACATCCGAAAGATATTGAGAACCTCCTTTCAGGGAAACAATGCGTGACAGAGGGATAGAATTATCGAACACAAAAGTATAATCTGTCTGTTTTTCAACAGCTTGTATCAGATTCTTTAAAGAAATCTGCCTGGCAGCGATATTGACTTTAGTCTCTTTCTGCGCCCATAGCGAAGGGCTGGAAAGCAGGCTGCCCAAAACAAGAATGCTACATAATATTTGTTTTAGCTTCAACATTGTAAACTCATTTAAGGTTAAATAAAGGAATTAATTATTACCTTTGTCTGCATAAAGCAAGGCTATACCTGTGCCATCCGTCTGACGGATAGCATACATACGCAGGTTTTGCTCTTCGGACGTGGAAGATGGCACTCTTCTGCGTCCTTTTTTATTCTTCGATTACTTTCTCCCGGTTATGCTCACCTCCTCTCCATTAATAGTGTATGTAATCGGAGTCACCCGATTAACGATCTCAAGCATTTCTCGCAAAGATTCTGTTTTAATTGTCATCCAATAACGTTTATTTTCCGGTACATCATGCAATTGAATTTTGATGCCATACCATCGTTCCATTTTTTGAACTATTTCCTTCAGATTCTCATTTTCAATTTTCAGCTTGCCCAATCGCCATACGGATTCTACTTCAGCATCGCAAGCCGTCAATTTACACTTCTCCATTTCACGCAAAGGAATAATGGCTTTCTGATTGGGTTTCATATCTGCCAACAGCTTATCCGTTAAAGCCGAGACAACCGTCACGTGCCCTCTAAGCAGTACAACTTCCAATTCTGAATGGTCTCCATATCCATTGACATCGAATGCAGTACCATGAACCAACACTTTCACATCACCTACCGATACATCAAACTGTCTCTTACTGTCTCGCACCACATCAAAAAAAGCCTGTCCATTCAATTTTACAGAACGGCAATCTTTGGCATAATCCGTAGAATAGGTCAAAGTAGAACCGGAATTCAACCAAACTTTAGTGCCATCCGGCAAACTGACTTCTGCTTTCTGACCAACAGGAGCTGTAAATGAGACTAATCCTACTTCTTCCTCTTCCGAAACCAGCAGAGAAAGCGAGAAGCCCAACGCCAGTGCCAACATAGCAGCAATTCCCACTGTTCGATACAACAACCGCCGCGTGTACATCTTCACAGGTTTCACCAGATTCAGATTACTCATTATCTTTCCCCACACACGTTCTTTATCAGGAATTACCGGATGTATTCCCGCATGAGTTATCTGCCAGCTCTCGCACAGTTCCTGAAATTCCTGTTCATGCCCGGCATCGGCATTCCGCCATTCCATGATTTCTTTCTCCTCCTGCGGAGAAGCAGTTCCCAATAGATATTTAGATATGATAATATAAATGTCTTCCATATTTAAATGTGTTTTATAAGCTCTTTTATTAAATAGACCCGTAACTTTTAAATTACCCTGAAAGAGCTTAGCTTTTTTTTTATAACATGCATAAAAGAAACCTATTTTCTTGTTTAATGCACAAACTAGTACCTATACCCGAAAAAAATAATAACTTTGAGTGCACAAATTAATTCGTCGGACTGTAGTCTATCTTTCATCGGACTATAGTCCAACGAAAGGAACACTATAGTTAACGTTGCGTCGGACTATAGTCCGACGAATAAAATCATGCAATCGGAGACAATATTTACTGAATAACTAAAAACAAAATAAAACATGAGTGTTTATTATGATCTTTATGCCAGTGGCAACCCACAAAAAAAGGATGAGCAGCAGCCACTTCACGCACGAGTGATTCCATCAGGAACTCTTGATGCCAAGAAATTCATAGAGTTAGTATCTAAAAGTAATGGCTTCAGCCAAGCCACCATTGAAGGATGCCTGCAAGCTATTACTGATGAATTACAACATTGGTTAAAACAAGGTTGGACTGTAGAAGTTGGAGAACTGGGCCATTTCTCTTTATCGCTGAAATGCAGCCGACCGGTTATGGAAAAGAAAGAAATTCGTTCTCCTTCCATCCACCTGAATAAAATAAACCTCCGTATCAACAAAAAATTCCGCGAAAGCATGGAACCGTTACAGTTGGAACGTATGGAATCTCCCTACCGTAACGATGGCAGTCCTAATGAAGACAATTGCCGTACCGTCCTTATACAACACTTGGAAGAACAAGGCTGCATCACCCGAACAGATTTTATGAGACTGGCTGGAATAAACCGGGACAAGGCAATTGGATTATTGAATAAATATATAGAAGAGGGAATAATACGAAAATATGGAGGAGGCAAGACAGTAGTATATTTAAAAAGGTAAAACATACAGTTTACGCTCTACATTTCGGACAACATCAATAAACGTAAAGAATATAAAACATACAAACAGTTATACCACAAGGAATTATCTCAATATTAATTATTTTGTGAACGCACTTCTTCAAAATCGCTTGCCCAGCAATTTGAGACACCATATCTTTGCAATGTGATCACAAAATAATAACTAGATTTACTAACGATTAAAACTATTAAGAATTATGGCACTGAAATATGTAGTCAAGAAAACGACCTTTGGCTTTGATAAGGAAAAAGCCGAAAAGTATGTAGCTAAACCATTCAACGTGGTTACTGTTGATTTTAAAATGCTATGCGATCAAGTAACAAAAGTAGGATTCGTTCCACGCGGTACTGTAAAATCCGTCCTCGACGGATTGATTGATTCACTGATAACATATATGGAAATCGGGGCATCAGTCAGCCTTGGAGAATTCGGAACTTTCCGCCCTTCTTTCGGGTGTAAAAGTCAGGATGATGAAAAAGAGGTAACCGCGGAAACCTTAAAGAACCGTAAAATTATTTTCACTCCCGGAAGTATGTTTAAAGGTATGATAAAATCGATAAGTATCCAAAAGTTGGATAGTTCTAAAGCCAATAGTTCCAGCACGCCTGACAAGGGAAATGGAGGCAGTGGAGAAGGTGGAAACGAAGGCGGTGGTGAAGCACCGGATCCGGCAGCATAAGAAATCGTATGAATGATTAATATTTAAAGACAAATCCGGCTTAAGCTCATTTAAGCCGGATTTGTTAATTTCTCAAATAACTTGTTTTTCTCACAGAAATTCCCGATTATTGCAACCTAATACTAATCGAAAGGGCTTCATGAAAAGAGTCGATTCCGTTATTTCCTTAATATATTCACTATCGAAATCTGAAAAGAAACACTTCTCTTTGCAAGTCGTCAAAGATAAGGAGGAGAAAGACTATCTGGTTATTTATGATATTATCACAAAGAGCAAACAGCCCAATGGAAATGCAGTGAAAGAAGAATTTTATAAGCGCAGACCTAAAGGTTCTTTCGAAGTATCCATTCAATATTTATATGAGAAACTGGTAGATACGCTACTCACATTAAGAAAGAAGAAAGACATCTACTATGATTTGCTAAACGATCTATGCAAAGCCCGTATGCTTTATGAACGTTCTCTGTTCGAAGAGTGTTTCGAGATTTTATCCAATACAATAGAGCAAGCACAATTTTATGAGAATAACGAAATTCTGACGATTGCCCTGAAACAGGAACTGGAATATCTGCTACGGCTGAATTTCCCTAACATGACAGAACAGGAACTTTTTCACAAGCATTTTATTCAGAATGAATCTTTAAAGAAAATCCGAAAGATAACGGAGCAATCCTCACTACATAATTTACTGAAATATCGTCTCTCTCATATCGGGGCGATACGAACTTCAAAACAGAAACAGGATATGAATGACCTCATGGTCAACGAACTTTATATAGCCGCTTCTTCAGATGCAGAGGGGAATTTTGAATTGACACGAAACCATAAACTTTTTCAAGCAAACTATTTAATGGGAGCGGGAGATTACAGAGCCGCCCTAAACTCATACAAGGAACTGAATTCTTTGTTTGAACAGAACCAACAGTTTTGGTCGAATCCACCCATTTATTATTTGTCAGTGCTCGAAGGAGTGCTCGGAAGTTTACGTTCAGTAGGCAACTACAACGAAATGCCGTACTTTCTGGAAAAATTAAAAAGACTGATAGCTGAAGATTCTTCTCTTGAATTTAAAGTAAATGCCACCTGCCTGCTCTTTCAGTACGAACTGTTCCCTTATTTGGACAAAGGAGATTTCTTAAACTGTACAGAGGTCATGAATCGTTATCAGGAGACGCTCTACGACAAAGAAGCCTGGCTAAGTCCTATACGCAAAAGTGAACTATTGCTTTATACAACGATTGTACATATTGGTAATCAGAACTATAAAGCAGCCAAAAAATATATAAGTAACGCTATTGTCGACCATAATATTAAATACCTCCCATTGATGAGAACCATTCGTCTGGTTCGCCTCATCGCTTATTACGAAACACAAGAATACGAACTGATCCGGCACGAATCACGTTCCATTACCCGAAGTCTTTCTTCACCGAAAGAACAGACATTTAAGACTGAACGAATTATTCTATGGTTCCTGAATAAAAGGAACCTCCCTATCCTGCGCAAAGATCGGGAAGCCTTTTGGGAAAAGCTGTCTCCGGAAATCCAGGAGCTATATAATGATAAATACGAGAACCAGCTTTTACGCATCTTTGATTTCACAGCATGGATGGAATCGAAAATCCGGAAAGAAAAGCTTTCCGAGGTCCTCGGATGGCGCACAAATGCTAAAGAATTTTAAAATCAAAGATTCTAAAGGCATTTCCCCAGCATAAAAAAGCACTTTTCAAATCTCCTTTTTCTCTTTGTTATTATATAAAATGTTCTCATATCACTATTCTATATCTTCTTGTTATTAAAGACAATCTATCACATTATATCCTCTTTGAAATTATATAAATCAATTATTAATGTAGAAAATGATGCATCTTTATTTCTTTCATTTGCATTGTTTTAATTCTTAATACCATGGAAACTATATCTATTCACAAACCTAAGGTAGTAGTAATTGGAAGTTGCAACACAGACATGGTTGTGAAAGCCAACCGACTGCCTGTACCAGGTGAAACCATATTAGGAGGCACTTTTTATATGAATCCCGGAGGTAAAGGTGCCAACCAAGCTATTGCAGCATCCCGCTTGGGAGCCGAAGTAACTTTCATCTCCAAAATCGGATATGATTTATTCGGATTACAAGCATTAGAGATATATAAATCGGAAAAGATTAACACCGATTTTATCTTCACCGACCAAAAAAGTCCGTCAGGCGTAGCACTCATCTCTGTTGACTCTTTCGGAGAGAACAGTATTATCGTTGCGCCAGGTGCAAGCCGTTCCCTCTCTATTGAAGATATCAATAAAGCTGAAGAAAAAATCAAGGAAGCTGATATTATCTTAATGCAACTCGAAATACCTATAGAAACGGTGGAATATGCAGCCACTATTGCAAAGAAATATAACAAGAAAGTAATACTCAACCCGGCACCGGCCTCTACATTGAGTAATTCTTTCCTCAACAATGTACATACCATACTCCCTAATCGTATTGAAGCAGAAATGCTGTCGGGTATTAAGGTGATGGATATTGACAGTGCCCACCGAGCAGCTGAAGCTATCGGAGAAAAAGGTATAGAAAATGTTGTCATCACTTTAGGAAAAGATGGAGCATACGTGAAAGAAAAAGACCAATATGCCATGATTCCTGCCAAAGAAGTAGAGACAATAGACACAACTGGTGCCGGAGATGTATTTTGTGGAGCATTCAGTGTCTATCTGTCCGAAGGACATTCACTGGCGAAATCTGTCACATTCGCCAATGCAGCAGCTGCTCTTGCCGTGACACGCATCGGTGCACAAAGCGCTATTCCATACAAGAGAGAAATAGTTCTATAAAACAAAGAGAAACCTAGGTTAATCACATAAATCTGATTCAAATGAAAGTAGTAGTTATTGGAAGTTCAAACATCGATATGGTTGCACAGGTCAACCATCTCCCGGCACCCGGCGAAACAGTTGGAGATGCCAATTTCATGCAGTCCCTTGGAGGGAAAGGAGCCAATCAAGCTGTAGCAGCAGCCAGGCTTGGTGGTTCTGTCACATTTATCACTTCTTTGGGAAATGATATGTATGCGGATATTTTAAAGAAACACTTTAAAAAAGAAGGTATCACTACAGATTACATCATTGATGACGTGAATCACCCCACAGGAACTGCACTCATCTTTGTTGCCAATAGTGGTGAGAACTGCATAGCAGTGGCCCCCGGAGCCAACTATTCTTTGCTACCCGGATCAATTGCACATTTCTCCGAAGTAATCGACGCAGCGGACATTATCGTTCTACAAGCTGAAATACCCTATGAAACTAATAAAAATATAGCTCTATTAGCCAGACAAAAAGGCAAAAAAGTACTGTTTAATCCTGCACCCGCCTGCCTAATTGACGAGGAGCTGATGAAAGCTATTAATATATTAGTTGTCAACGAGTTGGAAGCAGCATTCATTTCCGGTATAGAATATACAGGAGATAACCTTGAAAATATTGCTCAGACATTAATGGAGACAGGTGCGTGCAACGTTGTAATCACACTAGGAAGTCAGGGAGTATATATGAAGAACCCAAAAGAAACCATCCAGCTTCCCGGCTATAAAGTAAATACAATTGATACAATTGCAGCCGGAGACACATTCTGCGGAGCACTAGCTGTCATCTGTGCCCAAAAGGAAATAGATCAGGAAGCACTCAATTTTGCAAATGCTGCAGCAGCAATTGCAGTCACACGATCGGGTGCACAACCTTCTATCCCAACTCTCGACGAAGTAAAACACTTCATACTAAAAAATGAATCAACCTTATTAAATTTAATAAACCATGAAGAATTATCCGAAACACCTCTTTAGAGATTTGAAGGATATGATTCCATCAGTCTCCAATTGTCGGGGATATCACAAAATGACGATAATCCTCGTCTGCCTGCTATTACAGACTATGAATATGTATGCACAGAATAACGTATCGGGAATCGTAAAAGACAGTGAGGGAGAAACTCTGATCGGAGTATCCATTCTTGTAAAGCAGGGAGAGAAACAGGCTGGAGGTACCATAACCAATGCTGAAGGCTTCTACCAGATCAAAACAACACCGGATGCTACTCTTGAATTCAGTTGTATCGGATACAAGACCCAAAAGATTTCTGTAAACGGGAGAGAAAAGATCAATGTTGTTCTGGAAGCAGACAATCAATTGCTGGACGAAGTTGTTGTGGTAGGTTTTGCCACACAAAAGAAAGTAAACCTTACCGGCTCAGTCAGTACTGTAGGTTCCAAGGAGCTTGCTTCTATGCCGGTACGAAATACCGTATTAGCCCTGCAAGGACAAGTTCCCGGACTGACGATCAAGCAGCAAAGCGGACAGCTATATGGTAAGAATCCAAGTATGCAATTACGTGGGTTGACAACTATCGGACAAGGATCTAGTGGTGAGATGCTAGTACTTATTGATGGTATGGAAGGAGATCCTTACAGCATCAATCCACAGGATATAGAAAATATATCTGTTTTAAAAGATGCTGCAGCCTCCTCTATTTATGGCTCGCGCGCGCCGTTCGGAGTAATTTTGATTACGACTAAAAAAGGGAAAGCCGGAAAAGCTTCTGTCAATTACAATAACAATTTCCGCTTCAATGTTCCCATTAATATGCCCAGCCAGGCAGATTCATACTCATGGGCACTTTTTTTCAATGATGGGGCCCATAATGATGGAAATGGAGATGATATTAGCCCGGTACGCCTACAACGCATCAAAGACTATATAGACGGAAAAATCTCCTATACAACCATTCCTGTAGGAAATCAATGGGGAACAGCTTATACCGAAGGCAATGATAACATTGACTACTATGATGTATTCTACAAAAACATGACTACCGCTCAGGAACATAACCTTAGTATCAATGGTGGTAATGAAAAGATGAACTATTTTATGTCAGCCAATTATCTGGTCGAAGACGGAACCCTGAATTGGGACCTGGACGGAATAAAACGTATGAACTTATTTGGAAAGATGGAAGTGAAACCGTACAAATTTCTAAACTTAAGTTACAGCACCCGTTATATCCGGGAGGATTACCATCAGCCCAGAGTGATGAGTGACGAGATGTTCCAATTGTTCGGCCAGTACTTATGGCCTGTCGGACCGTTATACGACCCCAATGGTAACTTATTTAACGACACCGTATTACGTTTCCGCGATGGAGGACAGATGAAAGTGTCAAACACAACAATGGTGCATCAGTTTAATGCAGTCTTCGAACCTATCAAAGGATGGCGTATTGTAGGAGATGTTAATTATCGCTATCGCTCCTATTTTAACCATATTGAAACCAAAAGTATTGCTCAAACTTGTGTGGATGGCATCACACCTGGTAGCGTGTGGGATGAGCATTCAGGAGTTGCCGAAGATGTGGGAAGAAATGAATATCTGAATATCAACGTTTACACAGACTTTGAAAAGATAGTTGCAGACCACCATTATTTTAAAGTAATGGGTGGATTCCAAGCTGAACAGTACAATACAAGAACTGTTTATGCTCAAAAAGAGGGACTCATCGTACCAGATATACCAACCATCAATACATCGTCCGGTTTATTTAACGGAGAACCTGTCCCTCCTCAAGTGGCAGGTGACTATAATCGATGGAGAACTGCCGGCTTCTTCGGACGCCTCAACTATAATTACATGGAGAAATATTTGCTGGAAGCCAATGTAAGATACGACGGTTCTTCCCGCTTCCGTTCCAACAATCGTTGGGGACTATTTCCTTCATTTTCAATAGGGTATAACATAGCTAAAGAAACATTCTTTCAACCGTTGACACCTTATGTCAATACTCTCAAATTCCGGGCATCTTACGGTTCATTGGGCAATCAGAACACCAATTTATACTATCCTACTTATCAGGCAATGGGATTTTCCAACGTTTCTGGAAGTTGGCTAATCAACGGGCAAAAACCCAATATAGCCTGGCCTCCTTCTCTGATTAGCAAAGGACTTACCTGGGAAGAAATACGTTCATGGAATATCGGTCTTGATTTTAGCCTACTTAACAACAGGTTGACAGGTTCGTTCGATTACTTCATCCGCAAAACGTTAAACATGATAGGTCCTGCAGATGAACTTCCTGTTATTCTCGGCACAAGTGTACCCAATACGAACAATACAGATTTACAGACTAAAGGTTTCGAACTGGAATTAGCCTGGAGAGACAGAGCCTTCAACAGTCTGAATTATGGAATTCGTTTCGTCTTATCTGATGCACAAGCCCAAATAACCCGTTACTCCAACCCCTCAGGAACACTAAGTAAATACTATTCAGGTATGAAATGGGGTGAAATATGGGGTTATCAGTCCATAGGTATTGCTCAATCAGATGATCAGATGCTGGAACATATCGCTTCACTCCCCAATGGAGGTCAAAACAGCTTGGGATCAGACTGGCAAGCCGGAGATATCATGTTCAAGGATGTAAATAATGACGGTCGTATAGACAGTGGGGCATATACTATAGATGATCATGGTGACCTTGTCGTCATAGGAAACACAACGCCACGTTTCAATTATGGTATCGACCTGACTGCTGAATGGAAAGGTGTAGATTTCAGACTATTCCTTCAGGGAGTAGGCAAACGTGATTACTTCCAACGAAGTAAATACTTCTTCGGTTCAATTGGAGGTAGTAAATGGGGAACAATGGTATTAAAACAACATCTGGATTATTATCGTGACGACCCGGATCATCCGCTCGGACTAAATAAAAACAGCTACTATCCCCGCCCCTATCTGGATAATGGCAAAAACTACCAGACACAGACTAAATATCTCCAAAACGCTGCCTATATGCGCGTAAAAAATTTACAGATAGGATATACGCTACCTTCCAGAATCACTAATTTATTGGGTATATCGAACTTCCGTTTATTTGTCTCCGGAGAGAATCTATTAACTTTCACCAAAATGAAAGATCTGTTTGATCCTGAAACGATAGGCGAAAATGGTGAAGGTAATGTATATCCATTAAGTAAAACTTATTCTATGGGATTGAGCATAACATTTTAAATCTTGGAATTATGAAAAATAAAATATTTATAGCCTGCATATCCTTGGCATTACTTACCGGATGCAACAGTTTCCTGGATCAGGAACCGCTATCCCAACTTTCTCCTGAACAGTATTTGTCGACAGAAGAAAATCTGGCAGCCTATGCAACCGACTTATACAACACTCTACCGGTACATGAAACCGGAAGCTGGGGAAGATGGTTGGATGACAATAATACAGACAACATGGCTTATGTAAATCCTAGTGACATCTTTGCGCCCGGCTACTGGAGAGTATCCCAGACCGGAGGTTCATACGAATTTGCCGCTATTTACCGGTGCAACTACTTTCTCGATTTTGTACTCCCCCTTTACGAAAAAGGAAGTATCACAGGAGTTGCCCCAAACATTCGTCATTACATTGGAGAAGTTTATTTCTTCAGGGCATGGCAGTATTTTTCTAAATTAAAAGCATTGGGAGATTTTCCAATCATCACCAAAACCTTAGCTGATGATTTGGAAGCACTGACAGCCGAAAGTAAACGTATGCCTCGTAATGAAGTAGCCCGTTTTATACTTTCTGATCTCGATAAGGCTCTTGAATATATGCAAAGCACTCCTCCTGTAGGAGGTACGAACAGGTTAGGGCAAGATTGTGTACATCTCTTCAAATCAAGAGTTGCCTTATACGAAGGAACATGGCTGAAATACTTTAAAGGAACAGCTTTTGTCCCTAATGGACCGGGATGGCCAGGGAAAGATAAAAGTTATAACAGTGATTACCAATATCCCGCAGGTAGCATTGACCAGGAGATAGAATATTTTCTCATCGAAGCTATGAATGAAGCCAAAATTGTAGCAGACAAATACGGACTGACTGATAATACCGGTATCTTTCAAAACAATGCGAACGAAGCTTCAAATCCATATTTCGATATGTTTGGCGCATCAGACATGAATACGTATCCGGAAGTACTACTTTGGAAACAATATAGCCAAGCTGCGGGAGTGGTCAATTCTGTTGTTGAATTTGCAGCAGCAGCCAATCAGGGTTGGGGAATGACAAAAAGTATGCTCGATGCATTTATCATGAATAATGGAAAACCTATTTATGCAACAGGAAGTAGCTACAATGGGGACGCAGATCTCTCAACCATTACCCAGGGTAGAGACTCGCGTGCTGAAATCTTTTTCAAAAAACCGGGAAACAGGAACCTGCACTCAGCAGCAGGACCGGAATCTTATGAAATCGAACCCTACCCGAATATTGTAAATTCCACATCATCGATGAAATATACCACTGGGCTAACCATACGTAAAGGATTAAACTTTGACGGTAGCTATTCCGTACGCGATAGAAGTATTGTAGGATGCATCATATTCAGAGCTGTAGAGGCTTATCTGAACTATATGGAAGCATGCTACGAAAAATCGGGAGCACTCGATGGTGACGCACAGAAATACTGGAAGGCAATCCGGGAACGGTCCAAAGTAGATGACTACAATATTACCATTGCCAATACCAATATGACCGTAGAAGCTCAAACGGACTGGGGAGCCTATTCCGCCGGTAAATTAGTCGACCCTGTCTTATTCAATATCCGCCGTGAACGTCGTTGCGAATTGATGGCAGAAGGTTTCCGTCCGGCAGACATCAGACGCTGGCGGTCGATGGACCAGATGATAAACACGCCTTATCACATACTAGGAATGAATCTATGGGAAAAAATGGCAAATAATCCAGACTTTTTAACAGCCAACCAAGATGGTCTGCAACAGAATAAGAACGTTTCACCAGAATCTTTCAGCAAATATCTGGCGCCATTTCATATCATAGCCAACAACCGTGTATACAATGGTTATCGCTGGAATATGGCTCACTATCTTGACCCAATAGCTATCCAACATTTCCTGATAACAGGAGCAGGCAATACCAATGCTTCGCCTCTTTATCAGAATCCGGGCTGGCCGCTACAAGCAGGCCAGGGAGCTCAATAAACCAAGTTGCTTTGACTTAGTGAAACTGTAAACAAACTAAAAAAAGGAATTATGCGAAAACTTCAATTATTAATATATTGTCTTCTATCAACTCTCTTCGCTTGTAGCAACGCAAATGAGTTAGATCCAAATTCTACAATTACAACCAAGCATCTGATGGTAAATGGGAAACCTTTCCTGATGCTGGGAGCTCAATTACGTACCGATTTTTTTCTCCAGTTGGATAAGAAAACACCGGATGAGCTAGCCCCTTATTTCGAACTGGCTGCCAATATGAACATACTTGTTGTCCAAGTACCTGTTGCATGGAGAGATATCGAATCTGAAAAAGATGTATACACAAGTTCATTGGTAGAAAAGTACATCGAATTATGTGACAAATACCAAATGAAACTGGAAATCTTGTGGTTTGGCAGTTATATGTGCGGTTATTCTGTAGAAGGGTATATCCCTGACTATGTGATAAAAGACACTTCCACTTATCCCGAACTTAAACCTAGTGCCGCTTATGAAGGATGGTTAGGAAAACAATATTATCTGAAACCCAACACCTCGGCACTAGTGGAACGCGAAGCAAAAGCTCTAAAGCAGATGATGGAGGCTATTTACCACTACGACAATAACCATGGACAAAAACACACAGTAATAGGTATTCAGGTGGAAAATGAGCCCGATATGTTAGCAACAAGACATAATCAGGAACATGGTTACACCCCCGAACAACTATGGCCGGATTTAATTTCTATGCTGGACAGATTAGGGCAAGTCGTTAAAAACTCCCCATACGATTGCTATACCCGAGTGAACCAGACCACAACTTATTCCGATTATATGGAAAAAAGCGCTGAAATTGCTGCTACAACAGGAATTGATTATGTAGGTCTGGATCCGTATGAGAACACAATGCTGGCCATAGACGGTAAATTACGGAGATTGAGAAAAATCGATGGTAACTTCGCCCATATTGCGGAAAATGGAGGCGAGTATACCAACAATGACCTTCTCACTCTCAAAGCTCTTAGTCTGGGATGTGGCTATGAAATATTCGAAGTCATTACAACTCCCCATCCTGATTTGGCAGACTGGACTCTCAGAGGTGTATACAATCCCGATTTCACTCCTAAGGCACACACTCAACGGATAGTGGACGCCTATAAAATATTCAAAGGGGCTTGGGTAGACCTCGCTTCAGCAGATGCCAAAGACATCATTGGTTTCAACCTGAAATATGATGATGGGCAAGAACAGACTACCGAGAATCAGAATACCACCCACGTAAGCATAAAATGGACAACCAACTCCAGAGGAGTGGCTTTTGCCGTAGAACATAATAATTGCCTGACTGTTGCTTCCACTAAAAATGACCAAATGGTATTCAGAGACATACAGATTAAAAAGATAGAGAAAGGACATTATGATATAGACGGTAACTGGAACTCAGAAGGAGATGTAGAACCGATGAATCAACTCACAATGGAGCCTTGCATTGTATACAAAATACAGTTTTAAACTCATTAAATCAATGTCATGAGAAAAAGTACGTTTATTATAAAGATATTACTATTGACACTATTAATCGGGTGTCAAGATGATGATTCCTCCAATCTGACAATAGAAAGTCAGCATATCCAAGTGGAATACACTGGAGGGAATATCAATATACCTATATCCTGTAATGTTGCTTCTAAAGCAAGCATCATTTATGATTCAACCAATGAATCGGGCTGGATTTTTCTGTTACCAACTGTACTGAACGGAAATGGAGTCTACACTCTAATGGTAGAAGCCTATAAAAATGTTCTGGACGACCGCCATGCGACACTTGTTATAACCGCCGGTAATGAGACCAAAGAGGTCAAAATCACCCAATTGGCAAAGCCTTCGCTGGGTATTGATCCTGAAGGAATAGCTGCATTAGAGCAAGCCAAAAATTACACGGTTACGGTCACATGCAGAGCTCAATGGAGTGCAAGTGTCAATGATGAGGCAAGTTCCTGGTGTACACTAAGTAATGAAACAGGTACTGGAGTCGGAAGTTTTACCATCCATGTTGCAGATTTGGGAAATGAACAGGCACGAACGGCTATCATTACCATTACTTCCGGTGAACTAAAAGCTACTTTGAAAGTCAGCCAGGGTGAAGGCACTATCATTAACGGGCTTATCTGGGCCAATTGCGATGTTAGTGAACCTAACACATTTACTGCCAGTCCGGATACTCGTGGATTACTATATCAATATGATTCCCGAATAGGCTATCCGAATAGCAGTCCCAATGTAGACAAGAGTTGCCCTCCCGGATTCGAAACAGGATACTACGATTCAGGATATGATACCTGGAGAGATGAAAACAATCCTTGTCCGGCAGGATGGAGAATACCAACCATTACGGAAATTACGGAATTAATAGGTACTACTGCTGATCCTAAATTCACATGGAAAGAGCCGCAGAATAGTCACTTCGCAATTCCTGGCGCCATCGTAGGAATCCCCAGAAGTGAAGGTATCATTGCAACTAAAGAGGACATGAGAGGAGGTATCTTCTTGCCACAATCAGGATATCGTCATAATGAGACAGGTTATCAAGAAACATGGTGGCCAGTAAATATAACCAGTATTTCACGTCCCAATTCACCTCAAAACTGGGATAGGCAGACAATCTGGATAGATGCTAACGGCAATATGGGAATAGATGAATATACATCCAACAGGAAAGCTTATCCGGTCAGATGTGTTATGGATATAAAATAATCAAAAATCTTAAGTATATGAATCATTATTTATTTAAAGATTTCTTTTTAAAGAAATTAGAGAGATGTACGGTTCTTGCTATTCTCATACTTCTTACCTTGTGCTCTTGCACAAGGCAGGAAGGAGTACCTGATCGCATCCCTGTCATCTTTGATACAGATGCCGGCAATGATATCGATGATGTATTGGCCATGCAAATGCTTTTCAATTATGAAAAGGCAGGAAAAATAGACTTATTAGGTATCACCATCTGCAAATCTAATCCTCATGCAATAGAATATATAGATGGCTATTGTCGTTTCAATGACAGAAATGAGATTCCATTAGGATATGCATACAATGGAGTAAACCCGGAAGATGGTAATTATCTCCGGCAGACTCTGGATACTATCATTGATGGTAACAGGATATTGCAACCTCAAAGAAGTATAAAGGACAATCTGCCGGAAGGCTATAAGTTACTACGTAAAATACTGGCTACGCAAAAAGATAACTCCGTAGTATTTATTGCTGTAGGCCCGGAAACAAACCTGGCACGTTTGCTCTCTTCCACAGCTGACGAATATAGCGAATTGGACGGACGGTCACTTGTTGCCCAGAAAGTTAAATTACTATCTGTCATGGGAGGCCGTTTTGGCAATGGAGCCGACTCACCCGAATGGAACGTCATGCAAGACTTAAAGGCAGCACAAACAACCTTTGAAGAATGGCCGACACCTATCGTTACCAGTGGTTGGGAAGTAGGAACCAGTATAGTATATCCACACCAAAGTATTCTGAATGATTTTCCCAATAGTTACAAGCATCCTCTCTGTGTATCATACAAGATCTACCAGCAAATGCCTTACGACAGGGAGACATGGGACCTGACTTCCGTACTGCAGGCTATAGAGCCGGAAAGAAACCTTTTTGGATTATCAGAGAAAGGCATCATAAGTATAGACAGTATCGGACAAAGTCTTTTTGCTCCTTCAAAAGAAGGCAAACATCAATACCTGACCATACGGGAGAAGAACGATATTCAAGCTATAACAGACGCGCTTGTGTATCAGGTTACAGGTAAAGCAAATGTCAAACCTTAAAAAAAGAGATTGTTATGTATATAGTCAATAGTTACACATTAGCTGTCGTCTTTTGTTTTATAACCATGATATGCTGGGGGTCCTGGGGAAATACTCAGAAACTGGCCAGTAAGAACTGGCGTTACGAACTTTATTATTGGGATTATACCATTGGTATTCTATTGTTTGCCTTTCTCTTGGTATTTACATTAGGAAGTTTTGGAGACTCTGGAAGAAGTTTTATAGAAGACATACAACAGGTAGAATCCCAATACATCATTAGCGCACTAATTGGAGGTATCATTTTTAATGCTTCGAATATATTACTTTCAGCATCCGTATCCATAGCCGGAATGGCAGTTGCTTTTCCTTTAGGAGTGGGGTTGGCATTAGTATTAGGAGTATTTATCAATTACTTCAGTTCTCCCAAAGGAGATCCGCTCTGGTTATTCATAGGAGTGATTCTGATTGTTATCGCAATCATTTGCAATGGTATAGCAGCCGGAAAAAATCAGAAAGCAGGCACCAACAGCAACAAGAAAGGAATCATCCTTGCCACTATTGCCGGCGTACTAATGTCTTTCTTCTATCGCTTCGTGGCTGCTACTATGGATCTTGATAATTTTGAATCACCAACAATCGGAATGGCAACTCCTTATACAGCTTTCTTCATCTTTGCTATTGGTATTTTCCTTAGTAACTTTATATTCAATACTTTTGTAATGAAACGTCCATTCGTGGGTTTACCTGTAAGTTACAAAGAATATTTTGCAGGAAAGATCAATACACATATGGTAGGCATTCTTGGCGGATGTATCTGGGGACTTGGAACCGCATTAAGCTACATTGCAGCAGGAAAAGCAGGAGCAGCTATCTCATATGCCTTAGGACAGGGAGCACCGATGATTGCTGCACTATGGGGAGTATTTATCTGGAAAGAGTTTACAGGAAGCTCCAAAGAGACAAACAGGCTATTAGGTATAATGTTTGTGTTGTTCATCTTGGGATTGTTCTTTATTATCCTTTCCGGAGGTAATTAAGAAAAATATAATACACAAAAAAGCCACAGAGAAACGTTTAAAATTTCCTCTGTGGCTTTTATCCTATTTCTATTTTCTCACTCAAAACTACCTAAACTGTAATATCCAACAAAACCTCTCCTTTCACATTCAACACCTTAATCCTCAATTCATCTTTCTTCTTTTCCAGAATCATCACCGTAGCGCTATCCATCTTATATCCTCCACCAATAATGACCGGGTAATTGTTTCCCAACTCACCTTTCGGATGATAGGCATACGTATGAGTATGAGCATTCAGGCTCACATTGAAAGGTGCTTTTTCCAATAATTTAGTCCATAGATCTGCACAGAGATTCTTTCCATCATTACCATAAAGCGGAATATGATGAATAAGAACACGTTTCTTCGCTTTCTTGAAGTCTTTGGCAGATAACTCCTCTTTCAGAAAATCGACTTGTTCATTACGTAACTGTGTGAAATCATTCAAATCGTAATACACCCAGTGAGAGTCTAGCTTATCCTCTCCACAATCAAGCATGACAATACGGGTATCGCCCCAATTAAAAGAACCATAGGTCTTATCCCCTACATAGTCATAATGGTCGCGCAGACCGATAGAATAAGCATTGCGAATCTCATGATTGCCACGCATAAAAAAAGTTGGAATGCGATCACTGCGTACACCTTCGGTAAGTTCACTAATAAAAGTCGTTGCCTGTTCGTGGTCGACAGGATCGTCTACACAATCACCATTGAAAACTACAAAGTCATAGTTGATATTCTGTATCTGTTTGCATAAAGCACGAAAAGTTTTTGTATGCTGATGCAAATCATTGAAAACAATGGCAGTGAAAGAATCTGTATCCGTTTCCGGAAGCGTAAATTCAGAGAAATCTGACTGGGCAGTATTTCCGAATACTTTCTTATATGCTTGATAAAGCAATATTTCTTGCGAACATACGCGATAATAATATTTCTGTCCCGGTATCAGATCGTTGATACGTATTTTATGTAGTTTATTATTGCAGACTACCTGCCCGTCAACAATTGTACGAGCGCGTTTCAGTTGAGTAGTGTCTGTTCCATATTCCACCCAACAGTATGCCGGAACGGTAGTTTCCCACATAACTGTCATACCATTACCTATGGGATTCTGTAAATAAGGTTTAGTACGGAATATTTTATCTGCCTTTTCAGCGGTACGCAGTTCTACAAGAATAGGGCGATGATCGGAGGCCATCGGTTCATCCAACACTTGAGAGGATATAAGAGCGAAGCCATTAGCATTTGACTTCAATGCAGTAATATAATCTATAGTCTCCTTGGGTTCAGGAGCCGGATAAGTAGATTGTTTAGGATTGGAGAGTATCTGGAAGTCTTTCTGTAACTCCTTTATAAAGTCGGATTCCGGTTCAGCATTCATGTCCCCAGCCAGAAAAAGAGGCTTTTTATAGGAAACAGTAAATGACTTCACTATTTCCAGGGACTTCATGCGATCTTCTTCCGTTAATGACAGATGAGTACAACAATAAATATAATCCTCAAATTCTGCCAGAATCAAGGTGCGGGCCTCTTCTCTACCAGGTAAAGGGATAGCTTGTAAACATAGCGGAACTTGCTTTGTCAGCAGTCCGATTCCATATTTACCTCCATCAAACTTTATGGCAGGTGCAAAACAAGCATGCATCTGTGTACGTTCAGCTATCTCACCCAGCACATATTTCTGTCCGCTCCGACGGGTCATACTGTCTACCTCTTGTATAGCCACAACATCAGGAGAAGCATTATTTATCACATTGGCTACCCGTTGAAAATTACAAATATCATCCATGCCGTTCGCATTTTTAATATTATAAGTCATCAGTCTCAATGTATGCTGGGCCTGTACCGGGAAAATAAATAGGATTACGGAAATTAGTAAAAAGATCTTTTTCATGTTTTCATTTTTGGGGGTTAATGTTAAGCCCTCAAAGGTAAGAAAAAAATAAAAAGCCACAAAGATATGAATTCATACCTTTGCGGCCTCTTATTGCCAAGAATAGCTTTTCTCTAAATGGGGGGATGAGAACAAAGCTATATTATTTACAAGGTCGATTTATTATCTTATTATTTCTTTTTCCACTTTGCGGTAGTATCCCACATTTGCGGGTCTACGCTATTAAAGTGCCAAAAACCGATTTGAGAGATTCCCAGTTCATCGGCTAGTTCAAGTAGTGCTTCTGTACTTCTGGCATCACTTGCATAAAACATATGCCGATTACCATCGGTACCATCATACAGATACATGTTTACCTTTTCGTAACATAACCAAGTAGAAGAAGGCAAAATTCCATTTATACTGTCAGGCACAGATTGATAAACCTGCCTTCCTTTAATGTCACCAGTTACAGCATAATCATTTGCATAAGCAGGCAGTGCCATCACTAATTTATCACTCGGAATGTGTTTCATCCAGAAAAGCATCGCTTCTTTAGTCCATGGATAGTTGGACGTAGGTCCAATGCCCATACAATCATCTCTGTGCTTGAGCTCGGGCTTATTTATTCCCGGTGCAAAATACATATCGTAGCACATCACTCTCACTAAATCACAGGTAGCATTCAAGACTACCGGATCGTGAAACATCTTAGTTTCGTTATCCTGATACAAAGCCGGATAAAAACTCACGCAATGGCTTAATTTCTTTCCAACAGCATGAAGTTCTTTTGAAGCAAGTTTCAGGAATTCGGTATATGCATCCTGAATATCAGGACGCAAATGTTCGAGATCAAGATCTATTCCATCATATCCATTTGCATTGCAATCGCTTACATACTTCTCAACAAGTGCCTTTCTTTTCTGTGGCGTATCAATCGTTTCTTCATTTCCACCTACAGCCTGATATACTTCAATATGATTCTGATGACACTCATCGATAAATGATTTCGGAGGATTCCCGAAAACGCTAATGGAACTAATTATCTCTTTCACTGGTTCTATATCCTTAAAAGAGCTTCCATCTATATAGACATACCAAGGAAATACTTTTTTCTCCAAAGTGGTGGAAGCGAGTGCTTCCTGCTTGCAGGAAACACTCGTCATTACCAACATTACACAGCATATAGCTGTTCCAATTATACTTAAATACCTCATTGAATGTAAAGTAAACTGTTATTCTTCATCATAGTTATACTTCTTATATTCTATATAGTCATACTTAGCTGTATACGTTTTTGCAGTAGGCTTATCTCCTTGCCAGCCACCGCCGTCAGCAAAGGTCATTATTGAGAATCCAAATTTGAACTGTGCCGGAGTATACCAGGTAGTGAATGTTTTCGCCACTTCACCGTCTATAATCCATGCCGCCCAATATGCACCATCTGCATTAAGTCTAAGGTCAATAGTCAGAGTATGTTTACCCGGATCAATAGGTACACCGTAAACTCCCATAGACTCTGTATAACAACGTACCAGCATTTGACCTGGAACAGGAGGAATAGTACAAGCCGCACGATCATTTTCAGTACCTGCGAAAACAAACATAGAGAATGATCTTTCTTCAGCGTTAGTTGCAGCGATATTACCACCTGCCAACCATTTTTCACCTACCCCTACCAAAGGAACATCTATTTCCCATGTATATTTTCCTGCTCCTATCTCCGGACCATAAACGAAGTTATTCCCGTTAGATAGATTCAAACTTCCATCTGCAATCGTTCCTCCATTATTAGTCCATCCAACAGGTACAAAACCTGCTTCCTCAAAGTCCCACTTCACTGTTGTTCCCTCTGGTTCGGGAGGAAGCTGACCTTCAACAATCGGCTTCATTGAATAATCATAAGGAACATATTCAAGATAATCAAATAAGGCATAATTTTCTTGAGTTGCCGCATGATCGCCCATACCATAAAGATTCTCGACACTAGATATAGCACGGAAATAAGCTTCTTCACCATAATCTAATTGTGCCCTCTTTAAAACTTTACCATCAACCGACCACTCCGCCAGATATTTCTTATTCTCTAACTTCAAATCCAAAACAAACGTATGCCAAGCTTCAGCCTTGATAGGCGTGAACTCAGAGAAAAAAGGATTAGCCTGACTAGTCACAAGACACAGCATATCATCTGGTCCGGCACTATGTGCTGCACGGTCTGCAGCCGTACCGGAACAAATTTCAAAATCCAACTCATGCCCATCGTCAAAATATAAGAATGCTCCAATACTAGCTCGGTCATTCATTCCGAATTTAGGAACATATATCCTCCATTCATAACGACCTGATCCGAATTGTGTTGTTGTTTGCACTTTGAAACGATCTCCATTAGTACCTTCATACTCTTTACCTGGCCGTGTATAGATTCTTAACGCTTTTCCATCTTCACATTCGTCATTGTCTACGATAGTGATCGGATTGATCCCTGCCACAAGTCCTGTTTTTTGCAATCCAGTAAAGTCACCGTAATTATAAATGGTTCCTTTATAGCCATCCTGAATAATTGTAATGGTTCGAAGTTCAGCACCTTTCGCTGCTATGGTCAAGGTTGCACTGCGTTTTGGACCGCTATTCTTATCAGCAGAAATTGTTAGCGTACCATTACCAGTTCCTGCCAAAGGAGAAACAGTAAGCCAATTACCACCTGCCTGATCCACTGCTACTTCCCAAGCTGCTTCTGACGTAATATCTACAGTCTGAACTTCAGTAGAGGAGACTCCGAATGTTAAAGCATTTGTGGAGATTCCGCATGCAACAATCTCTGTTTTCTCTTTGAAGCTATCGCCGCATGATACTAAAGAGGCATTACATAATACACCTATTGCTAAATATAAATATCTTAGTTTCATAATAATTGTTTTTATTGTTTCACTCAGTTCTTCAAATTCGGATTAATAGACGAGTCTACAAAAGGACGGGGAAGATACATCTTACTGTCATTCCACGTGCCAGATACGGAAACAGCTTCTTTCCTAAAGACTCCAGGAGCCACTTCAATCTCCGGATTTAATTTTCTGTATTCAAAATGATCTTTAATACGATTCATGCGAAACATATCCCTTGCTCTGGTGGCAATATTTCCCCAATAATATCCGGCTATTTCCCAGCCATGTTCATTATAGGCAGCTTCTGCCAGATCATCATACGACATGGTTGTCTTATAGATATCCCGGTCTGCAACAACAGATCCATTGGCACGATTACGTACCTCATTCAATAAGTTGACAGCTTCCGTGATACTACCTGTTTTTGAACGACCTACAGCTTCGGCGTACCAGCAATATACTTCTGCCAAGCGAATAATCTGATGCGTCTTTTCTCCATTCTGATTCATCGAAATTTTCGGATTCGTATAGTCGAATTCTTCTCCAGTAGTCGTTTCTACTTTCTTCATGAAACAGGGAGCAACAACCACACGTGGTGCTTCCGGATTGGGGTCTTCCCACCAATCACGCAACTTCGTCTCATTCTTCAATATAATTTTCGGGAAATAAGATGCATCTTTGCGCGAGCCTTCCGGGAAATCATACCAGAATTTAATTTCTCCGTTCGTATCTCCCCAACCACCGCCACCATAAGCATAGTCTGCCAGGAAATCGGCTAAAGGAGCATTGGTAAGTGCATCTATTCCTAAATTATAGTAAACCCCAAGTAACACTTCTGGATTATTCTTATTATACTCCATCGAATATACTTGCTTGTAATCAGGTAATAGCTTGTAGTAGTAAGTACCTTTCTTCGCAGCATCGATTACTTCTTTTGCCTTTGCAGCGGCCAGTTGATAATATTCTGTTCCTTTGTTCAACGGCCATCCCGCCATTGCCATATACACATAAGCCAATGTTGCTTTTACAGCTCCTTGACTAACAGCAATGTTTACCCCATTTCTTGCGTAGGGATCTTTAGTATAATTGGCAGGGACCATTGTTTCTGCCTTTTTCAGGTCAGACACAATCAGTTCATAAATTTCAGGAACAGTTGCCAATGGCATGTTGTAATTGATTTCATCTTTCACAACCATAGGTACCTCTCCCCAAGCCATTACAAAGTAAAAATAAGAATAGGCGCGCCAATAATAAGCTTGTCCAATGGCCGCATCTTTCTCTTCCTGACTCACCTCCGGAGTTCGTCCGGCATTATCTATAATGAAATTAGCAGCTTTTACCAATCTCCAACGAGCTCCCCACAATTCAGTCACCCAAGTGTTATTGTCCGAAACATTATAAGTATCTACCTCACGCAACCCCTGTTTATTAGCTGCAGGGTGTGTAGAAATATCATCACCCATCACTGATTCGAAACCTGCCCAGATATTTGCATACATATCACTCGCAACTTTGGAATACATTCCATTCAGAGCCAAGTCCAGATCACCTTTTGAATTGAAGAAATTAGTTACCGCCAACTGCCCTTTAGGATCTTCTGTCAGTAAATCCTGGCAAGACACCATCCAAAGTGCTATCAATGCTAGTCCGACAGATTTGAATATTCTATATATTGTTTTCATATCCATGTATAGTTAAAAGATTAAAAGTTAAGTTTCATACCAAAAGTGAAAGTTCTTGGAACAGGATAAGAGCCCATATCTACGCCATTAAAGCCGTAATCGGATTCACTGTACACTTCTGGGTCCATACCTGTGTATTTCGTTAATGTAAACAGGTTTTGAGCACTGACCGACAATTGAATATCGGCTACTTTCGTTATCTTCTTAGGAATATTATACGTAAGGCTTATATTTTTCAGTTTCACAAATGATGCATCTTCAAGCCAGAAATCAGAATCAGGATAGTTTCTATTATCTGAATTTTTATGACTTGCATACACAGCATCTGCTTTATTGGCTACTTTATCCCAACTTTTGTAATAAGCATCAGATAAAGAGATGAAACGATATACACCTGTCATAGATCCCATCGCATAGCGGCTTACATTCAGTCTATCTTGTCCTAATGCAGCATTGATGAAGAGATTGAGCGTCCAGTTTTTCCAAGTGAATGTATTATTCCATCCGAAAGTCCAATTAGGCTCGGCCTGCCCTTTAGTAACCAGATCGTCAGCACCCGGATTGGTTGTCAAACTTCCATTAGATTGATGTTTATACAAGTTGGCGCCCTGGTCATTAAAGTTTGCCCATTCATAAAGATAGAAAGAACCAATCGGATACCCTACTTTTTTAATTTGAATGGGACCACCGCCAATACTTGTATAATTCTCCCCAACGATAAAATCACTACCTGCCAGATCGATTATCTTATTCTTTAAATAAGATGCATTCAGCGATGTTTCCCAACCAAATATATCTTTGTCTGTCAAAGGAGTAGCCGTGATGGTGAATTCAACACCAGAGTTTCTAACTTCACCTTGGTTGACCCAGAAAGAGCCACCTCCGTTATATTGAGGAGCAGGTTTGCGAAGCAACAAGTCCTTAGTATCCTTCCGGAACCATTCGGCTGTAAAACTCAAGCGACCGTCTAAAACACTGGCATCCAAACCTATGTTATACTGATAGGTGCTTTCCCAAGTTACATCTGGTGTAGCAAGATTTCCAGTCCAATAACCGGTATGGATTGCATCGCTACCATAACCGTCATAATTTGTAGGAGCCAACATACCCAATGTTGTGTAAGCACCGATACTTTGATTACCAACAACACCAAAACTGGCTCTTAGTTTCAATTGCTGGACAATGTTCTGTTTGCTCATAAAGTTTTCTTTAGCAACATCCCAAGCAACAGCTGCTGACGGAAAATATCCCCATTTATTCTTCTTCTGAAACTTAGATGAACCATCGGCGCGGAAAGTACCTGTCAGCATATACTTCCCTTTGTAATTGTACATAATTCGACCAAGTCCGGACACAATAGCTTCTGCGGAATAGCCATTCTCTCCATCGCGTGTCTTTGCATTTTTTGCATTCCAATAACCAACAAACTCATTGGCCAAATCACTACCGGTCAGTTTTAAATTTCTACCTTCGGCGCCGCTTGCTTCAAACACAGCTGTTGCAGTCAAATGATGATCGCCGAAACTTGTGTTATAAGTCACATTATTGGTATTCTGCCAGAATAGATTCATCCTGCTCGCATTCTCCATACCACTAATTTGTCCGGGTTTTGCTAACGACGAGGTGAAAGAGTAACTCGGAACATGAGAGTAATTAGCAGCACCCTGTACAGACAATGTCAACCCTTTCATTATTTTGAAAGTCAAATCCATATTAGTATTCAAAGCATACACATATGAGTCACCATAATTTGCGACACGTGCACCATAAGGGTTTCCATTTACTGAATTATAAGGGTCCATATTATAAACGCCCGTTACCGGATCTTTCATTTCCATCGTAGGAGAATAGTTCAGGAAGTTCATAATGTCAATACCCCCATTATGACTGTGAGTACGTGAAGCATTAATTTTGGTAGAAAGTGTCAACCACTTAGTGAGTTCATTATCCAAATTTATCCGCAACTGTGCACGTTGATACTTGGTCGTGATGGTCATGGCTGTCATATTCAATACATTGGCTGAAATAAGATACTTATTTTTAGCCGTTCCACCCGAAATACCTAATTTATAGTCCTGACTAATACCGGTCTGCAACATCAAATTCTGCCAGTCAATGCCTTTGGAACCATTTTTATAGGCTTCCATCTCATCATCTGCAAACGAAATACCATTATATTCCTTTAATGCTGTCGCATATTCATAAGCATTCAGTAAGTCATATTTTTTAAGGATGTTCGATACGCCTATAGCCACATCTGCATAAATCTGCACTTTACCTTCTACCCCTTTTTTAGTAGTTACCAAGACCACACCATTAGCACCGCGTGAACCATAAATAGCTGTTGCCGAAGCATCCTTCAGAACTTCAATAGATTGAATGTCAGCAGGATTTACATCTAGTCCACCAGACATAATGCCATCGATGACATACAAGGGATCATTGCTGGTATTAAGAGAAGTAGTACCACGAACACGAACTTTAACTGTGCCACCAGGTAAACCATTTACGCTCGTCACTGCCACACCTGCAGTACGTCCTTGCAGAATATCTTCCACCCGCTTTACCGGCTGATCCTTAAATTGTTTGGAAGAAACAGAAGCCACAGCACCTGTTATATCTGATTTTTTCACTACACCATAGCCGATGACCACTACCTCACTCAATTGGTTCTGATCTTCCTGCATTGTAATCTTCAAACTGGTATTCGTTCCCAGTTTAACCTCTTTAGTCACGTATCCGATATAAGAAAATGATAGTGTAGAACCAACAGGAGCACTAATCGAGAACTTTCCGGAAATATCCGTTACGGTACCAGTTTGTGCATCTTTAAGGGTTACGTTGACACCGATGATAGGTTCATTGCTGTCGGCATCCATAACAGTACCCGAATACTGCTTTGCAACCTGTGCATAAGTAGATGTAACTGCTGCAAAAAGAAATAGTAGCAAGCAGCCAAGCGTTTTTCTTAGATTATCCATATACTTTTCATTTAGTTAGAATATAATGATATTAGATTTTTAGGAATTTTAGATATAAGTCAAGGCATTCAAAATGTTCCCAACATTACTCCGCCTCTTCATTCTACAGTTTTAGGATGTATTCATAGTAAATAGTCTTTTTTTAAGGTTTAATACTTTTTCGTATTTAGTGTCAACTATGCAAATATAGGTGCAAAGCATGGAAATAGAGATCAAATAACATCCATAATTAGTCCGCTACTGTTCAAAAGGAGTATTCTGAATACCCTTTCGAGCCATCTAATGAGCTTTGTGGACAAAAGAAGATGAAATCTATTGTACAGTTTCATAACTTCTTTTATATTTGCTATATCAAAAGAACATAACTATGTCAAAAGCACACATACTAAAGAGGTATTCTTCCCTAATTTGGATATTATTCTTTGTTCTTTCTACAAAGGCTGAACAACAAGACTACTACTTCAGACAAATTTCTTTGGAACAGGGATTGTCACAATCAAGAGTGCAGTGCATTTACAGAGATCATTTAGGAGTAATATGGATAGGTACTAAATGGGGGTTAAATAGTTATGACCAATCTGAACTGAAAAGTTATTTTCATGACCGGGAGCAGCCCAACTCATTGCCCGACAATTTCATTCGTTTTATTACAGAGGATCGTTTCGGCGATTTATACGTTTCTACCAATAAAGGAATTGCCATCTACAATAAAGCAGAAAATCAATTTCAGCCATTGAAATATAACGGAAAACCATTTACCGCTTGGTCTTATCTTCAAATAGGTGACAATTTCCTGTTTGGAGGAGAAGAAACTTTATACCAATACAATCTGACGGATAAAAGTATTACGACGATCTTCCCCGATATCGACGGAGACAAGTTGAAATGTATCAACCGCATCTTTCAGTGGAGTCCCAATATACTGATAACCAGCAGTAAGAAAGATGGGCTTTGGATGTATGATCTGGCTAAAAAGAAAATGTATCGATGTCCATTTGTAAAAGAGCGCGAGATAAACACCATATTTGTTGACTCTCAAAACCGGCTTTGGGTATCATTCTATGGCAAAGGAATGGCCTGCTACTCGAAAGAGGGGAAAAGACTTTTCAGTTTATCCACCAGGAATTCCGAACTCAACAACGACATCATTTTTGATTTTCTTGAAAAAGATAATCAACTTTGGATAGCCACTGACGGAGGAGGCATCAACATACTTGACCTTCAGACTATGAAGTTCTCTTATCTTAAACATATTTCCGATGACGAGCAATCCTTACCGAACAACTCTATCTACCGGCTCTATAAAGATCAAATGGACAATATATGGATAGGCAGCATACACGGAGGATTATTCGCTATTAAGAAAGTATTCATCAAAACCTATAAAGATGTTCCACTGAACAATCCCAATGGAGTTAGCGAGCGCATCGTGGTTAGCATCTTTGAAGATAAGGATACATTGCTTTGGATTGGAACAGACGGAGGAGGTATCAACTCATTTGACCAAAAAACGAATACATTTCATCATTACCCTACTACATACGGAGAGAAAGTCACCTCTATCACAGATTTTTCTGAAAATGAGCTCTTATTATCATGTTTCAATAAAGGGGTCTATACCTTTAATAAGAGAACCGCACAGATGCAACCTTTTCCCATTATCAATGACTCTATTTCGAAAAGAGAATTTTCATCCGGCGACTTGGTAAACCTATATGCTACAAAAGATAACATTTACATATTAGGAGCAAAAGTCTATATCTACAACAAACATACCCGGCAAACATCTATTCTCTATGCACCCCAAATAGACATTCAGCGCCAAATAGCTATGCAGGCTATTTATTCCGACGATACCCATCTGTATCTAATGGGAACCAACAACCTGTTTAAACTAAACTTCAAAACCAACGAACTGTCCTCATTGGTCAGCATGAAAGAGGGAGATGATTTCACATCGGCCTGTCGAGATGATAAAGGTAACTTTTGGATAGGAAGTAATTTCGGATTGCTCTTCTACAATAAACAGACTGGAAAAACAGAAAAGATACACACCAACTTGTTCAACAGTGTATCCAGCCTTGCCTATGATAAAAAAGGAAAAGTCTGGATAGGAGCGCAAAATATGTTCTTTGCGTATATTATTAACGAAAAGCGTTTCGTTATCCTGGACGAATCCGATGGAGTTCCTTCCAACGAATTGATATTTACCCCTATTCCTGCTCTTCGTACTCCCAATCTGTATATGGGAGGCACTATGGGACTGGTACGCATTAATACGGATATTATTTTCGAAAGCAATTCGTCTCCTATTCTCAAGCTACTTGAAGTAAAACTAAATGGTAAATCAACTCTGAAACAGGTTAATAATAACTGTATTTCGATTCCCTGGAATCATTCATCGTTCAACATCAAAGTGATTGCTGACGAAAAGAACTCCTTCCGAAAACACCTTTTCCGGTATGTCATCACAGGAAAAGACAAAATGGTGATCGAGAGTTATCTCCAGACACTCGAATTGGGTACCTTAGCATCAGGGGAATATACCATCAGCGTATCCTGTGATACCCCCAACGGTGAATGGAGCCAGCCGACAGAGATCTTAACTATTATGGTCTCACCTCCTTGGTGGAAATCTACCTGGTTTATTATACTATGCATTTTCTTTGCATTTCTAGTTGCAGGAGTAGTCTTCTTTAGTTTGATAAGAAAAAAAGAGAATCGGCTGAAACGTGAGATGCGGGAACATGAGAAGAAGATATATGAAGAGAAAATACGCTTCTTAATCAATATCAGTCATGAGCTACGTACCCCTTTGACACTCATTTATGCTTCCCTGAAACGAATTCTAAATAAAGAGGTAAAGCAAGATGAGCTGCCAGAATATCTACAGGGTGCATTCAAGCAGGCCAATCAGATGAAAGATATTATCAACATTGTGCTTGATGCACGCAAAATGGAGGTAGGACAGGAAGTGCTACACATCTCTTCGCATCCTTTGCACAAGTGGATACAGGAAGTGGCAGAAACATTTCAAACTGCATCAAAGGCCAAAGAAATTGAAATTACATACGACTTTGACGACAGCATACAATATATCGCGTATGATGACACCAAATGTAGAGTTGTTCTTTCCAATCTGATTATGAATGCTTTGAAATATAGCCCCAATCAGACTCGTATCGTCATAAAAACAATCCGTACAAATGAAAGTATACAGGTACACGTACAAGACCAGGGAATCGGATTGGATAACGTAGATATAAAAAAGCTCTTTACCCGTTTCTACCAAGGCAAACATAATGAGGGAGGAAGTGGTATCGGTTTATCTTATGCTAAAATGTTGATTGACCTGCATGGAGGCAGGATGGGGGCTTTCAATAATGAAGACAGAGGGGCCACATTCTTTTATGAAATACCGGCTAATCTACAAGAGCAGGAAGTATCATGTCCTCAACATTCCTACCTCAATGAACTTTTAAGTTCTCCGGAGGAAGAAGAGAAAATAGAATCCGGTTCTTTCTCTCTACAAGGATATTCACTGTTGATTGTAGAAGACAAACAGGACTTAAGGGAATTCTTAAAAAGTGCCCTTAAGGATAAATTCAAGAAGATCTATCAGGCAGAAAATGGACTGGTAGCACTGGAAGTTATTAAGCAACAGCAACCGGACATTATAGTAAGTGATGTAATGATGCCACAAATGAATGGCTATCAGCTATGCAAAGAAATTAAAGAGAATCTGAATATTAGCCATATCCCTGTCATCCTGCTTACCGCCAGAGCTGATTCTGAAAGCCAGATGTTAGGATACAAATTAGGAGCTGATGCCTATTTACCCAAACCATTTGAAATGGAAATGCTCCTCAGCGTGATCCAGAATCAGATGAGAAATCGTGAATATATTAAGTCCAGATACAGGGGCAATCAATTCATCCTGTCTCCGCAAGAGGCTACTTTCAGCAATGCAGATGAACAATTTATGATTAAATTGAATGAAATGATCGATCAGAATCTGTCTCAACCAGATTTGGATGTGAAATTCCTGACTGTTCAAATGGCAATGAGCCGGACATCCTTATATAATAAGATCAAGGAACTGACCGGCATGGGAGCAAACGATTATATCAATCGTAGAAGAATCGACAAAGCAATCATTCTTTTAACTCAGTCTGACATGAGCATTACTGAAATATCAGAGCAGGTAGGTTTCACTTATCAACGATATTTCAGTACGTTATTTAAAGAAATGAAAGGAATGACTCCTTCTCAATTCAGAGCTCAACACGGTTCTACCCAACAACAATCAGAGTAGATTCAGCACTTTAGTCTATCATTTATATAGAAATTATACTTTCCGGGACAGAGCGATTAGGATTTTCAGTGCAGATTTGGACGTTTCATGATTTGAAATGACTAAAATCTGATGAGCAGAATAGGGTATTCGACTACTTTTGCAACGAAGCAATTTAAAGAAAACGAATACACTTAAATTCAATTATTATGAGAAACTGCTATTTGACTCTGTCATTCATATGCATTTGCAGCGTTTGTTTTGCACAGCAACAGACCAATGAAATCAGTACTAAAAATCCGCCAAACAAAGAATGGAATTTCAATAATCTGGATGGATGGGAATATGGACATCAGGATGACAACCCGGATAATCAATGCATATTAGAGAATGGTTACTTACGGATTTTTACCCGGGCTAATTCGGTGGACCGGAAAAAGGTTCGCACTGTGGAACGGATTTATACAACAGGAAGATATACCTGGCGCACTCATATCCCACAAATGGGAATAGGAGATCAATGCAGCGTAGGTTCGTGGATATACCATGACGACCAACATGAATTGGATTTTGAAGTCGGATATGGCAAAGACACAGTTCGCAGGGAATTAAATGCCGCTCCGGACGAAATGATTGCTTATATGACATCGCAGGCATATCCTTTTTCTTCTGTTCCTGTAGTAATCAAGACCGGATGGCATCTGTTCGAAATTGATCTGACATTAAAAGATGGGAACTATTACATCATCTGGTTAATAGACAACGAGCCCAAACATGAACTTCAACTGAAATTTGGAAAAGACATTGCATTCCATATTTTTTGCAGTGTAGAGAATCTTAAATTTATTGGAGACCGACCGGCACAGCAGGAAAATTCCGGATTGTTTGATTTCGTCAGATATACATATCATGACTAAATAAATGAACTTAGCACATATTTCTTAAAAGCCCCCAAAAAATTAATACCATGAGAACAACGTTCATTTCACTTTTCCTGATATTCATGAGCACTTGTCTCAATGCGCAAGATAGAGCAGACTACAAGTATCTTAATATGTCCTCCTCTCCTTTCAGAGTTGATGAAAGTTATCTGTCAAAACATGATATCGTTTATTTTTCTCCGACTCAATTAGAAGCCGAGGGGTTTCCTATGGGAAACGGGAACATAGGAGGCATGATCTGGAACAACGACAATGGTATTGAACTCCAGATAAACAAAAACGATTTATGGAGCAAACCAGATAAGGAAGAAAACGACCTATCCGTCCTAAAGCATGCAGCGCGTCTAAAGATAGATTTCGGTATTCCTGTTTTTAGCTGGATACATTTGAAGAACTTTGAGGGACGATTATCATTACAGAAAGGTGAAACGACTTATAAAGCCGCCACTCCTTATTCGACAACCACTATCCAGACCTGGCTGGCTCATGATCGAAACGTATGGATACTGGAATGTGAAAACCTGCCCAATGAAGAGCTAACAGGAGCTGAACAGAAAGCAACCGTTTCACTCGAAAGGCTCGGCAGTCGTTCTTTCTCCGGATGGTATGCCGGACGATTTCCCAAAGATCCAAAGATAGGCATAGGCAAAACCCAGTCATTGCTCAACGGCAATGATATGATTATTGAAGAAAATGGCGACGGACTGCATTTCGCCGTAGCGTGCAGAATCATAAAAGAACCGGCTTCGCCTGTGATTATCAATTCGCATCGCATGGAACAGAAAACGGTTAAAAACAAGTTCACAGTCCTGATTAGTGTAGTGACAGATCGTGAGAATAAGGCTCCTGTAGAAGCTGCCCGAAGATTACTTGATGAAGCGGAAACAGATGGCATTGAACAATTAAAGGCAGATAAAGATAATTGGTACAAAAATTTCTGGTCTAATGCTTTCATGAAATTAGGAGACGATTATCTTGAAAACATCTATTATTTGCGCAGATACCTGATGGCTGCCGGTTCGCAAGGAGAATTTCCTGTTGCATTCAATGGAGGATTGTGGCGTTGGAATCGCGATGTCATGAATTGGGTAACTCCTCATCATTGGAATACACAACAGCAATACTGGGGATTATGTGCGCAGAATGACTGTCAACTAATGGCTCCGTATCTCGACACATACTTCAAGATGATTCCATCGGGAGAAACGCTCGCAAAAGAATATGGAGCATCAGATGATGCATTACTTATCACTGAAGCCCATTGTTTCACCGGAGAGCAGACAGGGAAAGACCGTGAAGATATGAGAAACAACTTTACTCCTGCTTCACAAATAGCTTCTCTCTTTTGGGATTACTATGCGTTCACCGGAGACAAAGACTTTCTGAAAAGCAAAGCATACGTTTTCATGAAAAAGGCTGCTAATTTCTATCTCGAGAAATTACAATGGGATGCAGAAAAGAAAGAGTTCTATTTTCTTTCTTCTTTATATGAGTCAGCAGATATCAGCTATGTAAAGAATACGATTAGTGACAGGAATTGCATCGAACAGCTTTTCAGAAATTGTATCAAAGCAGCTACTCTATTAAAGACGGACAAAGATAAAATTGCCCAATGGAAACACGTATTGAATCACTTATGGAAGATTTCTTACGAGCCGTTCGAATCATGTGGAGAAGTTATCGCTCCGGCGGAAGAATACTATACAGAGTTACGATACTCTCCCTGGATGTGGGCGAGTGCCGGCTCAAGTGCCTTTCCAACAGGTCTGATTGGCATTGATGATAAAGATTCGCGCATGGGAAAAGCTATAACCAATTTACTGAAATGTCGTGAGAGTGCAAATGCACACTACCCTCTCCCGGAAATTGCAGCACGAATGGGACTTGGAGACGAAGCTCTTAAATACCTTATGAATGGAGTGAACATCCATCAAATGTATCCACAAGGACTGATGCACAATGTCACCGGATATCCGGATAATATTTATGACCTCCAATCCGTTCACGACTTGTTGGGGCATATTTACACTATCCGTTCACATGATTTCTTCCAATGTGGAATGGAGCCTATAAGCAATTATAGTACAGCAATGAATGAGATGATGCTCCAAAGCAATGAAGACAAAATCAGAGTATTTCCTGCAATACCAGCAGCATGGGATACAACACGAATAGCTTTCACCTTATTGGCAAGAGGAGCATTCATTGTGTCGTCCGAAAGAGATGAACAAGCCAAAGTAACCCAGATAGGAATAAAAAGTCTGAAAGGAAATATCTGCAGAATTCAAAACCCATGGCCAGTTAATGATATTGTGGTGATGTCAGCCAATGATAAAAACAAAGTAAAATATAAAATTGAGAAGAATAATGTGATTACGTTTACCACAATCACAGACGGAGAATATATTGTTAAGCTCAACAATGATAAAGAAGTAAATGTCCCAACTGTTTATTCCGGAACTCCTAATAGCAAGGTAAAATATTGGAAACAGCGTACTTTAGGTAAAAATAGCGGATGGAATGACAATCGCATCCAACATTAGCCCACATCAAATGAACAGGTCTTTCACTGCCATTCAAAGAGAACGGTCATGCTCTCTAAATGTAAAATAGCCCTCGCTACAAATCTGTAACGAGGGTGTTTTTTAGAGGAGTCATTTCTCCTCTTGCTAATGTTTTGTTTATGTGCTTTTTATATCTGAATATATCAATCAGATAATCCCTCTCACTCTATCGTCAAATGCAGAAAGCGCAGCTTTCGCCCCTTCGCCCATAGAGATAATAATTTGCTTATAAGGAACCGTAGAAACATCTCCGGCTGCATAAATACCCGTCACATTCGTACGACAATGTGCATCAATCATGATTTCGCCCGGACGGTTGGTTTCCACTATGTCGCGGAATACACTGCTATTCGCAGAAAGCCCGATTTGTACAAATACACCATCCAATTCCACCAAACGTTCTTCTTCCGTTTTGCGGTCTTTGATGCGCAGGGCAGTCAGCTTATCACCATTTCCTATCACTTCCGTAGTCTGTGAACTTACAAACACTTCCACATTCGGCAATGATTTAAGTCGCTCTTGAAGTACACTGTCTGCTTTCAACTCATCCATAAATTCAAAAACAGTCACTTTGGAGCAGATACCGGCCAAGTCAATGGCTGCCTCAATACCTGAATTTCCTCCACCTACTACTGCTACATGCTTTCCTTTATAAAACGGACCATCGCAATGAGGACAGAAAGCGACACCACGACCTATATATTCGGCTTCTCCCGGAACATTCAGTTTACGCCAACTTGCACCAGTTGCAATAATCAGTGCCGGAGCCAGGAATTTCTCACCAACAGAGGTCGTGATCTGCTTCTGTTTTCCAACCACTTCTACTTTTTCTACTTTACGATGCTCCAGTAAATCCACCGGATAGCGTAAGAGATGTGTTTTCAGATTATCGGCAAGTTCATTTCCTGTCGTTTCCGGAACAGAGATTAAATTTTCAATACCTACCGTTTCTTTCACCTGTCCGCCGACACGCTCGGCCACGATAGCTACACGGAGTCCTTTACGGGCAGAATAAATAGCTGCCGATATTCCAGCAGGTCCTCCACCGGCTACAATCACATCATATTCTTTCACCTCTGCATTCGCTTTGGTTTTGTCAATACCATATTGTTCTTCCAACTTGGCAAGCAATTCGCCAAATTCACCACGGCCTACATGAAGTAATTTTCCGTCTGCAAAGACAGAGGGCACTCCTTGTATCTTCAGTGCATCTACTTCATCCTGATAAAGCGCACCGTCTACCATTTCATGCGTAATAGCCGGATTCAAAGTAGTCATTGCATTCAGAGCCTGCACTACGTCAGGGCAGTTCGTACAAGTCAACGAAACATAAGTGGTCAGATGTATCGGACCTTTCAGTGCTTTCACACGGTTGCAAACGGCCTCATCGGGAAAGTTCTTTCCTTTGCCATCCAGATTCAGGATAGCCAAAAGCAATGACGTGAACTCATGTCCGTTAGGAATACCCCGGAATGTAATTCCGGTGCGGTCGCCATTCTTCAGTAAAGTAAACTTCAATGCTTCTCCCTCATTCACTACACAAGTAATATGATTGGAACAATCCGCTACATCTCCCAGCAGCTCCAATAATTCCGTTTTGTTTTCGTGGCTGGATGATACGGATATATCAAAAGTAAAGTTTGCCTCCAGCCCAGCAAAAATACCCTTTAATTGTTCTTTTAATGCAGATTCTAACATATCTTTTTCCCTTTCATTTTTTTAAAAGAAAGGCCGGCAGCGTCTCCCGTTACCGGCCTCCCATAATCACCATTATCAAGATCTATCAAATCTTACCTACCAGGTCGATGCTCGGTTTCAGGGTAGACTCACCCTTCTTCCATTTAGCCGGGCAAACTTCTCCGTCATGGCTGGCTACAAACTGTGCAGCTTCCACTTTACGAAGCAATTCACTTGCATCACGGCCAATATTGTTATCATTCAATTCCACCACTTTAATCTTTCCTTCCGGATTGACAACGAATGTACCGCGATAAGCCATACCTTCTTCTTCGATATATACACCCAGTGCACGGCTCAAAGCGCCAGTCGGGTCTGCCAACATCGGGTATTGAATCTTGCGAATGCTTTCAGAAGCATCATGCCAAGCTTTGTGCACGAAATGAGAGTCAGTACTTACCGAATAGATTTCTACACCCATTGCCTTGAACTGGTCGTACTTTTCAGCCATATCCACCAATTCAGTAGGACATACGAAAGTAAAGTCAGCAGGATAGAAGAAAAGAATCGCCCATTTACCTTTCAGGTCATTGTTGGTTACAGTCTTGAAAGCTCCGTTGTGAAAAGCCTGAACACTGAATTCAGGAAGTTGAGAATTTAAAATTGGTTCCATAATCTTTATTGCTTTTATTGTTATTAATTGATTTGACTTATAACATCAGAAACAATGTTTTGTTTTTTGTTTCTGGTGCAAAGATAAAGGCAGAAACCCTGCCTTTGCAAAAAAAGTCCAATCGAATATTTCTATGCTATGATAGATGAAATTAATAAAAGCATTTTATAACTTTGCATGCATAAATAAAAAACTGAAAGTATACACGATCATGAAACATCCTCTTACCCAGTTCCTATATTGCCCTGAATGTGGTTCCTCTCATTTTGAGGTCAACAACGAGAAATCTAAAAAATGTGCAGATTGCGGCTTTGTCTATTATTTCAATCCTTCTGCTGCTACAGTAGCACTCATCTTGAATGAGAAAAATGAACTGCTTGTCTGCCGACGTGCCAAAGAGCCAGCCAAAGGGACTCTCGACCTACCCGGCGGATTCATCGATATGAATGAAACAGGCGAAGAAGGTGTTGCCCGCGAAGTACTGGAAGAAACAGGGCTGAAAGTTAAAAAAGCCGTTTACCAGTTCACACTTCCCAATATTTATATTTATTCAGGTTTTCCTGTACACACACTCGATATGTTTTTCCTCTGTACTGTAGAAGACATGAGCCATTTCTCCGCCATGGATGATGTAGCAGATTCTTTCTTCCTACCTCTCTCCGAGATTCATCCGGAAGATTTTGGGTTGGATTCTATTCGTCGCGGACTTAGCTTGTTTCTAGCTCAATACCGCTAAAATCATTCTATCAGTCTAATATAATACATATCTTTTTATCATCAGAGCAATTTATCACACAATCTTAAACAATTATATTACTATAAATGAACAAAATACAACATATCGTGTTATCTTTGTAACCACCATTAATTTAATGGCCATTAAATTAACCGCCATTAAGATAGCAATAATATGAAATTCTACGACCGAAAGAAAGAAATGGCGATACTGTATGCAGCTAAAGAGCAATCACAAACGAGCGCTTGCTTTACTGTAATGACCGGACGCCGACGGATCGGAAAAACAGCTCTACTCTTAGAGTCTGTCAAAGACACCCGATTCGTATATATATTTGTAGCAAGAAAGAGTGAAGTCCTGCTTTGCGCACAATATCAACCTGTCATTGAGGAAACACTTGGCATTCGTATCTATGGAGAAATCAGAGAGTTCGCACAACTCTTTGAACTGCTGATGCAACATTCCCAAAAGGAAAATTTCACATTAATCATTGACGAATTTCAAGAATTCCTCTATATCAATCCGTCTATCGTCAGTGACATACAACGTATCTGGGATCAATATCACGCGACTTCCAGAATCAATTTCATTGTATGCGGTTCCGTTTATTCAATGATGAAAAGAATATTCGAAGACCGTAAGGAGCCACTATACGGACGCCTTACCGCCCGAATTTCTCTGCATCCATTCACCACCACCGTCATCAAAGAGATTCTGGCAGACCATGCCCCTCAATTCACATCGGAAGATTTGCTTTGCCTGTATTTGCTGACAGGTGGAGTAGCCAAATACATCACCCTATTGATGGAAGCGAAAGCATTTAATAAAAATGCCATGATAAATTATGCGCTTTCCGAAGGCTCACCATTCCTGACAGAAGGCAAAGACATGTTGATTTCCGAGTTCGGGAAAGACTATGCCAATTATTTTTCTATCCTATCTCTCATTGCGGAAGGAAAAACAACACAACGAGAGATTGATTCCATCATCAATAAAAACACCGGTTCCTATTTAGCCAACCTTGAGGATGAATATTCATTAATCAAAAAAGTGAAACCGATGTTCGCTAAACCTAATAGTCGTGCTACCCGTTATTGCCTGCAAGACAATTTTCTACGATTCTGGTTTCGCTTCATCTTCTCAAACAACGCAGTACTGGAAATGGGGAAAAACCATTTACTGATAGAATATGTAGAAAAAAACTACGAACAATACAGCGGCCTACTGTTAGAAAAATATTTCCGTGAACGCATAGCTGAAGAAGAGGAAGTTACTGACGTAGGTAACTATTGGGACAAAAACGGAGAAAATGAAATAGACCTGATCGCCCTCAACCGGTTTAACAAAACAGCACTTATCGGAGAGGTAAAAAGAAATCCGAGAAAAATAAGTATCCCGGCATTGGAAAAGAAAGGAGAAACTTTACATAAAGAATTAAATGATTATAAAATAACTTTCAAAGGATTCTCATTGAAAGATATGTAGTACTTTTGCATAAACACCCGATTATGAAAAAAGAAATTACTAGACTCATTTGTGCGGCTATCTGCTGCACGCCTATGATAGGATTTGCCCAGACAAGTGATAAGTTCACTTCGACCGACAACCTTTATAAAGAAGGGAAAGAACTTTTCCAGGAAAAAAATTATGCCGCTGCCCTGCCGGCACTGAAAGCATTTGTAAAACAAAAGCCTGCCGCCAGCCTTCTTCAAGACGCAGAATACATGCTGGCCAGTTCCGCTTATGAACTGAAAGACAAGAACCGGATAGAAATCCTGCGCAAGTATCTCGACCGCTATCCAGACACTCCTTATGCCAACCGTATTTATGCGCTATTGGCCTCCTGCTATTTCTATGAAGGAAAATACGACGAAGCACTGGCACTCTTCAACTCTGCCGACCTCGGTCTACTGGGTAATGAGGAACGGGATGACTGCACTTACCAATTGGCTACCTGTTATCTGAAAACCGATAATCTACGAGAAGCTGCAATTTGGTTTGAAACATTGCGCGCCAACAGTCCCAAATATGCCAAAGACTGTGATTATTATCTCTCTTATATCCGCTATACGCAAAAACGCTATAACGAAGCACTGAAAGGTTTCCTACCGTTACAGGACGATTCGAAGTACAAGGCACTTGTCCCCTATTACATTGCCGAAATTTATGCACAGCTTCAAAACTACGATAAGGCACAGATTGTAGCACAGAACTATCTGTCGGCCTATCCAAATAACGAGCATGCCGCAGAGATGTATCGCATTCTGGGAGATGCCTACTACCACTTCGGACAATATCACCAAGCTGTAGAAGCATTCAACAATTACCTGAACAAAGATCATTCGGCTCCACGCCGCGATGCTCTTTATATGTTAGGGCTCTCCTACTATCAGACGAAAGTCTATTCCAAAGCAGCCGAAACATTAGGCAAGGTCACAACTGCCAATGATGCCCTTGCTCAAAATGCATACCTCCACATGGGGCTCTCTTATCTGCAACTGGCGGAAAAAAGCAAAGCCCGCATGGCTTTCGAACAGGCAGCCGCCTCCAGTGCTAATATGCAAATCAAGGAACAGGCAGCCTACAATTACGCTCTTTGCCTGCATGAAACTTCCTTCTCCGCTTTCGGCGAATCCGTCACTGCCTTCGAGAAGTTCCTGAATGAATTCCCGACTTCTCCTTACGCTGAAAAAGTCAGCAGCTATTTGGTAGAAGTTTACATGAATACCCGCAGTTATGATGCAGCCCTGAAATCCATCGACCGGATAGCCAAACCAAGTGCACAAATATTGGAAGCCAAACAGAAAATCCTGTTCCAACTAGGTACGCAAGCATTTGCCAATGCTGATTTCACACAAGCTCTTAAATATCTGAATCAATCCATCGCCATCGGACAATACAACCGGCAGACCAAAGCAGACGCTTACTACTGGTGCGGCGAATCTTACTACCGTCTCAACCGAATGACGGAAGCAACCCGTGACTTCAACGCTTACCTGCAACTCACCACCCAGCCCAATAACGAAATGTACGCACTTGCCAACTACAACCTAGGGTATATTGCTTTCCACCGCAAAGACTATACACAGGCAAGCAATTATTTCCAAAAGTACATCCAACTGGAAAAAGGTGAAAATACAACCGCGCTTGCCGATGCCTATAACCGTATCGGTGACTGTTACCTGCATGTACGCAGCTTCGAAGAAGCCAAACATTACTACTCACAAGCGGAACAAATGAATACTCCTTCCGGCGACTATTCTTTCTATCAACTCGCTCTCGTATCGGGACTACAGAAAGATTATTCCGGTAAAATCACTTTGTTAAACCGGCTAGTGGGTAAATATCCTTCTTCTCCTTATGCAGTAAATGCCATTTATGAGAAAGGGCGTTCTTATGTCCTGATGGATAACAACAATCAAGCCATTACCTCTTTCAAAGAATTGCTAAGCAAATACCCCGAAAGTCCTGTCAGCCGGAAAGCCGCTGCAGAAATCGGATTATTATACTATCAGAAAGGAGACTACAATCAGGCTATCGGAGCTTATAAGGAAGTAATCGAAAAATATCCGGGCAGCGAAGAAGCCCGCCTTGCCATGCGTGACTTGAAATCTATTTATGTAGACCTGAACCGCATCGACGAATTTGCAGCTTTAGCAAATGCCATGCCGGGACATATCCGTTTCGATGCCAATGAACAAGACTCACTTACGTATGCCGCTGCAGAAAAGATTTATATAAAAGGCCGGATGGAAGAAGCCAAAACAAGTCTCAACAAATACTTGCAGACTTTCCCGGAAGGTGCTTTCAGCTTGAATGCACATTATTACCTCTGCCTGATCGGTAACGAACAGAAGAATTACGATATAGTTCTTCTCCATTCCGGTAAGTTATTGGAATATCCTAACAACCCATTTGCAGAAGAAGCGCTAATCTTGCGTGCCGAAGTGCAGTTCAACCAACAAAATATGGCTGAAGCACTAGCCAGTTATAAAATGTTGAAAGAAAAAGCAACTAACGTAGAACGTCGCCAACTTGCCGAAACAGGTATTTTGCGTTGCGCCTTCCTGTTGAGAGATGACATAGAAACCATCCATGCAGCTACCGACCTGCTTGCAGAAGCCAAACTTAGTCCGGAGTTAAGGAACGAAGCTCTTTATTACCGGGCTAAAGCCTACACCAAGCAAAAGGCTGACAAAAAAGCACTGGAAGATTATCGTGAACTGGCAAAAGATACACGTAACTCCTACGGTGCCGAAGCAAAATATCAGGTTGCACAATCACTCTATGATGCAAAAGAATATGCCGCTGCAGAGAAAGAATTGCTCAACTATATAGAACAGAGCACCCCTCATGCTTATTGGCTGGCACGTAGTTTTGTCCTTCTGTCCGATGTTTACCACGCTACAGGCAAAGATCTGGATGCACGTCAGTATCTGTTAAGTTTGCAACAGAATTATCAAGGTAATGACGATATTGAAAGTATGATTGAAAGCAGACTTCGTAATTTGAAAGTTGAGAATTGAGAATTAAATAAATAGAAAAGTATGAAACGATCTCATTATATAATAGGAGGGCTCGCATTGGCAATCTCAATGCCATCCTGCCTTCAAGCCCAAACTACCCAACCGAAGGATACGACAATGAACCGCACGGTCGTTGTGGAACAAGAATATAATCCGGACATTATGGATGCTTCAAAAGTGAACGTCCTGCCTAAAGTAGAAGAACCGACAGTGAGCAAGAAAGAGGTGGAATATGCTACGACATTCTTTCCGGCTACTTCTGTTCCGGCAAGTCTGATGCGTCCCTATACCGGAAAAGAAATTCAGCCAGGCACTACTCCCGGATATGTACGTGCCGGATATGGCAATTATGGCAATTTAGATGTTCTTGCCAATTATCTATTCCGCCTGTCGAAGAAAGATAAGCTGAATGTTCGTTTCCAAATGGATGGAATGGATGGTAAGCTAACTCTTCCTTTCACAGATGGAGAGAAATGGAATGCTTTCTACTACCGCACACGTGCTAATGTAGATTATACACATCAATTTAATAAATTGGATTTAAATATTGCCGGAAACTTCGGATTGAGCAACTTCAACTTCCAACCGGGGAGCGTAAACAACAAGCAGAAATTCACATCCGGAGACTTTCATGCAGGCATTCATTTCATTGATGAGACTGCACCACTGCGTTTCAATGCAGAAACAAATCTGTTGATGTATGAACGTCAGCATAACATGTTCAATGAATCTGAAGCCAATACAGGTATCAAGGAAACAATTATACGTACCAAAGGCGATGTCACAGGAGCTATCGGTGACCAACAATTGATTACTATCGCTCTGGAAATGAACAATCTTCTCTACAGCGGATATACAAAGAATGTTTCCACCGGAGATGAATATTTCAAGAACTACACAACGCTTCTTTTAAATCCATATTATGAACTGGATAATGATGACTGGAAATTGCATATCGGAGCCAATGTAGATTTATCTTTCGGATTTGATAAGTCTTTCCGTATCTCACCCGATATCACTGCACAGTATATTTTTTCTGATAGCTACATTATTTATGCAAAAGCAACTGGCGGTAAGCAACTGAATGATTTCCGCAGATTAGAAAATATCTGTCCTTACGGTGAATTGCCGGAGGCAAATACCACTGCTACTTTGGGATACGTACAACGTCCTTATGATACTTACGAGCAAATCAACGGTAGTATCGGATTCAAAGCAAGCCCTTATCCGGGACTTTGGTTCAATGTGTTCGGTGGTTATCAGAATCTAAAGAACGACTTATCGTATTTAGGTTTTGACCCAAGTAATATTCATTCAGGCTCTTATCTTTCTTTTGCTCAAGATAATACAGATAATCTCTACCTTGGCGGTGAAATCAGTTACGATTACAAAGATATCCTCGGAATATCAGCTAAATATACTTACCGTAATTGGGACAACAAAACAGAGGAATATCTGTTGGCTGTGAAACCTGTCAGTGAAATGTCTTTCAATGTACGTATTCATCCGATCTCTGCTCTTAACATAAATCTGGGTTATGATTACATCAACCGGAAAGAAGTGAAAGAGTATGCAAAAATGACCGCAATTAATGATTTGCATATCGGAGCCAGCTATAATGTATTCAAAGGAGTATCCGTTTATGCACAAGTACATAACCTGCTGAACAAGAAATATCAATATTATTTGGGTTATCCTACGGAAGGATTCAATTTCTTGGGAGGATTGAGTTTCCGGTTCTAAGAAAAATAGACAGAATATAATAAAAACACAATATGCCCATCCCGTACTATTCGAGATGGGCATATTGCATTAAATATCATCTTATTTCATTTTAATATATACCACCGAACGTCCTGAACCATATTTCTTCAGGATCCCTCTTTCAATAAAAGCATTAATATCCTGCAATGCCTGTGTTTTTGTCTTTCCAACAAGCTGGGCATAATCCTGCCGGTTAATACATGGATTCTTTTCCAAGAATTTATTAAGTCGCTGCAAGCACTTTTCTTCTACTAATAGATTCTTCACACGAAAAGGCGAATGATAACGTTGTAATACCAATTCAGTCTCAATATCCTTCTTAAACTGACGGTTGATTCTCAAATTAATATCTTTAAGAGATACTGACGGTGAACGCAAGTCTTTTGAATCAGTCACTTCTTTGTTCACACTCAAAGAAAGAGTAAAATAGCCAATATCACCCAATTCAACGGAAAATCCCTTCAAAAGCAAATGTCTCAATTCTTTCGAAATAGCTTCTATAACACCTACCACTTGCGCATGAGGCATATGCTGAAATGCAGTCACTTGTTCTACAAATTCTTCGGCTGTATAACTTCCCTTCAAAACGACACGTGCATGCAAAGGTAGTTCTTCTCCACTCTTATCAGGGTTGGGAGTCTCATAAAGGTCATAATTAACACTCATTATTTATTAGTTTTTCATTAGGAAAGATTAATTTCTCCCTTCCCATATATTATTTATTCAATTTACTATTCAGTTTTCGTTTGACAGTTGTCAAACGATAGTTCAACAGTTGTCAGGCGTTCGTTTGACAACTGTCAAACGAAAACCAACTTACTAATGAGACAAATATACGTAGAATATAGAGAAACTAACCTATACCAATTGATATTTTATTTCCTGCAATAAAATGTAAATTTCAAGATTTTATTAAATTCTCCTTATAATATAAGGTAGGGAGAATCTTTTTTTTTACTTTTGTCCCCGAATATTGTGGTACAAGCCATTATAAAAGAAAGAATTATGCAGAAAAACCTTGTCATTGTCGAGTCTCCGGCAAAAGCAAAAACGATTGAAAAGTTTCTGGGGAAAGATTTCAAAGTCCTTTCTAGTTACGGACACATACGCGATCTGAAGAAAAAAGATTTCAGTATCGACGTAAATAATGATTTTAAACCCAGCTACGAAATCCCGGCAGACAAAAAGACGCTGGTTAGCACACTGAAGACAGAAGCTAAAGAGGCAGAAACCGTATGGCTCGCATCCGATGAGGACCGCGAGGGAGAGGCGATTGCCTGGCATCTGTATGAGGTTTTGAAACTAAAACCGGAAAACACAAAACGAATCGTATTTCATGAAATTACGAAAAGCGCTATTTTAAAAGCAATTGAACAACCACGCGACATTGACCTCAACCTCGTAAATGCACAGCAAGCACGACGGATTCTGGACCGTATCGTAGGTTTCGAACTCTCTCCCGTGCTTTGGAGAAAAGTGAAACCGGCACTTTCTGCCGGACGTGTTCAGTCAGTTGCTGTCCGCCTGATCGTTGAACGTGAACGTGAAATACATGCTTTCCAAACGGAAGCTGCTTATCGCATCACTGCCGTATTCCTCGTTCCGGACACGGACGGAAAACTGGTGGAGATGAAAGCTGAACTGGCTCGCCGTATTAAAACAAAAGAAGAAGCAAAAGCTTTCCTCAACGCATGTCAGGGAGCAAGCTTTGCCATCGACGATATTACTACCCGTCCGGTCAAGAAAACGCCTCCTGCTCCATTCACCACATCTACGTTGCAACAGGAAGCCGCACGCAAACTGGGATATACCGTAGCGCAGACCATGATGCTCGCGCAACGCTTATACGAATCGGGATTCATCACTTATATGCGTACAGACTCTGTCAACCTCTCGGAATTTGCGACAGCAGGCAGTAAAGACGCTATCATCAAAATGATGGGTGACCGCTACGTACATCCCCGTCATTTCGAAACAAAGACTAAGGGTGCACAGGAAGCGCATGAGGCTATCCGTCCTACCTATATGGAAAACCAGTCCATTGAAGGAACAGCACAGGAAAAGAAACTGTACGACTTGATATGGAAACGCACCATTGCCTCACAAATGGCAGATGCGGAACTGGAAAAGACAACTGCTACCATAACAATAAGTGGCAGCAGCGATGTATTTACAGCCATCGGCGAAGTGATTAAGTTCGACGGATTCCTGCGTGTATACCGTGAATCTTATGATGATGACAACGAACAGGAAGATGAGAGCCACCTGCTTCCTCCTCTGAAAAAAGGTCAGAAGTTGGAACACGGCCCTATCATCGCAACCGAACGTTTCACCCAACGTCCTCCACGCTATACGGAAGCAAGTCTTGTACGCAAGTTGGAAGAACTGGGTATCGGACGTCCGTCTACGTATGCACCTACTATCTCTACCATCCAGCAACGCGAATATGTGGAGAAAGGTAATAAAGACGGGGAAGAACGGCAGTTTAATGTCATGACACTGAAAGATCGTCAGATTAAGGATGAAAACCATACTGAAATTACCGGTGCAGAAAAGGCGAAGTTATTCCCAACGGATACCGGCACTGTGGTAAACGATTTCCTTACCGAATATTTCCCGGACATTCTGGATTTCAACTTTACCGCCAGCGTAGAAAAGGAATTTGACGAGATTGCAGAAGGAGAAGTGAAATGGACTTCTATCATGAAGAATTTCTATGATAAGTTCCATCCGTCTGTAGAAAATACATTGGCTATCAAGACGGAACATAAAGTAGGCGAACGTATTCTGGGAGAAGAACCGGGAACAGGTAAGACTGTTTCTGTTAAGATTGGCCGCTTCGGTCCTGTTGTACAGATTGGTACTGTAGAAGATGAAGAAAAACCACGCTTTGCACAAATGAAGAAAGGCCAATCCATGGAAACCATCACTTTGGAAGATGCATTGGAATTATTCAAATTACCTCGTACACTGGGCGAATATGAAGGAAAATCAGTCAGTGTAGGCGTAGGACGTTTCGGTCCGTATATCCTTCACAATAAGGTATATGTATCGCTCCCGAAAACACTTGACCCGATGGAAATTACTTTGGAAGAGGCAGAACAGCTGATTCTGGAGAAACGCCAGAAAGAAGCGGAACGCCACATCAAGACGTTTGAAGAGGAGCCGGAACTTGAGATTCTGAACGGACGTTACGGACCTTATATTACTTATAAGGGTTCCAATTATAAAATACCTAAAGATATCGTCCCGCAGGATTTGACACTGAAAAACTGTCTCGACTTAATCAAGCTTCAAGACGAAAAAGGAGCAAATTCAGCACCCAAAAAAAAGTTTACGAAAAAGAAGTAAGAAAATAAATGCAAGAATGATGGCAAATATATAAAAATAATTATATATTTGCCATTTAATTTATTTATTTTCAAAAACTTATGAAACAAACAAGATTTTATTTGAAAAGCACAGTTATAGGCTTGCTTTTATTTTCTCCTTTTTGCAGTTGCGTAGATAATGAACGCAATCTTTCTTCAGAAGAAGAAACGAAAAAAATCCCCAAAGAAGAATTCTTTGACTATAACATGAATCAGGCTGTTGCCGTAGACATAGACTATGCTTTTGATAACCAAACAAGGCTTTCAGGCTCTTATCGCATTCTTTTTGAGATTTATGATCAGAATCCACTCGAATTCAATGACAACACCGATGCTACCGGTACAAGTTGGGAAAAGAAGGACATAGAGCCACTTTATCGTGGCGCAACAGACCAGAATGGTAAATACTCCGGAGAGATGGCTATTTCAGCCGACATCTCAAAAGTATGGCTATATTCTGATTATTTAGGTACAGTATCTCCCTTAGAGTTGACCATTGAAGGTAACCGGATTTCCTTCAATCAGGATACATATATCAAAGCTAAACGAGCACTGGCAACATCACAAACTAGAGGAGTAACTACTAATCAGCATACCTATCTTGATGACTGGGATATTCTTCCCGGAGCAGACTGGGATGAAAATGGGAGACCTAATAATTTAGAAGATGGATTGCACATGCCTCCTGCTGATGTTCTTTACAACATCAAACACGTTTTTAGAAAAGGAACCGTCAAATTAGATAATGGAGAGAAAAAACTCCTCAACATCAGCGATAACTATCCACAATTTGTCAATGGTACAATACCAATGACATCAGATATTCCTATTGTTAAATCAACTGAAGTGAGTCTTGTTTTTGTTAATAGCTCTGCAGCATGGTATAATACAGTAGGATACTATACATATGAAACCGGTACCACACCAGATATAAAAACGATCAAAAAGACAATCGTGTTTCCAAATGTTTCTCCAGTCTACAAGACGCTGGGGAAAGGAGCTCTAGTATGCGGTGAAGAAGTGAAGCTAAAATACTGGAACGAAGAAACAAAAAGATACGAAAGTACATTCCCTAAAGGTGTTACAATCGGATGGTGTCTACAGGGAATGGGATTCAAGAGTAAGCCTACTAGTAATTCTGAAAAAGTTGGTGATATTATAAAAGGTATGGGAACACGCTATTCTACAAGAATCTTAAATAGTGATGGAAAACAAAGAACCATATCTCTACGTGATGAGACTTCCGGTAAAATCGTAGCCATCGGGTTTGAAGATAATATTGATATGGACTACTGCGATGCTCTCTTCTATATTCACACATCGGAAGAAAATGCGATTGATCCGGAGCTACCTCCACTACCACAAGAACCGGAAGCCACCCCTGGTGATAAAGACTTATACACCATCACTTATTCCGGTATACTGACCTTCGAAGACTTATGGCCCAAAGAGGGGGATTATGATATGAATGACGTAATAGTCCGTTACAACAGTACCGTTTCCCGAATGGTACTGGATAATCGGGTTTATGAAATAGAAGATAAATTTACTGTTGAACATTGTGGAGGTTATCTAAAAAATGGATTTGGGTACCAACTCCACAAGTTATCAAACAGTAACATCAAGAGTGTCAAGATTACTCCAGAAGATAATCCAACTTCCAGTTTCATGGCAGGACAACGAGTAGAGCCCGGACAAAGTCATCCTACCATCCTGCTATTTGATGACATGACTGTATTCAAAGGTATTGCGGATGAATCCAAAAGACATTATACAGTAAAAATACAACTTGACGGAATCAATGAAAAGAATATTGTTCCACCTTACAATCCATTTATTTTTATTAGTTCGAATGAAGGTAGGGGAAAAGAAGTACATTTGGTAAACTATCCTCCTACAGACAAAGTCGATACATCATTCTTCGGTACAGGAAAGGATCTTTCCAGAACTGAAGAGGGCCTCTATTATGTTTCAGTAGACATGATGCCATTTGCTATCAACATACCGGCAAGTGACGAAATCGGACAATTAACAAGCACATTAAAAGATCCCCAGAACGAGGGTAAAAGAATAGATGAGTTATATCCCAAATTCGCATCATGGGCTAAGTCGAATGGGACAAAGGATAAAAATTGGTATATAAAAAAATAATAAACCAATAAATTAAGTCGTCCGGAAAGTTTACGAAAGATCTTTTTAGACGTAGCTAACATGGATTATATGGGCTGGAGCTAATTACCCATATAATCCATATTTCATATAAAAACCTTTACAGGGAATAACAAATGAAGAGAAGAGTAAAAACATACGGGGTTCCTTTTATATATAAAAGAAACCCCGCAGAAATATATTTTGTTCAGAGAAAGTCTTACATTCTGGAAGGAACTTCGATACCTAGCAAATTCATTCCCAAGCGAACAACTTTAGCCACATTAGCAGACAGAGCGATACGGAATACTTTCACCGCCTCATTCTCTTCGCGCAGAATACTATAGTCATGATAGAACTGATTGTATTCTTTCACTAAGTCATAAGTATAATTGGCAATAATAGACGGGCTGTAATCTTCACCGGCTTGTTTTACAACAGCAGCAAAGTCGGCAACCATCTGAATCAATCCTTCTTCCTTTTCACTCAATTCAATACCAGCCGGAATCTGTTCAGGAATTACGATACCTGATTCGGCAGCTTTCCGAAGTACAGACTGGATACGTGCATAAGTATATTGAATAAACGGACCTGTATTACCGTTGAAGTCGATAGATTCTTTCGGATTGAATGTCATATTCTTACGGGCATCGACTTTCAGAATGAAATATTTCAATGCTCCCAGACCCACAATACGGGCAATATCATCAGCTTCTTCCTGTGTCAAACCATCCAGTTTGCCAAGTTCTTGTGAAGTTTCTTTAGCAGTGGCAATCATTTCCTCCATCAAGTCGTCAGCATCAACCACCGTACCCTCACGGGATTTCATCTTACCTTCCGGCAGTTCCACCATTCCGTAAGAGAAGTGTACCAGACTCTTACCCCATTCGAAACCAAGTTTATCGAGCAAGATAGAAAGCACCTGGAAGTGATAGTTCTGTTCGTTACCTACTACATAAATCATCTTATTAATCGGGTAATCGGCAAAACGAAGTTTAGCCGTACCGATATCCTGAGTCATGTAGACAGAAGTACCGTCACCACGGAGAAGGAGTTTATGATCCAGTCCTTCGGCAGTCAGGTCAGCCCATACGGAACCATCTTCTTTCTTGTAGAAGAAACCTTTTTCCAGACCTTCCATTACCTTTTCTTTTCCTTCGAGGTAAGTATTGGATTCATAATAGATCTTGTCGAAGCTGACACCCATCTTCTTGTAGGTTTCGTCGAATCCGGCATATACCCAGTTGTTCATCATTTCCCACAATCCGCGTACTTCCGGATCACCGGCTTCCCACTTCACCAGCATTTCACGGGCTTCCCGCATCAATGGAGATTCAGCTTCAGCCTTTGCTTTCGCTTCATCGTCACTCATTCCCTGCGCTGTAAATTGAGCCATCAGCTCCTTTACTTCCGCTTTATAATGCTTATCGAAAGATACATAATAATCACCTACCAGGTGGTCACCCTTCTTACCCGAAGTTTCAGGAGTTTCACCGTTTCCGTATTTCTTCCATGCCAGCATGGACTTACAGATGTGGATACCACGGTCGTTTACAATATTTGTTTTGACTACCTTATTGCCGTTTGCCGCTACAATGTTAGCCAATGCGTTGCCTAAAAGGTTATTACGCACGTGTCCCAAGTGAAGCGGTTTGTTTGTATTCGGAGAAGAATACTCAATCATCACCAATGGAGAAGCGTCAGTGACCTGCACCAAGCCGTACTGTTCATCTGCCTGAATCTCGTTCAGCAACTCAATCCATGTAGCCGATGCAATAGTCAGGTTCAAGAAGCCTTTTATCACATTAAACGCTGCTACAGCCGGATCGTTTGCCTTCAGATATTCACCGATTTCCTGTGCCGTTTGCTCCGGTCCTTTTTTTGACATCTTCAGGAAAGGAAATACCACCAACGTCAAATGTCCTTCAAATTCTTTCTTCGTTTTTTGCAACTGCACCATCTTTTCAGGGACTTCCTGACCGTAAAGTGCTTTGAGTCCGTTAAGGACGGACGCTACAAGTTTATCTTCTATCTTCATAATCAAGTTATTTCTTGCGCGCAAAGATACAAAAAAAGGAGACGCATCACGTCTCCTCTCCTAATTTCTTTCAACTATCTATCTTATTCAACAGCTGCAGATAATTCAGCACCAGCTTTAAACTTAGCTACTTTCTTAGCAGGAATAGTAATAGTTGCCTTTGTAGAAGGGTTAATACCAGTTCTTTCAGCTCTTTCGCTTACTGAGAAAGTACCAAAACCTACGAGAGATACTTTGTCACCAGCTTTCATAGCATTAGTAACTGAAGTGATGAAAGCATCAAGTGCTTTTTTTGCATCGGCTTTGCTCATTTGAGCTTCAGCAGCCATTGCACTAATAAGATCAGACTTATTCATAATACGTAAAATGATTAATTAATATATATGTTACACAAAAGATTATCCCACAATGGATTGATTCCACAAATATAGCCGAACAAAACAACATATCAAATAAAAACATAAAAAAAACGCAGCAAATTATTGAAAAAGAGCTAATAGGAAGCAGTTTTCATGCTTTAAAACAGAATTTATTCGTACTTTTGCGTCTATTATCTAAATATTCAGAAATTAAAATGATGCCAACTGTAACTAAAAACCTGATAATTATCAATGTACTAGTATTTTTCGGGACAATCGTAGCCCAACGTTACGGCCTGGATTTAACGAATTATCTGGGATTACATTTTTTCCTTGCAAGTGACTTTAATCCGGCACAGCTAATCACTTATATGTTCATGCACGGCGGATTCAGCCACATTTTCTTTAATATGTTTGCCGTTTTTATGTTCGGACCGATTCTCGAACAAACCTGGGGACCCAAACGTTTCCTCTTCTACTATATTCTATGCGGTATCGGCGCGGGACTTATTCAAGAAGGGGTACAGTATATTCAATATGTAACGGAACTTAGCCACTACACACAAGTGAATATAGGTACAGGTGTTATCCCAATGGAAGAGTATCTGAACATGATGACCACCGTAGGTGCTTCGGGAGCCGTTTACGCCATATTGCTGGCATTCGGTATGTTATTTCCCAATAACCGGTTGTTTATCTTCCCGCTGCCATTTCCTATCAAAGCGAAATTCTTCGTTATAGGATACGCCGCGATTGAATTATGGTCAGGACTTGCCAATAGCGCCGGAGACAATGTCGCTCACTTTGCACATTTGGGAGGAATGCTGTTCGGATTGATCCTGATTTTGTACTGGAGAAAAAAAAGCAATAACAATGGGACATATTATAGCTGATTTAAAGGAGACATTCAGAAGAGGAAATATTTTTATCCAACTGATTTATATCAACGTAGGCATCTTTGTGATTGGCACGTTGATTAACGTTTTCTTGCGACTGTTTGAAGTAAGTACCCCCGATATATTCGGTATATTTGCCCTGCCGGCATCCTTTATCGGATTTATTCATCAGCCGTGGTCGTTATTTACTTATATGTTTATGCATGCCGGCATCCTGCATATTCTATTCAATATGCTTTGGCTGTATTGGTTCGGAAGTTTGTTTCTTTACTTTTTCTCGGCAAAACATTTAAGAGGCTTGTATGTACTGGGAGGTATTTGTGGAGGTTTGCTGTATATGGTTGCCTACAATGTATTTCCTTTGTTCAGCTCGCAAGTAGCGGGGGCAACATTAGTAGGAGCATCAGCCTCCGTGTTAGCCATCGTAGCTACCACGGCTTATCGTGAGCCTAATTACAGGGTACAACTTTTTCTTTTCGGTGCCATCCGTCTCAAATACCTGGCACTGATCGTTATCGGAATTGATGTATTGTCCATTACCTCAAGCAATGCCGGAGGACATATCGCCCATTTAGGCGGTGCCCTTGCAGGACTTTGGTTTGCTGCCAGCCTAAGCAAAGGAACTGATTTAACTTCCTGGATCAACCGGATTCTGGATGGTTTCATCTCCCTGTTTCAGAAGAAAACATGGAAACGGAAACCGAAAATGAAAGTACACTACGGCAACAGTGCTACCGGTCGTGAGAAGGATTATGATTACAACGCTCAAAAGAAAGCACAGTCTGATGAAGTAGACCGTATTCTGGAAAAACTAAAAAAATCCGGCTACGACAGTCTGACAACAGAAGAAAAGAAAAGCTTGTTCGACGCAAGCAAAAGATAAAAGAATGGAACATATTGGCAAATTTGTCACATATCTGATACTTGCTGTCAACGCTCTCTTTGTGGGAACGTTGATACTAAGTGCTTATAGCCCTTACCTTAACCCGAAAATAAATCCACTTGCTTCCAGTCTGGGGCTTGCATTTCCGATCTTCCTGACTATTAATCTAATTTTTATCGGTTTCTGGGCATTCGTCAATTACCGCTATGCCCTTTTGCCCGCCATTGGCCTTCTCATTTGTATTCCGCAGATACGGACTTATATCCCTTTCAACTCCACCACTAAAACTATTCCGGAAGGGAGCATCAAAATTCTGTCGTACAATGTAATGAGTTTCAGCAATCTGGAAAAGAAAGACGGTAAAAACCCTATATTGTCTTATCTTGCAAATAGCAATGCCGATATCATTTGTCTGCAAGAATACAACACTGCCACCAACAAAAAGTATCTGACAGAACAGGATGTAAAAAAAGCATTGAAGGCCTATCCTTACCAATCCATCCACCAGCAAGGAAAAGGAGATGTTCAGCTTGCCTGTTTCTCCAAATTCCCTATACTTTCGATACATCCTATCGAATATAAAAGTAATTATAACGGTTCCATGAGATATGTACTGAATGTGAATAATGACACTCTTACATTAATCAACAATCATCTGGAATCTAACAAACTCACCAAAGAAGACAGAGGGATTTATGAAGATATGATTAAAGACCCGAATGCCAAGAAAGTAAAAACCGGACTCAGACAGTTAATAAGAAAACTAGCGGAAGCATCGGCCATTCGGGCTTCACAAGCAGATTCCGTGGCGAGAGTCATTACCGAAAGCAAATACCCGACAACCATCGTATGCGGTGATTTCAACGATGGTTCCATTTCGTACACACACCGCATCCTGACTCAAGAACTGGACGATGCATTCACACAATCCGGCAAAGGATTGGGTATTTCCTACAATCTGAACAAATTCTATTTCCGCATAGATAATATATTGATTAGCCCCAACCTGAAGGCCTACAACTGCACTGTAGACCGGTCTATCAAGGCATCAGACCATTACCCGATCTGGTGCTATATCAGTAAACGATAAGAACTGAAAACTCTAATAAAAAACACTTATGATGATTAAAAAGACACTAACCATTTTAGCAGTAAGTTGTATGATGTACTCCTGTGCTACGAAAACAGAAAGCAATCCTTTCTTTACAGAGTTTCAAACCGAGTATGGTGTTCCTTCTTTCGACAAGATTAAATTAGAGCACTATGAACCTGCCTTTCTAAAAGGTATAGAAGAACAGAATCAAAATATCGAAGCCATTATCGAAAGTCCGGAAATTCCGACATTCGATAATACGATTGTAGCTTTGGATAACAGTGCACCCATCTTAGACCGGGTAAGCACCATTTTCTTCAATATGACAGATGCGGAAACCACTGATTCGCTGACCGCACTTTCCATCAAACTGGCACCGGTTCTTTCGGAACATAATGACAATATCTCCCTGAATGGAAAACTATTCAAACGGGTGAACGATGTCTACCAAAAGAAAGATTCATTAAACCTGACATCGGAACAAGAACGTCTGCTGGACAAGACTTATAAAAGATTTATCCGCTCCGGAGCAAATCTTGGCGAAAAGGATCAAACCCGCCTCCGCGAAATCAACAAGGAGCTTTCTACACTTGGCATCACTTTCAGCAACAATGTGTTGAATGAGAATAATGCCTTCCAACTTTTCGTTGACAAGGAAGAAGATCTGGCAGGATTGCCTGAATGGTTCCGCCAAAGTGCAACCGAAGAAGCGAAAGCAGCCGGACAACCGGGAAAATGGTTGTTCACCCTGCACAACGCCAGCCGTCTGCCTTTCCTGCAATATTCTGAAAATCGCCCGCTTCGGGAGCAAATATACAAAGCTTATATCAACCGCGGCAACAACAACGACGGAAACGACAACAAGGAAAACATCCGCAAGATCGTTTCTCTCCGCCTGGAAAAAGCGAACTTATTAGGTTTCGACAGTTATGCAAACTTTGTCCTGGATGAAACCATGGCAAAGAACGCCAACAACGTAATGAGCCTTTTGAACAATCTATGGAGCTATGCACTCCCCAAAGCGAAAGCAGAAGCTGGCGAACTCCAGAAGTTAATGGACAAGGAAGGAAAAGGAGAAAAGCTGGAAGCATGGGACTGGTGGTATTACACCGAAAAACTACGGAAAGAGAAATACAATCTGTCTGAAGAGGATACCAAACCTTACTTCAAACTGGAAAATGTACGCGATGGTGCTTTCGCCGTAGCCAACAAATTATATGGCATCACCCTAAGCAAACTGGAAGGCATACCAACTTATCACCCCGATGTAGAAGTCTTTGAAGTGAAAGATGCAGACGGTTCCCAGCTCGGTATCTTCTATGTAGACTATTTCCCGCGTCCCGGAAAAAGCGGTGGTGCATGGATGAGCAACTATCGTGAACAACACGGAACAACCCGTCCGTTGGTATGCAACGTTTGCAGCTTTACCAAGCCGGTAGGCGACACTCCTTCTTTATTGACCATGGATGAAGTGGAAACCCTGTTTCACGAATTTGGTCACGCCCTGCACGGACTGCTGACAAAATGCGAATACAAAGGAACATCGGGAACCAACGTGGTACGCGACTTTGTAGAACTTCCTTCTCAAATCAACGAACACTGGGCGACTGAACCCGAAGTGCTGAAAATGTATGCCAAACATTATCAGACAGGAGAAATGATACCCGACGAAATCATCGAAAAGATACTGCAACAGAAAACTTTCAACCAGGGCTTCATGACCACTGAATTACTGGCTGCCGCCATCCTCGACATGAACCTGCACACGATGACAGATGTAAAGAATCTGGATATGCTTGCATTCGAAAAAGAAGCGATGGACAAGCTTAATTTGATTCCCGAAATAGCACCGCGTTATCGCGTGACTTACTTCAATCATATCATTGGCGGATACGCAGCCGGATACTATAGTTACCTATGGGCCAACGTATTGGACAATGATGCTTTCGAAGCTTTCAAAGAACATGGTATTTTTGATAAAAACACCGCCGACCTGTTCCGCCATAACGTATTGGAGAAGGGAGACAGCGAAGACCCGATGGTGCTTTATAAGAATTTCCGTGGAGCGGAACCAAGCCTGGAACCACTACTGAAAAACAGAGGAATGAAATAATTCAGCAAAAAAGCCCTTAAACATCAAATATTTGAGGGCTTATTACACATGAATGTGAAAAAAAAACTATATTTGCAGCCTTGTATGCGGCAAAAAGAACTTGTGTACGACAGAATTTAACTGAAAATTAAATTAAAAAAGTAATCATCATAAATTAAAAGTAAAATGCAAAACAAAGGATTTGTAAAGGTTTTTGCGGTATTACTCACACTGGTATGTGTGTTCTATCTCTCCTTCTCCTTCGTAACACGCCATTATACCAACAAGGCGAAAGAAATTGCGAACGGCGACCCGAAAGTGGAACAAGACTACCTCGACTCTCTCTCCAATGAGAAAGTGTGGTTGGGTAACTGGACGCTGAAACAATGTCGTGAGATGGAGATTAGTTTAGGTTTGGACCTAAAGGGTGGTATGAACGTTATCCTTGAAGTTTCTGTACCTGATGTTATCAAAGCACTGGCTGACAACAAGCCGGATGAAGCTTTCAACAATGCATTGGCAGAAGCTGCAAAACAGGCTATCAACAGCCAGGACGATATCATCACCCTGTTTGTTAGAGAATACCACAAAGCTGCTCCTAACGCAAAACTTTCCGAACTCTTCGCAACACAACAGTTGAAAGACAAAGTTAACCAAAAATCATCGGATGCAGAAGTTGAAAAAGTATTGAGAACAGAAGTAAAAGCTGCTGTTGAAAACTCATATAACGTACTTCGTACCCGTATCGACCGTTTCGGTGTTGTTCAGCCGAATATCCAGAGCCTGGAAGACAAAATGGGTCGTATCATGGTGGAATTGCCGGGTATCAAAGAGCCGGAACGTGTGAGAAAACTTCTCCAAGGTTCTGCTAACCTGGAATTCTGGGAAACTTATACAGCTAAAGAAGTACTTCCTGCCATGCAATCTGCAGACGCTAAATTGCGCGCTGTACTGGCACATGAAACAACAGCAGTGGACACCGCTGCAGTAGATTCTACCAAAGAAGCTCAACTTGCAGAGGCTACTCCTGCTAAGAAAAACATTAGCGCTGCCGACAGTCTTGCTGCTGCCTTGAAGGGAGACGCTACTGCTGCTGAAGATAAGTCTACAGCCAACCTGGCAGAAATTAAAAAGCAATACCCTCTGTTGGCTATCCTGCAGTTGAACTCTAGCGGCCAAGGTCCTGTGGTCGGTTACGCTAACTACAAAGACACTGCTGATATCAACAAATATCTGGCTATGCCGGAAGTTAAAGCAGAACTCCCGAAAGACCTTCGTTTGAAATGGGGTGTTTCTCCTTCTGAATTTGACAAGAAAGGACAGACTTTCGAATTGTATGCTATCAAGTCTACCGAACGTAACGGTAAAGCTCCGTTGGAAGGTGATGTAGTAACAGACGCGAAAGATGAATTCGACCAATACAGCAAACCGGCTGTCAGCATGACTATGAACTCTGACGGTGCACGTCGTTGGGCACAGTTGACTAAACAGAACATCGGCCGTTCTATCGCTATCGTTCTTGATAACTATGTATATTCTGCACCAAACGTAAACTCTGAAATCACAGGTGGACGTTCACAGATTACAGGTCATTTCACTCCTGAACAGGCAAAGGACTTAGCAAACGTATTGAAATCAGGTAAAATGCCGGCTCCGGCTCACATCGTACAGGAAGATATCGTTGGTCCGTCATTGGGTCAGGAATCTATCAATGCAGGTGTATTCTCATTCGTTGTGGCCTTGGTTCTGTTGATGATCTATATGTGTATGATGTACGGCTTCATACCGGGTATGATTGCCAATGGTGCATTGTTCCTGAACTTCTTCTTCGTATTAGGTGTCCTCTCCTCCTTCCAGGCAGCATTGACAATGTCCGGTATTGCCGGTATGGTGTTGTCACTAGGTATGGCAGTGGATGCAAACGTACTTATCTACGAGCGCACCAAAGAAGAACTTCGTGCCGGTAAAGGTGTAAAGAAAGCACTTGCTGACGGTTATTCCAACGCATTCTCCGCTATCTTCGACTCAAACTTGACATCTATCATCACAGGTATCATTCTGTTTAACTTTGGTACCGGTCCGATCCGTGGTTTTGCCACGACATTGATTATCGGTATTCTAGTATCCTTCTTCACCGCTGTGTTCATGACCCGTATAGTTTACGAACACTTCATGAACAAGGACAAACTGTTGAACCTTACATTCACAACCCCTGTTTCAAGAAACTTGATGACCAACACACGTTTTGATTTTATGGGAACAAACAAAAAATCCCTTATCATCACTGTAGCCATCATCCTCGTTTGTATCGGTTCATTTGCCATGCGCGGTTTAAGCCAGAGTATCGACTTCACCGGTGGACGTAACTTCAAAGTACAATTCGAGAATCCAGTAGAACCCGAACAGATTCGTGAATTGATCTCCAGTAAGTTCGGTGATGCTAACGTAAGCGTTATCGCTATCGGTACAGATAAGAAAACTGTACGTATCAGCACCAACTACCGTATTGAAGATGCAGGAAACGATGTTGACTCTCAAATCGAAGCATACTTATATGAAACTTTGAAACCTGTGCTGACTCAAAACATCACTTTGGCTACTTTTATCGACCGTGACAATCACACTGGCGGTAGTATTGTAAGTTCTCAGAAAGTGGGTCCAAGTATCGCAGACGATATCAAGACAGGTGCTATCTATTCTGTAGTACTGGCTTTGATCGCTATCGGTTTGTATATCTTAATCCGTTTCCGTAACATTGCATATAGTATCGGCTCTATCGTAGCTCTTACGTGTGATACCATCATGATTATCGGTGCTTACTCATTGTTATGGGGTATCGTTCCATTCTCACTGGAAATCGACCAAACATTCATCGGCGCTATCCTGACAGCTATCGGTTACTCTATCAATGACAAGGTGGTAATCTTCGACCGTGTACGTGAGTTCTTCGGCCTGTATCCGAAACGTGACAAACGTCAGTTGTTCAATGATTCATTGAATACTACACTTGCACGTACTATCAATACATCATTAAGTACATTGATCGTGTTGCTGTGTATCTTCATCCTCGGCGGTGATTCAATCCGCAGCTTCGCATTCGCAATGATCTTAGGTGTTGTTATCGGTACATTATCATCACTGTTCATTGCATCTCCGATTGCATACAACATGATGAAGAACAAGAAAGTCGTACCAGTAACTACGGAAGAATAATAAATTCCAGAAATAGAAAAAGCCTCTTCCGAACATTCGGTAGAGGCTTTTTCTATTGATTATTAAAACAAATAGAAGCTATAAGACGTTCATCTTAAAAGAAGCCATTGTTAAACTTAAAACCAGATACGATATGAAAGCAAAACAAAACAACTTCTCGCAGATTCTTCGTAGTAGCCCCGAGGGGAATCGAACCCCTATCTAAAGTTTAGGAAACTTCTATTCTATCCGTTGAACTACAAGGCCGCTTCAAATTTGCTTGCAAAGATAACGGTTTCTGTCGATTTAACAAGAATAAAAATACAGGTTCCTTTCAGATATTTCAAATATTTGGCGTCAATAGGACAATAAAGTTCGATTTATTTTGATAATTCGATTAACTTTCCGACCTTTGCGCTCACAAATTGAAAGTAAAATCAGTTTTTAAATTAAATATAGTAATTAAAGTTATGGCAGACGAAATGATGGTTAAAGAATTGGAGGAAGTAGTAGTACGTTTCTCCGGCGACTCCGGCGACGGTATGCAGCTGGCCGGCAACATCTTCTCGAACGTGTCGGCTACGGTAGGAAATGACATCTGTACATTCCCTGACTACCCGGCAGACATCCGCGCCCCGCAAGGTTCACTGACCGGTGTTTCCGGTTTTCAGGTCCACATCGGTGCCGGACAGGTTTACACTCCCGGAGACCGTTGCCACGTATTAGTGGCTATGAATCCTTCCGCACTGAAAACACAAATCAAATTCTGTAAACCGCAAGGACTTATCATTACCGACTCCGACTCATTCGAAGCCAGAGATTTGGAAAAGGCACAATTCAAGACTAACAATCCTTTTGAGGAATTAGGCATAAAACAGGAAGTACTTGAAGTTCCCATCTCTTCCATGTGTAAAGAGAGCCTGAAAGATTCCGGACTAGACAATAAATCAGCACTCCGTTGTAAGAACATGTTCGCACTCGGATTGGTTTGCTGGTTGTTCAACCGCAACCTTGCCGCTGCTGAAAAAATGTTGCGTGAGAAATTCGCCAAGAAACCCGAAATTGCAGAAGCTAATATTAAGGTATTGAACGATGGTTTCAACTATGGTGCCAACACACATGCTTCTGTCTCTACTTATAAAATTGAAAGTAAAGCTCCGAAATCAAAAGGACTTTATACAGATATCAACGGAAATAAAGCAACTGCTTATGGCTTGATTGCTGCTGCCGAGAAAGCAGGTCTGGAACTCTACCTCGGTTCTTATCCTATCACTCCGGCCACTGATATTCTGCACGAATTAGCTAAACATAAATCACTGGGAGTAAAAACCGTACAGTGCGAAGATGAAATCGCAGGTTGTGCTTCTGCCGTTGGTGCCGCTTTTGCCGGTGCTTTGGCTGTAACGACTACTTCCGGCCCCGGTATTTGTTTGAAGAGTGAGGCCATGAACCTTGCTGTAATTGGCGAACTTCCATTGGTGATTGTGAATGTGCAACGTGGCGGTCCGTCAACAGGTTTGCCTACTAAATCAGAACAGACAGACTTATTACAGGCTCTTTACGGACGCAATGGTGAAAGCCCGATGCCGGTGATTGCCGCAACTTCACCGACGAACTGTTTTGATGCCGCATACATGGCATGTAAGATTGCTCTGGAACACATGACTCCGGTTGTATTGTTGACAGATGCTTTCGTAGCTAACGGCTCGGCAGCCTGGAAACTTCCTAACTTAAACGAATATCCTGCCATCAATCCTCCATACGTGACTCCGGACATGGCTGGTAACTGGACTCCCTACCAACGTAATGAAGAAACCGGCGCACGTTACTGGGCGATTCCGGGAACTGAAGGATTCATGCACCGCATCGGTGGTCTTGAAAAGAGCAATGAAACAGGTGCGATCTCTACCGAACCAGAAAACCATAATAAGATGGTTCATCTCCGCCAGGCTAAAGTGGATAAGATTGCAGACTACATCCCCGAACTCGAAGTATTGGGTGATGAAGATGCAGATTTACTGATTGTTGGTTGGGGCGGTACGTATGGTCATCTCCGTCTGGCTATGGACTTTATGCGCGATCATGGAAAGAAAGTGGCTTTCGCACACTTCCAGTACATCAACCCGCTGCCAAAGAACACAGCCGATGTATTGCGTAAATACAAGAAGATCGTAGTAGCTGAACAGAATTTGGGACAATTCGCAGGTTATTTACGGATGAAGATACCCGGATTGAACATCAGCCAGTTCAACCAAGTGAAAGGACAACCTTTCGTTACGAGAGAATTGATAGATGCATTCACTAAATTATTGGAGGAATAAAAGATGAGCGATAAAGTATATACCGTACAAGATTATAAATCAGGCCAACCTCGCTGGTGTCCGGGATGCGGTGACCACGCTTTCCTGAACTCACTGCACAAAGCTATGGCCGAACTGGGAGTAGCTCCGCACAATATTGCCGTCATTTCCGGTATCGGTTGTTCTTCCCGCCTGCCCTACTATGTAAATACGTATGGTTTCCACACAATTCACGGACGTGCCGCTGCTGTTGCAACAGGTGCAAAAGTGGCCAACCCTGATTTGACGATCTGGCAAATTTCCGGTGACGGTGACGGTCTGGCAATTGGTGGTAACCACTTCATCCACGCATTACGCCGTAACATTGATTTGAATATGATCTTGCTGAACAACCGTATCTACGGTTTGACAAAGGGACAATATTCACCGACTTCGGAACGTGGACTTGTTACGAAATCATCTCCTTACGGTACCGTAGAAGATCCATTCCATCCGGCAGAACTTGCTTTTGGTGCCCGTGGACATTTCTTTGCACGTTGTATTGCAGTAGACGGTGCCGCTTCTGTAGAGGTATTGAAAGCTGCCGCTAATCACAAAGGCGCCTCTGTTGTAGAAGTTCTGCAAAACTGCGTGATCTTCAACGATGGAACTCATGCTTCTGTAGCCACCAAAGAAGGACGTGCCAAGAACGCTATCTATCTGGAACATGGCAAACCCATGTTGTTTGGTGAAAACAAGGAATTCGGATTGATGCAGGAAGGTTTCGGACTGAAAGTGGTGAAACTTGGTGAAAATGGTATTACAGAAAAAGATATTCTTATTCATGATGCCCACTGCCAGGATAATACGCTTCAATTGAAACTGGCGTTAATGGAAGGTCCTGATTTTCCGATTGCTCTCGGTGTGATCCGCGATGTAGATGCTCCAACTTACAATGATGCTGTAATTGGACAGATTGAAGAAATCAAAGGCAAGAAGAAATATCATAATTTCCAAGAATTGCTAATGACTAACGATACTTGGGAAGTGAAGTAATTCACCACTTCAATCCATAAAATAATAAAGGCGTAGACAAGAGAATCAACTCTCTTTCTACGCCTTTACTTATAATCTGCTATTGACTTGCTTTTCCTTTCAAACTACCAAGACATCCACGACATATGAGACCTATTTCATCCCAAGAAATTATCTGTCTCACGCCTTGAAACTGTTCTTTCGTTTTATAAATGAAGATATTGGAATCATAATAAAGACACTTATTATGCAAAAAAGATTAAATTTTTTCTTTTGATATAAAAAAAGAGTTTTCTTTATAGCAGAATTTCTTTTTAGGTTAACATTTTTGGATTTATTAATTTAACTAAGGAATTGGTATCGGGTAAATATTTCAATATTTATCCGATTTTTTATTAGCAATCTTCAATTATAGAATACTATAAAAGCCTCTTACTTAAATAACGTACAGGATACCATACAGAGAGAAAACCAACTGCTAAAACTGTGATAAAAATTAGTACGATATCCCAAGCGTGAACACTGACAGGATAGGCGTCTACAACAAAAGTACCACCACCGCCTCCCAATGAAATTATACCGAATTTCTGTTGGATAAAACATAGGATTAATCCTAAAACAATACCGGAAAGAGCACCGAAAAGAGAAATTAAACGACCTTCAAAAAGGAATATCCGAGAAATAAGTTTATCGCTGGCTCCAAGACTTCGCAAAGTCACTACATCGTCTTTCTTATCCAGAATTAGCATAGAAAGGGAACCAATTACATTGAAACAGGCTATCATTAAGATAAAAGTGAGAAACAAATAAGAGATTAATTTCTCTATCTCCATAATACGGAAAACATCTGCCTGCTGCTGATAACGGTTTTGAACTACAAAATCATCACCTAATATATTTTCAATTTTGGATTGTACAGATGAAATATTCACATTAGTTTTCAATTTCAATTCCATCGCAGAGACTTCTGTTGTATAATCCAGAAGCTCACGGAGGAAATCGAGAGAAGTCAGAATATATTTCCCGTCATATTCTTGCTGATTCACAACAAATACGACACCCGGAGAATACAGGTAATCACGATTAAAAGAAGCACCGGGATTTGCCATGTTCACTTTGGCATTTCGCTTGGGTAGATAGACCTGAAGAGGATCAACAAATTCCAAACCTGTACCCAAAGTCGCAACCAGTTCTACTCCCATGACCCCGTAGTTCACAATAGAGTCATGAAGAAGAAATTCACCTGCACCATAGAGTATACTGTCTATAGCAGTCAGTTCTTCAAAGTTATCCTCCACACCTTTTAATACAACCATAGCTTGGCGATCCTTGTATTGCACCATTGCATTTTCTTCGAGTGTTTCTGTAAACACCTCTACTTCAGGAAGTGCACAAACAGCGCGAATCCGCTTATCTTGCGCATCAAAGACTTTTCCTTCACGGACCGTAATTTTCAACTGCGGGTCAAAAGCCGTAAAAAAGCTAGCGACCATATCCTGAAAACCATTAAAAACGGAAAGAGTACAAACCAAAGCAAGCGTAGCAAGAGCTACCCCACATACGGAAATACCGGATATGATATTAATAGCATTATGCTTTTTTTTTGAGAAAAGATAACGCCTGGCTATATAAAAAGGAAAGTTCACCTCTGCAATGAATTATTTCACTTCAGCAATGAATCTATTTTCTCAATATAATCCAATGAATCATCCACAAAGAATTTCAGCTCGGGAATGATGCGCAACTGGTGACGCACACGAGTTCCAAGCTCATAGCGGATAGATTTCATATTGTTATTGATATTCTTCACCATCTCTTCTGCTTTCTCCGAAGGAAAAACACTGAGGTAAACACGGGCAATACTCATATCAGGACTGATACGAACTGCACTAACAGAGACCAGTGTGCCCGGCATGGACTTTGTTTGAAGCAGGAATATCTCACTTAGTTCTTTCTGCAACAGGCGAGATATCTTATTCTGTCTGGTTGTTTCCATAAATCTACTCTTTTATCTTACTTTTTTCTTATAATCGTTAACCCGTCACGTAAAGGCAATATCACTTTTTCCACTCGCACATCTTCCGCCACCAAATCATTGAAGGCTTTAATACCAATCGTCTGTGCATCCGTGTTGCGAGGCTGTTCGAGAACATGACCGTCCCACAAAGTATTATCAGCAATGATATATCCGCCTGCAGATAGATGCGCCAACGTCATCTCGTAATATTCAATGTACTTACGCTTATCACCATCAATAAAAGCCATATCAAAGGTAACACCTAAACGCGGAACAAGTTCTAAAGCATCACCTATATAAAAACGAATTTTATCGGCAAATGGTGATTTTTCCAACCATGGACGGGTAAAATCCTCTTGTTCATCATTGATCTCAAACGTATGCAACATTCCACCTTCGGCCAGACCTTCCGCCAGACAAAGGGCAGAATAGCCACTATACGTTCCTATTTCCAATATCTGACAGGGCCGAATCATTTCTACAAACATTTTCAGCATCCGTCCCTGCAAATGCCCGGAAGCCATACGAGGACGGAGCAGTTTTACATGTGTGTCCCGGTAGAGCGATTTTAAATAATCGCTCTCGGGATCAATATGCTGCAAAATATATTCGTCTATCGATTCGGTTTCCTGCATAAAACTAGCTCTTACAAATTACAGATAGCGGTTGTTATTAGGCAATACAGTCTGCCCTGCATGCTCCAATGCATCTTCCACTACATTAATTTCAAGGAATGATGTTTTCGTTCCCGCCTTACCACTACTCAAATAACCAACCATATCAGAAGGCTGTAAACGACCTTCTTTCAACAAACGGCGCAATGCTGCAAAGTAATACTCCTGTCCATTAGCCAATTCCGGCATATAGATAGCTTCCACACCATAAGATAAAGCCAAATGACGCATCGTCTTTTCTTTATAACAGATAGCCAACACCGGATACTTTCCACGGAAAGCTGCCAGATTGCGGGCAGTACGTCCGCTATAGCTATCAGTAATAATGGCACGTATTTTTAGTTTAGAGGTAGCCTTCACTGCCTGTTTAGCAAGGAATGCCGTAACATCATTACTATTCTCATCCAATGGAATACGGATATCATTTTCCTCCAATTTATCTTTTTCAGCCTGGGCAGCAATCTTAGTCATTGTCCTCACAGCCTCTACCGGATACTTACCATAAGCAGTTTCCCCACTCAACATCAATGCATCTGTACGATAGTAGATTGCATTAGCAATATCAGTCACTTCCGCACGAGTCGGACGAGGGTTACTTATCATCGTGTGGAGCATCTGAGTAGCAACGATTACCGGCTTCTTTGCCAAAATACATTTGCGAATCAATACACGCTGGATTCCCGGAATACGTTCCTGCGGAACTTCAATACCCAGGTCACCACGGGCCACCATTACACCATCTGCCACTTCCAGAATTTCATCGATATTATCTACTCCTTCCTGATTCTCAATCTTAGCAATAATCTTAATATCACTATTATGAGCATCCAGAATTTCACGAATATCAAGCACATCCTGACGATTGCGTACAAAAGAATGAGCGATAAAATCAATATCCTTTTCAATAGCGTAAAGGATATTGTTACGGTCTTTTTCCGTTAATGAAGGAAGATTAATGCGAACACCCGGAACATTTACACTCTTACGGCTTCCCAAAGTAGCATCGTTCTTGACTTCACACAACAAATAATCGTTAGTCTTATCAATAACTTCCAGTTCCAGATCACCATCATCAATCAGGATCATACCACCGATATTTAGATCGGCCACAAAGTTTGGGTATGAAACAGCGATACATTCACGGGTTGTCTCCAAATCCGGATTACCTACAATCTTTACTTTATCACCTGTCTTATATGGAATTGGTTCTGCATTAGCCGTCGTACGAACTTCCGGACCTTTTGTATCCATCAAGATCGCAATACGGTTGGATACAGCACGTACATTTGCAATCAAAGCTTCAAAACCTTCACGGCTAGCGTGCGCTGTATTCATACGCACCACATTCATCCCAGCTTCAAACAACTGTTTTATAAAATCCACATCGCAACGTCTATCCGAGATGGAAGCCACAATTTTAGTCTGTTTCAATAACATAGTCTTTCTACCTATTATATTTTATATTACCTTATTTATTATCTATCTAACAAAGCTTCCAAGGCCAAACGGTACGAATTCAACCCAAAGCCACAAATCACTCCCTTGCAGGCACAAGCAATCATCGACACATGTCGGAAAGGCTCCCGACTATGCACATTGGAAATATGTACTTCAATCACCGGAGACGTCACAGAGCGAATAGCATCCTGCAAAGCTATGGAAGTATGTGTATACGCACCTGCATTCAGAATGATGCCATCCACATCAAATCCCACCTGCTGTATGCAGTCTATCATTTCACCCTCAATATTCGATTGAAAATAGTCGATCTCCACGTCAACGTATCTTTTGCGAAGATCAGCCAAGTAATCTTCAAATGTAACGCTTCCGTAAATGGAAGGTTCACGCTTACCCAACAGATTAATATTCGGGCCATTAATAATTTGTATCTTCATCGCGCAATCCTGTTTTTTATATACCTTTGTATCCAAAGAACAATATTTCAAGGTGCAAAGGTAGAAAAAAGAAATGGAAATCAACGAAAAAAAGAAGAAGAAGGAACAACAAGAGGTGATAATCAGGAAGTATCAGCAGTATCTCAAACTGGAAAAGTCTTTATCTCCTAATACGCTGGATGCCTATCTTACGGATTTGAACAAACTGATGAGTTTTTTGAAGCAGGAAAAGGTAGAGATACTAGACGTATGTTTATCTGATCTTCAACATTTTGCAGCCGGATTACACGATATTGGCATTCACCCTCGTTCACAGGCCCGCATCTTATCAGGAATCAAATCATTCTTCCGTTTTCTCATCATTGAAGACTACTTGGAAGCAGACCCCAGTGAGTTATTAGAAGGACCTAAAATAGGCTTTAAACTTCCTGAAGTACTGACTGTGGAGGAAATTGACCGGATCATCTCTGCCGTTGACCGCAGCAAAACCGAAGGACAGCGAAACAGAGCTATTTTAGAGACATTATACAGTTGCGGACTTCGCGTATCGGAGCTTGTCACTCTCAAGCTGTCCGACCTTTATTTTGATGAAGGTTTTATCAAAGTAGAAGGAAAAGGAAGCAAACAGCGCCTCGTCCCCATCTCTCCACGAGCCATTAATGAAATAAAACTTTACATACCGGACCGTAATCAAATTGAAGTAAAAAAAGGGCATGAGGATTTCGTTTTTGTCAGCCAGCGGAGAGGTAAAGGACTTTCCCGGATTATGATCTTTCACATGATAAAAGAATTAGCGGAAAAAGCAGGCATTACCAAAAACATCAGTCCGCACACTTTCCGACATTCCTTCGCCACTCATTTACTGGAAGGTGGAGCCAATTTGCGAGCTATTCAATGCATGCTCGGACATGAATCTATTGCGACAACGGAAATCTATACACACATTGACCGCAACATGCTTCGTAGTGAGATTATTGAGCATCACCCACGAAATATCAAGTACCGGAAAGAAAAAGAGGAGTTATTTCATTAAATTATGATAAAATCAGCCCCTTATCTATATATTTATATTAAGAATTAATATCTTTGCGTTACTTTTTCTGTGCGAGCAGAAGGAGGTTGGCAAATAGACGATATTTCAATTACAAACATTTAATTTATACCTAAAATGACTAAGAAGTTGTACTTGCCTTTACTCATGGCAATGGTTGTTGCATTATTCTCTTCTTGCAGCAAAAAAATGGGTGAATTATCAGCTGATTACTTCACTGTTACTCCGCAAGTGCTGGAGGCAGTAGGTGGTAAAGTTCCTGCGACCATCAATGGTAAATTTCCTGAAAAGTATTTCAACAAGAAAGCGGTTGTAGAAGTTACTCCGGTTTTGAAATGGAATGGCGGCGAAGCTAAAGGCCAACCAGCTACTTTCCAAGGTGAAAAAGTGGAAGGTAACGACCAGACTATCTCTTACAAGATGGGCGGTAGCTACACTATGAAAACTTCTTTTGACTATGTTCCGGAAATGGCTAAGTCTGAATTGTACCTGGAATTCAAAGCTACTATCGGTAAGAAAGTAGTTACTATTCCTGCTGTGAAAATTGCTGATGGTGTAATTTCTACTTCTGAATTAGTAAACAATACATTAGGTAACGCTAACCCTGCATTGGGCGAAGACGCTTTCCAACGTATCATCAAAGAAAAACACGATGCTAACATCATGTTCTTGATCCAACAGGCTAACATTCGTTCTAGCGAATTGAAGACTGCTAAAGAATTCAACAAAGAAGTAGCTAACGTAAACGAAGCTGCTAACAAGAAGATCAGCAACATCGAAGTTTCTGCATACGCTTCTCCTGATGGTGGTGTAAGCTTGAATACAACTCTTGCTGAAAACCGCGAAGACAACACAACCAAGATGTTGAGCAAAGACCTGAAGAAAGCAAAAATCGACGCTCCGATCGATGCTAAATATACTGCACAGGACTGGGAAGGTTTCCAAGAATTAGTTTCTAAATCTAACATCCAAGACAAAGAGTTGATCCTCCGCGTTATTGCAATGTACCAAGATCCTGCTCAAAGAGAAAGCGAAATTAAAAACATCTCTGCTGTATACAAAGAATTGGCTAACACTATTCTTCCTCAGTTGCGTCGTTCTCGTTTGACTTTGAACTATGAAATCATCGGTAAGTCTGACGAAGAAATCACTAAACTGGCTTCTTCTAATCCTTCTGAACTGAATGTAGAAGAATTGCTGTATGCTGCTACACTGACTAGCGATCCTGCTAAACAAGAAGCTATCTATACTCAAGCTACCAAACAATTCCCGAACGATTACCGTGGTTACAACAACTTGGGTAAATTAGCTTACCAGGCTGGTAACATTGACAAAGCTGAATCTTACTTCAAGAAAGCTGCCAGCGTTAATGCTACTCCTGAAGTTAACATGAACTTAGGTTTGATCTCTTTGATGAAGGGTGACAAAACTGCTGCAGAAGCATACTTCGGTAAAGCTGCCGGAACAAAAGAACTTGGCGAATCTATGGGCAACCTGTACATCGCTCAAGGTCAATATGAAAGAGCAGTTAACTCATTCGGTGACTCTAAGACTAACAGTGCTGCTTTGGCTCAAATCCTTGCTAAGGACTACAACAAAGCTAAAAACACATTGGCTAACGTAACAAGACCGGATGCTTACACTGACTACCTGATGGCTGTTTTAGGTGCTAGAACTAACAATTCTTCTATGGTAACAAGCAGCTTGAAGAGCGCAGTTGCTAAAGATTCTTCATTAGCTAAGAAAGCAGCTACTGACCTGGAATTTGCAAAATACTTCACAAATGCAGATTTCATGAGCATCATTAAATAAGAGAATTACCACTCTATTTTAAATATTAAGAATTGCCTGTCATTATAAATGACGGGCAATTCTTTTTTTTTATCCATAAAAACCGTACTTTCGCAGAAAAGAATTCAAAGCAATGAAAAAGAGCAGCATTTTAATCCTCATAATCATCTGTCTGTGCGGTTGTGGCAAATCGTCTAAGAAAACAAGCATAACCGGAGAAATCAAGGGACTGGGTACAGATACGCTCTACTTGTACGGAATGGACGAATCCTTTGACCGGATAGATACTATTTTCGCGAAAGGAGACAAATTCTCCTACACCACCTCCATAGATACCATAACTTCGGCCTATCTGCTGATTGACAACCAAATAGAATATCCGATCTTCCTCGATAAAGGAAACCAAATCAAGATAAAAGGAAATATAGACCACCCCGAATTTCTGGACATCAACGGGAATAGATATAATGAAGAGTTCACAGCCTTTCAGAAAGAGCTGAGTAGTTTAAACACCCCTTCCGAAAAAGATTTAGAGCAAAAGGCGGAAGAATTCATCAGGACACATCATTCTTCTTTTGTCAGTCTTTACCTGTTGGATAAATACTTTGTGCAGAAAGACTCTCCTGATTTCAACAAGATAAAGAAATTAATTGAAGTCATGACAGGAATACTGCAAGACAAGCTATATATCGAGAAATTGAACGAAGCTATCTCCTTGTCCGAAAAGACAGAGACAGGCAAATATGCTCCGTTTTTCAGCCTGCCCAATATAAAAGGAGAGAAAATTACCCGTTCATCCGAAGATTTCAAAAAGAAGAATCTGTTAATCAACTTCTGGGCCTCATGGGCAGATAATATCTCCAATCATCAAAGCAACAGCGAGTTAAAAGAACTTTATAAGAAGTACAAAAAGAACAAACACGTCGCTATGCTCGGAGTCTCCTTTGATATGGACAAGAAGGAATGGCAGGATGCTATTAAACGCGATACGCTAAATTGGGAACAAGTTTGTGATTTTGGTGGATTGAATTCCGAAGTTGCCCAACAATATGCTATCAAACAAGTTCCCAGCAACATTCTTTTGGCAGCAGACGGCAAGATTCTGGCAAAAAACCTCAAAGGAGAGCAGCTGAAAAAGAAAATTGAAGAAGTAGTCACAGCAGCTGAAGAAAAGGAAAAACAAGACAATAAAAAGAAAAAATAACCTGTAAGCAAACGTGTTAATCAAAGTTTTCGGAGCGGCTGTTCAAGGGATTGATGCAACACTCATCACAATCGAAGTCAACAGCTCGCGCGGCTGTATGTTTTATCTCGTCGGCCTTCCGGACTCTGCGGTCAAAGAAAGCCATCAACGCATTATCTCCGCATTGCAAGTGAATGGCTATAAAATGCCCACAAGCAATATAGTAGTCAATATGGCACCGGCTGACATCCGCAAAGAAGGTTCGGCCTATGATTTACCGCTTGCCATCGGACTGCTGGGTGCCAGTGAAACAATCTCTTCCGAGAAATTCTCCCGCTATTTACTGATGGGTGAACTAAGTCTGGACGGAAGTATCCAGCCTATCAAGGGAGCACTCCCTATCGCCATCAAAGCCCGCGAAGACGGGTTCGAAGGGCTTATCATTCCCCAACAAAATGCACGGGAAGCCGCCGTTGTCAATCAGTTAAAAGTATACGGAGTCAGTAATATCAAAGAAGTCATCAAGTTTTTCAACAACGAACGCGAACTGGAACCAACGATTGTCAATACCCGGGAAGAATTCTATCAACAACAGAATCATAGTAACCTGGATTTTGCAGACGTAAAAGGTCAAGAGAATGTGAAAAGAGCCTTGGAAGTTGCAGCAGCCGGAGGACACAATTTAATCATGATAGGTGCTCCAGGCAGTGGCAAATCAATGATGGCTAAACGACTCCCGTCCATTCTTCCCCCTCTTTCATTAGGGGAAAGTCTGGAAACGACCAAGATACACTCGGTTGCCGGAAAACTGCAACGCGGGTCCTCATTGATTACCCAACGCCCGTTTCGCGACCCACACCATACGATTTCGCAAGTAGCAATGGTTGGTGGCGGAAGTTTCCCGCAGCCGGGAGAAATCAGTCTGGCACATAATGGGGTTTTATTTCTGGACGAGTTACCAGAGTTCAACAGGGGCGTGTTGGAAGTATTGCGCCAACCGCTGGAAGATCGACACATCACCATTTCCCGTATCAAAAGCACCATTAGTTATCCGGCTAACCTGATGCTTGTCGCATCTATGAACCCATGCCCATGTGGATATTACAATCATCCGACAAAAGCATGCGTATGCAGCCCTGGACAAGTACAAAAATACCTGAATAAGATATCCGGTCCGTTATTAGACCGTATAGACATTCAAATAGAGATAGTTCCCGTACCCTTTGACAAGATATCCGATCAAAGACAGGGAGAGTCAAGCAATATCATCCGGCAACGAGTAATAAAGGCTCGTCAAATACAAGAGAAACGGTATGCCGAATGTACGGGTATTTATTGCAATGCACAGATGAACAGCAGATTGCTGGCAACGTATGCCCAACCGGACGATAAAGGGCTTGTGTTATTAAAAAACGCCATGGAACGGCTCAATTTATCTGCCCGTGCCTATGACCGGATTTTAAAAGTAGCCCGCACCATTGCCGATTTGGAAGAAACAGAGCAAATACTTCCCAGCCACCTGGCAGAAGCCATCAGTTATCGGAATCTCGACAGAGAGAACTGGGCAGGGTAATCACAGTAAATATAAACAGATAAAAATTATTTCACCGTGAACGCTACCTTTTTTCATAGATTTGTTTTACATTTGTGACAAACAAATAAGCAATAATATGAAAACAACCATAACAAGTCTCCTGATAATATTCTGTTTCAGCATACTGACTTATGCGCAAACTCCCCAAGACAGAGCCACAGAACTAAAGGAACAAGCGCAGAGCAGCCTTAAACAGAAAGATTATATCAAAGCACGCTATTTATTCAAAAAAGCATACGAAGCATTTGCCGCCCGCGAAAACTATCCACAGGCAATAGAATGTGGCGTTCAGGCCAATGCTTTATATGTCAGAGAGAATTTCTATAAAGAGGGATTCGAGCTTTGCCGTGACATGGAGCAGCTTCTATGGACCGGAGAACAGAATAAAAAGAAAGTCTTTTATGACCTGCGTTTCCTTATCAATAAGGAACGATTGCAGATGTACACCGCACTGAAAAACCCCGCACAGGCAAAGACACAGTTGGATAAATTGGAAGAAACAGCTAATCTTGCAAAGAACGACTCCCTAACGGAGGTACTGCTGTATACAAAAGCCAACTATTATTATACTTTCAACCAAAACACACAAGGTGATGCCTGTTTCCGCAAACTTATCAACCAATATAAAGAAAAGAAAGACTATGCCAAGGTGAGCGATTGCTACAAAAACCTTATCAGTATTGCACGGAAAGGCAACAATGCTCCACTGATGGAACGCACTTACGAAAGCTTCATTGTCTGGACAGACTCTGTAAAAGCATTAACCGCACAGGATGAACTAAATGTACTGAAGAGAAAATATGACGAAAGCCAACTGACCATACAGGAAAAAGACGACTCACTATCTGCCAAGCAGTATATTATCATAGGTCTCTGTGTGCTAATGGTTATATTGGTAGCCGGTCTGGCAATACTGGCTGTGATATTGCTGCGATTCATCGCCGGCAATCGTAAATTAAAGAAAAGCGTGAAAATTGCCAATGAACACAATGAACTAAAAACCCAATTCATACAGAATATATCTTCCCAAATGGAGCCTACCCTGAATACGCTGGCTACTTCAGCCGAAGAACTGTCACAGAAAGCTCCTCAAGAAGCTGCCCAAATGCAGGGACAAGTTGCTGCTTTGAAGAAATTCAGCGATGATATTCAAGAACTGTCATCACTGGAGAACTCATTAACCGAGTTCTATGAACTAAGCGAAATCAACGTGGGGACTTTTTGTGAGAATGTGATGGATAAAGCCAAAGAACACATAAAACTGGATGTCACATCTTCAGTCAATGCACCAAAACTTCAGGTAAAGACAAACAAGGAACAGTTGGAACGCATTCTTCTCTATTTACTGAAAAATGCTGCTTTCTACACTGACCAGGGTCGTATCAGTCTCGAATTCAAGAAACGGGGAGCGCACACGCACCAATTCATCGTTACGGATACAGGAACAGGAATTCCGGCAGAGCAACAGGAAAATCTCTTTAAGCCTTTCACAGAAGTAAAAGATCTGACTACGGGAGATGGACTAGGATTACCGATCTGTTCACTGATTGCTGCCAAGATGAACGGAAGCCTGACACTGGATACGAATTATACGAAAGGAGCACGGTTTGTTCTGGAGCTTCACGTATAAATTTAGCCAACAGGAAAGCTGTTGTCTCATTTGATTACTTTCTGGTCTGTTAAGTATAGTTACCTTTAATCAAGAATATTCTAAACGCAAACTTGAGAACATATAAAAATATGAACAATTTTCTATATAAACGGATTTCACATTTATAATAAACTTTTGAGTAGTTTATTATAAACGGTATCAGAGTTTATTAAAAACTCTGCAATCGAATTTCCGAGTTTTCAAATCCATCTTTTACAACAAAAAGGCTGCAAATTTCATAAAATTTGCAGCCTTTTTGCCCATATCTGATACACCATTCCTGATACTTATCAGGAAACATGCCCGAATTTGTTATAATATTATATCATTTAAGTCATTTATTTCATCTTCTTTTATCTGTTATTTATTAAAGCTCGTACTACAAAGATACAACATTAAAAAGCATTTGTCAAGACGAATATCCTATAAAAATCGTTCTTAACATATTTATAAAAAGTATTGTCCTTCTTCTTTTAATCTTTTGCGTAGAAAACCGACATCAACCTTATGAACATCATTCTTTGTCTGTTTAATAGCGTGTACCGCAGCCATTCCGGCAGCTTCACCAGTCACCAGACAAGGTGGCATCACTCGCAAGCTTCCAAAAGCTTCTTCATCAGTAGAAATACAGCGTCCGGCGGTCAATAGATTCTTCAGACCTTTAGGAGTCAAACAACGATAAGGAATTCCATGAGATTCACCTTTTTTGTAACGCGTCTCTTTATGCCCCGGTTTATGAACATCAATATAGTAACAATTACGTCCGATCTCATCTTCAAATGTTTTACGCTCCAACCAATCTTGGAAAGTAAACGTATAATCCCCTTCAATCCGACGACTATCTCTAACCCCCAACAAGGAGGCAGTCTTTACAACAAAAGCACTACCAAAAGTTTTAGGCTGAAGTTCTTTCAGTGCCTCCAAGTATTGTTCAGCGATTTGCCTACCGGTAGCCATCGCCCGCGTAGTAGCCCATGGGTCGGTCGAATCAACATTATCAATGTGTCCTGCATTGAATTGTACCACATCTGGACCGATCAAATTACTATTGAAATGTCTGCCTATCAATGGATATTTCCCGGACTTGATCGCGTCAAAGATAGGGCTATTTTTGTTACTCGTATGCAATGAAGGACCTATGAGATTGTAGTTATAGCTATCGACATTAGCAAACGAGAAGCACAAAGTAGAACTTTGCAGTATACCATCCTCACCTCCCTTTTTAAATGAAGCACCTGCCCAAGTAGCCACATCTCCATCTCCCGTCGCATCAATAAAGACTTTTGCTTTGAATGCAACAAGCCCGGATTTATTTGCTACAATAATAGCATCTACCGTATCATCAGCTGACATCTCAACAGCAGCAACCCTCGAGAAGAAAAGGACTTTTGCCCCCGATTCAGCGACCATCCGATCGTAAACCTGCATCAAATATTCAGGATTTATATTCACCCAATTCAGTTTTTGCTTTCTCTCATGAGGCACTCCTTTTCTCGATGCCTCGAATATCTTTTCCGCCAAGCCTCGATAAATAATCTTTTCGCCATCAGAGAATGGACACCATGCGGGAACCATACCTGCTGTTCCCATACCACCAAGTTGTCCCATTGCCTCAATCAATAAAGTCTTAGCTCCCTCCCGGGCCGCAGAAATCGCAGCAGTACACCCGGCAGGTCCTCCACCAATTACAATAACATCCCAGCGATCATCCACCACAATCTTTGTGTTCTTTAAACGTATCTTAGATTGCACTGTTTCCCCTTGCGCATTAAGAGCGGGGACAGCAAAAGATGCAGTGAGTAACCCTGCTTTTTTAAGAAAATCTCTTCTTGAAGTCATAATAATCTATTTATCAGTTTATAGTATTTAGATATAACTTACCGCTCTTGATAGATCAAAGAAGCTAAGTTATCGGCACAATCTTTATTCAGATGATTCTACTACAGGTTTAATAACATTTCCCACGATAGAAATCACTCCATCATCTCCAAAAATCAAATCATTCAAATATGAGGTACGTGGTTCTACACGATTTACACTCGAATGAGCATGATAAATATATTTGTAACTTCCATCCCTGCATAAAAAAGGTGCTCCATGCCCTGTTCCAACCAATCTTGCAGCCACATCCTTATCTCTGCACAAAATAGGATTCCCGTCATATTTCTTCCAAGGTCCTAGCGGAGAGGTAGCTGTTGCATATCCCACCGCATAATCCTGACTTCTGAAATGATTAGCAGAGTAAATCAAATAATATACCCCGTTTCTTTTAAGAAGTGAGGGACCTTCCGCTACTTTAGCTTGCTGTAACTCCCAACTGGCATCAGCCTTTATACATTCTCTCAAAGTCTCTTCTTTGACACTTTTCAAATCGGAGTTCATCTCCACCCCCCAAATCACATTGCCTCCTGTAAAACGAACGAAATAGAGATAAGCTTTACCATCATCATCCACGAACAACGAAGCATCAATGCCTTTTTCTTCTCTGGCCGGCTTCTTTTCATCCTGTACAAAAGGCCCCTCCGGACTATCAGAAGTGGCAACACAAATATGCTCATCTACCGTATAGAACATATAAAACTTCTTCTCTGACTCTATATAATACACCTCAGGAGCCCAGTACCACTTTGTCCCCCAAGAGTCTTGCGGTGACAAAGCCAGTCTATCCCCACGTCTCCAATGCTCTAAATCATCAGAAATATAAACTTCAAAGCCATTTGTGCGAGTACCGTACGCATAGTACTTATCCTCATAAAACAACACATAAGGATCGGCAATAGGTAAACGGTTCTCTATTATCAACATAGATGACTCATTTGTCTGCTCGAATAAAAGCGAATTATCCGTTTCCCTTTCATTAGAAAGAGAAACAGATAAACAATAGAACAATAACGAATAAAATAGTTTATTCATACTTTAAGAGACCCTATACCAGCAATTTAAATTATTTTTCTAAGAAAATCTCGGCACGCCCAGGAGTAAATAATTCCCATAAAGAAGCAACAGTCCATCCGGGTGCGAAAATGTCATTATAATATCCTTTGCCATTCTTCCCGTAATCCCAACTGGTATGTTGAACAACTTCCGGATAGTAACCCACCTTGGCAATGCCACACATGTGTCCTTCATAAGGCAATAACTGTCGCATAGAGGTTGAAATCACTTCTGCGAAGTTCGAGAAACGGGATTCTTTATATTCGTTCGATAACCAACGAAGTACATCGGCAAATTCAAATACAAACACATCGATATGATTATTTTCTACCGAAACATTTCCCCAGCCACGTGTTTTCAAACCAATATCACCCAGCATCTGTCCGGGAGCAAAAGGAACATCCCACAAATAATACCACGATAATGCAAAATAAGCGGCTTGCTTCGTCAGATCAGCATAATGCTTATGTTCCTCCCCTTTAGTAACTAATGAAAGATAATAGGTAGCAGTTGCAGCATAAAGTGACGCTTCTTTATCTTCGCAATTCGCATCAAGAGTAGACGAGAAATAATCGGCCTTAGAAATCAGTTCTTTCTCCAAATAATCCGCAGTCCGCTTAGCACTATCCAAGTAACGTTTATCCTTAAAGTATTTATATCCCATGACTAAAGGTAATGTAGCCGAAGGAGTACTTCCTCCGCTTTTATCTACAATCGAGAAGTCATCACGGAACTTTCGTGGAAAACTACCATCAGCATTTTGCAATTGCAGAAACATGTTCAACATGTTTTTCAATCGCTGTTCCCATTCCGGATGCTTACGACCTTTTTCTTTTTCATAAGCCAGGAAATGAAAAATTGCATAAAGTCCTTCCGATTGACGACGGATACTATGAACAGGATCCTCAAAGTTCTTGTCATAATTTACCGATTCCTTGAGAAAGCCTGCTTCCGTGAAACCATTCTTCAAATAACTGTCGAATATTTTGGCACTGTTAGCCTTCAAATCTTCCCGGTTACATTCCCAACCATATTCCCAGGCATTGAATGCATTCAGAAGAACACGCCCTATAAAACCGACTTCTGCCTGCCCATTACTTGTACACGCATCTGTTCTAAGATGTATACCCGAATTATATACCAACGGATATTTATCTACAAAACTACTTACGAAGAATTGGCTAAGAGTCTGCTTCATATATTCAATTGAATAGGGAGTATCTACAGGCTTAGGCAAATATGTATCATAACAATATTCCCAAGTATGGCGCACAAAATCAGAGTAATCCTTAGCTTCACCCTCAGTAATTTGCCAAGTCAACAAAATCGTCTCTCCTTTTTTAAGATGCTGAAAAGCCGTTACAGCCGGAGCTAATGTCAATTTACGGATATAACTTTTAGGAGCCTCCCGATAAGGAAAGCCGAAAGAAAGAGTAGCAACCCCGTCCTTATTTTCAAATCCGGTATATCCCAAAGAAGTTTTATCCGAGAGAATAATCTCACCTTCACGATGAGTAGCCAATGTGTTATTTACAAATTTATCCAGTCTGTTGACAGTCATAAAACGTTGTTTCTTCTCACAGAAAATCCCGGTGAGAGGTGCGCTTAACCTGTCTTCACTTACAATCCAACTGTCTGAAGTATGAAATGAAGGGGCTTCTTTGGGCGAACGCAGATTACGCCGATACCAGAATCCCGGCATATAGAACAGGCAATCGTTGTGGCGGAAGTCTGTTGCCACCTGCTGATTGTAATTAAAGTAAATATCTTCCAATGCGGTAATAGACACACTAATACGTACCCCATCATCACCATCTACTATGTTTTGAGACACAGTCAACGGCATCTTTTCCGAATTCTCCAAATAATAAGTGCCGTTATTATTTTGAGACTTCTGAAAAGTTAATGGATAACGCTTCGCGTCATTCCCTGGAACTTTCAAGAAAATAGATGCAGAAATCGATTCCGGCACATTATTAAAAGCTCTAGCAATAGTAGCACATGCTACAAAAGCCATTCCACAAAGTAAATATTTCAAACTCATATAAAACATTAATGTGAATCAGCCCGCCTGATTCTATTTGTACTAAATTGTTAAGGCAAAGTTAAAGAACATCCTCCACATTGAATAAAACAAATTGGGCTATAAATAAAAAAAATTATCCAATTTGACAAAAATTCCCTCCAAAGCCTCAACTAGAGTTCCATACAGAAACGATTATTTTTCCATAAGGGCAGCAGCACACCACAAATAAGGTCCCTGTCCATGAAAATCACCAGTACGACGCGGACGGTCATAATAGTACTGTTTGCTATTCTTTTTATTCGTTCCTACACAGACATTGCCCACCTGATTTTTTTCATTGAGATATGGCACTAAAGCCATCCACGCCTTTCGGGTAGCCGGAGCATAAACTTCTGCATCTAACCATCCATTTTGAACACCCTTAATAAAGGCAAAAGTGAACATTGCTGAACCAGAAGTTTCAGTCCAACAATCAGACTTGTCAATCAATTGATTCCAAAGTCCTTCCGGATTCTGAAACTTTTTAAGGCTCTCCATCATTTTGAGATAGCCTTCCATAATGCGTGCACGATCTTTATGTTTTTTAGGCAGGCACTGAAGCAACTCCGCCATACCAGCAGCCATCCAGCCATTTCCACGCCCCCAATAATAAGGCACATCCGGAGCATGATAGAAAAGGCCATTCGGACGTTGTAATTCATCCAAATACATCACCATCTCCTTAGCAGCACGGTCAATATATTTCTTATCCTTCGTTACTTTATAGGCACGTGTCTGTACAATGGTAATCATATACATATCATCAATCCATAAACGTGTTTGCCAAGAATAACCCTTTTCCGCCCATTCCTTTTCATGCGGTTTCGCATTTCTCGGAAGTTCCCACTGCGAATCGGCATAAGGCAAACCTAAATAACGATATTTCAGATCCTTCGTCACCAAATAGAATTCGAGAGGAAGACTACCGAACATATTCAAATCAACATGGTTCATAATAGGTTGTAAAATCTTCTCTTCGGTAAACAAGAAATCAAACTTTTCTTGTAAACGTTGAATAAGCTCTTTGTCTTTCGCTCCATCAGCATATCGCAAGGCGCCACTCCAATAGAAGGTTTCCGGATAGCCAATCCATTTACCAACATGAAGCGCATGTTTTTCTGTTAAAAAGCGATATGCTATTCGTTTGCCTATCTCTTCTGGGGTATATCCTTCAGGAAAGTCCTTCAATAAACTTTTCTGCGCAAACATCAATTGAAAAGGAATCAAAAATAACAAAATCAAGAATTTCTTACTCATAATATTTTTCTTTATCTATTCAACAATATATCTTTCAGTTCAACATTATATCCATCTACCCGCAAAAGCAGTTTATCAACTCCCTCCTTACAATCTACCTGAAAACAAACTTCTTTAGATTCTCCCGGCATCAGATAAAAGTATCCATCATCAAAATAAGCCGGACGAACAGCCGCATTAGTTTTTGCATCCCTTAATGTCAATGCTATTGCAGCGGCCAGGTATTGTCCCGGATTTTTCACAATAAGCCTGCCTTCATAATGATTAGTCTTTTTCGTGAAGTTCTTCACCGAAACATTTACCGAAGAAACCGGCAAATTAACCAGGACCTTTCCGTCCCATTCCTTCTGATTGAGCCAATAAACATTATCATCCAGCAACTTTCCGTTATTAGTTGTCAACACCAACTTTACCCAGCAGAAATCAGGAAGTCCTTTTATATCATCCAACTGTGTTACAGAAGTCAGCCCATTGGCTGTCACTTGTCCTACCTTATGTTGTGAAGAACGTATTTTTTTGCCTACTTTATCATAAACAGTAACTCCTACCTTCAAATTTCGATATTCTTTCAGTGTAGTATTAATAATATCCACTTTATGTTGACTATTAAGACTCATCTGAATATGAAGAGAACGACATGCTTTTTGCGTGCCATAATAAGCACCAGCTGTTTCCCCATTCGAACTGTAGTTCTGCCAAACCATACTGGGCCATGCAGGATGGCTCATCCACAATAATATCCCAGAAGCATCATTCCACATCTTACTGTTCCACGCTTCAAAAATGGCCCGATGGCTTTCGTAATTAATCAATTGTGCTTTCTTGCAGAAATCATCCAAGTTATCAGAAGGTCCTAGTTTACGATCCATCCCTTCCTTATAAAGCTCACTAAAAGTCTTACTACCATATCTATGATTATGCCAGTCATGGTAATACCAAACATCACTAATGGGCCATGTATCCTCTTCCGCCATAAACTCACGAACAGTTTCAGCCGTAGGCAGAGAAGGAGTACCCACTTCCGAACGAAATCCTCCAGCTAAAGAACGGTAGTACCAGCCTGCATCAAACTGATAACGCCAAGGTCCGCTTCCTGAACTATTCAATGAACGGGAATTTCCTGTATAATGCCTGCTGCCATCTTCTTTAGCTAAAGTAGCGGCCAACATGTACTCAAGTTCATTCGGAGCAAAACCCTCATTACGTGCACACCATAAAGCGATGGAAGGGTGATTACGGAAACGACGTACCGTTTCAGTCACATTCTTTATGAACAGGCAGTTATCTAATGGATTAAGATTAAATCCGTCTGTTGAAAGCCAAAAATCATTCATCACTAACATTCCGTATTCATCGCAAAGCTCATAAAATACTTCTTCCGTACTCTCACCCGTCCAGTTACGAATCATATTATAATTCATATTCTTATGCAACTTCAAGGCAGGTTCCAGTCGTTCCCGAGAAACCCGCTTCATACCATCATCCATCCCCCAGTTACCTCCTTTGCAATAAATCCGTTGTCCGTTCACCTTTATAACCATGTATTCTTTCATCAGTGAATCCTTTATCAACTCTATTCCCTGTGAAGAAACCGGTTTCAATAAATTGGGGACAAACTCTCCATCATAATTCGTATAGCGAACCTTACTATCCGTTTTTTTACGTTTCACAGCATCAAAAACGGGTTTTCCATCCTGCAAAGCAGCAGTTGGATTATAGTTCAACCGCACCACAGGAGCGTTATCCTCATACGCAGACAATTCATACTCCAACTCACGAATACCAATACGCATTTTCTTGACATCAAGAGTATCTTTATTGGGTGATATCAGGCTCAAAGATGCTTCATATAAATATTGTTCTCCATATCCATTCGGCCACCATAGACGTGGATTCTTCATTCGCAGTTCCTTACATTCGTGAGGAGTAAGTTTAATCATCCTTTTTTCATTTGCATTCAAAGAAACCGGATAAACAGCAGACACATCTCCTATATTAAAATGTAAATTGGCAGTACAAGTCGTTTTAGAAGAATTATAAATCTCCGTCTGAACGATAAATTTGACAGATGTAGTGTCAGGCAAAGGCAGATCCGCAATCACATGCGTATCAACAATTTCCAGTTCATTTCCAAATTTGACTCTGACATCCTGCCAAATACCCATGTTTCGGTCGCGTATGCCGGGAATCCAGTCCCAGCCTTCTGAAGAGATAAAAGTAGGACCGTCTAAGCACAATGCTCCACCATTGGGGCCGATTCCTTCTTTCTTATTTGCTTCGTGAGGAATACCGGGATTGTTAGGCGGAAGAATACGGATGGCCAACAGGTTCTTCTTATCATAATCCACCCAAGGAGTTATATCAAAAATACCTCTCTCAAAAGCACCAACCATTATTCCTAATAGTTGATGATTGAACCAGATCTCCGCTTTATAATTGATTCCATTCAGAATCAACTTCACTTTTTCTCCCTTCTTACTACGAGGAATACTAAAAGAATTGCGATACCACCAGTCCATCCGGCAAAGCGTATCAGGAATCAATAAATTGTTAAGCCCCCAATAGGGATCAGGGTATACGCCCTGATCCACCAACGTAGTTAATACTGTACCGGGAACTGTTGCCGAATACCATTCGCTTGTATCTAAATCTTGTGCAAATACCGATTTTTCAGCTGCTCTAGCTTTATATCCTTCTATCATTTCCCAGCCTTTGGATAGTTGGTACTCCCAATCGGAAAGCGGGCTCAATTCTCCGGGTTCTACTACTTTTTTTTTAGGCTTAGCTGTCTGAAATGAATGTTTTGAATGAGGTATCACTTCGGAACTCTGTTTACGAGATAAACCAAAATTCCATTTTAGTTTTTGTGGATAAATGCATTCTGTTGAAGAAAACAGAAAAGCAATTATACAAGCAATATATATATTCAACTTAATTTTCATCGCCTTACAATCTATTACTTAATTTTCAGTTTCTTCACATCATTAGATACAGCTACCGCTACTCGCGAATCCGCACAACCATAATAGAGATACAATTTCTTTTTGTGATAAACAAGTCCCTCTATAAATACCGTTCCATCCTTATATTGTCCGCTCTTCTCAAAAGGAGCTTCAGGAGCAAAGAAAGGCTTATCTAAGCGTCCCAACACTTTATAAGGGCTATTGCCATCCAGTAAAAGTTGTCCGGCACAATAAGCATTGGTGGGATAATCAGCATCTCCATTACTACCACTATTCTTACCATTATACATAAGAACAATACCATCTTTAGTACGAACAGCCGGAGGACCACATTCAGTCAGCAAACTATCAAAATGCCCTTTACGTGGTTGTATAATTTTCATTAATTCATTTTTCTCATCCAACACCGGATACCAATCTATCAGATTATCAGAAGTAGCAGCATATACAGCATATTCTCCCCAATACATCAAATATTTACCATTAACCTTATCAATTACAAGTTGATCACCTTTCAATTTTGTTACAATGGAGCCCGATTTACAGAAAAGATTATTAAAACGACCGTTATATGCTTTATCAAAAGCAAGCCCATGTTTTGTCCAATTTTTCAAGTCTCGAGAAGTAGCCACAGCAAGGCGCGCCTTCTTTCGATTCCATGCCGTATAAAGCATTACATACAGCCCATCTTCGGTCATAGCTACACGAGGATCTTCGCAACCACCCGGCCAATCCTGATCTTTAAAGTCATCTTCGGCAGGAAAAAGTACAGGATTTCCCAACCTCTTCATTTCAATTCCATCTTTACTTTCAGCATAACCAACACGTGAAGTTCTTTTGCCTATACCTTGAGCCGAATTATCTTCCGCACGATAAAGTACGACAATCTTTCCATCTTTAGTGGTGGCGGCTGGATTAAAAGTATCACTTTCTTCCCACTTAACTTGCTGTTTCCGCATCGGACAGTAAAATTCTGTTGATAGCGGTGATATTACAGGATTAACTCCTTCAGGACGCAGAAATGGACCAATCACCCAATTATTATCTTGTTCTTTCTGGGTAGTATCTAAACAAGGTGCATTGGTAAATCCGTATGCAGACAATATACCAACCACGCCAATGATAAGTTTCAGTTTTAGCTTCATCTTATTTCTTTTTTATAATTAAAATACTTTCTCTATAATACAAATGATTGATTCTGCACCTTTAATACAAAAAATGCAGAATCAATTCATATTCTCCCTTTACTACTTCAGTTTATATTCTTGTCTTTCTATATTCCAGCCTTTCAGTGCCAATACAGCTCCATTTTTCAACTTTTCTTTTGCAGTTTCAATGGTTACCGTTTTCTTTTCACCCGGCATCAGAGAGAAGAAATTATCTGTATAGAATGACGGACGTATCGGACTCATCTTTGAATTCAGGAATTGCAACTGATTAAAGAAAGCAATCTGACCAGAAGTATTTCTCAAAGTAATATCTACAAAGTAATTGTTATTATCTTCTCTTACTTTATAAGTAAGTTTCACTTTTGCCTGTTTTAGTTTACTCAAATCTTCAAAACCTGAAGCAGCCGGACCAGTCAAAGTTTTGCTTCCTTCATATTTGTCATTAGAGCGCCAATAGAAGTTAGAAGAAACATCTTTTCCCTTTTCATCCTTCAGTATCAGTTTAATAAAGTGAACTTGAGATATATTCTCCGGGAAGCGAATAGTCAACGCATCGTTTACCACTCCATCCGAGGGCAGATTAACCATTGCTGACTCTTCAAATACTTTCTTGCTGTCAATATCATAAACCTGTGCTATTACTTTGTAATTCTTAAATTCACGGTAATAATCATTCACTACAGACACCGTATTTTTAAGATAGTCAAACTGCGCATGCAATGGTTCTAATGAATTAGCAGTATGATAAAGGGATGCTGTTGGTTCCAAAGACCAGTCCCACATACGGGAAGCCACTTGAGGCATAGAGCAATTATGATACCAGAACAGGAGTCCGGAACAGAAACGATCACCATAATCCAGTTTATTGTAATTCCATACTTCCCAGATACTCTTCGAGTTAATAGCTCCCAACAGTTGCCCTTTCTGCGCAAACTCATCAATTGATGATGATTTTCCATAGTTATTCACCAAGTCTGTATACATAGTACTCATCAGATGGAAACCATTTCCATCCAGATAATCCCATACTTCTTTATTGATAGGCCAAAGGTCTTTTTCATCCATCATTTCCCGAAGAATTTCCACAGTCGGAAGAGTAGGTGCACCATATTCCGGATTAAATCCGTCTACACGGCTTCCTCTAGGAGAGGCTGTATTTTCATAATGCTGCATCGGATTTACCTGTTTGTAAGGGCTGCCATCATGCACTCCTTCACATTCGGACTGCATCTGGAATCCACGTGTACCATCCAACTTATTCAGTAGTTCAGGAGTACCGGAAACTTCTGTACTTTCATTAGAAGCAACATAATAAGCCAAAGAAGGATGATTACGAATACGTTTTACAGTAGATTCCACATTACTCATATAGAGAGCTTTATCATGCGGATGACGAGTGTCACCGGTCATCCAGAACTCTTGCCATACCAACAATCCTAATTCATCACACAACTGGAAGAAGTAATCGGATTCTGCGATACCCCCTCCCCACATTCTCAAAAGGTTGACACCTGACTGACGGGAATAACGTAATTCAGCATAGGTACGCTCATCCGAAGTTCTCAACATTGCTTCCGGTATCCAATTGGTACCACGAATAAACAATCGTTTGCCATTCACATAAAAGACACGTGATTTATCCGGAGTCTTTCTATCCGAAACAATTTCACGAATACCGAATCTTGTCTTCACGGAGTCACATTCTTTACCATCAACTGATACTGTCAGTTTTAGGTCATATAAGTTTTGTGGTCCTTTATTGACAGGCCACCAAAGTTTTGGAGAGTTGATGATAAGTTGCGGAAACTCTTCAGGAGAGAAGGTAGCTATCTTTTCTTCTCCACGCATCAGTCGGAAAGTCTTTTCGAAAGTGATATTCTCACCCACAATTTCACCCTTTACCTTGCAACTGATTACCCGATTACTGGTTGATGGATTGATAATTTCAACTGATACAGTCTCACGAGCCTGATCATAATCAGGTTTTCGCAATTCAGATTTAACAAAAGGATGGCGCAATGCGACTCTACCTGTAGCATAGAGAGAAATATTTTTCCATATACCTGTATTACGGTCACGGATACCGTCCATAAAAGTAAAGTCCCAACCTACTGTCATCAACATGGTAGTGTTCAAACCAATATTGCCATTTCCACCATTATGGAACTCACCAGCTGCCCCCCAAGATTTAGGCTTCGCACTTCCGGGAACATCTACCGGATAAACCTTAATAGCCAATCCATTACTTTCCCCAATTTTCACAAAATCCGTAACATCAATATAATCCTGAATGAACATGCCGTTTATCGTGCTCAACAAGTTACCATTCACCCATACTTCTGCCCGGTAGTTAATACCATCCAACTGCAACCAGACAGTTTTCCCCTTGAATGATTGAGGGACACTAAAATCTGTACGAAACCAGTATGTGTAAAAGTCACGTCCGGTTTCAGAGATATCCGGTATCAATCTAGATTCAATCTTATTATTGATTCCATAATAAGGCTCCGGGTATTTTTGGTTATATACCAAAGAATTCAGAACTGTTCCGGGAACGATAGCCGGCATCCAGTTTGCAGTTGCATAATTGGATAATGAAATCTTTTCTCCGGGGTCTGTTGCATCTCCAGCTTTAATCATTTTCCACTGGTAGTCACCCTGATGACCAATTTCAGAATCAAGCCAGATGCGTTGTGCATTTCCGACATTGTTCTTCTCATTCTGTGCTGTCACTACTGCAGCAAAAAGTAATAATAAAATCGGGAAAAAGGTTTTAGCAATGTTGTGCATATTCGTACGTTACAATTTATTGGTTTATATAATCTTAAAAATCTAAAACGGATGAGGACAAAAATAGTGTTTTCTACCTGTCCAGTATGCTAAAAACAAGTCAATAAATGAAATTTCAGTCCCAAACTACCTTATATTGCCTATTTGAAAGTTGTTTAGCAACAAGCGAAAAGACATTGGCTAATCATTAGCTTATCCATTACCAATAGTTGGCATGTCAGCTATTTATAGTTGAATTCTCGGGTATTAATACCCTACGCGACAGGTACTAATACCCGAGACCTCAACAATTAGCAGTCTGGAGACTACTAGTTCCGGTACATCCGTTCCGTCATTTCGTAAAGACAAATTCTGTCCGTAATCCCCGGTGGTCAAACACTTCTTCAAAAGGTCCCCAATTAGGAAGAACAATATCCGACGTTTTTGTATTCTCTCCTATTACCTGACAACTTTTCACCTCCGTGTTGGGAGACAAAGTATAAAGAGTGAGATCCAAACGATCCTTGGTATCCTTCTCACTCGGGCGCGGCGTCCACGTGAATCCCGGATGTGTCACAGGATCTGGATGTATCGTCCGGTAGGCATCACCTTTTATACCGCCTTCCCACAGAGAACGAGTAGTAGGCCACTGAACAACGTAGGGAGCAAGACCTGCCGACAGGGCACCTTCCGTCCAGTCAAGCCATGACGGTTCATTGAAGTCGCCCGAAAGGCACACAAAAGGAGTGGTAGACGAATTGAAGTCCTCCAGCAGCTTGTCCACCATGCCCTGACGGGCTTCTTTATTGACTTTTACCACATAGTCGACATCGTCCGTACCTTCATATCCTTTATACTCGATACCGTTCAACTGATAAGGACCGTAAGGATAGAAAGCGCCGTGACAATTCATCACTAACACGATAACACCTTCACCCAAATCGATATAGGCACCATATTTGTTCGGTGTAATCCCCGAGAAAGGATAGCGCGATATAATGCTGCATTTCCCCTGTCCATTGTTGGAGTGAGTATGCACGTAAAGCCCCTGTGATTGTATATCAGATTCGGAGAGTTTGCTGCATTCCTGTGCACAAAGCACATCCACATCAATTTTATTGAAGTAATCCAATACAACGGAAGTGGGTTGTCCCCATAAGTTTTGCGTAGCAAGTTTCAGTGTCTTGGGTGCTACACGTGTTGCCCAAGTAGCAACAACTTTTCCGCTTGCATCAGCAGACATTTCAATATAGTAAGTCTTTCCACTGCCTACATTCAGCGCAAGCCCCACCGGTATCGTTACCCGTACGTCGTGTTTTCCAGAAACCGGATGAGTGATATGCAGCGTAGCATTTACTCCAAAGGTTCCGGCACACATATCTGGAAGCATATAGCATACATCCTCTTGGGGCACATACTGATAGGTTTTTCGAATTACTACCGGAAGATTCTCATATTCACTGTAAAACTGTGGTTCAATATGAACATAAGGAACAGAAGAAGCGGCATCTGCAAAAGTCACGGAATTCACCGTAATATCCGAAACTGTTTGCGGATCCTTTTGCAAAACGATCTTAGATGCACGCGGAGCAAGAGTAACCTGTACCGATGCAGACGCAGCAGCTACACGAAGTGTACCATCTTTTTCATTACCTCTACTGACAAGCATCGCCATCGGATCAGCTAACGGCAATTGAGGAGCATACGCTTCTAAATCCCAATAAGTCTTACCAGACGTCAACTCCGGAAATTTATCGGCTGTGGTGCACAAAAACAGGAATCGATAAACGACGCCTTTAGTTACGGAAATCTTTATTTCATCTGTTGCATCCCCTATATTTCCTGTCTTGTCAAACAGATAATTATATTGATCGTCAAAACAGAATATCTTCCATTTCATCCCGTCCAAAGACACAGAAGACCTAGTGGGGAACATCGTTAACCCTCCCTCTATGTTCAGACTGAAACGTATTTCTTTTGTGTCATCCTCCTTCTGTACATCACTTACATATCCTTCAGCACAAGCCGTGAATAAGCTAGAAATCATTAGAAGAATCACAAATAAAGTATTCTTTAGCATTATCTTACAATTTAATCATTGAATATATATCCTTTCGAGAGCCCACACAGTTATTCCCAGCCAGCTTTATCACGAATACATCTGTAGGGGATTCCGTAATCCTTCTTCACATCCCAATTATTATAATCATAGAATGTCTTGTCTTTTATAGAGAGATCTTTCTCATTGATATTCAACCAAGCCACGCTTGGCCAAGTGCCATAACAAGCTAAATCTTTCACATTAGGAGTAGCTTTATTGTATGGATATCCCGCCAATATACGCAAATCGGTAGCCTCACCGTCTGCCTCGGACCAACAGTAAGTATATATAGACTCCATTACTTGTGACTTGAGATGCTCTCCTACCCACAAAATATACTCTTTGGCCTCTACATTGTTCAATGCTGTCCAGCCCTCGGGACAAAGATTCTTCGCCCCTTCATTACCCGTCTTACCTTTCATAGGAGTATCAAACGTAAACCCTTCATTTCCACAGAAATACGCCTTATCCACAGTGTTATGCACAAGATACGTAGACTGACGACAATGTACCGGTGAATAAAGTTTCTCCCCTCTTGACAAACAAGGCAGCGGAGTGCCCGGATACGGATCGACAAACCCGATGGCCAGCAGATTCTCGTCTGTAACAGCTCCGCTAAGATGTGTGATAGCAAACTGGCTTGTCTTCACAGGATGTGCAGTCACCGTATAAACAATCTCATGACGATAAAGACCACTACCTGCATTTTTAGTAGATGAAGAAATAGTAAGCCATGCAGGCAAACTTCCGTCATACGCAGCGTCCAATGCTGCTGAGCTATAATCTGTAACAACACGTTTTATAGTATATGGCATTGCAGCATCAGCTGCAATCTTTACATAAGTCCCTTTAATCTCTGTACCAGCAATGATAGTAGCTTTGTCATCCATTACGGAGATTCCGTCCTCAATCGTTACCCAATCAATTGAAGTTCCGTCTTTCCATTCTTCTACTGAAATATCAAAGCCTGTAGAACCAGCTATCTTTTTCGTATTAAGCTGATAGAGATAGTTAGCCTCCACATTAATATCAGCAGTAAGATTAAGATAAAGAGTCGGACCTTCTGTATTGGTATTGGCAAGTTTAGTGGTAGCCCATACTACTGTTTTTTCATTCTGCTCAAGAGTTGAAGTCAACTGAGTCGGATAAAGATAGAAACTTTTCCCATCATTAGCTAAATCAGCTACCGGTATTTCCAGAACATCAGCTGATATATTGCCTGCACTACCACTTACATCACCTATGAATCCTTGAGTGTATCTATTCTTAATATATACTTTATCGATCACTAATCCCGATTCTGTTGGATCATTCAGCAAATCAAATCTAGCTACACGTCTTTTAAGTTTTACATCAACCTGATTGTCGGAAGATTCTACATCGGTAACTGTTACATACTCCTTACCATCTGTTTTGACATTAGACATAACAAATGGAGGATTCAATTTACCACTCTCCGCAACAGTCTTACTATTTAGCAGTTCATCGATTGTATTTGCTCCACTCATATTAGGAAAGTTGTTCTCATCCTCACTCTCCACAATGATAAATCTCTTTTCTCCTCCAGTCGAAGAAGTTAATTCTACAGTATATGACCTTGTATCACCGTTTGCACCCACAGAAGCAGCTTCATAATTTAAGACATACCTTTGTTCATACTTACCTTCTTTGCTAAATTGATAAAAAGCTATTTTGTCATTAGTGCCTCCATTTTCGTCACCTACACCTACTGCCTTGGTAAGGAATGCAACCGGAGTATGCAAGTTAAATGTGATTTTTCCTTTGCCAGAAGGCTGGGGATCATCAGAGATCGGGGTTTCATCACTTTTCGAGCAACCGACTAATAAAACGGTTGAGAATAAAGCTAGACATATATAAATATTCTTTAGAATCGTTCGTTTTTTCATGATAATGCCATTTCAATCTAGTTCCAAATCTTTAAATTAATAGTTATAAAGAGGTTGATTCAAAGCACAATTTGAGCCAACCTCTTTATCATTTGTCAAGTATCACTTAATCCCATTGAATTTGTTGATCTTCATCCGGAATCAACGTATTCAGGTCACGTTGCATATTCAGGGTACCTTCCACTGTATATTTCAACCTATTGCCTGGGCTGAGTGTATAATCTTCAAATGTATAAGCTAAATAAAGTGTAATATAAATATGCTTTAAATACGGTTTTACAGCATCATATTCCTCTACTACAGTATAATAAGGCTGTTCATATTCAACATTTCCGATTTTACCATTTAATTCCTTAAAATTATTCCCCTCCGTTCCTCCATTATCTGTCCAAAGTCTCAATTTATATTTCAAAGGAGTAATTTTTTCCTTTGTAAACTCCATATACAATTTATAGCATTTGCGATCTATATAATCCACATCTCTAAGTCCCATATAGACAAATACCGTATTATCATCATGTACATAGGCCTTGTGATTAGTCACCGTAAAAGGGTCCTTTTGCCCTTCCAAAGTAATCTTAAATTGACTCCCATCATACGTGCCTGAATAATCATTGAATGGAATAACATTTAACAAAGCTTTCCGATAATGTAAGCGGTCATTCGATTGATAATCATATGAAGGATCATCTACTATTGTCAATGGCAAAATATATTTATCTGACATATCCAACGAATTAGCGTTATTTTCACCTCCTAAAGTGAAATTAATAGGTAAAGTAGCTACATACTCACCAGCAGGAATATCCACAGTTTCCGGCATCGTATAATACTGTTGATCTAACATCTGGTAATAAAGTTCCGAACGACGTTCACCAAAACGTTCCAGATTCAAGGTTTTCAGAGTATCCGGATCTAGAGCTACATGTACAGTTCTAACATTTGTATTCATTGTAGATCCACTAAGGAGTAATGGAAGATTATATGTAACCATACCATCTGGCTTATAACGTACATACGTAGAACTTACTCCCTCACCATTTATCGTAGCTTTAAAAGAGACCAGCTGCTTAAACTGTTCATCTTCCCATTCATTGTTGCACGAAGTACAGCATATCGCTAGCATTGCAACCAAAAATAAATTATATATCTTTTTCATTTTATACATATAAATAAGTTATGAGATTTATTCTGGGTCTCTCCATCCTGGATTCTGAGTCATCAACAGGTTCCGTTTCATTATATAATGATGAATCGGCCAGAACCACATTTTAGTAGAGAACATCGTTGGCATTGAAGTCGTTTCTACTGGAGTATGGAACCCTGCAGGATCTTCTTTACTGATATAAATATTACATCCATACATAGGAACTGATTCCTCTACCGGCGCATCACACCAACGACGAATATCAAAGAAACGATGCCCCTCCGCAAACAATTCAATCTGACGTTCCCGCTTAATCTTAATACGAAATTTATCAGGACTATCATACACATCATAATCTGGTAACCCTGCACGGATACGGATTGGTTGAACCCCTTTCTTCAATTCTTCTGTTGTACGTGTTATAGTATGCATTTTTTCTCCATTCCATGAAGGGATCTCATATGTACCTTGCACCTCATTCAGTGCTTCCGCATAATTCAGCAAAATCTCTGCATAACGGATATCCGGAGCATATTTAGCCTCAATGCGACTTGCATCGTATGCTTTATCTGCATCTGACAAGTCGTTTGGATGCACAAACTTTTTAATCCCAATACCAGTATTAAGCCAGTTAGTTCCTATTTTATAACCATCTGATTCGCCTCTGTAATAGAAAATCTGTACATCTTTTTCCTCCTTTTGGTTTATGTCGGCATTTAACATATGCCAAACACTTCCATTATAAGCTACCGATGCATAGAAACGAGGTTCGCGACCTGCATATTGTTTAGAAACGCCAACTCCTTTTGCCCCTAATTCTGGATACTTACTCAATTCGTCTTTCGTTACTACCTCAGTTGGTCGAGGATCATTGTTATAACGACTGGGGTCTGTATATCCTTCCATTCCTGCATACATTGAGTTCATACCTGGACAATCACTACCATCTTTCATATAATAGGCATCACATTGCTTCTGAGTCATGCCGTGACAATTGTATCCTCCCCCCTGTGAACGAGGTAATTGGTGGATAACCATCACTTTTATATTTTCCGCTCCCTGATTAGTCCCCCTAGTAAATATGATCTCAGAGTTTCCATAGGCAGAGACTTCTCCGTCAAACAATGCACGGTAGGATTTAAATGGGTCAATATTTTGCCAACCTTTAGGCCAGGGATTAGAATGGAAAGTTCCTTCATCGTCCGGAGGAGTAATAGTTGCAGGGTCAGATAAACTTGAACCTCCTTCACTTTTATAAGCAACATACAGTTGATATTTGCCTAACTCTATTACATCTTTTGCAGCAGCTGCCGCTATAGCCCATTTCCGTTCATCATAAGTATCAGACAACAGTTTTTTTCCACTCTTGTCCACCAATGCAGCAATCACCTCTGCAGGAGCTTTTCCATTAAATAGGGGACTAGCAGCGTATAACAACACTCTGGAACGGAGACTCAAAGCTGCTCCACGAGTAGGACGTACTATATCTTGTGGACCTCGTGCCTCCTCTAGCAACATAGCAGCTTTTACTAATTCATTAGAAATGTAATCAACACATTCATCATATGAATTCCTCGGATAGGCAATCTCGTCATATTCTTTCGTATAGTCAATACCCTCATCTGGCAAAATAGGGACAGGACCAAACGAACGAATCAACATCCAATAACAATATGCCCGCAAAAAATGCGCTTGTCCTTTCATATCGGCAATTTCTGGTTCGGAAAACTCCTTATTCATGTCTATGTTATTAAGGAAAACAGACAAATGACGGATTCCTTGATAAGCAGGTTGCCAAATATATAGACTATTCCCAGTCCCCAATCCTTTTTCTGTATAATTACCACTCTTCCAATCTACATAATTCAAATCACCATAATACATGTCGTCTGCAAAATTGAAAGACGTATTTTTCTTACTATTCACCTGCTGGAGATAATCATGTTTCAAGTAAGTATAGCCACGTGCCAACCATTCATTTGTATAATCTTTACTCTGAAACACTTGTTCTATAGACATACGTTCATCAAAAATGTAGTCCGAATCCAAATAGTCACGACATCCGACAATAGTGGTACCCAGCCCTACTACTAAACACAAAGTTATAATATATTTTTTCATATTTACATTGTTTATAAGTTAACAGATACACCCAATGAGAACGTTCTACTCAAAGGGTATTTCTTTCCATCAGAAACTCCTAATTCTGGATCCCAAAGTTTAAAATCAGAGAAGGTCAACAAATTGGTTCCGACAAAGAAAACACGTACTCTATTTAAGTGAATCTTATTCACCAAAGCTGTCGGAAGGGAATAACCGATATCTAAGGTTTTTAAACGTAGATAAGATCCATCTCTCAGCCAATAATCAGATTTCTGATAATTATTAGGATTCTGTCCATAGGTTAAACGAGGAAATTCAGCATTAGGATCTTCATTTACTCCTAAGATCCAACGATTACCATTAGCCATCTCCTTCAATACATTTCCCCATCCATCACCACCACTAAACATCTGCACGGTAGTTCCATCAATAAAGAAAGTAGATTTACCTGATCCCTGAAAATGAACATTCACATCTAATCCTTTCCATTTAGCTGACATACCAAATCCATAAATCAAATTTGGTTTAGTCGTTGCTCCAATAGCGACTTTATCATTACCATCAATTATACCATCACCATTAATATCTTTATATTTAATATCTCCTGGCATGATTTCGTATATCTCACCTTCTGTATACCCATTCTGGGTTTTTGTATATTTGAATTCTTGTTTCGGACTATTTCTAATTTCTTCATAGTCCTTGAATAATCCCAAGGCAATAAACCCAGTTGCTTGATTCACACGATGCCCTTGATCAAGTTTATACTCATAAATAGTATTTTCTTCATCTCGTTCTATAATTTTATTCTTGCTATAAGTCATATTACCTCGCAAAGTGAAATCTACTTTTCCTATCTTTTGCTTCCAAGCAAAGTGTCCATCAAATCCTTTCGCCTCTACAATACCCACATTTGCCTTAGGATTACTTTCCAATCCGACTTCATAAGGAACAGATTTGCGTTCCATATAAATTCCCTCGCGTCGTTCATAGAAATAATCAATAGCACCTGACAATCGATCACTCAAAAAAGAAAAATCAATACCTAAATCTTGTTTCGTTGAAACTTCCCATGAAACATTGGGAGAAGCAATACTAGAATAATACTTTCCAGTCCAACTTTTGTCTCCCACAGATATATCAGCAAAGTTAAAAGTCCCTCCATCACCAATACTATACAAATAAGGGAAACGGACATTTTTACCTAGATTGTCATTACCTGTCTTTCCATAAGAGTAACGGATTTTAAGCATATTAACCCATTTTCCCGCCAGTTTCTTCATGAAAGGTTCTTCTGCCAAATTCCATGCACCAGAAATAGCCGGAAAAAAGCCAAAGCGATAGTCTTTGTGGAAATTTTCAGACCCAGTATATCCAAAATTAAAATCTACGAAATAACGATAATTCCAGTTGTAATTTACCCGACCAGCTAATCCCTGATTACGTTGAGCCATACCGGTCTTCAAGTCAGTTCCTAAATTTTGTGTAAAGACCTTGGACGATTGAGTGTACTTTAAAACACCCCCTACATGATGTTCCTTAAATCCACGATTATAATGCAATTCCCACTCAAAGAATTCTCTTCTATCACCCTCCGAGTTAGATGTCTGCGTCATAGGAACAGCTTCCCTTACCCGAGTAAAATTAAGCGTTCCATCTGGTTGACGATAACGATCGGCTCTATAAACTTCTGGACACTTATAGCGTTTAACCCAATTTGAATTATAAGTATCATATCCAAATCTGCCAATAAATCGTAATCCTTTTGTTATAAAATCCAACTTTTGTTCTAATGTTACATTGGTCTGAATATTATTCTTCCAACTCTCATTAAAACCTGTTTGAGTGGCTTGTACCCAAGGATTCATATTATCATCCTTATCAGACCAAGCAGGAAATTTTCCATCCGAATAAACTACAGGCATCATAATAGGGTTATATCCCATAAGCACCGACCAAAGATTATCCGTTCCACTTCCTGGATCATTCTGTTTACGTAATGAACCGGATAATCCCACTTTCAACAAAGTAGTCTTTGTAATATCAATATCCAGATTCATACGATATGTCCATTTTCTATAATTTGTATTGGTATTATAATCCTTTAGCGCTTTATCTACCTTATACATACCTTGTTGATTTTGATAACTACCAGACACAAAATAACGAGCTGTTCGACCACCACCACGCATATTCAGAGTAGCACGCGAACTCCAAGCACCATCACGCATCATCACATCCATCCAGTCTACATTAGGAAATCGATCTGGATCAAGCCCTGAACGGAATAATTCTAGTTCCGTTGGAGAATAAAGTGCCTCTTGATTTCGTGTCAATCTAGCCTCATTAGCCATAGAAGCATATGTATATCCATCTACAAACTCCGGTGCCTGAGTAAAAGTGCTATAAAATCCTTCTACTTTCGCATCAATATTAATCTTACTCTCTTTTCCTCGTTTTGTATTAATTAAAACGACACCATTTGCACCCTTACTTCCATAAATAGCAGTAGCAGAAGCATCTTTCAGTACAGTAAAAGATTCTATATCTTCTACATTTACTTCATCAATATCACGTTCAAATCCATCAACTAATACTAATGCAGCAGTATTAGCACCAAAGGTAGAAATACTACGAATCCAGAACTCTGACACACTACCCGGGCGACCAGAAGTCTGCATTGCCATTACTCCCGGAACCACACCAGCCAACCCATCTGCCACTGATGTAGAAGGAACAGATTTCAAAGCATCCACATCCACGTTAGTAATAGCACCTGTAACAGCTATTTTCTTCTGTGCACCTGTACCCGTAATCACAACTTCATCAATGACAGTAGCAGAAGCTTCTTTCATGACTACATTTATTACACGTTGTTCTTTCACCAATATATTCACTGTTTCATATCCGATGTATGAAAATACCAGTTTATTATAAGTAGAAGTCTTAATTTTATATCTACCATTTAGATCAGTAATCACACCTAATCCGGGCATATTCTCTATAGCAATATTCACACCAATCAGGGGTTCCTTATTCTGGTCAGTTACAATACCTGTTACTGTTACACTTTCTTGTGTCCATGCACTTATTGAGAAAAGTAACAACAATATACATATAAATATATTTTTTCTCATCATAAAATATGTGTTTATCATTTATTATTCTTCCTGGGCTATTTTACGAATGACAGCCTGTTTTGTTCCATCATGCTTTTCTCCTCTTTCACCCACATAAAAACATTTTCTTTTTTCATCATAAGCAATAGCCCATGGATGAAAGAAACGCGCCTCTGTACGTAATGCCCCATCCGCATATCCTCCTTCTGTACTTCCATTTCCACGTCCAGCAAATGTTGTTACCCTACCTGTAGGAGTTAATATTCGTATACAATGGTTATATTCATCGGTGAAATAGAAGTCATATTCATCCTCTGCACCTGTATAATCTTCATTTTTTACAAAAACGCCTTGTCCAGGCCCATTCACACGAGCATTTCCTCCTACTCCATCTACATATCCAGCTTTACTAGCATGACCGGCAATTATATAGGGCTCGGAAAATTTATCCAATACTTCATTATAATCCATTCGTGCAATATAGCTATTTTGCTGAGAAGAATACAAACGTAATAAATACGCATATTTCCCCGTAGGATGTACCACCATTCGTAAAGTTTCTTTAGTTCTCATATGACTGGCAAAAGTTGTAAATTCTTTTGTTGCAAAATCATATCGCCACATCGGTTGAGTTTCATATAATGTATAATAAAGAGTTCCAGTCTTGGGGTGTACAAAAGCACCGGTCACTCCTTTTTGTTTATGTTGACTGTCCTCTAACAAAGTTTTCGTTTTAAAACCTGAAGCACGAGAAAGAACGATATTTACAGCTCCATTATTAGATAAATCTCTAGACACAATCATATCTTGATTTTCATCCACTGTCCAATTTATAATAGTGGGTCGTTCTGTTTTATTCCCTAAATCAGGAAGCATGGTTACTGTCTTTTGCTCCAAATCAATCAAACGACACGAACCTACACCAGAGGCAGTCATATATAAATGATCAAAATTAGATTTTGGATCAAAGGAAAACCAAGTTGCCCCTTTAATACACCCACAGTCGTCAAAAGAGCCATCTTGTTCATATGCATCATTTTCATTTTGAAACCGTTGACCAGCCAATCTTGATACTAGCCATTGCTTTACATATGTAAACTTCTCTTCGGCTTCCGCATAGGCTATTTCTTCTCCCTCACCATCATAAACACTGATTTCTACATCTCCATCCACAGCCATTCGTGGAACGACACAATACAGTATTTGATTCTTAACATTAATGATATTAGCCTCTTTACCCCCAATAATAACCTTTAACTTGGTTGGATCATTACCGAAGTTATCACCATATAAAATCAAGTTATTACCAACACCTCCTTCTTTAGGCTCAAAATCAGTAATCACAATCGGCTTACTCGGATCAAAAGCCGCTTCTTCCGACTCATCGTCCTTACAACCTAGTACACAAAGGACTATCAACGGCATCATGATAGTAAACAATCTGATGTACCGGTCCTTCCAAAAACTTTTCTTTTTCATACATTAAATTTTAGTTCGCTATTTTTTTAATCTCAAAACTATATCCAACTAACATTTCAACCCTAATTATTAAATACGGGAAGAAAATCTGAAGTTGAAGGCACACAATTTTTTATATAGGGCCAACCATCTTCTGTCCACAATACCCGATCTAACATACCCAAACGTCCTCCAACCTCACCATTTTCTTTCACATAGCTATGGTATATCATCCAATCAGTACCGGCATCGTCTTGTACAATAATGGAGTTATGACCAGGACCAAAGAATTTCTGGCCATCTCCTTCCAATACCAACTCCCAAGCATTGTTAATCATATCTTTACCACTCTTATCAAGGTATGGTCCAAGTAAATCCTGTGAGCGGCCCACTACTACTTTATATCTACTTCTCTCGCCATCACAACAATTGTTTATAGATGCAAACAGATAATAATAGCCGTTCTTCTTATAAATATTGGTACCCTCAAAGGCTTTACCACAGACTTGCTTTTTAAGAGTTGGGGTACCATTCTCATTACGTTTCACAGAAAGTCCATCATCAGTAAGTTCAGTTACATAAATACCATTAAAACTACCGACAAACATATATTTTTTATTATCCTCCTCATAATAGAACTGATCAATACAATTGGACCCAAAATCTTCTTTCGTCAGCAACTCTTTACTATTCACAAAATCACCTAAAGGACTATCTGAAGTAGCAACTGCAGTGTAGCTAGCATCTCCATCTCCCCATTTTGCCCATGAAAAATAAAGTACATATTTACCATTAATATGACGGATTTCCGGAGCCCAAAATGCACCTCCACCAGGAATTTGCGGCTTTGTCGCATTTCGAAAAGCAGTTCTCTTAAATTCCCAATTCACTAAATCCTTAGAAAAATAAATAGGAACCCAATATTTATCTGTTTGAGTAGCATATAAATAGAAACCATCCTCTGTGCGAATAACAGTAGGATCGGCTGCACTTGAGAAGGTAATTACCGGGTTCGTGTAAGTTATACCTATTTTGAAGTAACAAATTTCATCACGAAGAGCAACACTTTCATGAGAACACTCCCCTAGCCGTACAGGCAACAAATATTTTACGGTCTCCATTCCTTCACGCTTAACTATAAACTCTCCAGCAGCCTCATTCTCCCCAGCTTTGAAAAATATCCCCGTTCCTAAATCATAGTTAGCCGCTGGAAGAAGCTGATAAGAAGTTTTATAGTTCTTATTATATTCAGCAACCAGTTCTTTCGCATTAGAGGGTACTTCCAATTTACACGAAAAGTTCCAAGGATTATTTTTTATTTCTCCATCTACCTTATAATTAAAAGTAGTATTAACAGAAATGGGCATCAACACTTTACTAATGCTAACCTCTTCTGAAGTAGTAGCCAAACTAACTATTGGATAATCAAACGAAATATGTAGTAGAAAATCACTCTGACTTTTACGAACCTTTACGGCAGTTGAGGTTAGTCTCAATGCTATCACATATTCAGCCCCACTTTTCTTGAATTCAGCAAATATTTTAGCTGGGTCAAATTTAACTTCTATTTCCTTTGAAGTAGCTCCTTGTTCAAAAGCAAGCTGTGAGGTACTTATCGAATACAACGATGATGGCAATAATTTATAAGCAGTTTCTTCCTCCTTATTATATGCCTTCAAATCCTCCTCCTTCCACTCATCCAGTTCAGCTATAAAAGCTGTACTCGCACTGCCCCCCTTCAATTCTACAGAAAAAGGGTATACAACTTGCGCCACATCACTACTGGAAACTTTAATTACATTTAGTCCATTAGGCTGTACTTGTAAATACTGGTTCGAATTTACATCCCCATCTTCACCAGAAACATCCTTAGTATCATCAGAACCACATGATAAAAAAAGCAGAAGCCCCGCACTAAGAAACATTAGCCCAATTTCTCGAATATTTTTTTTAATTAATTTGTAATTCATTACATATAGATTTAAGTAATACCCTGTGTTTTATCAAAAAACGTTATCCCTTGAACTATCTTTTTAACTGCATCTAAAACTAAATTCCGTATTATATAATAATGATCATTATCTCTCTATAAAGGTACTGGTACCCCTATCATCTGACACAAAAGTAGAGAATTGAGATTATTTAAGATATTAAATATAGGTCAATAAATGAAAAATTAGTCCCAAACTAATCTAAAGTATACAAAGATTATACAGAGGTTTCTTATTAGCACCCATCTGAACAATATCTTTCTTTTATTGGATAATTTCTTCTTCAACAATCCACTACTACTCAAACATTATTTGAGAACTAGAATATTTTATGGTTGCTATATTTTAAACTAACAGCAATACCATTTTTATTTAATTGCTTTCTTTATAACCGGACAAACTAAATCGGCATATCTCATCATACCTAAGTCTGTAAAATGAATGCCATCTACAGTAGCTTCTCCATCCTGTCCCAGCATATCCTTTGATGAAATAAGAATGATATTTTTCTCATTTCTTTTCTTTAAATGATTGAATATTTCTTTCAACGTATCATTCTTTCGTCGCACTTCTTTAGCAACCCTTTCATCATAAAATGTATGAGGGAAAATAGGATCCTCTATAAAAATAATTGGTGTATCCGGATGTTTACTACGAATGATACGATAAAATGTTTCCAACCGTTCTTTCATCTTTGCAACAGAAGCATTAGGAACAAAGTCCAAAACAAAAACGCTAGCTTCTACTTCAGCAATTACTTTGGCTACTTCCAAATCTAGAAACGCATTTCCACTGAATCCTAGATTGATGCATTCACGATTTAATCTTCTCGATATGATATTGGTATGTGCCATTCCTGAACGTGAAGCGCAGCCCCCTTGAAGAATACTGGTTCCATAAAAAACAATAGGATTTTCACGAATAGGATAATTCACTAACGGTTGATTAATGGTAGCCAAAGAATCAACTCCTATAGATAAAGAAATAAGGCCATCATACAATGGCAAATAAAGCATATATTCTCTTTCTTCAGGAGACATATTTTTTATGATGGTTGCCTGATTTGTTTTTCCTTTTGGACGAGCAGTATTGACAAAACGCCAGTCACCATTCTTCTGAAGACAGTAAAGATCTAAACCTTTTGCACCAGTATCGGTCATATGATTCATATGCGTATTAAAAAGAGTCACCCATTTAGCTGCTATCGTGGTGGAATTACTACGAAAACGAATTGCCATTCCCGCAGAGTTACGGCTTAAATTCCATAATGGAGCACGAGAAATATTCCTTAATGAATCTGGAAACCTTTCATATCGTGCCCCAGCACTCTCTGTCGCCCTTCCTAATAGTGGAAAATTCGAAGCATCGTGGTATACTAATTGAGCATGTATATGAAACACTAAAAAAAGTACAATAAAAATACAAAATTCTCTTTTCATATTCAAGCATTATAATTTCAGGTCATCTAAAAATAGATATATGTTATGTTAAAAGCAACAATACACTATGAATAAAAAACTCCTAGATCTGTATCCGGCCTTTTATTGTTTTATTTATTCAATAATGCATAAGCACACCATATTATCGGTGCCTGTCCATGATAATCACCAGCGATACGGGGACGATCCATATAATATTGTCTACTATTTTTCTTTCCGGTTCCAACACAAACCTCAGTAAGATCATTCTTGTCATTAATATAATTACATAAGCCAAGCCAAGCACGGCGTGCCACTGGAGCATATTCTTCTTTATTCAGCCAGCCATTGTTGACACCCACAATCATAGCATAGGCAAACATTGCCGAACCAGATGTCTCTGTCCAAAAGTCAGGTTCGGTAATCAGCTGATTCCAAAGACCGTCCTTGTTCACGTATTTCTTCAAGTTATCCATCATCAACAAGTAACCCTTCATGATACGTGCACGATTAGGATCCTTTTCCGGTAAGTTATAAAGCAACTCCGTCATACCGACAGCCATCCAACCGTCACCACGTCCCCAATAATAAGGCACATCCGGTGCATGATAGAAAAGACCGTTGGGATGTTGCAATTCGTCCAAATACAAAACCATTTCTTTGGCAGCCCTATTGATATACTTAGGATCACCAGTAGCTTTATAAGCCTCAGATTGCACAATAGTAATCATATACATATCATCGATCCAAAGACGAGTTTGCCAAGAGTACCCCTTTTTATCCCACTTGCGCTCCTCTTCATTCGCATTAGCAGGAAGTTCCCATTGAGTGTCAGCATAGGGTAGTCCCAGATCCAAATAACGCTTATCTTTCGTTATATTATAAAATCTTAGAGGTAAGCAACCAAACATATTTTGGTCTACGTGAATCGGTGGAGGTAGAAGTTCTTTTTCCAGATGAAATAATAATTCGAAACGATTTCTCAACAGCTTTATCAATTCTTTATTATTTGTCAATTCTGCAAACCGGAGAGCTCCGTACCATGTACACACTTCTGCATAATGTATTCCTCTATCGAAATACAGTTGGTGTTTAGTTTCCATTAAACGTCTGCTCAATTTATTTCCCACCGTCTTTGGATCTGCCTTTACAGGAAAATCTCCAAAATAATTTTGAGCGGAAATCACATTTGAGCTCAAAAAAACAGTCATCAATAAAACATAAATCAAATAATTTCTTTTCATAATCGTGGTGTTCTATATAATTAATTATTCAATATTAAATTCTCCGAATCATAATCCAGTCACCGGTATCCAACGTGCCGTACTTGCAGATGCAACATCACAAATGGCATCTAAAGAATTCCGCTTTGTAATAGAAAAATTGACAAGTACTTGCCCGGAAGTGATAGTCAGTTTTGAACGTGGAATAGCAATTTCAGCAATATATCCATAATGATCTATAAGCCTCTCATTTGTTTCATTGCAGACATAAGTTCTGACTTGGGCATCCAATTGCGCTTCTTTCCATGATGAATCATATATTTCACAATTCTTCAGTCCATTCATTGTTACTTGTATGCAACAAGCCCCTTCTGACAGCTTATTATTACCCACAGGAGATATATATAAGGAAGCGTAATCAGAGACTAGCAAGTTTCGATCAAGTACCTCTAACAGGAAATAAATATTATCATCATCATACGAACAACGTAACGTTCCTTGTGCTTGTGACTTACTGCCCACAAAGAGTGCATGATCTGTATTTGCCCACTCTTTATTGTTACCATCTATCGTTACTTTTCTTTTCACGGCATCAATACGATGATTAAGTACAAACTGTGCCATCTGAACCGGTCCTTCTTTTGCTTTAACATTAGTTCCAATCAGAGTATGTGAATCAATAATACAAAATGATCCCCAATAACCACCAGAAAAAGGTTGATAAGCACTACCGAAATTACGAGCAGCAGCATCTCCTATTTTAAGAGTATATTTACTTGACGATTCATACGAAAGGACGGTTTCTCCCGAAGGGAACTGTCCTAAATATGGTCCCATACCGGAGAAAACACAATTATTACTATCGGCAGGCCCTTCTTGGTCGGCAGCCAAATATTCCCATTCGTCTTTATCTGAATAACAAAGCGAAATATGATATCCTGAATTATTGGTTTCCACAGCAGCAGCTAATCCCTTATTATCATTGAGTCTCACAACAGAAGGCATCTGATGATTATAGCCTACAATTCCGTTTTTCGCCCACCTCATTCGCAATACATAATAAGGAGAAGAACTAAAGTCCGGTTTCCATGTCTTTCCTCCATCAGTAGAAACAACCATTGCCGTACCTGTATCTGTGCCATGTCCTTCCAAACCAGTACGACTGCTATCTGTAAAGTAACAGTGCAATTCACCTGTAGGCAACTCCAACAAGAAAGGTTCCCAATTAACTCCCTGATAGATCTTGATAGGTTCACTCCAAGTAACACCATTATCCGTACTGCGCTTTAATTCAATTCCTGCATCTTCCGGCAAATCCCGATAACCGGAATTAGCTCTGCAAGATGCAACTGCCAATATATCTCCATTAGAAAGCACCAATCCATCGCAATTAGCATAGCAATGTATATTCTTATTGCCTTTGCTATCGATAATGTCATAACTGTTAAATATTTCTCCTTTATTGCTCCAAGTTTTCAGATCCTTACTAAGTGCATAAACACAACGCCGACCAATATTATTATTAGCACTACCATTGTGATAGAACAAAATATAATCGCCATTCTTCATCTTTTTTATACGAGGATAGCGAGGATACGAAGATTCCATAGTCACAAGCATCCGATAATTCATCATCAATGAGGAACGTTTCGTAACATCTGCATGGGAATTTATAATAGGTGTCCCCTGATTTAACTCCCCAATAGGTGTGATGCTACAGACCACAGGATCTTGAGGTTCGTCATCTTTTGGTTTCTCTGTATTCCCGTTACCAGCAGATAGATTCTCATCATTTTCCCCACTGCCCCCACACGCTATAAATGAAATAGCTATGGAGAAAAATAACATAAAAAAAGTGTTTTTCATAGCTCTACTATATTTTATTCAGCTTACTATTTTCCTTGCCTCGTCGGTTGCGGACCTAAATAAGAACGCTTCATTCCTCCAAAATCCAAAACAATCTTTTGCAGAACAGTTCCGGCATCGCCACATATAATTTTCACAGTGTGTTTACCCGGTTTGTCAATATGCAAAGTGGTTTTGTTTATTCTACAGTTCTTCAACACACTTTCGTACCAGATTTGTGCATACTCAAAAGAAGAAGTGGAAGGATTCATCACAGGACCTTCGTCAATACATACTCCATATTTCGTTTCCACATTCGTTGCTTCATGTCCGGCATACCCACGGTCCTTACTTAAGGTAAATGTAGGCAATACGTATGTGTAAACATCAACCGAACCTTGTTCGAACGTATAGAAATCATATTCTAAGCGAGGGGTACTGCGACCTGCAGTCCGCTGTGGGGCGGCTGTCGGATCACCTAGTTGAATAGCTGTATTTTCTATTCCCAAGTTAGGAATCGTTCTCATTTGAATTACTTTGTTTTCTACCTTCCGGTGGAAACCGGCAGCATCAATAGAAACATATCCATTGTGCTCTACAAATAAAGTGTCCATTTCAGCTAATGACGGAGAAGAAGGGTTGAAGACTGAAATATAGACATTCTCCTTCTCACCACGATCAGATGTGATTTCCATTGTTCCGAATACTTTCTCACCAGTCGGGACCTTAGCCCAGTCGATTGAGACTTCTATACGATTTTCCGTGGCAGTTTCTCCGGCTTTCTGACTTAACAGAATCCAACTATCTGATACCGATGCTTTCCATTTCAGAGGAGTCGCTCCTTTATTGAAAACGTCTACGTAATAGGATTGACGGAAGTATGTGTTGAAAGATGGCAGTGAATGGAAACTCTTCTGTCCTTTCAAAACATCTTCTCCTTCTGCTAATATGCCCAAAGAGGCTGTAGGTGCCAGATTGACCTTCCGCAGAGCCGGGAGTTCAAAATAGGCTGCGGCAAATCCCTGTTTCATGGTCATTACGTGATCCCATTTACCTCCAAGTAATGAGTTATATCCTTTTGTTATTACTTCCAGACTGTCATAACAAGCTTTGGTCATTTTCTCCAGTTCTGCGGTAGTCGCCCTCTGTTGAATAGAATACCAACGATTTCTCTGTCCGTTGAGAATCATACGGTTCAACAGTTCACATCCTTTGACCGGATAATACAATGATTGATAATAGCATGCTTTTTTCTCTTCAGGCAAAGCTTTCAGAATCTTCTCTGCCATATTTCCAATCCGTTGATATTCAGCCAGACGAATATCCACTTCACGATAATTAGCAAGCGAAAAATCAGTATCCGTATTTCGCTCTCTCCCGTGTTTATCGGTAGCCCACTGATAACCCCATCCCATAAATTCAGGTTTACGGGCGAAAGCCAATTTATAGAAAGAATCTATCACATCCTGATATTCAACCCGATAGTCATCGCCCAACATACCACACAACCATTCGGTACGGTAGTTTGCCGCTCTTTCAAAATTGAACGAGTCAATATCGAAAGCCATTGTCAGAAAATAATCTACAGCAAATTCACAGGACTTGATATCTCCGGCGTTGAGTAGCCAAATGCGGTCAGCCGTCATGTCGTATGCCTTACGGAGTTCTTCATACATCAATGTAGGGGAAGTTGTATTCATCCAAAGATGATCGTGAGGTTTACCCAGATAAGATGAATGATAATATACTCCCGAACGTCCGGAACGTTTCTGCTCTTTCGGACTACTCAAACGTTTCATATATCCATAATTATCATCCGGCCAGATAATAGTCACATCATCCGGAAGTTCCAACCCCTGATCGTATACATCGAGCACTTCTTTATATGGAGTAAAGGCTTGAGGAATGTCTTCCGCACGCTTACCGATGGCATCTACCAGCATTTGCCTTTGTGCCATCAACGCTTCCTGAAGCATATCTTTTCTATCGGACATATTATTGCTTGCATTCATCGCCCGATCGTGCAATCCACGCAAAGCCAGGGTATATACATTTTCAAACGGAGCACATTCTTCTACGCGCGATTTCAAGACTTTGTCGACACCATCCTTATTATTGATATAATCCCATTCGCCCATTTTATCACGTTTCCATTCGCTTGCTGTATTGAACAATAATGGTTCGCAATGAGAGGAACCCATGACAATAGCAAAACTATCCGCTACCAAGCGATTTTCCGGAATACGGTGGAAAGCCATAGATGCATCATGCATAGCCGGACAAAGATAATTGGCCTGAAGACGAAGCAATAATTCGCATACTTTTGCATACGTTCTCGGTCCGAAGTTTCCACGTTCCTTTTCAAAATTACGTTTGGACCAACGATAAAGCCCCCAGTCTTCATCATTGATAAAGACACCTCTGAACTTGACTGATGGTGTTTTGGAGATATACTTATCGACTTTTACACTTACTTGTTTCTGCTGCTTGATTGGAGCATCCGCCCACCAATACCAGGGAGATACTCCGATTGCTTTTGAAATAGAGAGAAGTCCATAGGCAGTACCACGCCTATCACTTCCGGCAACGACAATTGCCTTCTTTATACCCGGAACAGGATTGTTGACTACCTCTATCATATAGCGTTCCCAACCTCCGGCAATAGCTGCCGTATCTATTTTGTTTCTGGATGCCAAGGCGTCAATCCATCCGCTTTCTCCTATAGTCCCAGCGATAATCGCATAACGCGCGGATACTTTCCCGGGCTTGCTTTCATCCATCTTCAACTCTTGCCCCGTCACACGGCGAACATCATCTACCAAAAGAGATGCACTCTTACGTACTACAGTCGCATCTTTTCCATCAAAACAAACAACTGCATTCGTTGATGAAGAAACAATAGGAAAACTATTCTTTCCGGTTCCTTTGTCGAGTAAAACTTGTGCTTCTGCCGAAATCAGGCTACAACAAAATAAGCCCAACAATAAAATCTTATTTTTCATATAAACGTTAGATTGACAATTAATATCGCAAAATAAGGCAAAAAGCAGCAAAATGGATAAAAGAAACCGACCTATAAATGAAAGAATATACCCAAAAATCCCTGTCAGATATTAACAGTGACCATCTCAACTATTGAATACCTAACACTTAACAACCAATCAAGAAAAACTGACTTAATACAGAAGAGAATTCAGCCAGTAAAGCCTTACGCTGTTCGCTGTCAGCAGCAAATAAACTAGTAGATAATATTTCTCCTATTGATCCGTTAGTTGTTACTACAGCAATTTGTTTGACGCCCTCTACCAATTTTCCATTTTGGGGAGAAACGATGTGCCGACGATTGGGAGAGTCATTGCCGGAGGTTGTAAGGCATTCGTTGCGAAGAAGTATATCATTAATTTTCCATCCCGAACCTACCGGATGATTCCCCAAAGCAAGAATGGAACTGTTTCCCATATTTATCAATGCATTCTCTATCAGAGCCTCATTCAGTATACCTCTGATTGTTTCCAAAGCATATCCCTTGAGAAAGCCGGACAAATTGATAGTTACTCCCGGCTGTGAAAAACAGAGACTATGATCTCTGGCTGATAAATGTACTGAATGTATCGTGTTCTGGTTGTAATTTTCGGAATGAACTGTGACATCAAAACATCCCAAAGTCTTGCTATTATATTCCAAACATAAATCGATCATTGAATAAAGTTCTTCGCTAAGAACGATCGGAGAAACAAAGGCTGTCCGGTTGACAACAGACAATTCACTGGCCGGATCATAAAAGTTCGCCATCTTTTCCAACCGGCACAATACATCATAAATACGATTGACCACAAGCAGCAGTTCTCCTTCCGACTTCTGGCTGCATAAGATAATATCCACCCGTGTATGCATGGAAAGAAACCAAGCATAAAACAAGGAATTACCATCATTTGACGGTTTGTATAGATGTTGAATAGTGGTCTGCATCATATAAAATACAAATTAGGCACGGATTACACAGATTACGCGGTTTTTATTTCATTAAAGCAACCGTGAAACCCGTGTAATCCGTGCCTGAATAAAAAGCATAAAGGAGTTTTAGCGCATCTCCTAATAACTAGAAGGAGCTATTTCAGTTCTTTAATCTTCACGTTCTTGAACCATACTTCATCTCCGTGGTCCTGAAGAAGTATATTACCTTCCTCCGGATTTCCGAAATTAGGCCAGTTTTTATATTTACTGTATGCGACCAATGCATTCCACATAGCATTGTTACGATCATATTCAATCAGCTTAACTCCGTTCAGCCAATGTTCTACGTGATTGCCTTTTACAATGATAGTAGCAGTGTTGAATTCTTTCTTATTGAAAGGTTTATCTTTCGGAGCCGGAATCAAGTCATACAAAGAGCCCAGCTTTCTGTTGCCTTTCACACCCAGTTTTGCATCAGGATGCTTGTCATCATCAAGAATCTGGAATTCACAGCCAATAGCAGAGCCTCCACCCTTATTCAACCCCGGATTCACAAAATATTTAATTCCACTATTTGCACCTTCAGTAATCTTAAAATCTACTTTCAAAATAAAATTCTTATATTTACGGGTAGTCACAATATCGCCACCATTAGCAGATTCGGCTCCACCGCTTTTTATAACTTTCAGAACACCATTTTCTATCTTCCAACCTTTTGCAGGGAAAGTAGAAAGTTTAGCTCCTCTCCATCCATCAGTAGTCTTGCCATCCCATAATAGAACCCAGCCTTCTTTTGCTTCATTCGGAGAAATCGTGTTGGCAATCAGATTCACTTCCGGTGCAGCTTGTGCTTCCGGTGTCTGATAGCGCTCTACGTCCGTCGTACAAATACGAATATCTTTCCAACTAACAGTTTTTCCTTCATCTGCCGCATTTCCAATAGCGTGCACTTGCAAAGCAATGAAACCCACAGGAGTCATATCATCCCAGATATTAGCACAAGGCACTCCGTTTATCCAAGTACGGATCGAATTACCGACAGCCTCAATACGGGCTTTATTCCAAGCGTTATTCTTAAAAGCGGTTTTTGCCGATGGATTCAGCGTCAAAGGATAGAGCCAATTTCTACGTGCCTCATCATAAATGCCACCCGACCAAGCACGCTTAGAAGGATCAATCTCAAACTGATAACCGTGTACGCGACCTTTCTTATAATCTTTCTTGCTTTCACTGCGAAGCTGTACTCCGGAATTTAAACCGTCATCTACCTTGAAATCAAACTCAAGGATAAAGTCACCATAATTCTTTGTCGTTGCCAAAAAAGTATTGGGAGTTCCCATCTTAGATACACCGACAATGGCGCCATCTACAATTTTATACTCGGCTTTGCCATTCAATTTCTTCCATCCTTTCAAGTTTTTTCCATTGAAAAGAGGTTCCCAGTTTTGTGCGCCCAACGAAGCAGCACAGAATAAAAGTAAAGTTAATACAATATTTCTCATGATTATTTATTAGTCCTTCTCCATTCCCTTCTCCTGAAGAAAGGAATAGAAAAAGCTGTTTTTATTTATAATTTATAAAATTCATCCCAACCCTTACGCGGCGGAAGTCCCGCCAACATTGCATTAGCAAATTCATTATTTGTAATCTGTTTCGTGCGGCTATCAAAGAACAACTGTGTATTAAGACGTTGAGCCAATACACCTAGTGAGAACACCTGGCTCAAAACACCATTGATTTCGAACGGTGAACGTGTCTTTTCAATACCATTGCATGCCAACAGGAAGTTTTCGAAATGATTGGAAGGACTCTTAGGAACCTCCGGCAATTTGTCAGCCATCTCTTTCGCTTTCTCTTCCGGAATAATAGACAAAGTACTTCCATGGCTACCACCCTTGAAGATCAAGTCCTTAGTATAAATAATCTTTCCGGGATTTAATTTAGATTTCGGTGTGTCTCCCTGATTTGTTGCAGGAATATTCGGATCCAATCCCGACACCCCATAACCGGCAGGAATCGGAGGAAGATTATCCAAACCGTCATACCAGGTAATATCTACCGGTGGCATACTTTTACGCTGCGGAAAACGGAAAAGAATCGTAGAAGAATAAGGGAAGAAATAATCATTATGACCATTTGCATATTGCATGGTGACTTCATAAGGTAATCCCAGTTCCAAGAATTCGTGAGCCGTATCGAGAATATGTGCTCCCCAGTCGCCCAATGCACCCATTCCAAAATCATACCAACAACGCCATTGTCCCAGATGATAATCCTTGTTATATTCATGATAGGGAACTGCTCCCAACCAGGTATCCCAATCCAAATCCTTCGGCAATTGCTGTCCCGAAGGAAGCTTGTAGATGTTAGTATCCCATTTATGCCAACGGCGCGGGTTATTCATGTGGGCAGTGATAGCGGTAACGTCTTTGATAATTCCCGCATCCATCCAAGCTTTAAACTGGAAATAGTTTGCTTCAGAATGCCCCTGATTTCCTACCTGGGTAACCAAGTTAGGACGTTTAAGCGCAGCCTGCATCAACAACTCCGCTTCATAAAAAGTACGCGCCAACGGTTTTTCTACATACACGTGTTTTCCGGATGCCAATGCCAGCATGCTGATCGGAAAATGTGAATGGTCGGGAGTAGCAATCGCTACAGCATCAAACTCATTACCGGCTTTATCAAACATCTGACGGAAATCCCTAAACTGTTTTGCTTTCGGATATTTAGCCATCACTCTTTGTGTATGTTTGGCACCCATGTCTACATCACATAACGCTACCACTTCTACCATACCGGTTCGCGCAAAGTCTTCAATAATCTGTCCTCCGCGGTTACCAATACCGATATAAGCTATCTTAACCTTGTCACCTCTTCTTTTTTGAGATGAAATCGTTTGAGCATGCAATAAGTCGCCTGCTCCCAACGCCAATCCGGCAGAAGCCATTGACATCGTTTTCAAAAAGTCTCTTCGTGTTACCATAAATTATTTATTTTCATTGATATTGATTAAGTTCGTGAACGAGTAAACAGTGCCCGTAGCCCATAAAACAAGAGACGCAAGATCCCCCATAAAACATAAAGCACAAAAGCAAATATGATGATATAGAAAATAGAGGTTATCATCTCCGTAAATGGCGCATGATAAGCAATAATTGCATAGAGGTGTATCAAATTGGATACTACGAAACAAATGAGTAAAGTGATTAACTCTATTTTCTTTCGTCGTGCGGTTACAATCGTGTCTTTCATACAGCTTCGGGTGTTTTTACAGATTGATGGTTCAGATAATCTATTTTATATTCATCGGGGAAGTAGAGCGTCCGCTCTTCCTCTAATGCCTGATGTCCCAGCAAACAAAGCATACTTGCATAGTATCCTTCTTCCGCTATTCTTTCCGGTTGTTTTTGTGTTATGACGGCTTCAACGAACGCTTCCAGTAACAAGGATGTACCGTCACTCTTGGGACGTTCTCCAATAATGAACTCTCCAGTGTTCTCATTTGCAGTTTCCGGAGCCCAACTCGTTCCGGCAAAAGGAAGAGAATCAAAAACTTTGTTTTCCCAATCATTCACCATCTGCAGGAAAGCCGGTGCAGGAGCCACATTCTCAAAGTAGTATTTTCCTTTTTCCGGTTCTACCGTGCCGAGGTTACCCATGATCTGTTCTTCCAGTCCATAGAACTTATTGGAAATAACGGAGTCAAATGTCATCTTCACCCCATCATCAAAGACATATACACAACTCACATTGTCATACACATCTCTGCCATCTTTCCAATAAGTAATGGCACCATGCCCCATTACCTTCTCGGGAATCTTACGCAAAGCCCAACTTCCGATCTGAAGCTGGTGACAAGCGAGTTCCGTCATCAACCCTTTCGAAAATTCCTTATAAAGACGCCAGTTTATCAGGCGTTCCAGATTGGGTGAAGGCACCGAGCGTCTCCAATCACCATTCCGGTTCCAGAAAGTACGGATTGCATTTATTTCACCGAAGGTACCCGCATGAATCATCTCCATCGCTTTGATGTAACGAGGATCGAACAAGCGTTGTTGGCCTGTAAAGAAAATCTTTCCCGTGCTACGATGTTTCTGATACATACGGTAACACTCTTCCATCGTAAAGCCTATCGACTTCTCACAGAATACATGCTTTCCTGCGTCGAAAGCATCCAGCACGATTTTACAATGCGAACTAAGAGGGGTAGCTACGAGTATGGCATCTATCGACTTATCTTCCAACACTTCCCGGTAGTCTCCATACACTTTGGCATTAGGTGCAAGTTTCAATGCACTCTCGATAGACGGTTTATAAATGTCGCACAATGCTACGATCTCGACTTTGGGATTCTTAGCCAGAAATCCCATTAAAAAACGTCCCCGGGAACCAGGACCGATAATTGCCAAACGGCACTTTTCGTTTGAGGTGTTCGTCACCTCCGAAAAAGCAGAAAGCCAAGGGCTTGCTGCAAGAAGAGTGCCAGCCCCGGCCATGCCTAAATTCTTTAGAAAATCCCGCCTGCTAATAGGGGTATGTTTCATGCTTGTGGTATTTAAGATTATAATTAGTTTATCTGAAAATCAGTTATTAAATACAGGTGCTTTTTGTGTTTCATAAGAAGGAGCTCCGCCTTCTACATAAGGCCATCCTTCTTTATCCCACTTAATCTGATCCAACAACAGGATACGCCCATTCTCCGGAGCCGATCTTGAAAATCCATGATACAAAAGCCAGTCTTGCCCGGCATCGTCCCGGATAATCTGTGAGCCATGCCCATTACCTACAAAATGATTATTCGCACCTATCACCAAAGAATAACCATTCTTCAACATCGGTTTGCCCGACTTATCTTTGTATGGTCCCCAGACTTTTTTAGAGCGGCCCACTACGACCTTATACGTACTTTCCACCCCTCTGCAACAACTTCCGATAGAGGCAAACATATAATAATAATCGCCGTGCTTATGAATATAGGCAGCTTCAAAAGCTGTTCCTGCTATTCTCTTTTTTTCCGCTCCCGGCTTCAATGACAGACCATCTTCAGTCAGCTCAATAACATATATTCCCCGGAAGCTGCCCCATACCAGATAGTTTCTCCCTTCATATTGCAGGAAACTGGGATCGATCGAGTTCTGTACACCGATCTCATTACTACGGAACATCTTACCATGATCTGTAAAAGGTCCCTGTGGAGAGTCGGCCGTAGCTACTCCAATTCCACACGTCTGCTCTCCTCCCCCCACCCACCCCGCACAAC